>ENA-OWOU01000080-OWOU01000080.1-gut-metagenome-genome-assembly--contig:-NODE-80-length-74887-cov-18.147186_pt1 | contig 74887 bp, 35 predicted proteins | sample MGYA00248248_ERZ651801 | MGnify/ENA primary metagenome ERZ651801 (study PRJEB26908, sample SAMEA4031710) | gut metagenome | biome: gut; feature: normal infant; material: stool | place: China | collected 2015... | reverse complement strand
AACGTTCCGCAAGCACACAGATGCTCACAGGAGTAGATTCAATCTCCTTCTTTTAAAAAAGAAACGAACTCAGAATTGAGCCGTGTACCGTCAAATTCGGATAAATCCCAGTCATAACTGAAGATTTCATTGGAAGACTTGTCAAGCCATTTACGTTTACGGACATGGAGATAAGTGGCGCGACCACGAATAGGATAGTCTTGGATTGTACGATACTCACCAAAACCATAGGATATGATATCCGGGTTGGTCTTATCTTCTTTTAGCTGAACTTTTTTTTCATCAAGATAAATATCAAAACGGTCAGCACTCTTGTCGAAATTGACAATATCAAAGTTGTCTATAAGCACATCCGGAAGGATGGCACGAAGGAGTCGTTCGGGTTTCATAAAACAAAGGTAAGCAAAGATACCTAATTTTAAAACTTAACAACCAGAAATTTCCGCTGAGCCGAATTATTCTTGAAGTTAAAAAAGTGATACTTCTTTTATTAAATAATTTAGGCTTGATATTTTCTTTTATTATGTAATTTTTGCACAAAACACTTCTTGTTTTAAAAAATATAAAGAAAAAAAGTGAATAAAGTTTTTATTTATCGGCGATATTTAATATATTTGTTTCCATCATATTAAACCTATTAAAAAAAAATCTAAATGGTATGGGAAAACGCATTGTTCTGTTTTTAATGTGCTTATTAGTTGTAATAGGCCATTTATCGGCTCAAGTAACCAAAATGTCGGGAATTGTTCTTTCCAAGGATGATGGATTGCCGGTAGTAGGAGCTTCTGTGTTGATACAGGGAACTACACATGGTACGATAACAGATGTGGATGGTAAATTTGTGTTGGACAATATTAAACCAACTGATAAGAAAGTAATGGTATCATTTATTGGTATGAAGACCCAAGTGGTTGATGTTAAATCTTTTATCAAGGTAGTATTGGTTACAGAGTCTGAAATGATGGATGAAGTGATGGTTGTTGCTTACGGTACAGCCAAAAGGTCGGCTTTTACTGGATCGGCTTCAGTTGTAAATGCTGAGAAACTTTCTAAAAGACAGACTACGAACGTTGTTCAGGCACTTGCTGGACAAGTGGCAGGCTTACAAATGACAAGTGGATCTGGGCAGCCGGGAGGAGATGCTCCAACATTGATAATTCGTGGTATTGGTTCTATCAATGCGGATAATGATCCACTTATTATTGTAGATGGTATGCCTTATGAGGGAGGATGGAACAATATCAATCCATCTGATGTTGAATCAGTGTCCGTTTTAAAAGATGCAGCATCAAATGCGTTATATGGTGCACGTGGTGCCAATGGTGTTATTATTATTACTACCAAGCAGGCAAAAGCTGGTGAAGCTGTTGTTACAGCTAGTGCAAAATGGGGAGTGAATACTCGTGGTACAATTGATTATGACTATATCAAAGATCCGGGTGAATACTATGAAGCACATTATAAGGCATTATATAATCAATTGAGATATGTAAGGGGGCTTTCGGAAGAAGAGGCTTATGCTCAAGCTAATAAGAATATGGTGGGTAATACGAAGGAAAATGGTGGTTTAACTTATAATGTGTATAGTTATCCTGAAAACGAAAATCTTATTGGTATGAACGGAAAGCTGAATCCCAATGCAACTTTGGGCAGGGTCATTAATGGATATATGCTTTATCCGGACGATTGGGTTGATGAAGCTTATAGTTCTGCTTTACGTCAAGAATATAATGTAAATATTGCTGGAGGAACCGATAAGATGCAATTATATGGTTCTTTTGGTTATTTAAAAGATGATGGAATTGTTCCTAGTTCAAATTATGAACGATATTCCGCTCGTTTTAAAGGCTCGTACCAAGCAAAAAAATGGATGAAATATGGTGCTAACATCAGTTATACACATAGTAATAGTGCTTCCTTGACAGAAAAGTATGATACGGATTTATCCAGCTTTACAGAGGGCATGGCGCCAATCTATCCTGTATATGTGAGGAATGCTGATGGAAATATTCTGACGGATTTAAATGGGAAAGTATATGATTATGGGACAGCAACAGCACAACCGGGATTGGCACGTCCTAACCATCCTAATTCTTCTATTCAGTCATCTATGCTTAACCAAGAAAATAGGAATGGTAATACATTTAATGGTAATGCATTTGTAGATATTACTTTTTTGAAAGATTTTAAGTTTACATTTAATGTGGGAACCACAGTTAATGAAATCAGATATTATACTACAACAAATCCATATTATGGTTTTGGTGCAGAACAGAATGGCACAGTGACAATGTATCATTATCGTACCACTACATTAAACTTACAGCAGATATTGAATTATAGCCATAGTTTTGGTAAGCATAATGTTTCGGTAATGTTGGGACATGAGAGTTATAAATATAATTATGCAGAATTATCTGCATCCAAGAAAAACATGTTTTCATATTGGGGAAACCATGAATTGAATGGGGCTGTTATAGATGGTTCAAGTGCTGCTTCTTATTCGAATGATTATAATACGGAGGGATATTTTTTCCGTGCTTTATATGATTACGATGCAAAATATTATTTCTCGGCTTCTTATCGTCGTGATGCTTCTTCGCGTTTTCATCCTGATCATTGGTGGGGTAATTTTTATTCTGTAGGTGGTGCTTATCTAATGTCTAAAGAGGACTGGTTTGATGTGAAATGGATTGATATGTTCAAAATAAAGTTCTCCATTGGACAGCAAGGTAATGATAATATAGGTTCATATAATTATACAGACAGATATAATATAGTAAATAGTAATGATGAACTTTCATTGTCTTTTAATAGTAAGGGGAAAAAAGATATAACTTGGGAAACGAATACTAATATGAATTTGGGAGTTGAGTTTGAACTGCTTAAAGGAAAACTGAATGGTGGTGTTGAATTGTTTTATCGTAAGACTACTGATATGTTAAATTGGTTCAATGTCCCTCTTTCTTTGGGCTATCCTGGGTACTATGATAATATTGGTGATATGGCGAATAAGGGTGTTGAACTGGAACTGAACTATATTCCTGTTAATAAAAAGAATTTTACATGGAAAATAAATCTGAATCTGACACACTATAAGAATAAGATTACTTATTTGCCAGATGAGAAAAAGACTACTGTTATGGATGGCCATGGAGGATATATGAATGGAAGCAGATATTATGGTGAGGGTTTGCCTATCAATACATGGTATATGAAACGTTTTGCCGGTTTGTCTGAGGACGGGCTTTCAATGTGGTATTATACGGATAAAGAAACCAATGAGGAAAAAACAACGACCACTTATTCTACAGGCGACTTTTATTTGTGTGGAGATCCTAATCCGGATTTGTATGGTGGTTTTGGCACTTCAATTATTTTCCATGGTTTTGATCTCTCTACTCAATTTTCCTATTCGGTTGGTGGTTTGACTTATGATTACGGTTATGCAGGTATGATGGGTAACCCAACTGCAACATCTGTAGGTAACCGTTGGCATAAAGATGTGCTAAAGGCATGGTCTCCAGAAAATCCCTCATCAACCATTCCACGTTGGTATTTCAATGATCTGAATACGACTGGTTCGTCAGACCGCTTCCTGATTGATGGAAGCTATTTGAATCTACAAAATATTCAAGTGGGGTATACATTACCTGATAGTTGGATTTCTCATTTGAAAATTAAAAATTTACGTTTATATTTTGTTTGCGATAATGTATACTATTGGTCAAAAAGAAAAGGCTTGGATCCTCGCCGTTCCATTTCAGGAGTAGGTGCATCAGGAAAGATAGCTCCGTTCCGTACTTATTCCGGAGGTATCAGTCTTCAATTCTAACTTAGTTATAATCAAAAATTTTAAGACGATGAAAAAGAAAAATATATTATTTCAAACAGCGGTAGTTGCCTGTCTGCTTTTCGGCACAGGTGTAAATATGAGCAGTTGTATCGAACAGACCTTTCCCAAAAGCTCTACCGCCATTTCCGAGCAGATTGCAGAATCACCAGCTGCTATGAATGCTATGTTAAATGCCGTGGTAGGCTTTGTTAATGCATATAATACTTATGGACAAGGTTATACTTGGGACTTGGGCTATACGTCATACGGTATTATAAGAGAAGTTATGTGTGAGGATTTTTATATATATAAATCTGGTTATGATTATTATAATTCTTTCGGATTGTGCCGTAGCTTGGCAGATAATTCAGAGGTGAATTCTATTTATTATTATTACTATAAATTTTTGAATAATGTCAATAATCTAATCCGTATTGTGGATCTTGATAATACTACAGAGACAAATAGGCAATATGTAGGAATAGCCAAAGCTTTTCGTGCGATGATTTACATGGATATGGCTCGTCTGTTTGAGTTTAAGAAAACTGGATTTTCTAAGCTGGATGACGAAGCTGCTGCCAATGGGGTATATGGATTAACAGTTCCTATCATTGGTGAGAATATAACGGAAGCAGAAGCACGTAACAATCCGCGGGTTCCTTTTTATACTATTTACAGATATATCTTGGATGATTTGGAGAATGCAGAAGTTCTATTAGCTGATTACTCGAGGCCCACTAAGAATATGCCTGATTTGTCCATTATATTTGCATTAAAAGCTCGTTTTTGGCTAGAATTGGGTACGCGATTTGAAAAGTATCCTAATGATTTGGTATCACTGATCCAGAATGTGGATTTAGGTATAGATTCGGATAAGGATTGTTATGTTAAAGCTGCCGATTGTGCAAGACAGGCTATTGTCAAAAGTGGTGCTGCTCCATTGACAGAATTGGAATGGTATGGTGGAAAAGACTATTTTACGGCCTTTAACTCTATTCAGACAAGTGCATGGATGTGGGGAGGAATCATGAATAAAGAGAATATTCACAGTGTATGGCTTAATTTGGCAGGGCACTTGTGTACAGAACAAACATTTGGAGTAGGAGGAATTTCCTATGGGGCACACAGAATGATCAGTAAGGCTTTATTTGAGCAAATCTCGGATGATGATTGGCGCAAAGAAACTTGGATTGCTCCTGAAGATGCTGGAAAAGCTCCAGGTACTAAGTATCATACATTGTTCACCGATGAGAATTTTAAAAAGGTGCCTGCATATGTTCATTTAAAATTCAAGCCGAAAGAAGGCAATATGATTGACGCTAATGTAGGTGCACCGATAGATAATCTTTTAATGCGTGTTGAAGAAATGTATTTTATTGAGGCTGAGGCAATAGCCGCTAGTCGGGGGATAAGTGCTGGAATTTCTGCTTTGGAGAATTTTATGAAAACTTATCGTTACAGTTCCTATCAATGTACGGCATCTACTATGGAGGATTTTCGTAAGGAATTGATTTTGCAAAAAAGGATAGAATTTTGGGGAGAGGGTATTATTTATTGGGATTATAAGCGTTTGGAATTGCCTGTTACACGGGGGTATCCAGGTACCAATTGCCCGGTGGGGTATCGTATGAACTCTAAAGAGGGATATTGCTGTCCATGGTTCAATTTATTTTTTAGTAAGTTTGAATCTATCAATAACCAAGCTATTATTTTGAATCCGGATCCTTCGGCTATAGTGGAGGACTGGACAGAATAATGAATTGTTAATTTTTAAAGATTAGTTTATGGTTTAGCATTGTGAATGTCTGGATAGGCGTTCATCTTGTTCTTTTCTCTGCCGAAGCTATACTTCGGCAGAGTTCTTTTGAAAGGGGAGGTTATGGTGTGATATTGCTACTTATGGTAGAATTTCTTATAAAAACAGGTCTAATCATTGTAATAACTATTCAGGCTATTGGTTTGTGACATCTTTTTCCGATATTTGTGTGGTTGAAAAAGGTAAATACTATGTTGAAACAGATTCTTCTTATATGGTTGTATTTTTCTGCCTTGCCTTTGTTTGGTCAGAGTTTGATTGATATTAAATATTATTCAGTTCAGGATGGATTATCACAGAAAAATATTCAGAATTTCATTCAGGATGATAATGGTTATATATGGATGGCTACGTGGAACGGACTAGAGCGTTTTGATGGATATTCTTTTACTAATTATAAAACTTATCCTAAAAGTGATGTACGTATAACGAATCATCGTTTTACCAATATTGAAAAAAGTTCTCTGAATAATATTTGGTGTCAGACGTATGATAAACATTGTTATCTGTTTAATACCCGTACTTATCAGTATGAAGATCCCTTTCTTTTCAACAAAGGGGGGGGAAACTCAGTTGAAAAACTGTATGTATTGCGTAAAGGGATAACATGGGCTGTAGGTGTACAAAATGAGTTATTCCGTTTGGATGAAAATAGATTTCCTGCTACGGAGTCAGTGCAATTATATACTGGAAAAACAGAAAATAACATAGGAGACAGTATCTATACTGTGATGCAGGACAAGGATGGAGATGAATGGATTCTGACAAATAAAGGAACTACAATTGTAGGGAAGAAGAGTATGGCAAATCTTATGCCTTTTAAGTTTATGGTAGAGAATGCAGATGATATCTATCTTGCTACTTCAAAAGGCTTTTTTGCCCGATATGACTATCAGAGTCAAAATGTAGTTCCATGTGTCCCCGATGAACCTATGTCTGAGATTATCGGATTGACATCTTTATCTGACCATAAAATCGCTATTTTACAGAGAAAAGAGATTCGGTTTTATAATCCGGAAACAGGTAAGTTTACTCTTTATAAGATGCCTGTAGAGATCAGTCCTGATATATATCAAGATAGAAAAGGTATTCTTTGGTTGTTGGGAGTCACGGGCGGGGTTATTCGTTTGGATTGTACTACTGAGGATATTATCTTATTAAGTTATCCTAAGTTAAAGGAAGTTCCTTTTACCAAGCCTCGTACTTTTATACATGAGGACGAGTATGGTTGTATTTGGGTGAATCCTGTAGAAGGTGAGTTATATTTCTATAATCCGATGACTAGATCTTTGGAACAGGCTTATGTTTATGAGAAAGGAGTGAGAGTACCAATCTCATTTCAGGCTTTCAGCTATTTTATTGATCATCATAAAAATCTGTGGTATGCCACTCCGGGAAGTGAATTAGGATATCTTTCTTTTCATCAAAGTGGATTGGATTATATAATCAACAGACATAAAGAGTCTGCCCGTTCGTTGATGGAGGATCATCGCAAACGTGTATGGATTGGTTGGAAACGGAATCATAAAACTCAACCGGGAAACATCTGTCTTTATGATTCGTTAGGACAGTGGATAGGAAATATTTCGCAAAAAGGAAAAATAGTAGCGGATCAGTCTGTCTCATTTAATACTGATGTGTACTGTATTTATGAAGATAAAGATCATAACATCTGGATGGGGACTAGAGAAGACGGCTTGTTTTTATTCCGTTTTCAAGGGGAGGACAACTATCAGGTAACCTGTTACCTGCCCGATAAAGATAATCCTTACAGCATTTCTTCCAAGTCTATATTCTCTATTTTGCAAGATTCGTCTGGAAGAATATGGATTGGCACTTTCGGTGGAGGTATCAATTTGGTTGAGTCTGCTTCCGCAGGAGGGGATTTGAAGTTTATTCATTACGGTAATATTCTCAATAATTATCCCATTCATGTATGTGAGAAAGTGCGTTGTTTATATGAGGCGGCTGATGGAGTGATCTTGATAGGTACTACTGGCGGACTACTGTCTTGTTCTACAGATTTTCCCCGTCCGGAAGAGATTCGTTTTTTTCATAATGTTTGTGATGAGCGTTATTCCAGTTTGAGCAATAATGATATATTGGATATAACCCAAACTAAGGGTGGCAAACTGCTGGTAACTACTTTGAGTGGTGGTATTAATATTCTGGATGATGGTAGCAGTTTATCTGAAAGATTGAACTTTAAACATGACAATGCCACTAATGACCGATTACCGGATTTGTCACTGTCCAGCATAGAGGATCAAGAAGGAAATATATGGATAGTTTCAGAAAATAAGATTTCCAAATTTGATGCTGGTCTGAATCTGCTCGAGGAGTATAAAGATCAGATACAGATGGCAGAGACCAAGCCTGTTCTGCTATCTTCTGGTAATTTGCTTTTAGGGTCACTATATGGTGCGTTATGTATAACTCCCGATGAGTTGCATAAGAGTGATTTCGTTCCTCCTGTCGTTTTTTCCCATCTTGACATTTATCAGAATAATACTTCTCGCAGGCAGGACATATATAGTAACGATGAGGCTCAGTACCTGCGGCCGGATGAGCGTAATTTCACTATAACTTTTGCTGCCTTGGACTATGTTAACTCTCCGGCTATAAAATACGCCTATCGAATCAAAGGACTGAATGACCAGTGGATAGAACTTGGAACTAATCGTTCTGCCAGTTTGGTGAATGTACCTGCCGGCGATTATCTATTTCAAGTCAAATCTACTAATGCCGATGGGGTATGGGTTGATAATGTGGCTTCTTTGTCCATACATATTGACCCTGTGTTCGGTGAGACTGTTTGGGCGGTATTGCTCTATATCACCCTGGCTGTGGTGATTATGTTGGTAGTGATCTGCATTGTGTTACGCATTACTAACCTGCAAAGAAGGATAGATTTTGAACAACAGATTTTCAACTTGAAACTGCGTTTCTTTACTGATATATCCCATGAACTTCGTACACCGTTGACGCTTATAGCCAGTCCCATTGACGAAGTTATCAGTAATGAGAAATTATCTGATGCAGGCCTGGAGAATATGCAAGTGGCCAAAAGAAACACAGACAGAATGTTGCGGCTCATCAATCAAATATTGGATTTTCGCAAGATACAGAATGATAAGATGAAAGTATTGGTGGAACAAGTAGATATAATCCCTTTAATTCTAAAAATCTACGGTAATTTTGTTCCTATGGCTCATACGCATCGTATTGATTTCAGGTTGGTTTGTCCGCTCGATTCCTTTGTTATGTATACGGATGTGGACAAATTGGAGAAGATTCTTTTTAACTTATTGTCCAATGCCTTTAAATATACTCCCGATGAGAAGACTATCTCCTTGTCTGTTACTTGCGAGAAACAGGTTTTGTGTTTGCAAGTAAAAGATGAGGGCAGGGGAATCAATGCCCAAAAGCTCAATCGTCTGTTTACCCGTTTTGACACGTTGGATGAGGCTGATCCTAATATGTCTACCGGCATAGGACTTTCATTGGTCAAAGAATTATTGAATCTGCTTCATGGTACAGTCAGAGTAGACAGTAAATTGGGTGAGGGCAGCAGTTTCTTTGTCAGACTGCCGGGGAGTCGCGATACGTTTGATGCTGATGCCAATGCCGAATTTATTCTGGCCGATGGTAAAAATTCCGGATCGGAGACAGTGGTACCTGATAATCTTGTAGAAGAAGAGGAAGATAAGGAAACACGGATTCTTATTATTGAGGATAATGAAGAACTTCGTCATTTTATCTGTGGCGTACTCGCCAGGGAGTATGTGGTTTTTGAAGCGGGTAACGGTCGTCAAGGGCTTGAAATGACTTTGAGCGAATTGCCTGATATTGTGATCAGTGACATTATGATGCCTGAGATGGATGGAATAGAGTACCTGAAACAAGTGAAAGGAAATAGTGATATCTGTCATATTCCTATCATCCTGTTATCTGCCAAGTCTTCGTTGAATGATCAGATTCAGGGGTTGGAATATGGAGCGGATGAATACATAACGAAGCCTTTCAGCTCTGCTTATTTGAAGGCCAGGGTAGATTCCTTGCTCAAGCAAAGGCAAATATTGTATGATTATTATACTTCAAAAATGAGAGGAGAGAAGGACACTGCTCTTATGGAACAACTTGCTCCTTCTACTCCCCAAGTTACTCATTTCGATGATGATTTCATCCGGAACATTCTTCAGAGTGTGGAAGAAAACATTCAGAATTCTGAGTTTAGAATTGATGATCTGGCCGAGGCCATGAGTATGAGCCGAACTGTATTCTATCGGAAAGTGAAATCTTTGATGGGGGTTTCTCCCGTAGATTTTGTAAAGACGATGCGGATTAAACGGGCCGTTCAACTTTTGGAACAGGATGAATTAACCGTATCCGAAGTAGGGTATATGAGCGGGTTCACTACTCCGCAATATTTCAGCAGAGTGTTTAAAGAAGCAATGGGATGTACACCAAAGGAGTATAAATTGAAACATAAACCGATTGTTGGGCAAAATGTATAACTAATAGCCTAAATACTGCAACTTCCACATAGGTGTCTTGTTTTATATTTGCATGGAATTATAAATATAATAATACTATGCAAACAAGAACCGTTCAAATTCTGGCATCTTTGTTGTTTTTGACAACAGCCATATCTTCATGCGATAAAAAAGAAGTGTCTCCGTGGGATAAGATGGTCGAGGTTAATCATCAGATTATACCTCCTGTCTTTCCCGATAGGACTTTTGTGATTACTGATTATCACGATGTGAAAGACACGCTTTATACAAATGCCATCAATCGGGCCATAACCATTTGTTCTGAGCAGGGAGGTGGAAAAGTGGTTATTCCCGACGGAGAATTTTTCACTGCCCCCATTCGTTTGAAATCCAATGTAAACCTTCATTTATCTGACAGTACAATTTTGAAGTTTACTGCAGATCCTTCCCTTTTTGATACTGTACAGACTCGCATAGAAGGAATAGATTGTTACAATATCTCTCCGTTGATTTATGCCTATGGAGAAACTAATATTGCCATTACCGGTAATGGGGTGATGGATGGCCAGGCTGATAGCAGTAATTGGTTCAGTGAAAGCAGAATTCGCGGTATGGTACAGGAAGATGGTAAGAAAATAAATGAGAAAACATTGCTGTATGAAATGAAAGAGGATTCTATTCCTTTTAAAGAACGTGTATTTATGCGAGAGAATGGCATACGTCCCCAGTTTATCAATCTCTATAAATGTAAGAATATTCTATTGGAAGGATTTGCTCTCAACCGTTCGCCGTTTTGGCTCATTCATCCGTTGTTGTCCGAGAATATCACTGTCAGGAAAGTCAAAATGCAGAGTCATGGCTATAATAATGATGGTTGTGATCCGGAATCATGCAGGAATGTATTGATTGAGGATTGTGATTTTGATACAGGTGATGATTGTATCGCCATTAAATCGGGACGTGATGAAGATGGCCGTTATTGGAATATCCCCAGTGAGAATATTATAGTCCGTCATTGCAGAATGAAGGATGGTCATGCCGGAGTGGCTATTGGCAGTGAGGTGACCGGAGGATGCCGTAACGTGTGGGTGGAAAATTGTATCATGGACAGTCCTGAACTCGACCGTATTATCCGTATAAAATCAAATGCGATACGAGGAGGTGAAGTAGAAAACATATTTGTCCGGAATATAAGGGTAGGTGAGTGTAAGGAGTCTATTTTAGGTTTTGAATTGAAATATTGGCATGTGGATGACGGACCGTATCTTCCTTATTTTCATAATATTCATCTGGAAAATATCACAAGTAAGAAAAGTCAGTATGTTTTGCATCTGGATGGTTTTGAAGATAAGATACGGGCGAGAGATATTTTTGTGAAAGATTGCACTTTTGACGGGGTGATGAAACCGGAAATTAATAAGGTGACTGGTGTTGAAAACATTCACTTTGAGAACGTAACAGTAAATGGACAGGATTTTAAAGGAATATAAAGTAATGAACAGATTCGTATTTTTATTAGGTTGTCTTATGTTGGCATTGATGACGGTTACTCTTCAGGCCCAGAAAGTAATTCCTTTGTGGCAGAATAATATGCCTAACAGCAAAGGGTTGGTTCTTAATGATTCTATAGCCAGGGAACGTGTGGTACAAGTCGGGGTTCCTGCGATTCATGTTTATGAACCGTCAAAGGCCGAACGTACCGGTACGGCGGTACTGATCATTCCCGGTGGCGGATATGTGAAACTGGCCCATGAAATCAGCGGTATCGCATTGGCAAAATGGTATAATACCTTGGGGGTAACAGCTTTTGTCCTGATGCATCGTTTTCCACAGTCACCGGATGTAATAGAATCTTATAAAGCTCCTTTGCAGGATGGACAACGTGCCCTTCGCTATATACGTGCTCATGCGGAGGAGTATGGAATAGATATTCATAAAGTGGGAGTGATGGGGTGTTCTGCCGGTGGTCATCTGGCTGCTTCATTGTGTGCTGTTGATGAAGACTGGTCTAAAGTGGGCGATACATTGGATGCATATAGTTGTAAACCCTCTTTTGCTGTATTGATATCTCCGGTTATTTCTATGGACGACGCTATTGTTCATAAAGGTAGCCGGACAAATCTGTTGGGAAAGCGGGAACAGGATATTGCTTTCAGAAACTTGTTTTCTTTGGAAAAACAAGTGGATGGTAGCACGGCACCGGCTATCTTGTTTCATGCTTCTGATGATAAAGCTGTTTCCCCTTTGAACAGCATTGCATATTACACAGCCTTGTATAAAGCGGGGATAGAGAAATCTTCGTTGCATCTGTTTCCTGCCGGCGGACATGCCATCTCCTTGCGTGCTCAAAGGGGAAGTACGGTTATGTGGCCGGAGTTGGCTGAAGCCTGGTTGATAGAGAACGGATTTCTTTCTCCACTATAAAAGTCGATGATATTTATCCATTAATTTAATTATAGAATGACACATAAGTTATTAAAAATAGCACTTGTAGTTTTGCTATCTGTAATCAGCATCAGCATAGATGCTCAGGAAAAGCCTGTATTATGGTATGATAAGCCTGCCCAGTATTGGGAAGAGGCATTACCTTTGGGAAATGGACGTTTGGGAGCCATGGTATATGGCAATCCTGTGGCCGAAGAGATTCAATTGAATGAGGAAACGGTTTCGGCAGGTTCTCCTTATAAAAATTATAATCCTGAGGCTAAAGGAGCGCTGGCGACCATCCGTCAACTGATTTTTGCCGGTAGATATCCTGAAGCTCAAGAGTTGGCAGGTGAAAAAATCCTCTCCAAGAACGGTTTCGGGATGCCATATCAGACAGTAGGCAGTTTGCGGTTGCACTTTCCCGGTCAGGAAAATTATACAAACTTCCATCGTGAACTGGATCTGGAAAAAGCTGTAGCCACGACTACTTACACTGTAAATGGAGTAGATTATAAGCGTGAAGTCTTTACTTCTTTTGCCGATCAGTTGGTCATTGTTCGTCTTACCGCCTCCCAACCGGGAAAGCTTACTTTTTCCACCTCCTTGACTTGTCCTCAGAAGGTGGATGTTATCGTTTCTGGAAAGAATGCCTTGATTTTGGAAGGTACAACTAAAGGAGACGATTTCACAAAAGGAGCTATTCGTTTCCGTGCAGATTTGAAGTTGGATTTGCAGGGGGGGAAGAGTGTGGCAGGGGATACATTATTATCCGTGACTAATGCCAATAGTGCTACTATTTATATCGCAATGGCTACTAACTTTGTAAATTATAAGGACATATCCGGAAATCCGTCCGAGCGCAATAAGGTATCCATGAAGAATGCCGGAAAGAGTTATGCCCGGGCTTTGCAAGCTCATATCAGTGCATATCAAAAATACTATAATCGTGTATCTTTGAATTTGGGACGCACTCCGCAGGCTGATAAACCTACGGATATCCGGATAAAAGAATTTGCTACCTCCAATGATCCCCATTTAGTCGCTCTTTATTTTCAGTTTGGTCGTTATTTGCTTATTTCCAGTTCTCAGCCGGGAGGGCAACCTGCTAACTTACAAGGTATTTGGAATCAGAAACTGAATCCTGCCTGGAAATGCCGTTATACCACCAATATCAATGCGGAAATGAACTATTGGCCTGCCGAGGTTACCAATTTGTGCGAGATGCATGAGCCTTTTCTGCAAATGGTGAAGGAATTGTATGAGAACGGTCAGGAGGCTGCCCGGGAGATGTATGGTTGCCGGGGGTGGGTATTGCATCACAATACGGATTTATGGCGTATGAATGGTGCCGTGGATAGGGCTTATTGTGGACCGTGGCCTACTTGTAATGCATGGTTATGTCAGCATTTGTGGGACCGTTATCTCTATTCGGGTGATAAGGAATACCTAGCTTCCGTATATCCTATTCTGAAGAGTGCTTCAGAATTCTTTGTTGATTTTTTGGTAAGGGATCCCAATACCGGTTATCTGGTTGTCACTCCTAGTAACTCCCCGGAGAATTCGCCTAGTATCTGGAAAGGGAAAGCCAATTTGTTTGCAGGTATCACGATGGATAATCAGTTGGTAGCCGATTTATTCTCAAATACTCGTTCAGCAGCACAGATTTTGAATCTGGACAAGCAATTCTGTGATACCATTCTGTCATTAAAAAGGCAACTTCCTCCCATGCAAGTAGGGCAATACGGACAGTTGCAAGAGTGGTTCGAAGACTGGGATAACCCTAATGACCATCATCGTCATATCTCTCATTTATGGGGACTTTTCCCCGGTTATCAAATTTCTCCTTATTCATCACCTGTACTTTTTGAAGCTGCCCGCAATACATTGATACAGCGTGGTGATCCTTCTACTGGTTGGTCTATGGGATGGAAAGTTTGTTTTTGGGCAAGATGTTTGGATGGAAATCATGCATTTAAGTTGATTACCAATCAGTTGAATCTCGTTTCTCCCGAAGTACAGAAAGGTCAGGGAGGAGGTACTTATCCAAATTTATTTGATGCTCATCCGCCTTTCCAGATTGATGGAAACTTTGGTTGCGCAGCCGGAATTGCTGAAATGTTGATGCAGAGCCATGATGGGGCTGTTCATTTACTTCCGGCTTTACCTGATGCTTGGAAAAATGGAGAAATAAGGGGGCTTCGTGCACGTGGCGGTTTCGAAATTGTTTCTCTGAAATGGAAGGACGGCAAGGTAGAATCGGCAGTTATCAAATCGACTATCGGTGGTAATCTTCGCTTGCGCGTGCACAATGTTTTAATGGTGGATGGTATGACATTAGGCAAAGCTAAAGGGGATAATTCTAACCTTTTGTTTGGCAAGCAGGAGATCAGTCGTCCGCTGGTTAGTGAGAAAGCTCCATTGCGTGGAGTGGAATTGAAAGATTCCTATTTGTATGATGTATCCACTGAAGCGGGACAGACTTATATTTTTACTCAATTATAATTGTTATATGAAAATAAAAAAAATAGTATTTGGCATTTTAATGTTTATGCCTTTGGGGCTTGCTTCCTGTCTTTCTGGAGCATCAAAATCTTCAGCTGAGGAAATTGGAACATTGAAAATGCACCGACAAGTGGATTCTCTTTATAATAAAATGTCTCAAGCAGAACGGGTTGCACAATTATATGGTATCCGTCCTTCAGAGGTGATGGAGAATGGAAAACTATCTTTACAGAAGTGTAGAGAAAAGATTCCTAATGGAATAGGGCATGTATGTCAATATGCCTGTGCATTAGATTTAGAGCCGAATGAATTGCGTGATTTTGTGCGTGATTTTCAGAATTATCTTATAAACGAGACTCCGTCAGGTATACCTGCTGTATTCCATGAAGAGGCTATTACTGGATTGGCGGCTAAAGGAGCGACTGTTTATCCTCAACAATTAGGAGTCGCCTGTTCTTGGAATCCTGAATTGGCTTCGGTTAAAACGGAACAGACCGCAGAGGTTATGCGTTCTGTTGGTGCTACACTTGCTTTATCACCAATGGTTGATCTTATACGTACCGCGCATTGGCCTCGTATAGAAGAATCTTATGGGGAAGATGGTTACCTCAGTGCAGCTATGGGCGTAGCTTTTGTAAAAGGTTTGCAAAAGAAGGGGTTAAAGGATGGTGTCGCAGCTTGTACGAAGCATTTTCTGGGATATGGTGGAGGTTCTTCATTGACATGGAAAGAGATTTTTGAAGAAGTACTTATGCCACACGAAGCTATGATACGATTGGCGGATTGTAAAGTCTTGATGACATCTTATGGTCGCTTTCGTAGCGAGCAGGCTGTATCTAGTGATACTCTTTTGAATAAAATATTGCGTGGATATCTGGAGTTTGATGGAGTAGTAGTGAGTGATTATGGAGCTGTAGGACATTCCAGTCAGAAAGGCAATCCTGAAATTTTGAGGAAAAGGGCTGTTGAGGCTCTTGTTGCAGGTAATGACATTGAGCTTCCTTCAAATAATTGTTATAAATTCTTGCCTGAGTTAATAAAAGATAGTTTAATTGATGAATCCTATTTTGAAACAGCGGTAAAACGTTCGTTGATGTTGAAAGCACGTTTAGGGTTGCTGTCGGCAGATCGAAAACTTTATGCAGGTGGAAATCTGGATTTGGATTGCCCTCAATACCGTAAAACATCCTATGAGCTGGCCTGTCAATCTATTGTATTGCTGAAAAATAATGGGGTATTGCCTCTTTCTGGCAACCATAAAAAAATAGCTTTGGTAGGGCCGAATGCAAATACTTATTGGTGTATGTTGGGTGATTATACTTACCAGTCCATGCAGGCATTTTGGTGGGGAGGGAAAATAGATCCTGAAAATCCTAAAATTATTTCAGTATATGATGCCATGAAACCTAAGTTAGGAGAGAACTTTACTTTGGGATATGAACGCGGATGCGACTGGAGTGCAACAAATGAAACATCCATTATTCGTGAAGGTGATCCTAGAACAGAACGATTGAATATGATGCTTATGGAGTCATCTGATTCTACTAATTGGCAGGCTGCCATAAAATTAGCTTCAGAAAGCGATGTGGTGATTGCCGCATTGGGAGAAAACCCGACTTTATGTGGAGAGGCTCGTCAACGTAAAGGGATTCGTTTACCGGGAGATCAGGAACGTTTTTTAAAAGAACTGATCGCTACAGGAAAACCGGTTGTTCTGGTTATGTTTGGTGGACGTCCACAAGTGATTAATGGAGTAGAGGCAGGTTGCTCGGCCATTTTGCAGGCGTGGTACCCGGGCGAAGAGGGAGGAAATGCTGTTGTTGATATTTTATTAGGTAATGTCAATCCGTCCGGAAAATTATGTGTTAGCTATCCTAAGACTGAAGATGAAGGACTTTATTGTTATAACAATGGTGAGTCTCAAGAAAAAATAGCTTATCCGTTTGGCTTTGGACTTTCATATACTTCTTTTGAATATAGTGATATAAAAGTTCCGGGCACTGCTCAAACGACTGATGATTTTATTGAGGTGAGCTGCAAGGTGAAAAATACGGGAAAATATGAAGGTACTGAAATTGTACAACTTTATCTGTCTCCTACTTCTTCGGAAATCCTCAAACCTATACAGCTAAAAGGGTTTACCCGTGTGAACTTGAATCCCGGCGAATCGAAAACAATAAATTTTAAGGTCTCTCTTCAGCAAATGGCTTATTATGCAAATGATGGATGGACTATAGCCGGTGGTCAATATACATTTAAAATTGGTGCATCATCTTCTGACATCCGTTTGAAATCATCGTGCCGGCTAACTGGAGAAGACGTGCGGATGGAGCGTAGAAAGACTCTTTTTTTTATCAGTGAAATAGAATAGGAAGATAAGAAAGTTTCAAAAAGTTATATTGTATCCTCCCTTTTTGCTTTGGCTTTCTGAACGTAATGAAGAATCTGTAAATACAAATTAGTGTATTCAGATTCTTCATTATGTTTAGAATGGCAAGAAGACAGAGTGCCGGGATTTTTAGATTCCCTCCTGTTGGCAAAAGAGAATACCAGAACTGTTAGAATAATTCTTCTAGTCGACTGAGATTATTTCTCCTGCATATTTCTTAACTCCACTTTCATTGAATGAATCAATGGAAAAATAATATTTTGAGCCGCGATTAAAAAAACGTCCTTCAAAGGAATTGGAGTAAACCATTTTGCTGCTATGTAACTTGTTTTTATCTATTCCCCAACGGACAATGTATCCGGTAGCGGCCTTATCTTCTTTCCAGTTTAAGCGGATAATCCTCTTGTCTGTATCATTCCGTAAAACAGTTACGTTTGAAACACTCTGTGGTATGAAGCCGTTTCCGTTACCGAATATACGAAAATCATAAAGAGAAAAACATCCGGGAATCTCTTTCGTGTTTTTTATGCGGATAAATCTTGTTTTAGTTGGCTTGTTTAATACTATTAATTCATGAGGCATATCTTTGTTATTAGATGTCCGGTCTATGAGTGTTTGCCAGTTGGTTCCGTCTGAGGAACATTCTATTATATATTGATAACAATAATAATCAGGGCCAAGTAGCTTGAAATTATGATCGGCCAGGTTCACTTGAATGGCGTTGACAGTCATAGGCTTTCCTAAATCGATTTTTAACCATTCTCCCGGTTTTCCAGAGTTGGCGGCCCACCAGCTTTCTATGTGTTCGTCGTTGGCTTTAACTGCTTCGTGTCTAGGTAATTCTGAAGAAGCGGAAATCTTTTTATTAAAAGAAAGTATATTCCATCCCATAGAACAGTCTGTTTTTCTGAAGTCAGTTTTCTTTTGAGGCACCTGGAAAGGATAGTCTGTCCACACTGTATGGGAATAGAGCATGTCATCATCTGCAAAGTAGGATGGAAATAATCCGAGTCTTCTCTCAAAGTTTTGTCTGATAGATATTTTCATGGTTGCTACATGCCAGTAGTTGCCATATTTGTCCTTGAATGTATGTCCATGACCTGCACCTCCGATAAAACCTCCTGGCTTGAAAGAGAAAGGGGTACTTTCTACATAGGTGAAAGGGCCTAATGGTGAATGGGATATATATGCACCGTCACCATAGGTGCGAAATTGGGTTCCGGGAGAGGCGTATTGTAAATAGTACTTACCTTTGTATTTTATCATAGTCGGCCCTTCGTTCCAACCGGGTTTGTTGAGCTCGTTATTTTCTCCTTGTACTTCCCAGCCATATTTATCTTCATTGTGGGTAATCAGTACCACTTCCTGTCCTATTGCTTTAAAACCGTTGTCAGGATCGACCTGTATTCCTGTGATGGGGCTTTTATCTGAACACCCCCAGTAGAGATAGACTTTTCCATCATCATCTTTGAATAGAGTAGGGTCAGTTCCCCCTCTAGTATATTGCATATCGACAGTCTCCCAATTGTCGGTATCCGGATTCTTGGTTTTGAATACTTGAAATTTGGGACCGGATGCCAAAAAATATAGTTCATCTTTATATTCCATTATAGTGGGAGCATAAGCTTCGATAGTACTAATGGATTTGCAAGGTATATAATTCCACTCGCATAGATCTTTGGAACTCCAGTAGCCTCCTGATTTGGAGGCGAATAAATAATACTTCCCTTTAAAGTATTCTAATACAGGATCGGCAGCTTCGCGTCGACTTGTACCGTCAATCATGAAACGATAATTTAGGTTTATTGGATTACTAACAATGTGCCGTTGTTCCTGAGCAAAGCCCGGTGTGTTATTCATCAACGTGAAAGCGGCATAGCATACGACAAAAAGTTTTCTTTTTTTCATGGCGGATAACATTTTAGGTTACTTATTCTGAATTGATTCTTATCGATACAAATATCGCATTTTTAACTGTTAAGCTATTATAATTTCTAATTAGTTACGTATGAATATTGTGTAGTGAAGCATGTGTTGTTGATGGTTGGGGGTGGGAGTTTGTCATTCATTGTAGTTTTTGCCTTATTGATTATACTATTTATCCACAGTGTTGGCTGATAGGGATGAAGAAGTTATATTTGCATACCAATTTAATCAATCTATATTATGATAAAGAAACTAATACTATTGGGTTGTATAATACTTGCAGAATCAACCACCTTATTGGCACAAATTGTAAAAGTCCATACCATTGGAGACTCGACTATGGCGGATTATATGGAAAATACTACCCGTACTCGTGGTTGGGGAGAGATGTTGCAGGAATTCTTCTCGAATAAAGTGCAAGTTATAAACTATGCACGTGGAGGAAGAAGTTCCCGTTCCTTTTGTGAAGAAGGGCTTTGGGACAAAGTGAAAAAGAATATGACTCAAGGAGATTACGTTTTTATCCAGTTTGCTCATAATGATGAAAAAGAAGGAGGAAAAGACGGAGCGGATTTCAGAGGAACTGCACCTTGGACTACTTATAAATCTTTTCTTGAAAAATATGTGAATGAGACCCGGCAATTAGGAGGCATCCCTGTTCTCATAACACCGATTGTCCGGCGCTATTTTGACGATGCTGGTAAGATTACCCCTAAAGGTTGTCACGATATAGGAACTGTAGAAGATGATTCTACCTTGAATTATGTCAGGGTCATGAAACATGTTGCCCGCCAAAAAAATGTTTCTTTGGTTGATATGACTTTATTGACAAAGAATTTTGTTGAACAATTAGGTGCTGATGCAACTATCAGGCAGATCTATGTTCCTACAGATGGAACTCATACACAGGCTACAGGTGCTGCTTGCTATGCTAGGATTGTAGCCGATGAATTAAAGCGCCAAGGTATTTTGGCATCTTATATAAATACAGAAATACCTATGGTAGTGAATCCCACATCACTGGATTTTGGTACAGTTTATGTGGGTAATGAAGCCACTCTGTGTTTGGATCTTACCGGATTGAATTTATCGCCGGAAAACGGTACTCTTTCTCTGCATGCGCCTAAAAGGATGAGTTTCTCATTTGATCCCCAGTCCATTCCCCAACAAAAGGTAGATATACCTTATAATGATGGAAAACTTTGGAATCAGACGTTATACCTCCATTTTATTCCTGTTGAACCGGTTACAATTAATTCTGCTCTTATTCTTACAAACGAGAATCAAGTGCGGGAAATCCCCGTAAAAGCAATTGGTAAGGAAATTTCCCGAAGAACGGAAGTCGCACTCACTCATACAGATGTTTTATTAAAAGGTATGAAGAAAAAAGGCGATGCTTATACCATAGACTCTGATGTATGGCCTGCTGATATTGATGAAAACGGAAACCGTTATGTAGAGTTTATTCTGCGCAATAGCGATAAGACTTTAGTCTTGACACAATTGTCTTTTACACTTAAAGGGAATCCTTGTTTTCGTATTGCGTTTGCCCGTGGAAAAGATTTCTATCCTCGTACGGATATTGCTGAAAGGCAGAAGGGGGATTCTTTTTCTGATAAATTGGTATTTCCTGTCAATGTTACTATAAATCCGAAAGAACGCCTGCATATCCGTATCTTTCCATGGAATCTTGTAGGTGGTAAGATGGATTTTCAGATAGTTGATTGGGAGATTCGGGGAATAGAAGTGGAATAATGATCTATTAGAGATCATCTTTGAAGAGTAAAATCAGAAATTCAGCTACTATATTTTTACCATGTCACAATGTTTGGCTATGTGATCGGGACAAATTGAATAATACTCCTTCATTATTATTGAAAGAATGGTTCTTGAAATATTGAAAGGTTTATCCTTTCAAAGGGATGAGAGGTGTTTTTTAAGTTTTATAGTGAAATTGAAATCAATATCATAATTACTTTCTTATATTATGTGTGGATTTGATTTTTTTCATAGTATACAAAATGATCAATCTGATGCTTAATATTCAATTGATTGATGGGGGGATAAAATATGTTGATGATTATAAGGTGGCTGTAATTGAGTTTTGTTGGTTGATATTTAAGTTGGATAAATAATATAAATAAACGATATCTTCCCGGGTTGGCGTGGTATTCTTGATTTTGCAAAATTGGGATTATCTGTTAATGGAACCGTTCATAATACAGCAATTAAGGGCTTGTTTGAGTATATTGATCCTAATGGTGCACTAGCAACTCAATTGGAGCAGGATGGATACATAAAGAAAGCCTGGGATAGCACACTTGCGGATAATATGGATATCTACTTGAGTAATATCCTTCCAGGTATTACTTCAGAGCAAAGTGTTTATTGGGGGCTTGGATATCCGGAAGGAACTGATGATGAGTGGACTCCTTATATTGTGCCTCACTATGGCGGCTTGTTACTTCATACCGGACGCTTAGATCAATGGTACGTACTGCAAAAAGATTCATATATGCGTCAATACTAGAATCGGGATAGAGTTTTTGCTCATCCGTTGAATATTCTTCCTATGGTGGATGAACCTAAATGGGTATCAACCAACATTTAAGATGCAATATATCAGTGTTCCTTCTTTCTGGAGAAATTATTATGATATTATTGGCTTTCATCGTGACCTTCGTACAAAGGAATTATGGATAAAGCCTATTGTGCCTAAGATGATGATGTCGCCATATAAAACAATGGAGGCGGAAAAGGCCGACAAATTAGCAGGGGTTGTTGTTGCCGGTTCCAATGCGGGTATTCGGTATATTACTTCTTGTAATGACTTTGATTACATTCAGTTTTCCAATATCGATTTCGGCCACAAGGGGACTACTGTTTTGTTGATACGTGCGGTTGCCGGGATGGAACATTGGGAGAGCAGGGGATTTATAATTTTATATCCGGATAACTCCGTATGGCTATTCTTAAACCGGATTTTATAAATTTTAGACCGAATAATGCAATATCTGGTTTCTATTTTTATTCATCTTTGCAGTGCTAAAAACTTTAAATGATACTATAAATGAAAACAATGAAGAACATGAAACAAAGTAGGTTTATTTTGTTTGTGCTTTCATTCCTGGTGATGAGTGTCGGGAATGTTTATGCACAAAATGTTACCGTAACAGGTACAGTTCTAGACAGTACCGGTGAGCCTGTCATCGGTGCTAATGTGAAAGTGGCGGGGAAGTCATCTATAGGAACCATTACCGATTTCGAGGGGAATTTCTCCTTGTCGGTCCCTGCGGACACGAAAAAATTGGAAATCACTTATATCGGTATGCTTTCACAAGAGGCTGTCATTAAGCCGGGAACTCCGGTAAAGGTAATTTTGAAAGAAGATACGGAAGAATTGGATGAAGTGGTAGTCATTGGTTATGGTACTGTAAAGAAACGGGACTTGACCGGTTCTATGACCTCCATCAAGCAAGCGGACATTATTGCTGTTCCTACGACGAATGCTTTGGAAAGCCTGCAAGGGAAAGTGGCTGGACTGGATATGACTAAATCAAGTGGTCAGACAGGTTCGGGCTTGTCCTTTTCCATTCGCGGTAATCGGTCATTGAACGCTTCGAATGCTCCGCTGATTATTGTAGACGGAGTGCCCTATGGGACAGATATTGATATCAATCCCAATGTCATAGAATCCATGGAAATTCTGAAGGATGCTTCCTCCACCGCTATTTATGGTTCTCGCGGTGCTAACGGAGTTATCTTGATCACTACAAAGAAAGGGGCTGTAGGCAAGACCAAGGTTTCATATAACGGTTATTATTCCATCAATTCCGTAGCTGCTTATCCCGATAGAATGAATTTGTCCGAATGGGCCGACTTCAAGAGAGAGGCTTATCGTACGGACGGCCAGTGGGGAGGTCCTGAAGATGATGCCAAAATTTTTGGTTCTGCTTATGATGCGGTAAAATCCAATCAAAATGTAGACTGGGTGGATATGCTGATGCAAACGGGTAGCCAGATGTCCCATTCTGTCAATATTTCAAATGGTACGGAGAAAACAACATTCAATCTGGCTTTTGAATATATGTCCGAAGACGGTTTGGTGAAGATGGATGATATGGACCGTTATAATGCAACCTTATCCTTATCGCATAAGCTCACTGATAACTTGAAACTGGATGCCAATGTGGTATATACCTATTTGGATCAGAATATCCGACGTGATCCTTTCAACCGTTCTATTTATTACGCTCCCTATGGAGATGTATATAATGAAGATGGTTCTATAAATGTGCTTCCTTTTAATGATGGGCAGACCATTAGCCCCATAGCCGAAGAAGTTCCCGGAGCCTATAAAAATAACCGGCTGACCAGCCATTTGGTGGGGAATGTAGGGGCTACCTGGAACATTATCAAGGACTTGACACTGACTTCTACTTTTGGCTTTGACAAGAAAGATATCCGTACAGGACATTTTGCTGATACATATACGTTGGACGGAGCGGGAAATTATTCGTTGGCGGATGCTACCAATCATAGTGACGTCAATTGGTCGTGGGAAAATACATTGGCTTATTCGTTCACATTAGGAAAACATAATCTGAGTCTGATGGCTGGTAACGCATTATATAAAAATGTGGCCGAGGAATATAAGGGTGCGGGGCATAACCTTATTTCATCCACTATGTTGTTTTATAATTTGGGTGGTTTGCAGGATAGTCAGCAGATATCCAGCAGTTATGTACAAACCACTATGGCATCTTTCTTTGGGCGTATCAACTACAAATTCAATGAGAAATACCTGATGACTGTGACTTTGCGTCAGGATGGTTCATCTGTATTGGCAAAAGATCATCAGTGGGGGGTCTTCCCATCTGTGGCTTTGGCTTGGCGTATGAATGAAGAGAATTTTTTGAAGAACGTAGAACAACTTTCCAATTTGAAACTTCGGCTGAGTTATGGTATTTCGGGAAACAGTGCTGTTTCTGCCTATCAGACTCAGGGAGGATTGGGAAAGACCATGTATGCTTATCTCATAAATAATACGGAAAACGGAGCCTATGGCTACTATCCAGCTTTGACACCGAATTATAATCTGGGCTGGGAAAAAACAGCAACGGCTAATATCGGTATTGACTTCGGTTTCTTCAATAACCGTATCAGTGGTTCATTGGATATTTATCAACAAAAGACATCAGATTTGTTGATGCAGAAGAAAGTACCTAGTTCTACCGGATATTCTTTGGCATGGGATAATGTAGGAAAAACTGAGAATAAAGGTGTGGAATTAGTTATTAATACCCAAAATTTCAATCAAAAGGATTTCTCTTGGAATACCGATTATACATTTACTTTGAACAGAGAGAAAATTACTGAGCTGGCAGATGGAACTGACCGTGATATCAGTAACGGTTGGTTTGTAGGGCATTCCATCAAGACACATTATGGATTGGAGAAAATCGGTATTTGGCAGCTTGACGAGGCCGCGGAAGCAGCTAAGTATGGTGAGAAGCCGGGACGTATAAAAATAAAGGACCAGAATAAGGATGGTTCAATAGACAATGATAATGACCGTATCATCTTGGGCTCGGAAACTCCCGATTTCGTAATGGGGTTGAACAATACATTCAAATACAAGAACTTTGATTTGCGCGTTTTCATGTATTGGAGACAAGGGCAAATGTTACATTCGGAAGCCAACGGTTACGGCTCATACCGTATTCAGGGAGATCCGGGTATTAAAGTAAACTATTGGACTCCGGAGAATCCTACTAACGAATTTCCCCGTCCGGAAAAAAGTTATTCGGATTCTTCCAAATTAGATGCATTGGGATACGTGGATGGTTCGTATTTGAAGATTAAAGAAATCACTTTGGGATATCAGTTGCCTAAATCATGGATCGGGAAGATTCATGCTTCTAATATCCGTATCTATTGTTCATTAAAGAATTTCTTTACTTTCAGTCATTTAGACAATTATGATCCCGAACGAGGAGGCTCCTTGAGCTATCCGATGACAAAACAAGCAGTATTTGGTATTAATGTTGATTTCTAAACAAGCGAACAGGTATGAATAAATTATATAAATGGTGTTTGCTCAGCTGTATGGCGGCAACCTTGAGCTCATGTAATGATTTCCTGACAGAGGAAAATCCCAGCGGATTGACCGCTGATACTTTTTATAAAACCGAATCGGGTGCGGAAGCTCTGATTAACTCATGTTACACACCGTTGCGTTTTTGGTATGGACAGGAATATGCCACATCAATGACAGAGTTGGGAACGGATATATTTACCCGGGGAAATGGTTGTGCCGAAGCTGAGCTTTCCGATTATAACTCGTCATTACAAGGTTCCAGCAATGCGATAACTAAAGAGTGGGAACGTTTGTATTCGGCATTGAATACTTGTAACACTGCCTTGAACCGTTTGCCTAGCTCTGAACTTTCAGCTTCGGTTAAAGATATCCGTATGGGGGAAGCCTATTTCTTGCGGGCTCTTTATCTATGGCATATTGTAGAAACATGGGGAGGTGTTTATTTAACGACAGAAGAATGTACCGAGCCGTCAGGTTACGTTTACCGTTCGTCCGAAGAGGATTTTTATACTCAGATTATAGCCGATTTAAAAGAGGCGGTGGCTAAATTACCGGTTTCCACTTCCGATTACGGGCGTGCTACCAAAGGTGCGGCAGAAGCGTTTCTAGCACGCGTTTATCTGTATAATAAAAATTATGAGGAAGCGTTGAAATATGCTCGTAATGTTATTAACAATTATGATTATAGCTTGGCAGAAGATTATTCGGACCTTTGTGATATTTATAAATGTAATGATGTAAAAGAGAATGTGTTTGTTTGTATGTACACGAAGAGTGAGATATTCGGAACTTCCATTGAAGAAGGTCCTGACGGGAACCCCATCATTTGGAGAACACCGGGTAATAACCCTTCACATTTGTTGTGGGTGATGTGCTATGATCAGGTACTCGATAAAGACGGTAAGAAACCTGTTACGCGCTCCATAGAATATGGTCGCAGTTTCAACAGATATATGCCTACGCTGTATTATCTGAATCTGTTCGATGAAAAGATGGATGCCCGTTATGATGATGTGTTCCAGCAGGCATGGATTTGTAACAATACGAACAGTGCTTATATCTCACCGGGAGATACGGCTATTTTCTTTACTAAATATAGTGTGCCCGATGCAGAGGAAGCTAAACACAATTATATTACCATAGACAAGGATTTTGTTTACAATGCCGATGGCTCTATCAAAAATAGGGCTCAGAATGTGACTTTCAAGAAATTCCTTGATCCGTCTCGTGAGTCTGTGAATTATACGGGAAGTGTGAGACATGGTGTGGTCATTCGTCTTGCTGAGTTATATCTGATAGCTGCCGAGGCTGAATTATTCTTGAACGATAATGTCTCTGGAGCATCTTATATCAATGAGGTAAGAAGGAGAGCCGCTATTCCTGGAAAGGAAGCCGTTATGGAGATAAAGCCGGAACAGTTGACATTGGATTTTATTTTGGATGAACGGGCCCGTGAGTTGGGAGGAGAGCAGCAACGTTGGTTCGATTTGAAGCGTACCGGTAAGCTGCTGGAAAGAGTAAAAGCGTACAATCCGGATGCGAAAGTGAATATAAAGGAGCATCATTTGCTACGTCCTATTCCTCAGACTCAACTGGATGCCATTATCAATAAAGATGAGTTCGGGCAAAATGCCGGTTACAATTAAGTATGCCTGTCAGGCCGAAGTTTGATTTCTGGTGAAGGTGTATCCTGATGATTGGTAGAGAAGTTATTTAGCTTGCAAAAGTTGGTAAAAAAGATAAGTTCGTTTTTAAAAAAGACCTTGTTCTTTTTTAAAAACGAACTTATCTTTTTTAAAAAGGTGGTGGTCTTTTTTAAAAAGGACAAAGTCTTTCTGGTTGAATGAAAGAGGAGTATATAAGGCTCCTTACACGTGTGGATATAAGAGCTCTCATCGGAGTTTTTTCCGGCAGGTCGGAATGTTTTTCCCAATTGAAGAACAAGTTTGGAAAGACTGGGCGGATTTTCAATATTTTCTTTTCATAAGGTTTATCAATTCTGCTGCCACTGCTACCACCTTTTATCGGAAACACCGATGGATAAAGAGATTTAGGGGTGGTGGCAGCACCTTGTTTTATGTGCTGAAAAAGGCTGCTGCCACCACTTTCCCTTATTTTTTGTCTTATGTTGTTATTGTACCTTTCATTTTTTATAGTGATATTACTTTATTGATAAAGGATGATGGAGGTCATTCATACGATAGGGTGAGTGAAAGGATAAGGAATTCAATTAGTTCCATAAGGTTGAAACTCTAGTTCCGTCAGGTTGGAACTATGGTTTCGTCCTGTTAGAACCTTAGTTTCATCAGGCTGAAACAATCAGAATATTGTAGTTTAACGCTTTAGGTTTGCTATTCCTTTATCTTATTTGTACGTATGGTTTACAGAATTAATATATTAGTTATAGTGTAAGTTGACTCTCTTTCACCTTGTCCGGTTGGAATAAGAAGAGTTGAAACGTATGTTCCATTATCTCCGCTGTAAGGTTGACTTTTATAACTTTTTAGATGGAGAAGTATGAGAAAGTGATGGCAGCATCCTTTTTCAGCACATAAAACAAGGTGCTGCCACCACCCCTAAATCTCTTTATCCATCGGTGTTTCCGATAAAAAGTGGTAGCAGTGGCAGCAGATTTTAAAAACTCTATTGTGGAACTTTCCGGCAAATACAGTCTGTCAGATGATCGTTGATAAAACCTGAAGCTTGCAAATGGGCGTAGCAAATTGTAGTCCCGAAGAACTTGAAACCTCGTTTTTTCATATCTTTACTCATGGCATCGGATTCGGGAGAGGATACCGGAATCTCGCTCAATGACCGGAATGTGTTGATAATCGGCTTTTTGTCGGGAAAGAATGACAGGGTATAATTATAAAAACTGCCGAATTCTTTCTGTATGGCAAGGAATAGTTTCGCATTTGTGATTGTCGATTTGATTTTCAGACGGTTTCTTACAATTCCTTCAAACTGCATTAGCCGTTCAACGTCTTCATTGGTCATTTGTGCCACCAGCTCGGCATTAAAATTACAGAAGGCTTTACGATACCCCTCTCTTTTTCTAAGAATCGTTATCCAGCTTAGCCCTGCTTGGGCACTTTCCAATACAAGAAACTCGAACAGCGTCTTGTCATCGGTAACTAACTTTCCCCACTCCTGATCATGGTATTTCACATACAATTCGTCTGTTCCGCACCAACCGCAACGTCCGTTTGTTATATCTTGCATAATTCTAACATTTGTGATATGGAACAAATGTAGTGGATTCATGGAGTTATACCAAATTTAAAAGAACTATTTTATACGTATATATAAATTGTCGTGCAGTGTCAGGAGCCATTCTTGCAAAAATCTTTTGGCAGTACTCCAAATTGTTTCTGAAAACATTTGGCAAAATAGGAAGAAGAGTTGAAACCGACAATATAGCATACTTCATTGATTCTGTATTCTCCGGATTGAATCAGTTGGGCTGCCATTTTCAACCGTTCCAGTTGAATAAACTCATTGGGGGTAATTTGAGCGATTCCCTTTATTTTTCGATGCAGGCTGGAACGGCTCATATTCATTTTCTCGGCTAATATATCCACATTAAAATCGGGTTCCGAAATGTTCTTCTGAATTACTTCTATTAGTTTGTCTAAAAAGTTCTCATCTGCTTTGCTCAGTGCAATGGTTTTGGCGTTTACAAAAGGTGATGAAGTGAAAGCATGGCGCAATTTGTCCTGATTGCTTAATAAGTTCGCTATGCGTGCCAATAAATACTCCGTAGAAAAAGGTTTTTCTATATAGTCGTCGGCTCCCAGTTCTATTCCTTCTATCTTGGATTGCATGGTAACTTTTGCTGTGAGCAGAATGATAGGAATATGGCTATGTTCTATATCGGTCTTTAATGTATGGCATAATTCGAAACCATCCATTTCGGGCATCATCACATCACTGACAATCAGACTGATTGTCTTTTCTGATAGCACTTGCAGGGCTTCCTTGCCATTAGATGCACGTATAACGCAATATACAGTTTCCAGTTGTGCGCAAATAAAGTTCTGCATCTCGGGGTCATCCTCTACTACAAGAATACAGATGTTAGTGCTGTATTGCCGGATGACTGTTTGCATATTGCCGGTCTGGCTGATAGTGGAATCTTTTTGTAACTGTATGGCTTTTTCTTGATCGACAGGAAGCTCGATACAGAAACAGATTTCTTCCCTATCCTTTAAATAAAGTTTTCCTTTATGTAATTCTGCCAGGGAACGTGCCAAAGGTAGGCCGATGCCAGTACCGGCTGTGCGTTGCCCACCGGAGGTTTGTTTGATTTGCACAAAAGGCTGGAAAATTTTTTCTTGCATATCGTGGGGGATGGGATGCCCGTCATTGCTGACCATAATGGAGAAGTATCCCGGTTCTTTCATTCCGCATGGTGGTATTAAAGATACATGGATAGATGATGTGGCATATTTTACTGCATTATTGAACAGATTGCTTAGAATTTTGGTCAGGGCTTCTTTATCTACGGGTGCATTGAAATCCTGTTCGGGCAGGTCTGTTTGAAATTTCAACCCATTCTGTTGGGCGGCGGGATTGAAACGGATATAAGTGTCTCTTATTAGTTGGGAGATATTACAATCCATAAAGTTAAGACGGAACCCCTTGGTTTCTGTTTTTCGGAAGTCGAGTAACTGATTGGTCAGGTCAAGTAATCGCAGGGTATTCCGTTCCATGACGTCCAGGTTCTCACGGATGGTGTTGCGATCTATGTTTTCCTTGTGCAGGATGTTCTCTAACGGGCCTTTTATCAGGGTTAGCGGTGTGCGGATTTCATGTGCTATATTAGTGAAGAAGTCTATTTTGGCATGATAAATTTCTTTTTCCTTTTCGGCTTCTAAGATTTCCAGTTGTCGTCGTTGTTTGTCCGTGATTTGTTTTCGGAAGCGATAGAAGATATATCCGATACCGGCTGCCGAAAGTATAAAATAAAGAAGATAGGCCCACGGGGATTTCCAGAAAGGAGGTGCGATATGTATGTGGATACTTTTGATGTCATTACTCCATTCTCCCTTGGCGTTAGCTGTTTTCACGCAGAAAGTATAGTCGCCTGGCTTTAGATTGGTATAGGAAGCGGTGGAACTTTTTGTGGTACTGTACCACTCTTTATCAAATCCTTTCAATGTATAACTCAGATAATTTTCTTCAGGGGCGGCGTAACAAAGAGCTGCAAAGCGGAAGGCAAAAGAGTTTTGATTATACTTCAGGTTTATTTTCCGGGTATAAGTCACGCTTTGACTGAGGGGGGAATCTTTGGTGTCTATATCGGCGCTTTTGTTGAAAAGCAGGAAATCGGTGATGGCTACAGGTGGAAAATAAGTGTTTTCGGTGAAGGACTCGGGTTTGAAGGCAATGAAGCCATTGATACATCCGAAATAGATGGTACCGTCTTTGCTCTTAATTCCTGAACTATAATTGAACTGATTGGTGAGTAGTCCATTGTTGTCTGCATAAATGTTCGAGGTTTTGGTCTTCAGATCGAACCGTATCAATCCTTTGTTGGAGGTGAGCCAAAGGATGTCATTGTTGGCTTCTACAATCTTATAAATCACATCATTGGCAAGCCCTTGTGAAGAATCATAAGTAGTGAATTCCTCTGTGTCCTGGTTGAATGAGCAGAATCCTCTTCCCAGCATGGTGAACCACAAACGTTGCTTGCTGTCTTCATAAATACTTATCACCTTGTTGTAAGGGAGTCCGTGGGGAACTCCGGGAGTAGAAACATAATTTTTCCAGCTGTTATTTCTAGGATTGTATTTGAATATACCGGAATTATAGGTGGCAAACCAGATATTTCCTTTACTGTCTTCCAATATGTTGAAAACAAAGATACCATCCATTTTGTGGATACGGGTGAAATCATTTGTTTCATGGTTATAGAGATTGAGTCCGGTTGTGGTACCTATGTAGAGTTGACCTGCAGAGGTGAGGCACATGGAATAGATGTTGTTGTCGTTCAATGTATTTTCGGCATGTCCCATCAGGTAGTGACGGGAACGGTGGGTCTTCAGATCCAATGAGTATAATCCTTTGGAATATGTACCTATCCACAGAGTGTGATTGTCCATACTTAGAGCGTGGACATTATAGTGCAGTCCTGCCAGTGGACAAGGGTTGAATTCTTTGGTCTTTGGATTGAATTTGTTCAAGCCGCCGTCTTCTGTTCCTATCCATAGATTTCCGTCTTCATCTTCGCAAAATTCACGGACTACTTTTCCGCTGAGGCTGTTTTGTCCTATGATGGGATAGTATTTTTCGAAGGTGGCATATTGGGTGGGATAATAGTCTATGCCTCCGAAATAGCTGCCGATCCATATGCCACCTTCAGCATCCTTGTAGAGGGAATAAATGGCATTGTCCGACAAGGAATAGTCATCGTTGGGATTGTAGGTGAGGTGTTGGATTTCCAGAGTTTCCTTGTTGTAAGTGTATATTCCTCGTTCTGTGGCAACCCACAATGTTTTTTTGTCGATGGGATAGATGTTTCTTACAAAGATACTTTCGGTTTGGGAAGAGTCCGGTAGCAAGTCGGTGACTGTCCGGGTAAGGATATTGATACTTTTCAGACCACCTTTTGCGGAACCAGTGTACAAGGTGTTATGCTGTTCGGGGAAAATTTTGAAAATCTGGTCATCGGTGAAGAGGTTTTTCCCCTCTTGTGTTTGGAATAACCGGAAGTTCTGGAAATGATCATCAGTATAATAAAGCCCTTTTCCGTTATAGCCTATCCATACTGCGTTTTGCTGGTCTATACAGATAGAACTGAGCAGATGGGCATCGGGGATAGCATAGTGTGTTAATGTTTGTCGGTCGTTATCGAACAGGAAAACGCCTTGGGATTCTACTGCTATCCAGATGTTTTTTTGTGTATCGGTGGTGATTTGTACAATGGGCTGGGTGATGCACAAGCTGTCCTGACTTTTGCAGGTGAGTTTTGAAAAAGTTTCCGTCAATGGATCATAGATATAAATTCCGTCGTCTGTTCCTATCCATAATTTCCCATCCTTATTTTCGTGCAATGAGTTGACGTTGTTATTACCCAAAGAATGGGGGTTGGAATGATTGTGTTTGAAAATACGGAAATTGGATCCGTCATAACGGTTTAGTCCGTCTTTGGTGCCGAACCACATGAATCCGTTTCTGTCTTGGGTGATACAAAGAACGGAACTTTGAGACAGTTTGTTTTTCAGGCCCAAATGTTGGAAATAATATCTTTCAGCATGAACACAGGGGGATGACAGGCTGAAAAGGATTGATATGAGAAGGAATAAGTGCTTGTACATAGTTTGTTTTATCAAGTGGTTTACTATGTGCAAAAGTAGATATTTGGCTGAAAAACACAAGGGGAAGGCAAAATATTGTCCTGTTTTGGCAGAATATTGCTCTCTTTTCGTAAGGTGGAGGAGGTAAGGTGGTGTAAAAGGTGGGTGAAAATATTGTTTTGGCAGAAAATTCATATTATTTGGATGGATATTCTTGTGGCTTTTTATCTAATAAGTCTACTTTTGGGCTGTAATTAAATTAAAGATCAAATATGAAAAACATGTTTAGTAAAGGTGCACATCCGTCTGAATTTGGACATCGACAAACAACGATGTTGATGTTGGGCTTGTTTTTACTCGTTTCCCAATGCTTGTTTGCTCAGAGCAGAATAATAAAGGGAACGGTATATGATGAACATAAGGATGCACTGATCGGTGCGTCGGTTATTCTTAAAGGTACTTCTCAGGGAACCATTACCGATATAGATGGTAATTTTAGTGTGGAGGCAAGTGATAAGAATACTGTTTTGATTGTTTCTTATATAGGTTATGATGCCCAAGAGATAAATGTGGGTAGCCAGACCTTTATCAAGGTACAGTTGAAACCTTCTTCTCTGGCGCTGGAGGAAGTTGTAGTGGTGGGTTACGGTTCGCAAAAGAAAAGTGAGCTGACGGCTGCCATCTCAAGTGTCAAGTCTTCGGATTTTGTCCGTGGAAATGTGAGGGATGCGGGGCAATTATTGAAAGGGAAAATTGCTGGTCTTAGCATTGTGAATTCTACAGGTGACCCTACCGAGAATTCGTCTATCTTACTTCGTGGTACTAACTCCTTGCAGGGTAACAATTCGCCATTAGTGTTGATTGACGGTATTCCGGGAGATTTAAGAACGGTGGCTCCTGAGGATGTTGCTCAAATTGATGTATTGAAGGACGGTTCGTCTGCAGCTATTTATGGTACACGAGCTACCAATGGGGTTATTTTAGTCACTACCCGTAAGGCTAACTCTGATTTCTCCATAGACTATAATGGGTATGTCGGTACAGAAGAGTTCGTGAAAACAGAAAGAGTGTTGACTGGAGATGAATTTCGTTCTTTGATTCAAGATGGAACAATTTCTGCTACTGACTTTGGAGGTAATACAGATTGGTTGGAAGCCATAACTCGTACTCCGATTAATCATGGGCATAATCTGAGTGTAAAAGGTGGTTCCGAGAAGACTAATTATTTGTTGAATGTCAATTATAAAAAGAACCAGGGTATTTTCAAAAAGTCAGATAATGAGGCGTTGATTGTACGATTGGCGGTGAATCATTCAATGTTGAATGATAAATTGCGTTTGAATGTCAGTGTTAACTCTAATACTCAGAATTATACAACGACCGGAGATGGTTCTTCTTTCAATAGAGGGGTATATAGTGCGGCATTGGTTACTAATCCTACCTTACCTATTTATAAGCAGGATGTAAATAAGGATGTCCTGTCATCCATGCCGGAGTATGATGGTCCTTGGGCACAGCCTTCGGCTTTGGTAGCTATCCCCAATCCGCTGAGTACTATCGAAACAGCTAACGGCAGACATCACAGACAACGTACCAGATTGAATGGTAATGTTACTTTTCAGCCAATCGAGTCATTGAAATTCAATGCTTTGTTATCTTGGGATCGATATAATGAAACAAGAGGCTATCGTGAAACATTTGATAACTTTAATACTACAGTGGCTCATTCCCGTGACGGTTTTGCTTCTAGAGGTACCTGTGAGACAACAGATCAGTTGTTTGAATTTACCGCTCAGTATAGTGAGGTCTTTGGTATTCATAATATTTCTGTATTGGGAGGTTATGGCTATCAGAAAAATATATGGGAGGATTATTGGATGCGGAACTGGAATTTTCCTACAGACCAGTTTGGATGGGATAATATTGCTTTAGGACGTGGTGACAGTGATATTGCCGGTGCTGCTATTCCTATTAATAGTAATAAAACGTCGGGTAATCTTATCAGTTTTTTCGGACGTATCAATTATATTTTGGCGGGCAAGTATTTGGCTACCATTAGTGTAAGGCATGAGGCAGACTCCAAATTTGTAGGTTCCGACCAGGTTTGGGGTACATTTCCGGCCGTAAGTCTGGCATGGCGGATTAATGAAGAAAATTTTATGAAAAATATCAAGTGGATTAATAGCTTGAAACTTCGTGCCGGCTATGGTGTGACAGGTATTGCTCCTTCCAATCCTTATTTGGCAACCTATCGTTTGGGATATACTTCAAATAATGATACTTTTTATTATAATGGTCAATGGGTGAACAAATTGACTCCGCAAAGTAATCCAAATCCGGAATTCACATGGGAAAAGAAGAAAGAATTTAATGTGGGGCTTGATTTTTCTATTCTGAAAGATCGTATCAGTGGTAGTGTTGATGCTTATTACAGAAAAACTGTAGATTTGTTATATAATTATCCTGTTCCTGTTCCGCCCAATGTATATGGCACTACGCTGGCAAATGTGGGTACTATCAGCAATAAGGGATTGGAGATATTGCTGAACGGTGTTGTCTTTAATAAAAAAGATTTTGGTTGGAATACCACCCTGACTTATTCTACTAATAAAAATAAACTTGACAAACTAAATAACAGTAAATATCAATTGGCGAACGATTATTTTTATGTGGGTGACGCACAACCGCCTATGTCGGGAGTTCCTACTCATCGTGTAAAAGTGGGAGAACCTATAGGGCAGATTTGGGGTTGGAAAGTATTGGATATCACAGAAGATGGTAAATGGATTTATGAAGACCAGAATGGTAATGCTGTAGAATCTAAAGATGTGAAGATAGAGGATAGAAAAGTGATTGGTAATGGTTTGCCAAAGCATTATTTGGGATGGAATAATGATTTCCGTTATAAGAATTTTGATTTGAGTATTACCATGAGAGGAGCCTTCGGATTCCAAAATGTCAACTTTACTCGTTTGCATTATGAGAATTATAGAGATCAGGCAATGAATAATTTGAAAGCCGGGTATGAAAAAGTATTTGGTAAAGCGGTGCTGACGGACTCCAAGCAATTTAATAGTTACTATGTGGAGGATGGCGATTATTGGAAAATTGATAATATTGTATTGGGGTATAATTTCAAGAAAGACTTTATTAAAGGGATTAAGGGAATGCGTCTGTATTTCTCTGTTCAAAACGCTTTGACCATTACCGGATACAAAGGACTTGATCCGGAGGTAGGCGGTTCGCTTTTAACTCCGGGAACAGATGACAGAAACAAGTATCCCACTACCCGTTCATATACCTTTGGCGTTAACTTGAATTTTTAAATTATTAGATTGAAGAACATGAAAAGAAGAATAAGAATAGCATTGATGTGTCCTGCACTTTGTTGTCTGATAGGAGCATCATTGAATAGTTGTATGGAACTGGACGATAGCGTGTATACTACGATCGTATCCGATAAATATCATTATACGGAAAAGGACATGGTTGCCATATTAGGTAATGCTTATACTCCATGGCGTTCTGTTGTTATCGGTGCAATAAATGAAACGCAGACCATTTCTACAGATGAGACCATGATACCGGTACATCCTTGGGGATGGAATGGGACTACCATTAACATGCATTTACATACCTGGACTTCGGAGACAGGTGAGGCTGTTAATCGGTGGGGGGACCTGTATACTGGTATAAACAATGCCAATCAGGTAATTTACCAGATTGAATCCGGCCTGTTGCCTGTGACGGAAGGTAAGGATAATTATTTGGCGGAACTGAAAGCGGTAAGGGCTTCTTATTATTATATGCTTTGTGATTATTACGGTAATGTGCCTTATCTGACCCGTTTTGACGTCCCTCAGGGTTTTCTTCCCGAACAAATCAGTCGTAAGGCCTTGAATGACTCTATCATTGCAGAAGTGACAGCCGCCCTTCCTTTATTACCGGAGAATGTTGATAAATCGACTTATGGACGTTTTACTAAATGGGCTGCTTATGCTTTATTGGCTAAAATGTATATCAATGCGGAGGTGTATACAGGAACCCCACAATGGCAAAAATGTTTGGATGCTTGTGAGGAGATCATAAAATCCGGCAAATTCTCGTTGGCGGGAAATCAGAAAGATGTATTCAAGGCTGATAATGAGGATTGTACGGAAGCTATTTTTGCAGTTCCTTTTGATCAAAGTTACGCCGGTGGATTGAATATATTCAATTACGCTTTAAACGGTCAGTTTTCTCAGGTATATTCCACTAAGAGTTTTGGTGGTTGGGGAGGTTCGGTTGCTGTTCCGCAGTTTATAAATACGTTTGATCCGGATGACAGTCGTTTGATCGAGAATTATTTGATGGGACAGCAAGTGTATCCCGATGGTTCCAATGTATTGTGTGAGATAGGCAACAGTCAGGGGGTTCCTATGAATATTGTAAATGTGGTTCCGGGGGTTGATTGGGCCGAGGAATTACATGGATACCATTTGGCTAAGTATGAATATGTTGCCGGTATGTCTCCTGGTGCTATGAGTAACGATGTTTTCCCCTTCCGCTATACAGACATATTGATGATGAAAGCTGAATGTTTGTTAAGGACTGGAAAAGCGGACGAAGCGGCACAAATTGTAACAGAAATCAGACAACGCGCATTCAAGTCTGCTCCGGAAAAAGCGGTAGTTACTGGTGCGGAACTGATGGGAGGGAGTACCTATGATTACGGATTGCGCGAAACAACATATTTGGACAAGATTAAAAGTCCTAGAACAACTCATGAAGGTGGAGCAGATATAAAATATGGTCGCTTTTTGGATGAATTGGGTTGGGAATTTAACCAAGAAGGAAGAAGAAGACAAGACTTGATTCGTTTTGGAGTATGGACAACGAAATCATGGCTTTCTCATTCTGCTACAAATGATATAAATAAGAATTTGTATCCTATTCCAAGGGCTGAATTGGATAAGAATGGTAAGTTAAAGCAGAATCCGGGATATTAGTGGATTTGTAATGAACAGACTGTCCGAAAACCTGTTTGGCATTTTTTGTCATGTGCGGTTCCGGACAGTCTTTTTTTTTAATGTTTATTTGAAGTGATGGTATGAAAAGGTTTGCCTGTTGGTTGTTGTTTTTCTGGGGATGTATATGTTGTATATGTGCCTCTGAAATTTCTATAACAGATTCATGGAAGTATAAAGCAGAGAATGATGAACGTTTTTCCAGTATCGATTGGAATGATTCTGATTGGATAACTGTAGATTTGCCCCATACTTGGAACGCCGGGGATGTGGTTGACGAGCAACGGGGATATAGACGTGGTATATCTTGGTATAGAAAGAAGTTGTTCATCCCTTTAGAGGCACGGGATAAGAAAATAACTCTCCGTTTTGATGGAGTGGCCAGTAAGGCAGATGTCTATTTAAATGGGAAATTATTGAAAATTCATTTGGGGGCATATACAGCTTTCGGAGTTGATATAACTGATGTCTGTGAAGTTGGAAAGGAAAATCTGTTGGCGGTAAAAGTGGATAATAGTTCTTCTTTGGGGGAAATCCTTCCACCGGTTTCCGGAGATTTTTCTATTTTTGGGGGAATTTATCGCAGGGTGTTCTTGCAATGGACGGAAAGAGTGCATTTCGTGACGGAACCTTATGCAACTGTTCCAGTAAGGATACAGACTCCTGAGGTATCGGCATCTGAGGCGTCAATGCAAATTGTGGCTTCTCTTAAAAATGATTTTATCCATACAAAGCATGTACAGGTCAATGTTCTTCTTTGCGATGATATGAATCGGATTGTGAAAGAGAAACATTTGAAACTGAAACTGATTCCGGGCAGAGAGTATCCTATATCCACTTCTGTAGGAAAAATAGAGAATCCTCATTTGTGGTCTCCTGAAGTGCCTTATTTATATACGGTAAAAGTGCAGGTATGCGATGCTAAGAATGGAGAAATGTATCAAGAAGTAATTTCTCCGGTTGGATTCAGATGGTTTTCGGTGGATAAGACAGGCTTTTATCTGAATGGGAAGTATCTTAAATTAAGGGGAGCTGCACGGCATCAGGATTATGCAGGTTTGGGAACGGCTATTCCCGTTGAAATGAATCGTAGGGATATGCGGTTGCTGAAAGAGACGGGAGCTAATTTTGTACGTATCAGTCATTATCCTCAAGATCCGGAAATATATCGAGCCTGTGACGAATTAGGGTTGATAGTATGGTCTGAAATTTGTGTTGTGAATGAAGTGAGAAAAAATACGGAGTTCGCTCATAACTGCAAAGAAATGTTGAAAGAGATGATTCTTCAGAACTACAATCACCCATCGGTGGTGCTATGGGGGGCTATGAATGAATTATGGGATTACCATAATCAAGCTATTGCGTTGGCTAGGGAATTGGAGGCTTTGAAAAAAGAGCTGGATCCTTATCGTCTTTCTTGTGTCGCCTTTCACGCTTTTACTTGGGAGAAACCCTATACACAATCTAGTAAGGAGATGTTTGAAATTTCAGATATTAACGGGGTGAATGTATATGAATCTTGGTATCAGGGAGATTCTGCTACGATTGCACCTATGTTTGATAAATTTTGTAGCTATTCTACTATGAAACCTCGTTTCTTGTCGGAATTTGGGGCTGGAAGCGATGAACGTATCCATTCTTATACTCCACGTACGTTTGACTTTACTCCGGAATTTCAATTGGATTTTAATCGCAGATATATTAATGAAATGGAAAAACGTCCGGATTATATAGGTTATTCTATTTGGAATCTGGTTGATTTTCAGGTGGACGGTCGTGGTGATAGCAAGCCTAATTTGAATCAAAAAGGAATGTTGACAGAGGATCGTCGAAAGAAAGAAATTTATTATTATTGTCAGGCTCGTTGGTCGGACATTCCGATGATTCATATTGCTGGGGCCGATTGGACGAAAAGGATGGAAATTTGTGATGATAGTATAAATGTGCGTAAGATCAGTGTCTTTTCTAATCAGAAAACGGTGAAGTTAATTCATAATGGAAAGTCTTTGGGGGTGCGTGAAGTGATAAATGGGGAAGCTGTTTTTGCAGTGCCTTTTATAAACGGAGAGAATCTGTTGGATGCCCGAAGCGGGGTACTTTCAGACAGGCTGAAGATACAGATGAGATTGTTACCTTCCTGTCTTTCAGACAGTGATGTGCTTTTGGATGGTCTTTGTATTAATTTGGGACAGGAGCATTGTTATTTTATGGACCCGCAGCTTCAGGAAATATGGTTACCCGATAAGCCTTATACACAGGGAAGTTGGGGATATATGAATGGAAACTCTTTTAATTCTTGGCCGGGGTCATCACATGATGGGGTTAGGTATGGAGTAGGAGCTGATATAAAAAAAACTTTTTTGGAGCCTCTTTTTCAGACCTTTTTAATGGGAGCGACTTGTTACCGGCTGGATGTTCCTGACGGAGTGTATGAAATCGGTCTCTATTTCACGGAACCTTTCAGTAAGGATGAACGGAAAAATATTGCGCGTACAGGTGTTTCTGCCGAGGGAAAACGTATATTTGATGTGTCAGTCAATGGAGGGAAACTGATAGAGTCTTTGAATTTGGCTGATTCTTATGGCGAGCAGACGGCTGTTGTAAAAACACTTGTGGTCAATGTGCGGAATCATGAAGGATTAGAGATTCAGCTTTCTCCCCAAAAAGGACAAAGTGTTATTAGTGGATTAAAAGTAAAGAAAATACGATGATATGGGCTGAAAAGCTTCTGAATGGGTAAAATGGTTATATTCTTTCTTTTTCTGACAAGATTCTTTTCCATGAAACTCAGAGGCGGATATACTTTTGCTGATGTAAAATTTGAATAAAAAACAATATGTTTAAGAAAAGGAGAAATATAGGGAAATTGTTATTAGGTTCCTTTTTGACTGTAGCTGTACTGACGGCATGTATGGAGGAGAAAAGGGAAATAAAGATAGATGTGCTTTCACGTCCTGGTACAATAGATAAGAATGTCAGTTATCAGGGAAATCGCTTGCCTTTGAAACCATTGCATTTTATAAAATTGCCCGTAGGAGCTATTGAGCCGGAAGGTTGGCTGAAAAAATACCTGTTGTTACAAAAAGATGGATTAACTGGGAAGTTGGGTGAAATTAGTGCATGGTTGGATAAGGAGGATAATGCGTGGTTGTTGTCTGGTGGAGATCATGGTTGGGAGGAAGTGCCTTATTGGTTGAAAGGATATGGTGATTTGGCTTATATATTGAAAGATTCTGCTATGATTGCAGAGACCAAAGTTTGGATTGAAGCAGCTATTCAGAGCCAGCAGCAGGATGGCTTTTTCGGTCCGGTGAATGAACGTGGTGGGAAGAGAGAACTTTGGGCGAATATGGTAATGCTTTGGTGCTTGCAATCTTATTATGAATATTCTGGTGATAAGAGAGTGCTGACTTTGATGACTGATTACTTTAAATGGCAACTGACTGTTCCCGATGATAAATTCTTGGAAGATTATTGGGAGAACAGCCGTGGGGGAGATAATCTGTATAGTGTTTATTGGCTTTATAACATTACAGGAGAACAGTTCCTGTTAGAACTTGCCCGGAAGATTCATCGTAATACAGCAGACTGGACAAATGAATCGGATTTGCCTAATTGGCATAATGTGAATATTGCACAGTGTTTTCGTGAACCGGCCACTTACTATATGCTTAGTGGTGATTCGGCAGACTTGCAGGCGTCTTATCGTGTGCATCATCTGGTGAGACGTGTTTTCGGACAGGTGCCGGGGGGCATGTTCGGAGCAGACGAGAATGCCCGTTTGGCTTATATTGATCCGCGGCAGGGTACAGAAACCTGTGGATTTGTAGAGCAGATGGCGTCTGATGAGATAATGCTTCGTATGACCGGTGATCCTTTTTGGGCTGAGCATTGTGAGGAGGTTGCTTTCAATTCTTATCCGGCGGCAGTAATGCCTGATTTCAAAGCTTTAAGATATATTACTTGCCCCAATCAGGTGGTGAGTGATTCTGAAGATCATAAACCCGGAATTGATAATGGAGGTCCTTTCTTGGCTATGAATCCTTTCAGCAGTCGTTGCTGTCAGCATAACCATGCGCAAGGCTGGCCTTACTATATTGAAAATCTGGTTTATGCAACTCCGGATAACGGACTTGCCGCCATCATTTATGGTCCGTGTTGTACACAGGCGAGAGTAGGAGTAAACGGAACTGAAGTTATTCTGAAAGAAGAAACAAACTATCCGTTTGAAGAAATGATTCGTTTTACAGTGCAAGTTTCCGATAAAGTGGATTTTCCGTTATATCTTCGTGTGCCTGTTTGGTGCAAGGGGGCTACACTAACAGTTAACGGAGAAACGGTAGCTGCTGGTATGGAATCAGGTAAATATGTTCGTTTGGATAGAACTTGGAGTAATGGAGATGTGGTAATCTTGCAACTACCCATGTCTTTATCTGTTCAAAGATGGCAGACCAATCAAAACAGTGCCAGCGTGAATTACGGTCCTTTGACTTTCTCTCTGTTGATAGAGGAAGAGTATAGAAAAGTAAATAGTACAGAAAATGCTATATGGGATTCTAAATGGCAGAAAGGTGCTGATGTCAATGCTTGGCCTACTTATGAAATCTATCCTCAAAGTGCTTGGAACTATGCATTGAAATTGGATGACAAGGTTTTGGAACAATGCTTGAAAGTCGAGAAGAGAGAATGGCCTTCTGACGATTATCCTTTTACTACTGATAACGTTCCTCTAGTGATAAAAGCACAAGGGAGAAGAGTACCTTCTTGGGGCATAGATCAATATGGCTTATGTGGTGTGTTGCCTGAAGAAGGGGCTCCGAAAAGTGAAATATTGGAAGATATAACCTTGATACCGATGGGAGCTGCCCGTTTGCGTATCTCGGCATTTCCTGTAACTTATGAATAATTTTATACTACTATGAAAAGACTGTTATTTGTGATTTTACTGACAATTATGGGATGTGGCGGTATGCATGTGCAAGCCGTTGGATACGAAAAAATTATTAATCCGGTACTGCCGGGTGATCGTCCCGATCCTACTGTTATTGAAATAAATGGAGAGTATTGGGCTGTTGCAACTTCTAATGAATGGTCGCCGTTGTTCCCTATTTTTAAATCAAAAGATTTGGTGAACTGGGAATTGGTGAATTATGTTTTTCCAGGCGGAGCACCCGATTGGGCATTAAATAATTTTTGGGCCCCGGAATTATCGTATGATGAGAAACAGGGAAAGGTTTATCTGTATTATACAGCCCGTGACAAGAAAACAAAGAGATTATCGTGTGCGGCGGCGGTAGCTGATTCCCCGATGGGGAGGTTCAAAGACTTGGGACCGTTGGTTGCTCAGGAACCGGGCTCTATTGATGCTTTTGCTACAAGAGATGAGAAAGGCAAACTTTATCTTATATGGAAAGAAGATGGCAACAGTATGGGTTTGCCTACAAATATTTGGGCACAGGAAATGACGGAAGACCGCACTCGTCTGATAGGAGAAATGACTCCCTTGTTCTGTAATGATACTCCTTGGGAGGAAGGATTGGTAGAAGGGGTATGTGTTTTTAAGAAGCAGGATTATTTTTATATCTTGTATTCGGCTGCTAGTTGTTGTGATAAGAAATGTAATTATAAGACAGGGGTGGCTCGTTCTAAATCTTTGCTGGGTAAATGGGAAAAGTATGAAAAGAATCCCATCTTGATAGATAATCAGGATTGGCGTTGTCCCGGACATGGTACTATCGTTTGGAAGGATGGAAAGGAATTTTATTTGTATCATGCTTATAACAGGAGTGGTTCTGTGTATGTCGGACGCCAGGGCGTGTTGGAGGAATTGTGTTGGGGAGAGGATGGATGGCCTTATTTTAGGAACGATGCCGTTTATAATCGTCCTAATTTGTCTTTGGATTATGTGGATTCCTTTAAAGGTAATACACTGGCTCCCATTTGGCAATGGAGGGTAACCCAGAAAATAGATTATCAGACAGGAAAAAATGGATTACATTTAGGAGCATCTATGGAAAACAGGGAATTGGGTACTTTGCTGGTACAACCTGTCAAAGCATTGAATTTTTCGTTGACTGCTACTGTTGATAACCGGAAAAGTGTGGCTGCGGCTGGTATCGGTATTATTGGTGGAGCTCATAATGGGTTTGGTGCTCCTTTGGCCGGTATTGGCATATCAGTTTTGAAAGATAAGGTGGAGGTATGGAAAAATGTAGATGGTAAAGTTGATGTCTTGGCCCAAAGTGCTATAACGGTGTCAGCAACGGCACAGGTCAGGATGATTGTGAAAGACGGGTATTGGCTTTACTTTGAGTTCCGGAAAGGGCAGAGGTGGATACCTCTGGCAACGAAAATAGATGCTTCACCATATGTTCCGTGGGGAATGGGCTTCCGTATAGGCTTGTGTGCTAAAGGGGGAGACGGAACCTTTGCTGATTTCCGTAAAATTGAATTGATTCATTGATTGTTTTTTTTATAAAATCTGTTACCATGAAAAAATATAGGTTAGTATTCGTTTTAAGTATATTGTTTTTAGGAGTAATCAAGTTGACTGCATCGGAACATGAACAGGTGCGCAAAGCACCTCGTGTACATGTTCCGGTATGGCAGTCATTTGCACTGTCGGAAGTAGAATTAACCGATAGCTATTTTAAGAAAGCGATGGATTTGCATAAAGGATATCTGCTGTCGCTGGATGTAGACAGGCTCATTCCGCACGTGCGCCGCAGTGTAGGGTTGCAAGGGAAAGGAGATAATTACGGAGGATGGGAGAAGCATGGTGGATGTACTTATGGTCATTATATGTCTGCTTGTGCCATGATGTATGCTTCTACAGGTGAGAAAGCCTTGTTGGATAAATTGAATTATATGCTGGATGAACTGCAAGAATGCCAAAAACAGACACCGGATGGTTGGTTCATTACCGGTAAAAGAGGGAAGGAGGGTTATTTGCAGTTGCTTCAAGGGAATGTGGTGCTTAACCAGCCGGATGAAACCGGACAACCTTGGAATTATAACCAGAATGGGAATTCATGGTATTGTATCCATAAGATCCTGGCGGGATTGAGGGATGCATATGTCTATGCAGGTTGTAGGCAAGCCAAGGATATATTGATGCCTTTGGCGGATTTTATTTCTCATATAGCCTTGAATAGCAATAGGGATCTTTTTCAAAGTACCTTGAGTGTGGAACAGGGGGGGATGAATGAAGTTTTTGTTGATATTTATAGTATTACCGGAGATAAGAAATTTTTGCAGACGGCAGAAAGGTTCAATCATATCAATGTTATTTATCCGATTGCTAACGGAGAAGATGTGTTATTCGGTCGCCATGCTAACGATCAAATACCCAAATTTATGGGAGTAGCCAGAGAGTATGAGTTCTCACCCAATGATATTTATTATCAGGCTGCCCGTAACTTTTGGAATATTGTAATTAAAGATCACACATTGGCTATCGGTGGAAATAGTTGTTATGAGCGTTTTGGCGTACCGACTGAAGAAAGCAAGCGGCTGGACTATACTTCGGCAGAAACTTGTAATACATATAACATGTTGAAATTGTCAAGACAGTTGTTCATGTTGGATGGTGATTATAAATATCTGAATTACTATGAACATGCTTTATATAACCATATTCTTGCTTCACAAGATCCTGATATGCCGGGCTGTGTGACTTATTATACTTCTTTGTTGCCGGGATCATTTAAGCAATATAGTACTCCGTTTGATTCTTTCTGGTGTTGTGTGGGTACAGGGATGGAGAATCATTCTAAGTATGCCGAATCCATTTATTTTAAGGATAACCAAGAATTGCTGGTCAATCTGTATATTCCTTCACGTCTCCACTGGAAGGAAAAAGGTTTGAGGCTGACTTTGGATACTTATTTCCCGGAGTCGGATACGGTTACAGTAAGGATGGATGAAATAGGGAGCTATACAGGAACGCTTCTGTTCCGTTATCCGGATTGGGTGAGCGGTGATGCTACAGTTCGTATTAATGGAGAGCCGGCACAGACGGAAGCACATAAGGGAAGCTACATTCGCCTGTTGGATTCTGTTAAGAGCGGAGATGTGATAACATTGGTTTTCACACGTAACTTATATATTGATTATGCAAAGGATGAACCTCATTTCGGCTCTGTCATGTATGGCCCGATATTGCTTGCGGGAGGATTGGGGACGGATGATATGCCCGAAGATAGGGTTATTGACAATCGTGCTTGCCGTGAATCGCTTCCGGCAAAGAATATTCCTATGTTAGTGGGTCCATTGACCGATCTGGATAGCTGGATACAATGTTCTTCACAACATCCTTTACGGTTTACAGTAAAGAATGGAGGTGGACAACAAGGGGTAGGGTTGGTCCCTTATTTTCAAATGCATCATCAGCGGCATACTGTATATTGGAAACTTTATTCTCCGGATGAATTTGTTTATCGTACTCGTTCTTTAACAGATGAAGTGAAGATCGGTGACGAGACAGATGAAAGGAAACATGCGTTGCAAGGGGAGAATGATTCTATTTATTGGCATGATTATTTTTGGGCAAAGAATACTCGGTGCCGTATGGCAAAAGACGGATGGTTTTCTTACACACTTCATATAAATAAAACGGAACAAAAGCCTTATCATCTGATTTGTCGTTTCTGGGGAGACGAGCCTGATACTTGTCAGTTTGATATATTGATTGACGGCAACTATTTGCGTACTGTCAGTTTGAATCGAAAACTATATCTGACCTATGTGGACGATGTGTATTCTATTCCTGCGGACTGGACTCGTGGAAAGGATAAAGTGAATGTTACTTTCCGTGCTGCTCAAGGGAAGAATGCCGGAGGATTGTATGAATTGAAAATTACTTCAGATACGAATTATAGATAAACTTTAAATATAGATTACCATGAAAAAAACGTTGGTTATATTATTCGTCGCCGGGGTTCTTGCCGCGTGTAAGTCGACGGATAGCAATAAATCTGATTATCAATACAAGGATGTACCTTTTACCAATGTACACTTTTCTGATAATTTCTGGGCACCTCGTATTGAAACCATTCGTAGTGTTACCGTGCCTTTTGCTTTTCATAAATGTGAGGAAACTCATCGTATAGATAATTTTGCAGTAGCGGGGAAACTGATGGAAGGAAAATTCAATTCCCCTTATCCGTTTGATGATTCGGATGTGTATAAGATAATGGAAGGAGCTGCTTACTTGTTGGCGGTGAAGGAGGATAAAGCGCTGGATATGTATATGGACAGTCTGATTCATCTGATAGGAGCTGCGCAGGAACCGGATGGTTATCTTTATACTACCCGTACTATTGGCGGGGATTCGCAACATCCGTGGGCTGGCAGTAAAAGATGGGAAAATGAACGTGACAACAGCCATGAATTGTATAATGTAGGACACATGTATGAGGCGGCTGTAGCTCATTATCTAGCTACCGGAAAACGTTCATTTCTTGATATAGCCATTAAGAGTGCGGATTTGTTGTGTAATACCTTTGGTCCTGAAGAAGAAAAGATTACTGTAGCGCCAGGGCATCAGGAAGTGGAGATTGGGCTGGTAAAACTTTATAGGGTGACAGGAGATAAACGTTATTTGGATTTGTCACAATTCTTTTTGGAGGCTCGTGGAAAGTATGACAAATATGATCGGAATAGTGAGGATCAGTTCCGTAACGGATCTTATTGGCAGGATCATAAGCCAGTCATTGCTCAGGATGAGGCTGTAGGCCATGCAGTGCGGGCTACCTACATGTATGCTGCTATGACAGATATAGCCGCTTTGAAAAACGAGCGGCATTTTGAAAATGCTGTGGGTAAATTATGGGACAATGTAGTAGGGAAGAAGATGTATATTACCGGAGCTATTGGTTCAACTCGTCATGGAGAAGCGTTTGGTAAAAACTATGAGTTGCCTAATAGTACAGCTTATTGTGAAACATGTGCTTCTATTGCCAATTGCATGTGGAATTTACGCATGTTCATGTTGCATGGTGATGCCAAATACATTGATGTGCTGGAACGTTCTTTGTATAACGGGGTGTTGAGTGGCATCAGTCTGGATGGAAAGAAGTTTTTTTATCCAAATGTCCTTTCTTGCGATGAAAATGGCTCAGAGCGTAGCGAATGGTTTGATTGTTCTTGCTGCCCTTCTAATCTAGCTCGTTTTATTCCTTCGGTGCCAGGGTATGTGTATGCCACTTCTTCCAAAGGATTTTATGTGAATCTGTATGGTGCCAACCATGCTGATGTAGTTCTAAAGAATGGAAAGCATGTACAGGTGGAACAACAGACGGATTATCCGTGGAATGGAAAGATAAAGTTGATATTGACTCCGGAAACCCCGGAAGATTTTGCTGTTATGTTGCGTATTCCGGGATGGGTAAATAGTCAGCCTGTACCTTCCGATCTTTATACTTATACCAGGCATGATAAAGGAGCCGTAAAAATTACAATCAATGGAAAACCCCGGGATTTTGTAATGGAGAAAGGATATGCCGTTTTATCCGGTAGTTGGAAACAGGGGGATACAATTGAACTAAGTCTTCCGATGGATGTCCACAAGGTTTCAGCAAATGATAAGGTTGCTGCGGATGTGAATCATCTTGCCGTAGAGCGTGCCCCGATAGTTTATTGTGCAGAGTTTGCTGACAATGGAGGGACTGTATTGAATTATGTGCTGAAACCGGAAACGGCTTTTGAGGCTGCTCCTGCTTCTATGTTGGGAGGTATGGAGATATTGAAAGGAACCACAGAACGCATTGTTGCCGAGAATGATTTTAAGGAAATAAAGTCTGTGACAGATTCTATCCTGCTTATTCCTTATTATGCACGGTCTCATAGAGGAAATGGTGAAATGGCTGTGTGGCTTCCTTCCGATGAGAATATATTGAAAGATCAGCTAAAAGAACGTGCCCGTATTACGGATAAAGTTTTTATCGGTAAAGAAAGTTCGGAAACTGCGCATCAGTTGAAAGGTGAGAATACTCATACGGGAGGACCAAATACATGGCGTGATGCCTCGGATGGTGGATGGTTTTCGTATACCCTGAGAGTAGATCCGGTTCAACCGATGGAATTGGTTTTGACTTATAGCAGTACAGATGGAGGAAATCGTGAATTCGAGATATTTGCCGAACATGAAAAGATAGGGGAGCAAAAATTACGGGTGGAAACTTTTAGTGCATGGATTGATAAAGTGTATCCTATTCCTGTTGATTTAACTCGGGGGAAAAGTCATGTAACTGTTAAGATACAGGCTTTGCCCGGTATGATTGCTGGAGGTGTGTTTGGTTGCAGAATGCAGAAGCAAAAAAAATAGGCCTATGAAACGCTATATTATGACCACCGGATTGATGTGTATATGCGTGTTTTGTTCTTTAGCCCAAAAACAAATGATGTATGGAGATACAAGCCGTATTGGAATACCTTTTTCTAAAGATCCTCATGTAGTGGAGTTCCAAGGTAAATATCTGATGTATTATTCTATTCCTCCAAAGCAGAATGGAAACGCGGAAGCGCAAGGTTGGGGAATAGGCATTGCTGGGAGCAAGAATCTGAAAGATTGGCATCGTATTGGAGAAATCATACCTCAAACAGCTTATGAGTCTAAAGGGTTATGTGCTCCGGGTGCTTTGGTAAGAAATGATACGGTTCATCTATTCTATCAGACGTATGGTAATGGTGCTAAAGATGCTATTTGTCATGCATGGTCTGAAGATGGGATCCATTTTGTACGTAATGCTACAAATCCTATTTTTTCTCCGGAAGGGGAGTGGAACTGCGGGCGTGCCATCGATGCGGAGGTCGTTTTTTTAAAGGATCGGTATTATTTATATTATGCAACTCGTACTCCTGATTATTCTACCCAAATTATAGGAGTTGCAATGGCACCTGCACATACGGATTTTTCGAAACAGGCATGGAAGAGTCCGGTGAATCATCCGGTGCTTGTTCCCGAATATCCTTGGGAAGAGAAGTGTGTCGAAGGAGCATCTGTTGTGCAGATGGGAGATGAGATGTTTATGTTTTATGCCGGGGCCTATAATAATCGTCCTCAGCAGATTGGAGTTGCTAAAAGTAGTGATGGTATTCATTGGACAAAACTTTCTAATAAACCCTTTCTGATGAATGGTGATCCTGGAACATGGAATTGCTGTGAGTCCGGACATCCTCATCTCTTTAAAACAAGGAAAGGAAAAACATATTTATTTTATCAAGGGAATGATGACTTTGGTAAAACTTGGTTTCTTTCGAATATGGAGGTTAAATGGAAGAATAGACATCCTTTTATCGCTCATTATATAAATCAAAAAGCACATTAAATATGAAGAAAATATTTCTTTTTCTATATACCTTATTGGTCTTTTCCGGTGTATACGCACAAGAAAACAAGGTAAAGGTGGAGCCGGTGAATGGAGATAAAATTTCTTTGTTCTCTTTAAAAGAAGTCCGTTTACTGGATAGTGATTTTAAACATATCATGGACCTGAACCACGCCTATATGCTTTCTTTGGAACCTGACCGTTTGCTGTCTTGGTTTCGGAGAGAAGCAGGTTTGACACCTAAGGCACAACCCTATCCTTTTTGGGAATCTGAGTATATGAACGGGCATGGACCTTTACCGGGACATATTATGGGGTTTTATCTGTCTGGAATTTCTATGATGTATGATTCTACGGGAGATACTGCAATTCTAAGTAGATTAAGCTATATCTTAGAGGAGTTATCTCTTTGCCAGCAAGCTGGAGGTGATGGATATTTGTTACCTACTATTTGCGGTAGAGCTATTTTCGAGAATGTGCTGGATGGAAATTTCAAGACTTCTAATCCTTTTATTGAGACTCCTTATGACAAATGCTGGGAACCTGTGTATGTCATGAACAAGATCATGTTGGGGCTTTATCAGGTTTATATGCGATGTGATTTATTACAGGCAAAAGAAATATTGGTAAAGATGGCAGACTGGTTCGGCTATTCAGTCATTGACAAGTTATCACATGATGACCTTCAAAAATTGTTGGTGTGCGAGCATGGCTCTATCAATGAGTCTTTTATAGATGTTTATCAGATAACGGGTGAGGAGAAGTATCTTAAGTGGGCACAAAGACTCAACGATGAGGATATGTGGGTTCCCATGTCTGAAGGAAAGGATATATTGGAGGGTTGGCATGCTAATACCCAGATTCCTAAATTTACAGGTTTCGAATCTGTTTATCGTTATGATAGTAATGAACGTTTTACCACAGCTGCCCGTTTCTTTTGGGATACAGTAGTGAGAAAACATACTTGGGTGATGGGAGGTAACAGTACAGGAGAACATTTCTTTGCTCCTGAGGAATTCGAGCATCGAATAGAATTGAACGGGGGACCTGAATCTTGTAATTCGGTTAATATGCTTCGTCTGACAGAGAGTTTATATTGTGATTATGCCGAGGTGGAGAAAGTGGATTATTATGAGAAAGTCTTATTTAATCATATTTTGGCCAACTATGATCCTGATCAGGGTATGTGTGTGTATTATACTTCCATGAAACCGGGACACTATAAAATTTATGGAACTAAATATGATTCTTTTTGGTGTTGTACCGGGACGGGGTTTGAGCAAACAGCAAAGTTTGGGCAAATGATTTATGCTCATACAGATGATGCCTTGTATGTAAATATGTTTATACCATCGGTAGTTACATGGGATAAAGGAATCAGTATTCATCAGGAAACTGCTTTTCCTGATGAAGGTGTTACTAGTCTTACTGTTTCCGGAGAGGCTGTTTTTAATTTAAAGATACGCTGTCCTTATTGGGTGGGAAGTTCGTCACTCAATGTAATTGTAAATGGTAAGAGAGAGAAAATAAAGGCTGGTGTGGATGGATATGTTTCAATAAACAGGCAGTGGAAAGATGGAGATAAAGTACGGATAGAGCTACCTATGAAATTGGAAATAATGCCTTTGAATGAGGCGACTCATTATCTTGCTTTGAAATATGGGCCTATTGTTTTGGCAGCTAGAATTAGTGACGAGCATTTATCGAAAGATGATTTCAGATCTGCACGTTCTACTGTTGCTATGAAAGATTATCCAGTGATAGATGTGCCGGCTTTTATAGGGGATATCCGGAAAATACCAGCTGCTGTTATCCGGAAAAAAGGAGAGAAGCTGGCTTTTTTGTGTAGTAAGGATAATGTAGTATCCAAGCCTGTAGAGCTGGTTCCTTTTAATACTATTCACTGGAGCCGCTATGCCGTATATTTTCGGCATTATGATAAGAAAGAGAACTATTTGACCGAGCTGAAGAAATCGGAGCAATTTAAGCAAGAAGAGGATAACTTGAATAAAAGAACTGTAGACAGGGTCATTATTGCAGATGCTGAATCTGAGAAAATGCATAAAATGGAGGCAGTAAATTCTACAGCTGGTGAGAATTGGCGGGATGCTTCTAAAGGTGGATATTTTATGTATGAAATGAAAGTTCGGAAAGAGATGGAACAGTCTGTTTGCTTGCAGCTTTTGGGAAGTGATTCGGGTAATCGTATTTTTGATGTTTTGATTGATGGTAAATGGATAGATACTATTGATTTGTCTAAACCTTGTAAAGAAGGAAAAGGACTGTATAGATGTTATATTCATATTCCTGCTGAATATATAAAAGCAAGAAAAAATGTAACAGTGAAATTTCAGGCAAAGAATGGTTGTATAGCTGGGGGGATTTTTGATGTAAGGATTGTGTCTGCCATTTCGGTTCAAGACATGTAAATAAGAGCAGCTTTCGTTTTTAAAACATTCTCCATAGTTCGACTGTTCTAATGATAGTACAAACAGAAAAAATAATGATTATGGAAAAATATTTTATTCATAGCAATGAACTGCATTTGATTGATGTGGATAAAATTCATCAGGCGGTGGAAAGGATGGTGGACTCATTGGATATGGCTGCCGGATCAACTTGTCATTTTGATCTTTATAAAGTGGTGGAAACCTATTTTAAGGATTTGGATAAACGAAGGGAAATAAACTACTTATTGGGTATTGTGGATACGGAGGAAGAATTGGAGGAAAAAATGGAAAGCTTTTGAAATCTGTTTTTAATTTGTTTTGTTTTCTATTTTTTGATCTATTGTTATAGAGTGAAGATAAGTCTTCCTTTTCATACTATCTCTGTTTATAAGATAGAGATGGTTTTAAAGTTTGTAAAGGCAGTTGGTTCATACCGAACCGACTGCCTTTTTGCCTGAGTTCTATTGGTGGTTCTTGGGAAATTATATATTAGGAGTAACCTCATGGTATAGAGTTATACATGATTCTTTATTCTGAAAACTTTATTTAATTCTTAGGTTTTTGTAAGTTTGCTAACTGAAATCTAATAGAAAATAGAATGAAAACACTTAGAATAGTATTCATGGCTCTGATAATGAGTGGATTAATGTCTCAGGGGAGAGCTCATGTCTGTTGGGACGATCTGGAGTTCAAACAGTTTTCCACTCCTGAAGGATTACCGAATAGCATGGTTCACCAAGTTTATCAGGACCGTGACGGATATATTTGGATTCCTACTTTCTATGGATTGTTTCGTTATGACGGTTACGAGGTCCGTACCTATAAATCAAATCTTTATACCCCCGGTCTTCTGGTTAATAATAATGTGCTTTGTGTGGAAGAAGATTATTCTCATCGGCTTTGGATTGGGACTCACGAGGGACTTTGTATGCTTGATAAACGGACAGGGAAGATGAAAAAATTGAAACTGGGTGGAGTCAGCAAACAACGGCTGAATGAGATTCATGTGACAAAAGAGAATCGGGTTTATCTGGGGTATATCCGTGGAATGGCTTATTATGATGAAATGCAGGATACCTTGACTTTGATGACCCGGAAGAATTGTAGAGGGGACGTACCCGAGTCTGTGAATATTCAAACGTTGTTTGAGGATGTAAATGGTGATTTGTTGATAGGCACCTGGAAGGATGGGCTTTATCGTTATTGCATAAAGGAAAATACATTTTTGCACTATCCGCCTTTAGATGAGGAGAACTCTGTTTTGGCTTTGTTTCAGGACTCCAGAGGGGTGATGTGGATAGGAACCAGTGGGGCCGGGCTGTATAAGGCCCATTTTTCATCCGATAGGAAAACGGTTTCTTTTGAAGGTTATAGACACGATGCCCGAAACGTTTCTTCTTTGCCGTCTGATTATATTTATTCTATTCATGAAGACTTACAGACACGTTCGCTATGGTTGGGCACTAGAGAGGGGGTTAGTGTGATGGAACTGGCTGATGAGGGAAAGTTTATTAATTATCAAGAATCCGGCTCTAAACATTATCTTCCTGTCCGCGAGGTGAACACAGTCTTTAGGGACCGAAGCGGATTAATGTGGATCGGTACTAAAGGGGCTGGTGTCTTTCATGTCGATACTCGGAAACGTTCCTTTAATGTAATTTATCCTCGTGGCAACGATAAATCTTTTACAGATTTGATTTCTACATTGTATGTGGAAGAAAATGGAGCTCTTTGGATAGGTATGGGCTATGGATTGGATTATCAGCATGGAGGTAAAAAAGTGACATTGTTTCCTTCGAAACGTCCTTATCATATTTCTTATAGCCCGTTAACCCGTGAGGTATTGCTTGCTGTGCATGACGAGGGGATGATAGTTTGTCGTGACGGACAAATAATACATCAGTATAAGACCTCGAATTGCGGTTTTGTTCCTCATGATTTAGTGTATCTGGTTCATGAGGACCGTAAGGGGAACCGTTGGTTGTGTACCTATAAAGGACTTGGAGTGCGTTACCGGGACGGGCGTGAGTATTGTTTCAATCGTTTGTCCGGAGCAGACGAATTGCTTGGCCGGGAGATGACTACGATGGTGGAAGATAATGACGGCTCATTATGGTTGGCAACCAACAATAATGGTATTGTTCATGTTACAGGGGATATGGAACGTCCGGAATCGTTGCAGTGTAAGAACTATTGTATGGAGAATGGTTTGCTGCCGGTCAATACTCCTCTTTGTTTTTTGTTGGATAGAAGCGGACGGATTTGGGTCGGGACGGAGGGCAGTGGACTTTGTTTATATGATGTGCAAAATGATTGTTTCAAGTCTGTTCATAAGGAGTTTAATTTGCCCGGAGATATGGTTGGCAGTATGCAGGAAGATAATAGTGGTAATCTGTGGTTGGGCACCAATCAAGGGCTGGCAAAGCTGACCATATCCGGAAAGGAAAAGGGCAGGGTACGTATCTTTACTGTTGCCGATGGGTTGGCGGATAATTTCTTTAATCAAAATGCTTCTTTCTATCGTGAGGGTACTTTCTATTTTGGATGCAGCAGGGGAATTGTGACTTTCAACTCGGAAGTGGTGGAAGAGAAACAGGCTGATATTTCTTTATGCATAACTGATATCTTGGTGGATGGAAGGCCATTGGAACAGATGCCGGATAAGAACAGAAAGGAGATTACTCCTTTTACTCCCGATTTTACAGACAGATTAGTTATTCCTGCCTCATATTCCCATTTTACCATTTGCTTTGCATCGCTGACTTATAATCGTCCCCAGCAGAATAAGTATGCGTACAGGTTGCAAGGCTTTGATGCTGACTGGCATTATGTGGACGCTTCCAGCCGGACTGCCTATTATTCCAAATTGCCTGCAGGGGAGTACGTGTTTCAGCTACGGGCAACGAATGAGAATGGTGACTGGGGTGACGTGAGAGAAATGGAAATTAGTATTGAACCACCTTTCTGGGCTACTTGGTGGGCTTATTTTATTTATGTATTATTGGCTATACTGTTTATGGTATTGATATGGTGGGAGATTCGCCGGAGACTGTTATTGCGTAATCGTAAGTTTTTGCAGGAAGGTGAGACGGACAAGGTGCATCATCTGAAATTGCAGTTCTTTACGAACATTCCTTCGGATGAAGAAAAGTTTTTGCAGGATGCTGTCGCCTGTGTGAACCGTCATTTGGATGATCCCGGTTTTGATGTTCCGCAGTTTGTAGATGAAATGGCAACCAGTCGTACAACGTTGCATAAGAAATTGAAATCCTTGACGGGATTGAATACGACTGGCTTTGTACGTAGTATCCGTTTGAAGGCGGCTTGCAGGATGATGGATGAAAATCCGAATATCCGCATTTCCGAACTGGCTTATAAGGTCGGGTTTAATGATCCCAAGTATTTTTCTATCTGTTTTAAGAAGGAATTTGGTATGCAGCCTACAGAATATTCGATGAAATCGGGCAAAAACGCTTGAACATGCCAAGGTGGACAAGGTTGAAATATGTTCCTAAAAGGTGGAGAAAACATGTTTCAACCTTCTCGGGAGATGCTTCATCCCTGTAAAATGAATAGCTGATTACTTTTGTGACGTTAAAACTTTAATGTCTAATTTAAAAAGGTTGGCTAATGAAATCTAATTTCTATGGAAGCAGAAAATCGCTTGTGGCGGTTTTTATTTGTGCAGCTTTTCTTTCAGGAAGTCATGTCGCTTATGCGATAAATGAATCGTTGTTGGTTTCTGCGTACCAGCAGACTGGTAAGATTAAAGGAACTGTAATAGATGCAAGTGGTGAGGTTGTTATTGGTGCCAGTGTGGTGGTGAAAGGAACCGCTAATGGGACTATAACAGATATTGATGGAAATTTTATTCTTTCTGATGTCCCTACCAATGGGACGATTCAGGTAAGTTTTGTTGGATACAAGACTCTGGAAATCCCAGTTAAAGGGCAGACTTCTTTCAGTCTGACTTTAATGGATGATACCGAAGTATTGGATGAAGTAGTGGTGGTAGGTTATGGTACCATGAAGAAATCAGATTTGACTGGCTCTGTAGGTTCTATATCTTCTGAAAAACTCGCTGCTAGAGGTACGACCCGTTTGGAAGATGCATTACAAGGTGCGGTTCCGGGAGTAAATATCACCCAATCCAATAGCCGTGCGGGTGGCGGATTTAATATTCAGATACGTGGACAGGCATCTATAAATAAACAGGCTGCTCCTCTTTATGTAATTGATGGTATTGTGTGCTCGTCTATGGATTTTTTGAATCCCGAGGATATTGAGCGGGTAGACGTCTTGAAAGATGCCTCGTCTACTGCTATCTATGGCTCACGTGCTTCTGCTGGTGTGATTATGATTACAACCAAAGGTGCAAAGGGGGCAGGAAAACCTCAACATGTTTCTATTTCGTATGATGGGTATTATGGGATACGTAAGGTTGCCCGTATGCCTGATTTTATGAATGCTCAAGAATTTATAGATTATCGTTTTGCACGTCATACTCTTTTAACATCAGATGTCTTTGATGGTTCTAGTCGTAAAGGAGTAGACACAAATGGTATTCCTCATTATGAAATTAAACAATCTGATTTGGAAACTACCTTTCTGAAACGTGATGGTGGTGTAAACTATCGTGATTCTCAAATTTATGAGATGATGATGTCGGGAACAGATGGTTATGACTGGACAGACCTCGTAACCCGGACAGGTAACCAACAGAATCATTATATCAGTGCCAACGGAGCCACAGAAAAAATAAATTATCGGTTAGGAGTTGGTTATCAAGGGGAAGAAAATGTGTTCAAACATAATGATTATTCCCGTTTCAATATCAAAGGTGCTTTTGATGGAAAAATTTCCAACGTATTTGAAGCTGGATTATCTGTGAATATGGCTTATACGGTACAAGATGATTTTAGTACCGATGGAACTTATTGTCCGTATGAAAATGCTTTTTATTTCAATCCTTTTGTTGCACCTTATGATGAAAACGGTAACATTATCAATAATCCAGGGTCAAAGGATGCTTTTGGGTCTACCGGACAATTCACTTCTACTGTTAGCCCATTGAATGATTTAGAGGATGAAAACTATACTAATCAAACTCGCAAATTTCATGTCTTTGGCAATGTATATTTGCGTACTAATATAATGGATGGATTAAAATTTACGACTACTTTTTCACCTAACTTTTATCATGGGCGTCAAGGAAAGTTTAATGCTACTGGAGTGAATGATCGTAATCCGTTAGGTTCCAATTATTATCAGGTGAACGGAACGAATTCTGCAGAGGTCCAGACGACAGACCGTATGGACTGGACTTGGGATAATCAGCTTGATTTTAATAAAACAATAGGTGATCATACGTTTGGCGCGATGGGTTTATTCTCCATGTATCGTTCTGATAAAGAAATTTATAGATTGAAAGGCTTTGGTATTTCGGATGATATGCTTTCTTTTCATGCCATGGATAAGGCTTCCGGTGATAAGGAGATAGCTTCTTCCTATACAGCATCTACTTTGGTCTCAGGAGCTCTTCGTTTGAATTATTCATATAAAGGCAAGTATATGGCAACAGCTACAGCACGTGCTGATGGTTCTTCACGCTTTGCAGAAGGTAACCGTTGGGGATGGTTCCCTTCCGTTGCTTTGGCATGGCGTATGTCAGAAGAAAGCTTTTTAAAAGGTACTCATTGGTTGGATAATTTGAAATTGCGTTTGTCTTATGGAGTTACCGGTAACAACAATGTGGATGATTATGTGACAATAGCTACTGCTTCAGGGCCTAGTTATGTGGTATTGGGAGGATCGGAAATACAAGGATATTACCCTAATGGGCTTGTTAATACGGGACTCATTTGGGAAAAGGTAAAAGAGTTTGATTTAGGATTGGATTTTAGTATATTGAGTAATCGTATTAATCTGACAGCCGATTTTTATCATCGTTTGTCTGATGGGCAGATTATGGATAGGATTGTTCCTGTTGAAACAGGTGAAACGAAAGCTACTTTTAATGTCGGTTCTGTTCGTAATACCGGAATTGAATTAGGAATGCAGTTTGGCATTATTCGGAGTAAAGATTTTACATGGGACTTAAGTTTGAATTATTCTCGTAACTGGAATAAAATATTGGAACTTAGTAATGGGAAAGTGGATGAAATCGCATCCAATCGTTTTATTGGTGAGCCGTTAAATATATTGCGTGACTATATTCATACTGATGTGATAACTGATAAAGGGGTAACGATGCACACTAAAGATGGGGATATTCATTATACTTTGCAAGAATTGTATGCAAAATATGGTTCGAAATATAAATGGTATGAAGGTCAGATGGCTGTGAACGATTGGAATAATGATGGCAAGATTACGGATGAAGATAAACAAATATATGGTTGTACAGATCCTAAATGGGTGGGAAGTTTAAGTTCAAATATGTATTATAAAGGTTTCGACTTCTCAGTAATGATTTACACTAAGCAAGGACAATGGGCTCGTAGTTATTTCCATGATAAATATATGAAATGGTCTGACCGTGGCAACCAACACATGGCAATGGATTTCTATATTCCTAAAGGGGCGCCTGTTATTGACCATACTACCGGTGATATTGTATATGCCACTGAAACTCATTACGGTGAATATCCTTATCCGAATAATTCCGATACTTCGGCTGGTGGATATTTTTCTGATAAAGGTAGTGCTAAGGGAGAAGGCTTTCAGTATCAGAAAACTTCTTTTGTAAAGGTGAAAAATATCTGTTTGGGATATACTTTCCCTAAGAAGTGGATTACTAAAACGGGATTACAGCATTTGCGTCTTTATATTAATGTGCTTAATCCATTTTGTTTTACGAATTATGATGGATTTGATCCTGAATGGGCAAATGCAAAATTAACAGATGGTGGTCCTGCATCGGTAACTTATCAGATAGGTGCGAATATCAAATTCTAATTTTAAAGGAAAGGTAAACGGTATGAAAAAAAATATATATACGGTAGTCATATTGGCTGGCTTCGTTTTGACTACAAGTTGTGAAGATTTTCTGACTACGGATAATAAGTCAAATGTAACGGACAAAGAATATTTCTCGACTAAGACAGGTTTTGAATCTTTGGTATCAAATGCTTATAGTACTTTACGAGACGTTTATGCAGTATCCAGTTATACTACTTATTTTAACGCAGGTACGGATATGTATGCTGATGGGCGTAATTATATCAATGATGAGTTGCATGAATATGAAACTTTAAATCCAGAAAACAGTGTGATGAAAGGGCTTTATACGGCATGTTATAAAGGTATCCGTGCGGCTTATGCTATAAAACATTATGCGGCGGATGCAGTTATTGACGAGAATTTGCGTAGCAGGCGTGTAGATGAGGCAAGAGTATTGGCGGCGAATTATTACTATATATTGGTAAATACTTTCGGAGGGGTGCCTTTGATAAAAGATTATGTGGCTGATGCTCAAACCGGGTATCCTAAATCTTCAGCGGTTGATGTTTACACTTATATTATTGAGGAATTGGAGAATGTAATAGCTGCCGGAGCTATGGAAAAGTCTACAGCCTTGAATGGTGGTGGTCGTATAAGTATTGAATCAGCCCGTGCATTATTAGCTAAAACTTATTTAGCGGCAGCTTGGGATTTAGATAAAAAAGATTACTTTGCCAAAGCAGCCCAAGTAGCAGATGAAGTGATAGCTAATCGTGCTTTGGTTACTCCTTTCGAGGATCTTTGGAGAGCGGATTGTAGTGGAGATGATAACGAAGAATTTATTTGGGATGTGGAATATGACTATGCTACGGCTGCTAATACAGTTAGTGGTGGGCATCCGTGGAGTTCCTTTTATTGTAATCATATGGGTGGTCAGGAAGATCATGGAAAGGGGAGCACTTCTGCTTTTATTGCGACTTTACATGCTTTACAGTGTTTTGAAAAAGGAGATATACGCTATGGGGTAACGTTTATGAAGGAGTTACCTGATATTGTTACTGCATCCGCTTATTGGTACTGGGATTGGTATAAGAATGGTGAAACTTTTATAGGAATTCCTTTGAAACGTTACTATCCGGCATGGTACGAAACAGAAGAGGATATTGATGCATGGAAGGCTCTTGATCCTGAAAATCGTAAAAATACATGGATACTACCGATGTCTGATCATACACGGGATCCTCAAGAATATATGCTTGGAGAAATTGATTATGAGGAATTTGTAACCTATTCCTATGGGGGTGCTCCTTGTCGTAAATTTGATGATTCTAATACTGCTAGTTATTCTAATAAAACAGATTATCGTGATGTACATATTATTACGCTTCCTGAGATTTATTTGGTAGCAGCAGAGGCTTATTTAAAAGCTGGTGATAAGGGAAATGCTTTGCTTCGTTTGAATGAAGTGCGCCGACGTGCACGGCTTGATGCAGTAACTGAAATAAATGTGGATGTTATTTTAAAAGAACGTGCTTGTGAGTTATTTGGACAGGGATCTCGATGGATTGATTTAAGACGTACACAGAAATTGGTAGAGTATAATGATTTATATAATCCTCAGATAAAAGGCCGTGCTGCACAAATGATTGGACAAAAATTACTCCGTCCGATTCCTCAGGCAGCGATTGATGCTAATGAATTGATGAGTGCTGAAGATCAGAATCCAGGGTATTAGTAAGGTGATTAGATAGTATTGAGATGTGTTTGGGACGAGGATGTTATGATATATGGCATCCTCGCTATAAAAAAAATCAATTAAAGTAGAATAACTGATGAATGTGAAATTAAAAAGGAAAAATCGATTATTAATTATGGCTATAGCCGGTGTAGCTTTGTTTGTGCATGTTGTAGTGGTTTGTGCAGCTAGTACAAGAGAGGTTGCTGCCAATAAAGAGTTCGTTTGGTATAATGGTAAACGTCCTATTACTTATTCCTTGCCTGAATCTGTTTCTCCAGTAGTGACGGTAGCACTGGATATGTTTAAGGGTGACATGCAACAGGTGACGGGGGTATTACCTCAAAAAACTCTTTCCGGAACGGCGGTTATTAATATTATTCAGTTGGATAAAAACAAGTCTGTCCTAAGAGAGCTCCGTAAAGACGGAATTCCGGTGGATAGTATTGCTGCCAGAAAAGACGCTTTCTTTATAAAGATAAGAGGTAATCAGTTGTTGGTTGTAGGAAGTGACGGTCGGGGAACTGCTTACGGCATACTTGAACTTTCCCGCTTGGCAGGAGTGTCTCCATGGGTATGGTGGGGAGATGTGACACCGATGAGGAAAGAGCGGCTGACCCTTCCGGCTGATTATTCTACTTTTCAGAGTCCGTCGGTAGAGTATCGTGGAATCTTTTTAAATGATGAAGATTGGAGCTTGCAGCCTTGGAGCTGGAAAAACTTTGAACCGTCTGATATAAAAGGACGTATTGGTGCACGTACTTATAAAGAAATCTTCAAATTGCTGATGCGCCTTCGTGCCAATGCTATTTGGCCGGGGATGCATGGAATTACGACTCCGTTCTACTTTGTGCCGGGAGCTAAAGAAGCGGCTGACAGTTGCGGTATCCTCATCGGTACTTCGCATTGCGAGCCGATGATGCGCAATAATGTAGGTGAATGGAAAGTCAATGAACGGGGTGATTATAATTACATGACAAACCGTGAAGGGGTGCAATCGTATTGGATAGAACGGCTGAAAGAGGCAGGCCCTTATGAAAATTTCTACACCATGGGCATGCGAGGTATTCACGACAGTGGAATGGAAGGAGTCAAGACCCTTCAGGAAAAGACCGATGCACTGCAACAGGTTATTGACGACCAGCGCAAGCTGCTGTCGAAATATGTAGATAAAGATGTGGAGAAGATTCCCCAGGCTTTTGTCCCCTATAAAGAAGTGCTTCAAATCATGGAGAATGGCTTGCAACTGCCGGAAGACATCACGTTGATATGGTGTGATGACAACTATGGCTATATGACCCGTTTAAGTGACAAGGAACAGCAAAAGCGTAGCGGAGGTGCCGGGGTGTATTATCATCTCAGTTATTGGGGGCGTCCGCATGACTATATGTGGCTATGCACTACCCAGCCGGGATTGGTTTATAGTGAAATGAAACAGGCATACGATTGCAATGCCCGCCGCCTATGGGTGGTTAATGTGCACGATTTGAAACCCGCGGCATACGATTTGGAACTCTTTCTGGATATGGCATGGAATATCAATTCCGTATCTCCATCTACTCTTGTGGAGCATCAGAAGAACTGGCTTTGCCGCGAATTTGGTAAAGAAGCAGGAGAAAAATTATTGCCTGCCATGTTAGAGTTTTATCGCCTGTGTGGCATCCGTAAACCGGAATTTATGGGTTGGAACCAAGTGGAACTGGACAAGAAGAAATATACCAAAGGCTGGTCTCCGGTTAAAAATACGGACTTTAGCTTAACCGAATTCGGCGGCGAACTGGATCGTTATCTGGAATCCTATGAAGCCATTAAAGAAATTTTATCGGAAGTGGAACCAATGATTCCTCAGGAACGAAAAGATGCTTTCTTTGCCCAAATCAAGTATCCTGTATTTGGCGCTGCTGCGATGAGTACAAAGATGCTGGAGGCACAAAGAGCACGTTGCATCTCTCCGGGAAGCTGCGACACGACTTTATGGACCCGCGAAAGTCAATTAATGGCTGCCTGTGCCAAAAGCATCAAGGCTTACCAGGAAATCCGCGATTTGACAGATTACTATAACAATGAACTGGCGGGTGGTAAATGGAAATACTCCATGTGCCATAATCCGCGGGATTTATATGTGTTCTATCCGCCTGAAGTCCCCGTATGGCTGACAGAGAAGGAAATAGAGAAATATGCTTCTTTTAGAAGACCCAAATCGTTACCTTTGGCAGAAGTGGCTAAGGATCATTGTATTGTTTCTAATGCTTGCGATTATACAAGCGCATCCAAAGAGGTCGTGACGATTCAATCATTGGGACATAGTATGAATGCCGTTTCCGTACCAAAGGGAGAATCAATTGCTTTTGAATTTGATTGTTTATGGGATGGAGAGGCGATACTGCGCACTGCCGTAATCCCGACACAACCTAATGATAAAGGAGACATTCGTTTCAGTGTCAGCATAGATGGTGAAAAGCCTCGGATATGCTCTATTAAAGAGCCGTTTCGTTCGGAAGGATGGAAACAGAATGTGCTCCGTGGACAGGCTGTTCGTGAAACCGGTCATCAATTGACAAAAGGAAAGCATACTTTATCCATTACTGCTTTGGATGATCATGTCTTGATAGATCAATGGATGATTGATTTCAAACCAGACAGAATGTTCTATGTATTTCCTGTTCAACCAACTTATTAATGTAGCATGAATTGTATGAAGAAAATTATTGGACTGGTCATTGTTTTATTATGCTTTTGCACGGCAAAAGCTCAACAGACAGAAGTGAGGTATCTTTCCGGTACAGGACCAGATCATACCGTGAAGTGGGATTTCTGGTGCTCTTCAGGTATGAATTCCCAAAAGTGGAGCAAGATAGATGTTCCGTCTTGCTGGGAACAGCAAGGTTTTGGAGGCTATACCTACGGGCGCTACTATATTTATAAGGAACGCGAGAAAGAAAAGCAATATGATGCCTACAGGGAACATGATTTTTGCGATGAATACGGCATCTATCGTCATCGTTTTGACGTTCCGGACACTTGGAAAGGCAAACTGATAAGCATTGTATTTGAAGGTGTTATGACTGATGCTGAAGTGAAAATCAACGATGTTATCGCTGGCCCTGTTCATCAGGGATCATTCTATCGTTTCTCTTATGATATCACGGACAAACTGAAATTCGGGAAAAAGAATTCGATGGAAGTGACGGTGAAGAAGCAGTCGGCTGATAAATCAGTTAATGCAGCGGAACGCCGGGCTGACTGGTGGCTTTTCGGAGGTATCTACCGCCCTGTATATCTGACGGCAAAACCTCGCACGCAAATAGAACATATAGCGGTAGATGCCCGTGCTGACGGTACGTTGCGCACAGATGTATATCTGAAAAATATTTCCAAAGGACAACAAGTGGAACTGTCGCTCATTTCCTGTGATTCACAGCTTCCTATAGGGCGGCAGGTATGCGGACTTTCGACGGAAAAGAAACAAACACTTACCACACATTGGAACAATATCAAGACATGGGATCCGGAACATCCCAACCTTTATCGGCTCACGATGCGTCTTCTTTCCACAACAGGAGATGTTGTGCACGAGATTACGGAGCGCATCGGATTCCGTACCATTGAATTCCGTCCTGAAGATGGCATCTATCTGAACGGTACTCGTCTTTTAGTGAAGGGGACTAACCGCCATTGCTTTGATCCGGAAACAGGTAGGACAATCAGCTGGGAACTCAGTCTGAAGGATGCTTTGCTCATTAAGCAGATGAATATGAATGCCGTGCGTTCACATTATCCACCAGATACTCATTTTTTAGAGGCGTGTGATTCCATAGGTCTTCTTTATCTCAATGAATTATGTGGCTGGCAGAATAGCTATAGCACTGAAATAGCAGAAAAGTTACTGCCCGAGATGATGTTTCGTGATGTGAATCACCCGTGTATCTTTATTTGGGCAAACGGTAACGAAGGAGGATGGAATGCTGCTGTTGACAATCGTTTTGCCGACAATGATCCGCAAAAACGTCACGTCATTCATCCGTGGGCGGATTTCAATGACTTGGATACACGTCATTACCCTAATGGTACGGATAACATGTATCGGTTGGAACGTGGGCATAAAGTTTTTATGATGACGGAGTTTTTGCATGGTCTCTATGACCGTGGACAGGGTGCAGGCCTCAAAGGACTATGGTCAAAGTTTAAGGCAAATCCACTTTTTGCCGGTGGCTTCCTTTGGGCGTATGTGGATGAAGCTGTCCGCCGTACAGATACCGGACAAATGGACACTTACGGTCCTAATGCTCCCGATGGTATTGTGGGGGCAAATCGTGAAAAAGAAGGTAGCTTTTATACTGTTCGGGAGGTCTGGTCACCCATTCAAATACATCCATTAAAAATAACTTCTTCTTTCAAAGGAGATTTTTATGTAACTAACGATTACTTATTCAGCAACTTAAGCGAATGCCGGATGAAGTGGAAGGTAATGCATTTGCCTGTTCCGCAGGTAGCCGACAGCCCCGTTTGCTTGGCGGAGGGCAGTGTACTGTTACCTGCGATTCAACCTGGTGAGAAGGGGACAGCCCATTTCGATCTGCCTGAGAAATTCTTCAATGGCGATGTTTTGGAATTGGAAGCTTACAATGCGACGGGAGACACTGTATGTAACTGGACGTTTCCTATCAAGAATAACCGTAAGTACTTTGCAGAATACAGGCACTTACAACCGGCGGCAACAACTGCTGCCAGTTATCAGACAGACAACAACAGTGTTACCCTGATGGCGAATGGAGTTGCAGCAACATTCAACAAGGCGAATGGTAATTTGGTGGAAGTGAAGAACGGTAGCAAGATCATACCATTGTCTGACGGTCCTCTCCCAGTCGGGATGAAGATGCTTTTCTGTTCTGCCAACCTGAAAATGCAAGGTGATACTGCCATTTATACCGTAAAATATAAAGGTGCGGCCGACTCCATTGTCTGGAGAATGGCACCTGACGGATTGCTTGGAATGGATGCATTAGTGCTGAATTACAGAGCAAAGAACAAGTTTGACGGTGCATACTTTGACCGTCCGGTTCATAATTTCGGTTTTTCATTCTCTTTTCCTGAAAAGAACATCAGTGGGATGCGTTGGTTAGGCAAAGGCCCTTACCGGGTATGGAAGAACCGTATCGAAGGAACGAATTATGGTATCTGGCAGAAGGATTACAACAATACGGTGACGGGAGAATATTATCATCCGCTTATTTATCCGGAATTCAAAGGGTATCATGCAGATCTCTATTGGGCGACACTCCAATCAAAGACAACACCGATGACGGTTTATTCGGAAACTGACGGCATTTTCTTCCGCGTCTTCACTCCGGAGGAGCAGCGTGACCGTGAAAGTCGTGGAATATCAGTAAAGGAATATCCTGCTGGAGACATTTCGTTCTTATTTGAAATTCCGGCTGTCAACTCTCAGGGGATAGGAGGAGAAGCTTCTTATATTAAAATTAATAAAGGGGATGATGGCTTTAGAATGAAGCTATGGTTTGATTTCCGGAACTAGACCCGATAGCGTGTTTATGGTATAAATACCTATAAAGAGCTATTGCACGGTATATATATTCCGTAAAATGGGGGAAAAGATTACCTATATCAGGTGATTGTTTCCCCTTTTCTTTTTATAGAACTTTGCATTCTCAAAAATTAAGAATTTAGAATTATAGGTATTCATGGTAAGAAGACAGTTACAAAGGATCAGTTTAGGTTCTCTTTTTTTAATAATCGGGGCGATATCTATCTTTGCACAACCTAAGACAATGGTATCCGGTAAAGTGATATCCAAAGAAAAACAGGAAGTCGTAGATTTTGCAACCGTATATTTGAAGGGTACAACTTATGGTTGTACAACGAATGAAGAAGGTATCTATCATCTCCATGCACCAGCAGGGAAGTATACACTGGTTGTTTCGGCTATAGGATATAAGACTATAGAAAAGCCCGTAACTTTGGTTCATGGAGAAAGAATTAAGATGAATGTAATCATTGCCCCGTCAGTGACTGAGTTGGATGAAGTGGTAGTGGTATCTAACGGGGTTTCCCGTGTGAAACGTTCCGCATTCAATGCGATAGCTGTAGATACAAAAGAGTTCCAGAATTCTACCAAGAATCTGAGTGATGCTTTGGCTAAAGCTCCGGGAATGAAACTCCGTGAGTCGGGTGGGGTAGGTTCGGATATGCAATTGATGTTGGATGGTTTCAGTGGCAAACATGTGAAGATATTTATTGACGGTGTACCTCAGGAGGGAGTAGGGAGCTCTTTTGGCCTAAATAATATTCCTGTGAATTTTGCAGATAGGATTGAAGTGTATAAAGGGGTGGTTCCTGTAGGATTTGGCACGGATGCTATAGGTGGTGTTATCAATATTGTAACCAATAAGAAGAAACGTAATTGGTTTTTGGATGGCTCCTATTCATACGGGTCGTTCAATACGCATAAATCGTATGTGAATTTCGGACAAACTTTCAAAAACGGCTTTACTTATGAAATAAATGCTTTCCAAAACTATTCGGATAATGATTATCAGGTGGATGCACCGGTAGAGGATTTTGAAACCGGAAGAATTGATAAAGATAAAAAGGTACGTGTGGAGCGCTTTAATGATACCTATCATAATGAGGCGGTTATAGGTAAGATTGGCATTGTGGATAAAAAATGGGCAGACAGATTGATGTTGGGCTTTACTTATTCACACATGTATAAGGAGATACAGACCGGAGTACGTCAGGAAATAGTCTATGGGGAAAAGCATCGTAAAGGACATTCGTTGATGCCGTCATTGGAGTATAATAAACGTGACTTATTAATCAAAGGTCTGGATGTGGTATTGACAGCCAATTATAATAAAAATGCAACGACAAATATAGATACAGCTTCATATAAGTACAATTGGTTGGGTGATAGGAAATTAATGAACTCACCCGGTGAACAATCCAATCAATATTCACGGGCGGATAATAACAATTGGAATGGAACATTGACTGTTAATTACCGTCTGGCGAAAATACACATGCTGACCTTTAATCATGTGTTGAATACTTTCCGCCGTTCTAATACTTCTTTATTGGCTAAGTTGGAATCGGAGGATGCCATCGCTAAAGAAACCCATAAGAATATCTCCGGATTGTCCTATCGGTTGATGCCGTCTGATAATTGGAATCTCTCAGTATTTGGAAAATATTATAGTTTGTATGTGGCAGGTCCTATGGCTACGACTACGAATCAAGATGATTATGTCCGTACTACCCGAAACATGAATTCCATAGGATATGGAGCTGCGGGAACTTATTTCATTCTACCCGGTTTGCAGGCGAAATTGTCATACGAAAAAGCATATCGTCTGCCTACTATTGAAGAAATGTTTGGAGATGAGGATTTGGAAATGGGAGATATCAGTATAAAACCGGAGAGTAGTGATAATTTGAATTTTAATTTGAGCTATAACAGAACATTTGGCAGGCATTCTGTATATATGGAAGGTGGAGTGATTTATCGGAATACGAAAGATTATATTCAGCGTAATATTGCGGATTTGAGTGGTGGTAAATATGCTGCGAAATATATTAATTACGGTAAGGTATTGACGAAAGGATATACTGTTTCTGCTCGTTACGGTTTTGGTAATTGGGTGAGTATAGGAGGTAATTTTACCAAAATGGATGTACGCGACAATATGAAAACATCTATTTCCAGCAGTGCGGAAAATCTGGCTTATAAAGAACGGATGCCGAATCTGCCCTATATGTTTGCTGATTCGGATGTTACTTTTTATTGGCGGGATTTAGGAAGGAAAGGCAATATGTTGACAGTGTCTTATGATAATCAATATCTGCATAGCTTTACTTATTATTCTTCCCGAATAGGCTCAAATAAAGGGGCCTATGTGGTACCTGATCAATTCTCACACAATATATCCCTTTCTTATAGTTTGCAAAAAGGACGATATAACGTATCATTGGAATGTCGTAACTTCACAGATGAGAAGTTATATGATAATTTTAGTCTTCAGAAGGCCGGTCGGGCTTTTTATGGTAAACTGCGTGTTTGTTTCGGTAATTAAAGAATTGAAAAAAGGAGTTTATAATTAATTGGATTTTAAATTAAATAGAAGAATAAAATGAAGAAAGATTTCTTTTTGAACGGATTTGCTGCTATTGCCATAGTAGGAATGGCGTTGAGTGCATGTACGGATAATGAGCCGGATTACGGTTCGGGTACCGAGGCTAAAGGTGAGTATGTTATTGCATCTTCGGTCACAGCGTCTGGAAATACAACGAATGTGCTGCTTACTTCTGAAACGTTGGATGAAGGCACTGTTTCTACAGTGAATAATGGTCTTGTGAATGATGGCGCAACTCAATGGGTGTTTTACAAGAATCAATATCTTTATGCACTGACTTATAATCAAGGAAATGCAGGTACGACCCGTTCTTATATCATGGACTCAAATAATGAAGTAAAGGCTCGTTCGGGGGAGTTTGCCGTAAAGAGATTCACTACTTACGGTATTTATGATAAATATATCATGACCTCGTCTACTGGTGACGGACCCACTGCGTATGCTGATGAGAATGGATATTTACCAAAAATGTTTTTGCTTTCTTATTTGGATGTAGCTGCTGAAACATTTACAACGAATGATACTCAAAATAAGGCTTATATGTCCGAAAACTTCTTGGGAAATGGAGAATATGTAACATTGGCAGGCATATTGGAACGAAATAATAAGTTGTATAGTGCTGCTATTCCAATGGGATTAAGTCAATATGGTTCGGCCACTGACGGGGGAAAATGGATACTTCCCGGCAATGCGGATTTGGTAAAGACTGAAGACGGTGGTTCCAACAGCAGCAGTTATAAAAAAGGTGAATTGCAATGGACGCAATATCCCAATAAATGCTGGGTGGCTATTTTTGATGATGAAACGCTGACAAATAAAAAAATCATAGAAACAGATAAGATCAGTTATGCTTGCGGGCGTTTTAAATCACAGTATTATCAAACGATTTGGGCGGCAGATAATGGGGATATTTATGTATTTTCTCCTAGCTATGCGAAGACCATGAAGGATAAGCGCCAGCAGACTACCTTGGATGCCGGAGTAGTACGTATAAAGGCTGGAACAGAAGAGTTTGATCCTGATTATTATTATAGTATCGAAGCGCAGACCGGAGGTAAATCTTTCATTCGTTGTTGGCATATTACGGGAGATTATTTCTTGTTGTTGATGTATGATCGTCCTTTGACTGAAACTGGTTTCACAGCTAATCAGTTAGCGATATATAAAGGAGAAACCGGAAAACTGACTTATGTAACTGGTTTGCCTTCTGCCGGTTTGATCTCCGGCTTTGGTAATACTCCGTATGTGGAAAATGGATATGCCTATATGGCTGTAACTACAACAGAAGGATATCCATCTATTTATAAAATAGATCCGGTTGGTGCGGTAGCGACAAAGGGTGTTTCTATAGAAGCGACACAAATCAGTGGCGTCGGTAAACTGCAACCTCAGAACTGAGTATTGTAATAATATAGTGGGAGTCTGCGGGCAGTATGTGCTTATGCAGACTCTTTTTATGAATCGTATCGAAGATTTTATGAAGAAAGTATTTCGCCAAATACATCTTTGGCTTTCTGTTCCTTTCGGGTTAATCATTTCCTTGATTTGCTTCTCGGGAGCCATGTTAGTTTTTGAAAATGAAGTGATGGAACTGGCCAGACATGAACTCTATTATGTAAAAAAGGTAGAGACAGTTCCACTTCCTGTCAATCGATTATTAGAAGAGGTAGAACTTACGTTACCCGACAGTGTGTCTGTGACAGGAATCAGTGTTTTTTCTGACCCGGAACGTGCATGGCAGGTGAATCTGTCCAAGCCTCGTCGTGCTTTCATGTATGTGGATCAATATACCGGTGAGATTAAAGGTAAATATGAACGTCCTGCATTTTTTGTGACTATGTTCAGGCTGCATCGCTGGCTGTTGGATAGTATGAAAGCGGATGGTGGAGTCTTCTGGGGAAAAATGATTGTAGGTGTCAGCACCCTGTTGTTTGTCGTGGTTTTGATATCGGGTATCGTTATCTGGTGGCCTCGTACACGAAAAGCCTTGAAAAATAGTTTAAGAATATCTGTCGGCAGGGGCTTTAGAAGATTTTGGTATGACTTGCATGTTGCAGGTGGTATGTATGCGCTGTTTTTTTTATTGGCTATGGCTCTTACCGGGCTAACATGGTCTTTTGGATGGTATCGGACAGGTTTCTATAAAGTGTTTGGCGTGGAAGTACAGCAGGGAAGTGCTCATGGTAGGGTGGCTCAGCGTGGTGGTAGAGGTAGTAATCAACTTGGAAAGAATGTTTCTCATTCTTCGTCCTATGTTTGTTGGCAACAAGTTTATGAACAATTAGCTCTGAATAATCCCGGCTACAAACAGATAACCTTATCAGATGGGGTAGCAAATGTTTCTTTCAATACTTTCGGTAATCAACGTGCTTCCGACCGTTATAAATTCAATCCTCATACAGGTAAGATTGATGAGGTGGTTTTATATAAAGATGCTGAGAAGGCTGGAAAGATTCGCGGATGGATCTATTCTGTACATGTTGGTAGTTGGGGCGGTATACTTACCCGTTTACTGACGTTTATAGCAGCTTTGATAGGAGCCACCTTGCCATTAACAGGATACTATTTATGGATAAAGCGTATTTGGAGAAAGAAATCAAGAGTAAATTTAGTATCTCTGTCATAAGATTAGGGGGCGAAAAGAATTTTATCATATGACCTGTTGTCGTGAATGACAGGTCATATGATATTGTTACGGGATTTTTTAGAACCACTTTATCTTTCTGAAAATGACAAAAGCCAACGCAGACAATGTGATGGACGCCAAAATAATAAAACTAAAAGCATGTGGTAATGCATCTACATGTACATCTACATTCATTCCATAGAAACTAGCTATTAATGTGGGTACCATCAGAATGATGGAAATACTGGTCATGCGTTTCATGATGGTGTTCACATTATTGGATATGATGGAGGCAAATGCGTCCATGGTTCCGGTTAAGATATCGCTGTAGATATTTACCGTGTTATATGCTTGTTTTAATTCAATGACTACATCTTCTACCAAATCGCGGTTTTGATAATCTTTTTCCTGAAAGATACTTTGCAATTTACCTACCATCACCTCATTTCCACGAATGGACGTATTGAAATAAACCAATGTTTTTTGTAGTTTCATCAATCTGAGCAGGTCCTCATTACGTATGCTCCTTTCCAATTCTTTTTCTGCGGCAGCTACATCATTGTTTATTTGTTTCAGATATTTCAAGAACCATACGGCAGATGAGTAAATTAACCGTAAAATCAATTCAAATTTATTAGGCACAATGATTCCTTTACGTCGGGTGTGGTCAATAAAATCAGGAATCATTTCAGTGGAGTGATAACACACGGTAACAATGATTTCATTATTTGTAATGATACCGATGGGAATAGTGATATAAGGGATGCTTCCCTGTTGTTGCAGTGGGATTCGGATAATGGTCAGTAGCCAGTTGGCTTCCGTATCCGTTCGCGGACGTTCATCCATATCGGCGATGTCCTCTAAAAAAGCTTCGGGAACTTTTAATTCTTTAGTCAGAAACTCAAAATCACTTTGGTCGGGGCATTCTACATTCACCCAGCAGTTTGGCATCCATTGTGGCTTTTCTACAAAGCCATTCTCACAATAAAGATATTTTCTCATCTTATTGCCTCCTTTCGTTCATTTATATCCGTTCAGAGGCATTCAAAGTCGTGATTGCCCTGTCGGATCAGTTAATACTATTGCACGTTCGTGGTATTGAATCGTCCATTTTTATTGATTGTTTTTTGTTTAAAGCGGTACAAAAGTACATAAAACCTTTAAAGGACAGACAGAAGTCAGGAGGCTTTTATATTTTTTTTGAAAACGTCATCGGAAAGCAATACCAAAAAAGATAGCGCCTTTTCTCAAAGACGCTATCTGATTACATAAATGTGCAAAAATCCAATTATTTGATTCGTTTGTAACCATATACGGCCAAATTACCCAGTTCCTCTTCAATACGGAGCAACTGGTTGTATTTTGCCATACGGTCGCTCCGGCTCAATGAGCCTGTTTTGATTTGTCCGCTATTGGTAGCTACGGCAATGTCTGCAATGGTTGCGTCTTCCGTTTCTCCTGAGCGGTGGGAAGTAACAGTGGTATATCCATGACGATGAGCCATTTCAATAGCATCCAGTGTTTCACTTAAAGAACCTATTTGATTGACTTTGATCAGGATAGAGTTGGCGCATCCTTGTGCAATACCTTTTGAAAGGAATTCTACATTGGTTACGAACAAGTCATCACCTACCAGTTGGCAACGGTTGCCTATACGTTCGGTCAGCTTCTTCCACCCTTCCCAGTCATTTTCACTCATACCGTCCTCAATGGAATCGATAGGATACTTATTAATCAATTCTTCCAGATAATTAATTTGTTCGTCAGTCGTACGTTTTTTGCCTGTTTCTCCCTCAAAAATCGTATAGTCATAAACGCCATTCTTATAGAATTCAGAAGAAGCACAGTCCATACCAATCATGATATCTTTACCCGGTTCATAACCTGCATTCTTGATGGCTGCCAGAATAGACTCAATAGCATCCTCGGTTCCGTTCAAGGCAGGGGCAAAACCACCTTCATCGCCTACGGCAGTGCTCAGACCGCGGTCATGCAATACTTTTTTCAGCGCTTGGAATACTTCGGCTCCCATGCGTAAACCTTCGTGGAAAGATGGAGCACCTACAGGGCGAATCATAAATTCTTGAAAAGCAATGGGAGCATCACTATGTGAACCGCCATTGATGATATTCATCATTGGAACCGGCATTACATATGTATTTGTCCCACCTATGTATCTATATAAAGGTATATCCAGATAGTTTGCGGCTGCTTTTGCTACTGCTAGCGATACGCCTAAAATGGCATTGGCTCCGAGTTTGGATTTAGTGGGAGTACCATCTAATGCTAACATCTTTTTATCAATGGCACGTTGTTCCAGTGCTGAGCAACCAATTAGCGCCGGAGCAATGATTGTGTTTACATTGGCTACAGCTTTTAAGGTTCCTTTTCCATTATAGCGGGTTTTGTCACCATCGCGTAGTTCTAATGCTTCGTGTTCTCCGGTTGATGCTCCTGACGGAACCGATGCACGACCTGTGATTCCTGATTCTAATGTAACATCGACTTCTACTGTGGGATTACCACGTGAGTCTAATATCTCGCGGGCTATAATTTTTTCTATTTTCATACTACATGTACTTTTAAATAATTATTTTAATATAAACTATTGTTGTTAAAATATTTAGCGTCTTTTTAATTTCATGCAAAATTCGATTAAAAAAATCGTTTGTCCAATACCTATTTATGGTGAATCTTGTTCTATACAATCCTAATAATTAGGTATTGTGGAAGGTGCTGAAGTCGGTTATCTTTGCAAATGTAATAATTACAATTTAAAAATTAGTTTTAATTTAAAAATAAAAAGAGTATGGAACCAATTATTAATTCACAAGTTCCTGAATTTAAAGTTCAGGCATTC
>ENA-OWOU01000068-OWOU01000068.1-gut-metagenome-genome-assembly--contig:-NODE-68-length-79526-cov-11.085955_pt1 | contig 79526 bp, 93 predicted proteins | sample MGYA00248248_ERZ651801 | MGnify/ENA primary metagenome ERZ651801 (study PRJEB26908, sample SAMEA4031710) | gut metagenome | biome: gut; feature: normal infant; material: stool | place: China | collected 2015... | reverse complement strand
AAGAAGGCTCTGACCGAGGCTGACGGCAACTTCGAGAAGGCAATCGAGATCCTGCGTGAGCGTGGTCTGGCTACCGCCGCCAAGAAGGCAAGCCGCGTGGCTGCCGAGGGCATGGTCTACGCTGATTACTGCCCCGAGTGCAAGGTGGGCGTCGTCATCGAGGTCAACGCCGAGACCGACTTCGTCGCCAAGAACGACAAGTTCGTCGCCTTCGTCAAGGAGGCAACCAAGGTCATCATGAAGCAGAACCCCGCTGATGTCGAGGCTCTGATGGCATGCAAGACCGAGAGCGGCGAGACCGTCGATGAGACTCTGAAGAACCTCATCCTGGTCATCAAGGAGAACATCAAGGTCCGCCGTTTCGTCCGTTACGAGGGCGTCTGCTCTGCATACGTCCACGGCGGCGGCACCCACGGCATCCTGGTCAACTTCGAGACCACCAACGGCATCGAGGCGAAGGACGAGTTCGCTGCATACGGCAAGGATGTTGCCATGCAGGTCGCAGCTGCCAACCCCAGCTACGTCGATGAGGCTGCTGTCCCCGCTGAGGTCGTCGCCAAGGAGAAGGAGATCCTCCTCGCTCAGATGGCAAACGACCCCAAGAACGCCAACAAGCCCGACGCTGTCAAGCAGAAGATGATCGAGGGCAAGATCAAGAAGTACTTCAAGGAGAACTGCCTGGTCGATCAGGAGTTCGTCAAGGACGGCGACATGACCGTCGGTCAGTACACTGCCAAGGTCGCAAAGGACCTGGGCGGCGAGATCAAGGTCATCAAGTTCACCCACTTCGTCAAGGGCGAGGGCCTGGAGAAGCGTTCTGACGACTTCGCTGCTGAAGTCGCAAGCATGGTGAAGTAATTCAGCTTCTACTGCTAAAGCATACGAGAGCCGCAGTGCCTGTAACAGGGCGCTGCGGCTCTTTTTGTTTGTATTTGCGCGGCAAATGTGCTATTATAAGGGCTATATAAAAGAGGGGAGAAGAAATCATGAAGATCGAACCCAGAACATTCACCCTGCCCAGCGGGGAAGTGCTGACGGTGCGCAGCTTGTGCGCGGAGGATGCAGAGGCGCTGAATGCATTCCGCTATGCGATCTACAGCGAGACCTATTTTATGGCCCGCTACCCGGAAGAAGGCGCGAATCTGGAAACGGTGCAAACCGGGCTTGCAGCCTATGGGAAAAGCCCTGTGAACTTTGAGGTGGGCGCTTTTGCCGGAGAAAAGCTGGTGGGGGAGTTTGGGGTTGCACAGGTGCGGCCGCATATCAAATACCGCCATCGTGCCGTAATGGGCATCTCTGTCCGGAAAGAGTATTGGGGCTGCGGTCTGGGCAGTTATCTGATGCAGCTGGCCATCGACCAGACCCGGTCCAACGGCTTCGAGCAGTTGGAGCTGGGGGTGTACAGCGATAACGCCCGCGCCATCCATCTCTATGAGAAGGTTGGCTTTGAGCGTTATGGCATCCAGCCCCGGGCCTTCAAGCTGAAGGACGGCACCTACCGGGATGAGATCATCATGGTGAAGATGCTGTAACCGGAACAGAACAAAAACGCCGCCGACGGTTCGGAAGCCGTCAGCGGCGTTTTGCACTTATTCAGTCAGCAGCGGTCAATGGATCAGGCCTTGGCCTCGCTGTTGTGCTCGGCCTTCTTGTAGGCGGAGAAGGAGTGGAACACGATGTTCAGGCCCAGAACGATCAGCAGCACAGCCAGGATGAGCTGCAGGCCGTTGGCGATGAACACAGCGCCCCAAGTGGTCTCACCGGCAGGGATGGTGACAGCAGCGGCATTGCTGATGGCCTTGACCATAGCCATGAGACGCTGCACCAGAGCGGTGAAGGTGACGCAGAGCATGATGATCAGCGGGGGGAAGAGCATCTTGTTGCTGCGGCCAGTGACCTTCAGGAAGACGCACAGGGTAGACAGGACCAGAGCGCTCAGCAGCTGGTTTGCAGAACCGAACAGGGGCCAGATGCTGGCGTAGCCGATCTTAGTCAGGATGAAGCCGAACACCAGAGTGATGAAGGTGGAGAAGTAGACGTTGCACAGCAGCTTGCGCCAGCCCTCAGCGTGCTCCATGTCGTCCACGCTGAACAGCTCCTGGAAGCTCATGCGGCCGATGCGGGCCACGGCATCAAGGCTGGTCAGGGCCAGTGCGGAAACGCACATGGTCATAAAGACGGTAGCGGCATAAGCGGGGACGCCGAACATCTCAAAGAAACCGGCGACGCCGCGGCTGAAGATCTGGAAGGGAGTGCCGGCGGCGGGGGTGCCGTCAGCAGCGGCAGCAGCACCGGCGACGCAGAGAGCCAGAACAGCCAGCAGGCTCTCGAGGATCATGGCACCATAGCCGACCTTCAGCATATCCTTCTCGTTTTCGACGGTCTTGGAAGAAGTGCCGGAAGAGACGAGGCTGTGGAAGCCGGAGACAGCACCGCAGGCCACGGTGACGAACAGGATGGGGAACATGGTACCCAGCTTCTCGTTGGTGAAACCGGTGAAGACGGGCAGATTCATGGTGGGATGAGCGACCAGCAGGCCCACAACGGCACCGGCGATCATGGCTACGAACATAAAGGTGGTCATGTGGTCACGGGGCTGCTTCAGCAGCCACATGGGCAGAACAGCGGCAAAGAAGATGTAGACGAAGGTGATGTAGCTCCATGCAGCCTTGCCCAGAATGATGGGCAGGTTTGCACCGATGACGAAGGACAGCACGATGAAGACGATGCTGATGAGGCTCTCTTTCCAGCCGGAGAAGTTGAACTTCTTCTGGATGAGGCCGAAGACGACAGCGAAGACCATGAACATGATGGAGACCATACCGGCAGCGCCGTTGGTCTGAGCAGCCTCCGCCAGAGCACCGTCGGCGCCGAAGGCGTTGAAGGTACCGGCGACCATGTCAGCAAACGCTGCAATGACGATGCCGCAGAACAGCCAGCAGAACAGCAGGAACAGCTTGCGGCCGGTCTTGCCGATGTACTTCTCGATCAGCATACCCATGCTCTTGCCGTCGTTCTTGACGGAAGCGTACAGAGCGCCGAAGTCGGTGACAGCGCCGAAGAAGATGCCGCCCAGCAGCACCCACAGCAGGACAGGCAGCCAGCCGAAAGCAGCAGCCTGGATGGCACCGGTGACAGGGCCTGCACCGGCGATGGAGCTGAACTGGTGTGCAAACACGGTCCAGCCGTTGGTGGGGACATAGTCACGGCCATCCTCGTGGACGACTGCGGGGGTCTTGGCGGTGGGGTCGATGCCCCACTTGTTGGCCAGCCAGCGGCCATACAGCGTATAAGCGCCGAACAGACACACGGCTGCGATCAAAACGATGACCAGCGTATTCATTTCTTTTACCTCTTTCCTTTCTTTCACACCGGCAATGGCCGAAGCAGGACGGCTGTGCCCAAAAGCAGGGCAGGCGAAACGGCCCGGAGGGGTGAAAAAAGCCTCCGTCCTCATGAAAGATAGAGACACAAAGATGTATCCCATCTTCCTCGAAGACGAAGGCCAAACGGTGCATCTGCACCGGTCGTTCTCCGCGGTACCACTTCGTTTGCTGCTTTCGGGAGCAGCCGCTTGCGCGTACAGGCGTTCCTGCCGCCGATACGCCGCCCTGTAACGTGGGCTGAACGGCCATGCACTACTGCCGCAAGCGGGTTCGCACAGGCTGCTCGCAGGTGAGGGCTGATCGCACTGTGCTGCCGTCTTGCACCGGAATGGCGGCTCTCTGAGCGCAGGGAATGCGAAAAGTCATGTCCTGTTCATTGCATTTGCCGAATGATTGTGTATACTTTAGTCCCGATTTCATAATTTGTCAATATATTTTGGGCAAGTTAGGAGACTGTGCCATTTTTGCAGGGGAGAAACTAAGAAAATTTAGGCGATTTTTGTTCAGATGTGAGATGAATAAAACTGAATGCCTCTACAGGTGAAATCTGCTAAACTCCCGGAAAGAAAGACCGAATACTTGACTTTTACACTTTCAAGTGCTAAAGTTACAGAGTGATAGAAAGACCCCTGCCGCACCCTGCGGCACTTTGCCCTAAAGGAGGCAGCTATGGCGGACAAGAACCCCAGAAGAAACCCCACCACCGACGCACTGTTCGACGCGATCCTGAGTCTTGAGACGAGGGAGGAGTGCTACAACTTCTTCGAAGACCTCTGCACGGTCAAGGAGATCTCCGATATGGCCCAGCGTCTGGAAGCGGCCAAGCTCCTGCTCGGCGGCAGCACCTACGACCAGATCGTAAAGGCGGTGGAGATCAGCACCGCCACCATCAGCCGCATCAACCGCTGCATCCAGTACGGCTCCGGTGGCTACCGCGACACCATCGAGAAGGTACAGAAGAGCGCAAAGCCGGAGTGACATCCGGGCGGCGAGGCACATAGGATGGACTGCGCCCTATTCCTATTATAGAAAGGAAGGTCCTTCTTATGGCTGATACCACCAACTGCACCCCCTGCGTTTCCTGCGGCTGCCCCGCGCTGCCGAGAGTTTCCCTCGACCAGGCCGTCGTGGACCTGATGGAGAGCATCGCTTTGCAGGAGTCGGCCCTGAGCCACATCCTCTGCGCCGAGACCCAGAAGATGAAAGCCGCCCTCAGCATGGAGGAGCTGGACCTGTGCAAGCTGCTGGAAGTCAACGACTCCGCCACCAACATGGTCCACGCCGTGGCAAACCTTGAGCTGGTTCTGAAAGAGAAGCTGGAATTCATCGCCAACAACCTCTACTACCCCTCGACGGGGAACAGCACCACCACCGAGAGCTGATGTCAAAATGCGACTGCCCGCCCGCAATGGGTGGGCGGTTTTTGCTTTCCGGGGCGGGGCTGCCTAAAAATATGTATAAAAGTCGGAAAAGTGTTTTGTTGGAATTGCTGAATATCGAAATCTGTGCTATACTATATAATGTTTATCCAAAGAGAAAGGGGAACCTGACCTTGCTGCACTACGATGCGATCCTGTTTGACGTGGACGGTACGCTCATCGATTCCGCCCCCGGCATTCTCAATACACTGGAAGAAGTTTTCAGCTCCATGGGCGTTGACGTGGCCCGGAGCGACCTTGGCCGCTACATCGGCCCGCCCCTCCGCAAGAGCTTCGGCGAGCATTTCTCCGACCCTGCAAAAATCGAGGAGGCCACGAAGCGCTACCGCGTGAGCTACGCCGCCAAGGGCTGCCACGAGGGCGGTGTCTACCCCGGCGTGGTGGAGATGCTGGGCCGTCTCAAGGCTGCGGGCCTGACCCTCTGCACGGCTACCTGCAAGCCCACCGACGTTGTGAGGCCCATCCTCGAGGAGCAGGGCCTTGCGCCTTACTTCTCCTTCGTGGGCGGCGCGTCCATGGATGAGAGCCGCGACAACAAGACCGACGTCATCCGCCACGTCCTCGCCCAGCCCGTCATGCAGGGCAAGCGGGTGCTGATGGTGGGCGACCGCCGGGACGATATGCAGGGCGCTGTGAACTGCGGCCTGGACGCCGCCGCTGTGCTCTACGGCTACGGCGGCAGGGAAGAGGTCGCCCCCTTTGCGCCGGTCTTCATGGCCGCTGACTGCAAAGAGCTGACGGACTGGGCTCTCCGCCCGGTGGACGAGCCTTCCCATTCCTGAAACGAGAGGGACTGAATCTATGAGTCGAAAAAAACAACAACAAAACGAAACCATGACTCCCATGCAGCATCGGGCCGTTCTGGTCTGCATCCTCTGCGTGCTGGCGGTGCTGCTGACCTTCGGCATCACCACCACCCTCCTCAAAAAGGGCGGCGAGGAGCCTGCCCCCTCTGTCTCGGAGTCTGTGGCAGACCCCACCTCCGGCGAAGACCTGTCGGGCCACTACCAGATCGACAACGCCTCCACCGCTCTGCTGACGGAGACCGCCGACGCCGGCACGGACTATCTGAACGACACCCTTTTTCTGGGCGATTCCAACACCGTCCGCCTCTATAACAACGGTCTCATCTCCCTGCAGCAGTTCTGCGCCAAAGAGGGCATCGGCACCCAGGTCGCGCTCAACGAGGGCATCGTTACCTTTAAGAAGGATTCCAACCATTACACCATCCCTCAGGCGGTGGCCATGATGAAGCCCCGCCGTGTGGTCATGACCTTCGGCACCAACGACACCGGGATGGAAGTCTCGGACTTCATCGCCCACTACACGGCTCTCATCCAGGCCATCCAGCAGAGCTACCCCTACACCGACATCATCGTCAACACGGTGCCGCCGGTCCCGGCTGACCACTCCAACTACCCCCACATGGACCAGGCCAAGATCGACGACTTCAACATGGCCCTTCTGGATCTGTGCGAGCAGCTGGGCGTCCGCTTCCTCAACTCCGCCGAGGCCCTCAAGGGCAGCGACGGCTACGGCATCGCGGACTACTACACCAGCGGCGACATCCACCTCAAGAGTGCCGGCCTCAAGGCAGTGCTGAACTATCTCCGCACCCACGCCCTGCAGACCGAGGACCGCCGCCCCGACACCAACAACATCCCCACCCGCACCATGGAGTATGTCTCCAACCCCAGCTCCGCCGTGGCCGCTCCCAGCTCGGAGGCTGTCAGCTCCAGCGAGAGTCAGGCCGAGAGTGCCAGCAGCTCGGAGAGCTCTTCCAGCGAGAGCACCAGCGAGGACAAAAAGTACGAGGCCCGCTACCGTGTGGACAAGAACGGCGGCGGCACTCTGAGCGTCGGCAATGACACCGGCAACAGCTCTGTGACCTACACCGTCACCGACCCCGACAAATCCATCACCGTGACCGCTGTCCCGGCGGAGGGCCATGTCTTTGTCAAGTGGAGCGACGGCCTCACCAGCAAGACCCGCACCGACACCGACTTCAAGCAGAATCTGGACGTCACGGCAGTCTTCGGCACGGCCTCCGTCCACATCACCAGCGAGGGCAAGGGCGCTGTGGGCAGCTCCTACACCTTCAAGGCTGCCTTGAGCGGCAAGTACGCCAAGACCGAGAACCTGCGCTGGTATGCCAACGGTCAGGAGGTCACGCAGGCCGCCGGCAAGTCCAGCATCACTGTGGTGGTGGACAGCTCCATGGTCAACGCTTCTTATAAGATCCACGCCGTCGTTACCTACAACGACTGCAAGGTGAGCAGCAACACCCTGACCATCACCATCGGCAGCGGTGTGACCAGCGAGTCCGGCTCCACCAGCAGTTCGTCCTCGTCCCATGCCGGTTCTTCCGGCAGTACATCCTCTTCGTCTTCCTCTGCAAGTTCGGGCAGCTCTTCCCACAGCACCAGCAGTTCGTCGTCGGCATCGTCCAGCACGTCGTCTGGCAGCTCCAAGGCAGAGTCGGAGTCCGAAAGCAAGGCCGAGTCTAAGGCAGAATCCAAGACTGAGAGCAAAGCTGAGTCCAAGGCCGAGAGCGAAGCAGAATCCAAGGCCGAAAGCAAGTCGGAAGCCTCCGCCAGCAAGGAAGCCGAAAGTAAGGCAGAATGACGCCCCGCACCTTCCTCTGCGAAGCCGCATAGGCTGAGCCGAGAGGAGGCGAGCGGATGTTCCGTGAAGAAATGCGAGTCCTCGGCCTGCCCGGCGCAGAAGATGTGACCGACGGCAGCGTGGACTACTACGACATGGATTGGGAAAACGTCGAGAACGGCGTGACGGAGGAGCAGATGGCAAAGTGCATCGCAAAAGAGTGCGCCTGCACGCCGCGCTGTAAGTGCAGCGGGAACCTGCCGGACCAGTCCGACGACGAAGCCTATGAAATGACGTTGGAATGATAAAAATACGAGAAGCCAGCTCTGCCGGGCGGGGCTGGCTTCTCGCTGTTCTCAAACCGCATCGCAGCCGCGCCCGCTCAAGGCGGCAGGCGGCTCGAAAAATGATAGAGAAGGGAAAGAAACATGGCAAAATATTATTGCATCCTCTTCGATGCAGACAATACGCTTCTGGACTTTGATGCCGCCGAGAACAAGGCACTGGCCGAAACGCTGGTGAACTACGGCATTGAGCCGGACGCTGAGACCGTGCAGACCTACCGCACCATCAACGAGGAGCTGTGGCGTCAGCTGGAAAAGGGGCAGATCAAGCGGGAAAAGCTCATGGCAGAGCGGTTCACCCGCTTCCTCAAGGCCATTGATGCCGCCGGTGACGGAGCCGAGATGAACCGCTTCTATCTGGAGCAGCTCTCCACCCACCCGGATCTGATGGGGCCGGAAGTGCTGGACGTGCTGCGGGAGCTGTCCGAGGTGGCGACGCTGGCCGTTGTGACCAACGGCTTCCAGAAGGTGCAGACCCGCCGTCTGGCAGAAAGCGGCATCCTGAACTTTATGGAGGATGTATTCGTTTCCGAAAAGATGGACGCCGAAAAGCCCAACCGGAAGATCTTTGACGCAGCCCTGCGCGCCCTTGGCGTGGAGAACCGGGAGCATGTGCTGATGGTGGGCGACGGCCTCACCAGCGACATTCAGGGCGGCGTGAACGCGGGCCTCGACACCTGCTGGTTCAACCCCGGCCACGCCGAGAACCCGGGCAAGGTGAGCCCCACCTACGAGATCGCCTCGCTGGAAGAGCTCTACCCGCTGGTGATGGAGCCGGAAGAGCTGGCGAACCTCGGCCTCAAGCACCGCCGTCATCAGCTGTAACGGCGGGAATGTCTCGATCCACCCTACTGGAAAAGAACACGGAAGAACGATATGCTGATTCATTTGGAAAAACTCGGAAAGAGCTTTGGCGAGAAAGTCGTCCTGCACGACGTGAGCGCCAGCGTGGAAAAAGAAGACCGCATCGGCATCGTGGGCCAGAACGGCGCAGGCAAGACGACCCTGCTCAAAATTCTGACCGGCGTCTATACCGACTATGACGGCGAGTTCAGCGTGACCCACGGCGTGACGCTGGGCTATCTGGAGCAGAACGCAAAGCTCGATGTCACGTTGGATATTTACGGGGAGATGCGCTCTTCCTTCGCCCCTGTGCTGGACGCCATGGCCCAGATGCAGATCTTGGAAAAGAAGATGGCGGCCTCTCCCGACGATGCCGCCCTTCTCGAAAAGCACGACGAACTGCAGAACATCATCGACGCCGCCGACGGCTACAACATGGACGTCAACATCAAGAAGGTGCTGTCCGGCATGGGCTTTGCGCAGGATACCTGGAGCAAGAACGTGGGCGTCCTCTCCGGCGGTGAGCTGACCCGTCTCCGTCTGGCCAAGCTCCTCCTCGAGAAGCCGGACGTCCTCATTCTGGACGAGCCCACGAACCATCTGGACTTCGCCACCATGGAGTGGCTGGAAAACTACCTCAAGGGCTACTCCGGTGCCGTTCTGGTGGTCAGCCACGACCGCTATTTCCTCGACAACGTCTGTACCAGGATCTGGGAAGTCTCGTTCCAGACCATGACCACCTACAAGGGCAACTTCTCGGCTTATCTGCCCCAGAAGGAAGCCGCCGACGCCCTGCGCCAGAAGCAGCACGACGCCGACGTGGCGCTGGCCGAAAAATTACAGGACTACATCGACCGCAACCTCGTCCGCGCCTCCACCACCAAGATGGCCCAGAGCCGCCGCAAGCAGCTGGAAAAGCTGGAGATCACCGAGGCCCCTCAGGACGAGACCAACCAGCTCAAGTTCCGCTTCGAATACGACGTGGAGCCGTGGAATGAGCTGGTGCTGCTCAAGAACCTGACCATTAAAATCGGCGGCCGCACCCTGCTGGAGCCCTTCACCTATACGGTCTGCCGCGGCCAGCGGCTCATCATCGCCGGCCCCAACGGCGCAGGCAAATCCACCCTGATGCAGGTGCTGGACGGCAAGCGCCGCCCCTCCGGCGGCATGGTGCGCCTTGGCACCGGCGCACGGCCCAGCATCTTCGCCCAGCAGCAGGACCGCATCGGCGCGGGCCGCGTCATCGACGTCATCTGGAACAAGTATCCCCGGATGACCGAGCTGGAAGTCCGCAGCCATCTGGCAAAGCTGGGCTTCCGGGGCGAGACGGTCTTCAAGCCCTGCGAGGCCCTGTCCGGCGGCGAGCTGGCCCGACTGCGCTTTGCAGAGATCGTGCTGGAACGCCCGAACCTGCTGTTCCTGGACGAGCCTACCAACCATCTGGACATCTACACCCGCGAGAACCTGACCGAGGCGCTGATGGCCTACACCGGCACGCTGCTCCTCGTCACCCATGACCGCCACCTGATGAACAGTCTGGCCTGCCCCATCCTCTACCTCGAGGACGGCAAGGCGGTCATCTACCCCAGCTATGACGCCCTGATGGGCCGCGCCGCTCCCGCCCCCGTGGCCGAGAAAAGCAGCGAACCCGCCAAGGCAGGCTACGGCAAAGAGCAGCGCCGCCGCCGGGCCGAGCTGCGCGCTAAGATCAAAGTCTGCGAGGACGAGATGGAAGCCTGCGGCGCCCGCGAAGTGGAGCTGGAAAACGAGATAAACTCGCCGGAAGTCTACAACGACCCCCAGCTTTTGCGGGAAAAGAGCGACGAGCTCAGCGACCTGCGCTTCCATCAGGACGAGCTTTTCGCCGCATGGGAAGCCGCTGTCGAAGAGCAGGAGCAGTACGAGCAGACCGCCGGCGGCGAAGAATGACCGATGCAGCAAAGGGGGAGAGCCGATGGCAAACCGAAACCATGACCCAAAGAAAACACACGAGATCGCACTTTCCGGCCTGCTGTTCGCGCTGGCGATGGCTCTTTCCTTCATCGAAGGCACACTGGTCATCCCGGGCCTTGCGCCGGGCATGAAGCTGGGCCTTGCGAATATCGTAGTGATGTATGCACTGTTCTTCATGGGGGCGCGGCAGGCGCTCTATCTCGACCTGCTCAAGGCGCTGTTCGTCTTTCTCGTCTCCGGCTGGACGGCAGGCTTCCTCTCGCTCTGCGGCGGACTGCTGTCCCTGCTGGTGATGTGGGTGCTCTACTATAAGCTCCCGTTCCGGCCCACATGGTTCATCCTGTCGGTCTGCGGCGCACTGTCCCACAACATCGGCCAGCTGCTTGGCGCAGGGGTCATCCTGTCCTCGGCCATGTCGCTGTACTATGCGCCGGTGATGCTGGTGCTGGGCCTTGTCATGGGCGCCCTCACGTCGCTGACCCTTCGGGCCATCCTGCCCGCACTGGGCAGACTGGGCTACAACACCCGGGAAAAGCGCTGAACAGTTGCATCTGCAAACATTTTTCGCTATAATAAAATGATAGATTTGATATGACCCTACAAAAAAGCCGCCCTTATGGATGACTCGCATCCGAGGGACGGCTGGGAGGTTTTGTACTATGTCTGAAAAAGTTACGGTCAAGGTGGAGCGGAGCGTCCTCCACCTTCCGGCCATCGCCCTGCGCGGGCTGGTGGTCTTCCCCAACAATCTGCTCCACTTCGAGGTGGGCCGCGAGAAGAGCATCGCCGCCGTGGAGTGGGCCGTCAGCAACAACTCTGACGTCTTCCTCGTGGCACAGAAAGAGATGAAGGTCGAAGACCCCAAGGCCGCCGACCTCTATACTTACGGCGTCGTGGCCGAGGTCAAGCAGGTGATGCGGGTGTCGAATGACCTCGTCCGCATCCTGGTCGAAGGCAAATACCGCGCCAAACTCTCCGAGATGGAGGACGACGGCAGCTTCCTGCTGGCCACCGTCCGCCCGGCCCCGGTCAAGATGGCGAAGCCCGAGGAGCTGCCTGAGGCGGACGTCCTCGTCCGCAACGTCAAAAAGAGCTTTGACGATCTGCTGGCTCTGAACCCCCACATCGGCAAAGACGTGGTGTTTGCCATCACCACCAGCACCGACGCCGCTTTCCTGTCCGAGTACATCCCGGCCAACCTCCTGTTCCGCTTCGAGGATAAGCAGGCCATTCTGGACGAAGGCACCCTGATGGGCCGTCTGCATCTGCTCATCGAGAAGATGCACCGGGAGCGCCGGATGCTCGAGATCGATAAGGAGATCGCCCAGAAGGTAGACGAGGCGATGGACAAGAACCAGCGCGACTACTACCTCCACGAGCAGCTCCATATGATCAGTGAGGAGCTGGGCGAGGACGACGATACCACCGCCGAGGCTGAGGAGTACCGCCGGAAGATCACGGCCCTCCATCTGGACGAGGACCGTGAAAAGAAGCTTCTCAAAGAGGTGGAACGCCTCTCCAAAATGCAGAGCAGCAATCAGGAAGGCACGGTCATCCGCACCTATCTGGACACCTGCCTCGACCTGCCCTGGAACACCTTCACCGAGGACGATCTGGACATCGCCAAGGCCCAGCGCGTGCTGGACCGGGACCACTACGGCCTGAAGAAGGTCAAGGACCGCATCCTCGAGGTGCTGGCCGTCCGCAAGCTGGCCCCCGACGTGAAGGGCCAGATCATCTGCCTCGTCGGCCCTCCGGGTGTCGGCAAGACCAGCATCGCCCGCTCCATCGCCGAGAGCCTGAACCGCAAGTATGTCCGCATCAGCCTCGGCGGCGTGCGGGACGAGGCCGAGATCCGCGGCCACCGCCGCACCTACATCGGCGCGATGCCCGGCAAGATCATCAACGCCATGATCTCTGCCAAGAGCTCGAACCCCCTGATGCTTCTGGACGAGATCGACAAGCTGGCAGGCGACTTCCGGGGCGACCCGGCGGCCGCTCTGCTGGAAGCCCTCGACCCCGAGCAGAACAGCACCTTCAACGACCATTTCATCGATATGCCGTTTGATTTGAGCCATGTGCTCTTCATCACTACGGCCAACGACCTCAGCGCCATCCCCGGCCCGCTGCGCGACCGCATGGACGTCATCGAGCTGCCCAGCTACACCCGGGTGGAAAAGTACAACATCGCCCGGAAGCATCTGGTCCCCAAGCAGCTGGACGCCTGCGGCCTGACCGGCAAGGTCACCTTCTCCCAGAGCGCCCTCTACGGCATCATCGACGGCTACACCCGCGAGGCCGGCGTCCGCAATCTGGAGCGCACCATCACCAGCGTCCTGCGCAAGTGCGCCCGGAAAATCGCTTCCGGCGAGGCGGAGAATGTCTCCGTCACCGGCACCAGCCTAGAAAAGCTGCTGGGACCCCGCATGGTCAAGCCCGAGTTCCTCAACCGCACCAACGCCATCGGCATCGCCAACGGTCTGGCATGGACCAGCATCGGCGGCGAGACCCTGCCCATCGAGGTGCAGGTCATCGACAACGGCAGCGGCAAGATCACTGTCACCGGTTCTCTGGGCGACGTGATGAAGGAGAGCGCCCAGCTGGCCATCACCTATGCCCGCGTCCATGCCGCAGAGTACGGCATCGACTCCGAGCGCCTCAAGAAGTGCGACCTGCACATCCACGCCCCGGAGGGCGCAGTCCCCAAAGACGGCCCCTCTGCCGGCGTCACCCTGACCACGGCCCTCATCTCCTGCCTGTCCGGCATCCCGGTGCGGGGCGATGTGGCCATGACCGGCGAGATCACCCTCCACGGCAATGTGCTTCCCATCGGCGGCCTCCGCGAGAAGAGCATGGCCGCTTACCGCGAGGGGATGAAGACGGTCCTCATCCCGAAGGACAACGTGTCCGATCTGTACGAGGTGGACGACGAGGTCAAGAAGAACATCGAGTTCCTGCCCATGTCCAACCTGTCGCAGGTCCTCGCCGCAGCCCTCCTCAAGCCCAAGACGGTGTCTGCGGGCCACCCCCGCACCAGGAAGGTAAAGCCCGCTGAGGCTGCGGCCCTGCCGCAGACGGCTGAAAAGCCGCAGCCGGGCACGGTCTGCTGAGACGAAAGGAGCGAAGCTATGAATTATAACAAAGCGGATTTCATTGCAAGCTACGGCATTTCCAGCCAGCTGCCCGAGAGTGACCGCCCGGAGCTGAGCTTCTCCGGCCGCTCCAACGTGGGCAAATCCAGCCTCATCAATAAGCTCTGCAACCGCAAGAATCTCGCCCGCGTGTCCAGCACGCCCGGCAAGACGGCTACCATCAACTTCTACGCGGTGGATGACTGCTACTTCGTGGACCTGCCCGGCTACGGCTATGCCAAGGTGAGCAACGCCGACCGTGAGCGCTGGGACGACCTCATCAACAGCTACTTCGAGGCTCAGCGCCACCACACCCTGCTGGTCCAGCTCATCGACTGCCGTCACGCCCCCAGCGCCGACGACATCCAGATGCTGCAGTATCTCCACTACCACAACATTCCCTTCGTCGTGGCCCTGACCAAGGCCGACAAGCTCAAGAAAAGCCAGCTGGCCCAGACGCAGGAGGAGTTCGAAAAGCTCTGCCTGCCCTACGGCTGCCAGAAGGTGGTGCTGACCAGCGGCGAGAGCGGCTACGGCATCCCGGAGCTGCAGGCTGTGCTGAACGCAGCTGTCGCCGCCGAGTACGAGGCAAACGCAGAGGACGCGGAGTAACGCGATGGCTTACAACGAATTTGCTTATTTTTACGATGAGTTCAACGGCGAGGCCGACTACGAGGCCCTGTATGCCCACATCAAAAAAGAGCTGGAAGCCCACGGCATCCATGACGGCATCCTCGCCGACCTGGGCTGCGGGACAGGAGAGCTGACCCTGATGCTTACGCAGGCGGGCTACGATATGATCGGCATCGACCAGTCGGAGGAGATGCTCTGCGTCGTCCGGGACAAGGCTGAGCAGCTTGGCCTTTCCGGCGGCCTGCTTCTTTTGCGGCAGGACCTGCTCAAGCTCGACCTCTACGGCACCATCCGGGGTGCGGTGTCCACCTTCGATACCTTCAACCACATCCCGGATCTGGACAAAGCCATCGCCAACGCCGGTTTCTTTATGGAAAAAGGCGGTGTGCTCCTGTTCGATATGAACACGCCCTATAAGCACCAGAACGTGCTGGGCGAAAACGTCTTTACGTTTGAAGAAGAGGACGCCTCCTGCGTCTGGCGCAACCATTACAGCGCCGCCGACCGCCGGGTGGAGATCAGCGTGGACATCGACTACCGCGAGACGGGGGAGCACTTCCACGAGCAGTTCTACGAGTACACCTACGACCTCGACACCATCCGCGCCGCTCTGGAAAAGCATGGTTTTGCGCTGGAAAGTGTCTGCGACGGCGAGAGCTTTGGCCCTCTGACCGACGAGAGCGAGCGCTATTTCTTCTGCGCAGTCAAACAGTATACCCAACTGGAGGATAAATAATATGTCGAATCTTATCCGCGGCATTTCTGAAAACGGCGGTGTCGTGTTCTGCGGCGTGGACTCCACGGAGATCGTCCGCACGGCAGAAAAGCTGCATACCACCAGTGCCACCTGCAGCGCAGCCCTTGGCCGTCTGCTCACCGGTGTCTCCCTGATGGGCGCGATGCTCAAGGATGATGGCGACTCCATCACCCTGCGCGTGTCCGGCGGCGGCCCGGCTGGCGTCGTCATCGCCTGCACCGACGCACACGGCAACGTCAAAGGCTGCATCGACCACCCGCTGGTCGAGCTTCCCGCAAAGGAGAACGGACATCTGGACGTGGGCGGCGCAGTCGGCAAAGATGGCGTTCTGACCGTCATCCGGGACAACAAGCTCCAGAAGGAGCCGACGGTGGGACAGGTGCCGCTGGTGTCCGGTGAGATCGCCGAGGACATCACCAGCTACTATGCCTACAGCGAGCAGATCCCCACTGTGTGTGCGCTGGGCGTTCTGGTGGACAAGGATCTGTCCATCGCCTGCGCCGGCGGCTATCTGCTGCAGCTCCTGCCGGGCGCGACCGATGCCGAGATCACCCGTCTGGAGCAGAACATCGCCGCCATGCCTTCCGTCACCGAGATGCTCCGGGCAGGGAAGACCCCGCAGGATATGATGGAACTGGCAATGGCGGGCTTCGACCCGCAGGTCCTCGATACCCGCGAGGTGAAGTATCAGTGCGACTGCAGCGAGGAGCGCACGAAGGATATGCTCCTCAGCCTTGGCCGCAAAGAACTGGTAAAGCTCCGGGACGAAGACCCGAAGTGTGAGGTGGTCTGCCACTTCTGTCACACGAAGTATGCGTTCGACCTGAACGAGCTTCTGGCCGAGACGACCCCGGAAGAGAAGTAACAAAAATCCATAATCATAAATCGCCGCATGGCCGGAGCAGATGTGCTCGGGGCTGTGCGGCGTTTTCATTTGCAGATGTCGGCGGTGATGGTGTAGACGACCCGGTAGTGGAGCGTGCTTTCTTCGACAGAGACGTCCTCTTTGCGGGCCAGAAGCTCAAAATCGGCCCAATTTTGCTGTAAAGCTTGTTTGCTTTGCAGCCTTGCAAGGGCCAGAGCCTGCTCTTCGGTCCGCTCCAAATTAGTGGGGGTTTTGTGATAATATGTCGTTTCTTCGATAAAAAACGGAACGGGATGTCCGAAGACTTCTGGCTGGTAGTGTCGGACGATGGCAGCGGCCTCTGCCGAGTTTGGGACGGGATGCAGGGAGGGCAGAGCGACAGCATGGCTGTCCCAGAACAGCGTCCGATGCACGGCCTGCTGCCCGGTGAGCTGCTTGATGGGCAGCATCAGGGCAATATTCTGCTCGTTTTCCCACTCGAACTGCGCCCGGACACTGCCCGCCGCAGGCTGAAAGATGAGCGTTCCGTCCCGTTCGGCGCGGGCTGTCCCGATGAGGCCCTGACCGGCTTCTACGGCCTGGCCGGGGACGACGAGCATCGTCCCGCTGACGAGGTTGGTGCGAACGACCGTGCCGGACACCCTGGCCCGGAGGCCGTGGAGCGTCCCGGCCGCGATGTCCGGCACCGGTTTAGCCGCAGCCGCTTCCGCCACCAGCTTTCCCTTCATAAAGTTGAGGCTGGCCCAGGAAAACTCACCGCTCTGGAGCAGGGCGTATTCTCCGGCGGTGAGCTTTTCCTGTGTGACGGCATTTCCCGGGAAAAGCCCTGCCTCCCACAGGACGACGGCGGCCCGCGCCTGCTGGCCGGGCGTCAGGCCCACCGGTTCGACGAACCAGACAAAGCCCTGCAGCCAGAGCAGCAGAGGGAGAAAGACAAGGCATCCGGCCCAGAGTCCCCGCCGCCGGAGAAGGGGACGGATGCAAAAGAAAAGACCCCGTCGTTTTTGGATGCGCAGCCGCACCCGCCGTCTGCGGGCCAGAGCGGCCAGTTTCCGATAATGCCATGCGGCGCACCGGGCCGAGAACCCGCCGGGCCGGGGAACGATGTCGGAGAGGTGCAGCCCGCCTGCGGCCGCAGCAGTCAGCAGACCTTCGACATCGCCGTTCTGCGCCGCAAAGGTGATGCCCGCCCAGAGCTGAATCCATTCCATGGTAGAAAGCTCCTATTCCTTTGAAAAATCGGTCCGCAGAATCTGCCCCTGCAGGGTGAGCCTCCGGGCGGAGAGTGTCTCTATCTTCAAATCGTCGCCGTAGACCGTCAGAGTGCCGCACCCCAGCTCGAGACAGAGCTTGCCTTCTTCGTAGGAGCGGATGCGCCGGAACTGCTCGATCTCCATCCTTCTGCCGCTCAGGTAGACCGAAGCCCGTCCGTAGAAGTCCCCGGGCGGCTGACGGAACATCCGCCGGAACCAGCCGCGCAGGGAATGCGTTTGCTTTCGTTTCCTTCCCACGCTGCTCCCTCCCGCCATGCAAACCGCTGCCAATTACCACATATATATGGAAATGGAGGGTGCGCGTATGATTCAGAAAGAGAAAATCCGGGGCGTGGGATATTTTTTGATGGCGCTGGCCGCGGGTCTGCTGCCGTTTGCCGCGCCGGATGCCTGCGCACAGGCCCTGCGGGAAGGGCTGGCGCTCTGCGGCGGCCCGCTGCTGCTCTCGCTGTTCCCGTTCCTCATCGTGTCCACGCTGCTCATCCAATGCCCGGCGGCGGATGTGCTGGGGCTGCCCTTCTGCCCAGTTGCAAGGCTCATCGGGGTCCGCGCTCCGGCGGCTGGGCGGGTGCTGCTCATCGGCTCTCTGGGCGGCTTTGCCCCCGCAGCAAATGCCGCCGCCGAGGCCGTCCGCTCCGGGCAGCTCACCGCGCGGGAGGCCGATGCGCTCCTTCCGGCCTGTGTCTGTTCCGGCCCGTCCTTTGTGATACTGGCTGTCGGGCAGTCCATGCTGGGCAGTGCAGAGCTGGGCATTCTGCTGTTCCTTGCACAGGTGGCGGCGGGCTATCTGTCCGCCGCGCTTCTGGCGCGGCTGGGAGGGACGCTTGGGTCAATGGCGCACCCCGCTCTCCCGACCGCTTCGCAGCCTCTCCGGCTGGACGGCATCATCGCGCAGGCGGTCCAGACCTACCTCAAGCTCTGCGGCTTCGTCCTGTTTTTCCGGATGCTGGCCGCAGGAGCGGGGAAAGTATTACCCTCCGGTGCAGGCGTTTTCTGCGCGATGCTTTTGGAGGTCTGCTCCGGTTGTGACCTGGCTGCGAAAAGCGGCCGGTTCGCCAGTATGCTGTGCTGCGCGGCGCTGAGCGTGCAGGGGCTTTCTGTTCTGATGCAGGTGCGGACCATCTGCCCGCCCGAGATGACCCTCCGCCCGCTCTACCGCGCCCGGCTGCTCCATCTGCCGCTTTCGCTGCTGATATTCTATCTTCTGCTTCCTCAGCGGGCGCAGGAGACGTTCAGCAGCCTGTGTGGCCGCGTGACCACGATGCGCCGCCTCCCGCCCGACTGTGCGCTGCTGGTGTTTCTCGGCTGCTGCTTTGTGGTCTGTGAGCTGAGCCGCGTCCTTGCAAAGGAGCTAAATCAAACACAGAGGGATAAAGTTGCGAATCAATCTTGACAGCTCCCGGCTTTTATGGTAAAATATCACACGTTGCAGAGATCGCAATGTGCTACTGTGGCTCAGCCGGTAGAGCAGCTCACTCGTAATGAGCAGGTCGTCCGTTCGAATCGGATCAGTAGCTCCAAAGTAAAATCCCCGAAAAGTGGCTTCGCGCCTGGCTTTTCGGGGATTTTTGTTTGGCTGGGAGATAGCTTTCGGAGGGGAATGTGGGCGCTAATTGCCCTAATTTCCCGGAAAGTTTTTTTGAAATGCAAGTCAAGATGCAAGTCAAAAGGGGCAGGAAACAAGTCAGCCGGACTGTGTACAGGACTTTTTGAGGTAAGTGTCCAGACGATTTATTTTCTTCTTCTTGAATTTTTTGTCGAGGGCGGTATAGATGCCAAGCGTGACCGAGATGTCTTTGTGGCCCATCTGGTCGCGGGCGGTCATGACATCCACACCGGCAAAGTACATCAGAGTGCAGAAGGTATGGCGGAGCTGGTGCGGGGTGAAGGTGTCGATGCGCATGGGCAGGCCGCCCGGGCGGTTTTTGTTTTGCTGGCCGTCGTAGCCGTACTTGACGTTCAGGTCGCGCATATAGCTTTCCCATAGACGCTTCCAGCCCTGCTCGGTCATCTGCTGGCCTTTGTGGTTGTGGAGCACATAGAAGCAGCCATCCTGCTGGGTGCGAAGATAATCGACAAGAACTTTGGGGATGCTGACGACGCGGACGCCGGCAGGCGTCTTGGTGATCTTGACTTTCTTGGCGCGGAAGTCGTAGCCTTTGTTGACCGTGATGGTGGCGTCGTCAAGGTCGATGTCGGCCCAAGTGAGGGCGGTGGCCTCGCTGCGGCGGAGGCCGGAGTAGAGCAGGAGCATAGCGGCTCGCTGGGCGGCGTGGGGTGTCTCACGGATCCAGCGCTGCTGCGCCTCGGTGAGGGGGTCGCGCGGCTCCGGTGCGGCCCCGGCGGGGGTGATGGTCTTGACCAAAGGGTTGTACATCACAATCTCCGGGATGGCGAGGTCATACGCGGCCTTGGCGCTGCCGCGCAGGTTGGTGAGGGTGAAGTGGGAGAGAGGCGGCTTGCCGTTGTGCCAGTCGGCCAAGTTGTTGAGCACCTGCTGGAAATCGGCCGCGCGCAGCTCAGACGCCGGGACGTCCACCAGCTCGCCCCAGTGGGCCTTATTGGTCGCCAGTCGGTCAATGCTTTTCTGGCCGATGCCCTTTGCCTTTTTGGCGGCAATGAGGTTATCGTACAGGGTGCCTAAGGTGGCTTCGGCCTGCTCCGGGTCCATGCCCTTGCTGACGGCAGAACGGAAATCATCCGCAGCGGCTTTGGCCTCACGGAGAGTCGAGCCATAGAAGGTCTTGTATTTGCGTTTCCCGTCCGGGCCTTTGCCGAGGTAGACCTGACAGGAATACCGTCCATCGGCACGCTTTTTATTTTTGGCCATAAAAACTCCTTTCCGACTTGCTTGCCGATGCACATGAGGTATGGTATACTGGATGTATCAGCAGGCAAGTCACATGATCATTGTGCGGATCGAAACCGACATTGCACCCCCATGCGCGCCCCAGCAGCTTTTATTGTACAAGGCTACCGGGATCTTTTTTTACACAAACGCCCCCGCTGGTGGAAACACTGGCGGGGGCGTTTGGTTATGCTTGCTGCTCGAATTTAGCCAAGTCCAGTTTATAGCATTTTTCCCGACCGTGGCGCTGAGTTAAGAGCAACCCGCTGTTTTCGATGTCCTTCAGGCGTTTTTTCAGTGTGCTCCGAGAGAACTCAGTACAGGCGAGAAGGTCACCTGTGGAGATTCCTGCATGAGAGAACAAACTTGCCTGGATAAGATAATAAAAAAGTTCGCCCGACTGCTTGGTATTGAAATGTTCGCTTTGGTCCAGCAACTGGGCATAGTAGTCGAGATCATGCGCACGTTCGGACAGAGCATTATTCAACTTGGAGATGGCTTCGAGGACGATCTCCAAGAACCAAAGAACAAAAGGTGTCAAGTCGCCTTTGTTACGGGGGTCGTTGCAGAGCTTGAACGCATCATCATACTGCTTCAGATTTTCTTTTATCGTGTAAGACAACCGATAGGCAATGAGCGGGTCAAGCTCCTGCGTGAGAAGGAAGCTACTGATAAACCGGGAAAGACGGCCATTGCCATTATAGAACGGGTGGATATAGCCAAACAGATAGTGTGCAGCAGCCGTGCGTATGAGGAGGTCAACAGAATCGTTTTTAATGAAATCCAGAACGGACTGCACTGCTGTCTGAATAGCGCTTTCCGGCAAAAGGCCCTGATGGATCTCTTGCTGTGCAGCATTTGTGACAGAGACAGAGTTCTTGCGGAAAATCTGACCGTCGGGTGCATCGTGCGGATTTTCCTCGATAACTTCCCGCAGCACAAGGTCATTATAGATGTCTCTTACATCCTGACAGGTGTCGAGTTTGACGGAGGTGTGCTTCATCAGCATGGCGTACTTCATGACGAGGCCGTAAAAACGCCGGTCGCTCTTTTTCTCCTTGATCTTTTCCAAGACCTCGGAGATTTCACGCCGGGAACTATTGACACCTTCAATGTCATTGGTGAGGATGATCTCATCTACTAAACAGCGGGTGGTAAACTGATTGATGGCAACTTTCGGAAGCTGCCCGCGCAGAGCACGGATATTTTTATCTGCTTTATGGATATGGATGATTTTATAAAGCAGTTCGGCGCTCTGGCAGATGAAAGCGGGGTCATCATTGATCTTGAAATCAAGATGGATGGTATCATGATGAGAGTACCGAGCCTTATAGATAGCGTCGTATTCTTGCGGAACTTTATAGCGAAGTTTATAAAGGGATTCGTATTGCATCGTATCACCTCGTGTTCATTCTGGCACAAAATGAATATGAAAATACTCGAAAATGAGATTTCATTAACAGATTTATACCATTTTTACGCATGAGATGCAAGAGAATGCGACGTAAGCGTTGCAATGAGCACAAAATAACCGCTTTGGTTTAGCCAGAGCGGTTATTTTTTATGCTTCCTTTGTGCCCCCGCTGGTGGAAACACTGGCGGGGGCGTTTGGTTATGTATCGGCGCTCAGGAGGTCGGCGGGTCTGATGTGCAGGATGTTACAGAGTGCAAAGAGATTATCTGTTTTGGGCTGGCCTACACCTCGCTCATAATAGCCGATCGTGCCGATGGTGACACCAAGCTTCTCCGCAAGCTCCTGCTGCGTCAGCCCGGCGGCCTGCCGGGCCTCCCGGATGATGCGGGCAGATTCGGGATGGGGGCGGGTGGACATAAGATTCATCTCCATTCAAAATATTGTAAATACTAAAAAAGAGCACCTGATAAGGCGCTCTTGAAATGTTTTATTCGGAAGGTACGGTGACATGAATCTTCTTTTTGGATGGAACATAGTTGGGGTCGTATCTCTTACTCTTTCTCTCCAGCTTCTCAAAATTACAGCATACCTTTTGGTAGAGAGGAATTTTTCGACTCAAAGCCCGGCGGTAAGTGGTCTGAGCGCGCTGAAGAATAAGGTCTCGATTTTTGTTACAGTATTCAAGTTGGTTTAAGAGAAGCATTTTATACTTCGTATCTCTAACCGCCTGAATGTCAAATTTAATTAAACAGGAATCCAAAACGGGAATCATATTATTGAAACCCATCACACCAAGGCGACCTTCATCCAACTTCATGACAGGACCGCCACCTTTGATATTAGCGTGATTATCTTTCGGAGACTCTAAAGGAACATAATAATCGACGCCATTAATAGAAAGTACCACTCCGACATACGGGCGACGCTGACCTTTATTATACTGGACTCGATTATCGATGCTATGTAAATAGCTGACATAGTGTTCATTTATGTGGTAAAATTGAAACTTCCCCATGATTCAGCTCCTTTAACCCAAGAAGGTGCGGAACAGCTAGCCGCCCCGCACCCTTTTTCATTCCTCACTATACGGCAGAGGTTCTCCGCTTTTTTAATTCTCTACTCACGGTAAGAGCTCACCGCTTTTTTAATTCCCCTATTTTTCATGGCAGGGAGGGGTTACCCTCTTTCAGCGGACAAGCAAAGACAAAGCAGTCTTTTCATGTCATGGCAGGAACTTGATGTTCTTGCACCCTTATTATACGCCCAATGAGCATAATTGTACACGAAAAAAAAGTGAAATGTTGCTTTTGCAACAAAGAAAATCCCAAAATACTATTGACACGCATATAAAATTAAAACTTTATTCACATTTCTGACACATTCGTGTCGGGGATTTTTTTATTTATGCTTCCTTTGCGCCCACGCCAGGCGTAGAACATTTATGATATAGCGTCAAAACAAGCATCATAACCAGCATCATAGCCCTCTGTATAAGCTTCACTGTAACCATCTGCCATACCGTCAATATGACCTTCTTCCCAGCCGTCATCCCAACCGGCGTCATAACCTACAGAATAACCGGCGTCATATTCATTACGAATTGATTGATTTTCTTCACGGCAACTGTCGTAACCATCATTCCAGCCTTTATTATAAGAACTCTTGTTGATTCGATTGGTTTCAAAATCATCGCCGGCCCTAAAACCATCGTTCCAACCGGCGTTATAGCTATCATGACTTGCTTGAGAAACGGCATTTTGATAATAGGGAGAGGTTGGCTGATAGAAATTATAATATCCCTCACCAAGACGAATTCCGAAGTATAGCCCAATACTAAGAAAAATAATCAATAGAAAAGTCTTGATAAAAATAGCAATAATAGACCGATGGACATGGGTGCTTTGCTCCACAATAAAGCCCTCCCTATATGCATTTTTACAATCATAGAGGAAAAAGTGGAGAGATGTGAAGTGTCAAAATTACCAAAGATTTGATATAAAATTTGTTTTGTTGCTACGGCAACGTGAAAAGGCTCTTGTGCAGGGATGCACAGGAGCCTTTTTTGCTTATTTCAGCCTGCGTTGGCGGCTGTACCAGCGGAGGGAGAGACAGCGGCCTCCGCTTTTTTCTGCGCAAGAAGTTCCTGACGATAGGCTTCAACTTCGGCATCGACGTCCAGCGCCGAGGAAGAGACAGACAACTCTGCGGCCAGAGAATCGACGTAGCGAAGGATAGCCTCCTGATCGGCAGTGCTGAGCTTGAGGAAAGCGGAGATGATGGCTTTTTTCCGCTCATCCAGATGATACTCGGCGGCCAGACGGTCAAGAGAAGATTCTGTGCTCTGGTCGAACATCTCGCCTTCGCCAGTGCGCAGCCACATTCCATTGACACCAAACTCGCGGCAGATAGACGCAACTGTCTGCTCGGTCGTTCCGTTTTTGCCACTCTCAATCAAGCTGATGGCTGATTTGCTCAAACCTACACGCTTACCGAATTGCTCCATTGTCAATCCGAGGGCTTTACGTGCGGCTTTGATTCGCTCGTTCATGGTTTTCACCTCCCTTCGACGCTACTATAGCACATCAAGTTCAGAAAATCAACACGAAATGCAAAGAAACACTTGACAAAGGTAAGATTATAAACTAAAATAAACTCGGAAAGTTCAGATAGAAAACTTTCTGAGAGCGATAACAAACGAGGAGGTTGATAAAATGTCAGTCGCAGAGATGAACGCCAGTAGCTTGCTGGACAAAATGAAGACTCTGCCGGAGGACGTGCAGGTAAAACTGGGGTACATGATTGAAGGCGCAGTGCTGCTGGCCACCAGCCGGACAAACGTGGACGACCCGCCGAAGAGTGCGTGAGGGAGGAGGAAAGATGTTTGCAAATCTGGTGGTGGAGCTGAAGAAGCATCACTACAGCCAGCGAGGGCTGGCGGCGTACATTGGGATCTCGGAAAGCTCGATGAATGACAAAATGAATGGCCGGACTCAATTTACCCTGCGGGAAGCAAAAGCCATTCAGGCGGTATTCGAAGGCCGTACACTGGACTACCTGTTTGAAGAAAAAGAATGAGCACCTGTGTTGCAGCACAGATGCTCAAAGGGAAAACGATTACTTTTTCTTGCTGGACTTGGACGGTCTGGTTTGTGCTAAGGCGCTGGCAGCAACGCTCTTTACTTTAGAGCCATAGCGTTTATCACGCAAAATGGAAGACGCCTTGCTTGCGACGGCCTTGCTGGTCTGCTTTGAATTTGCCATGAAATGCCTCCTTTTCTGTCGAGATATTGACAGTATAAGGGGCTGGCGGCAAAAAGGCAAACGAGCTATTTTCCCACAGAATACCGATGATTCCATCAAAGGGACGCAAAGTGTTGTAAAGTACCATTAAGCTTTACGAAATTTTCACAACTGACCCGCCGAAGCGTGCGGGAGGAAGGAGGAAAGATGAACGACGAGAGCAAAAAGCCCTGCGCTCCTGTGGAAGAGGAGGGCAGGGATACAACTACCGTATTCCGGGAAGAAGACCCGCTTTGTGCTGCACTGGACGAGTTTTGCTACGCACTGAATTTCTGGTACGGCTCCATGAACAACCCGTGGCAGCGGGAAGACAGGGCGTACCGGAAGAAACTGGCGAAGGACGTACAGGACAAGCTGCGGAGGGTCATAAAGGCCGGATCGGTTTCTGGATCGTAGCACGGAAAACGCCGTGGACTGAACGAGGGTCGTTATAAAAATCGATTTCGCCAGACTGAAATCTACGGTGAATCTCCCGGTAACAGTCAATACAGGCTTGACATCCATCGAAGCGGGGGCAACCGCTTGGATAGGAAAAAGCCGGAGTCTGACCGGGGCCTTGAGCCAGCCGTATTTCGGCGTGAAGTTTAGGAAAACCTTCGGGGAGACACATCGGACAGCTGATATAGAAGTCGATGATGTAGGACATGGTAGATTACCTCCTTTCCGGGGGTATTGTATCATAGTTCAAAAAGTTTGGCCACGAAACGGGCCGCTGACCCGCCGAAGAGTGCGGGAGAAAGGAAAACATATGAACCGTTACATGATCGTGATCCCGGCGAAGAACCGGAGTTTTTTGCTCAAGTGCGACGAGGGGGACGGCATGAAGCTGGAGACCCTGCAGAAGCTGGTGAGCGGGTATGTGGAGGTGGTGCCTGCGGCGCTGGACGCCACCTGGGCCAGGGAGGAGGCCGACCGGCTGGTACTGCTGGTGGACGAGGAAGGCCGCCTGAAGTGCAAGGCCGCGAACCAGAAGGCCACCAACATTGCCCCGGCGGACGTTGCCCGGAACGGGATGCAGCCCCTTGCGGGCGCTGCCGTGCTGGCGCTGGCCCGGGGCGACAAGCTGATGGGCTTTAGCAAGCACGTGGCTGAGGACATCCTGAAAGAGTGGCTGTAAGGAGGGGCTGGCCATGCGGAAGGCAAAAGTCTGGGACGCGAGGCAGCTGCCCGCGTATCTGACCGTGGCGCAGTACGGCGAGCTGATGGGCATCTGCCCGAAGACGGTGCGGCGGATGTGCCAGCGGGGTGAGCTGCCGGCACACAAGGAGGGGCCGAAGCTGTGGCGCATCGACAAGAACGCAGCGCTGGAGCAGCGGCAGGAGGCTGTGGAGATCTGCCAGCGGAACGCCAGGAAGGCCCCGAAAAACAAAAAGCCCGCCGGTGCTGGAACACCGACGAGCTTTCGAGTGACAGGTTGAAGGGCCTATCACCAGAATGATTTTACCACAGAGAAGGGAGAATTGCAATGAAAATGAAGATACAGGTGCTTTACCTGACCGGCACTGCGCTGCTCATCGGCGCGGCGGGGGTGGGCGACAGCATCACCTTTGACGCCGTGGGCAGCTGGACGGGCGCGGCCATCCTGACCGTGCTGATGGCTGCCGGCGGCATTGTCTGCTGGGGCTATGGCCGGGGGCTCGAGATCGAGCGGGCAGAAAAGGCGCAGCTGCGCCGGTACTGCCGGAAGCTGAAGCGCTGCCAGAGGGCGGCGGAAGAGAAGAACGACAGGCATAGTGCGTAAAGGAGAAGAGTGCAATGGTACGAATTGAGATTAAGAAAGTGACGAATGGGCAGGTGATGCTCGGCATAGAGGCAAAAAAAGAAGCGCCGGATGAGGTGCTAACGTGTGCCGCCCGCGGCTTTGTGGGTGTGGCAAGGCATCTGCTGGGGCCGATGGCGACCAACCCACAGTTTGCCGAGGAAATTTCGAGGGGTATCAAGGAAATGCTGCTGGATACGGAAGACCTCAAGGTAACGCGGGGCGTAGAGGGCAAAGAAGCAAAGTTTATGGCAGCGCTGTACGGAATGAATGCGGGGGAGCAGGAATGAAACTGGAAGAATACGAGCACATCATGCGCACCGGTACGCCTAGCGACCGGGCGCGGGCCATCGCAGCAGCGAGCAATGACAAGGAGCTGAGCGAAGAGGAGTTCCACCAGCTGACGGCCCTGATCAAGGGGGCCGTGCGGCCCGGCACCCGGAAGCTGACGCCGGACGAAGCAAAGCTGTGGGCAGAGGTGAGCCGGATCAACACCCGGCTGAAGCAGGAGATGGTGGCAGCCAGTTTTACGGTGCGGGCCTTGCCGGGCGACCTGCAGGAGGACGCCATCAACATCCTCTCCAAGACCGTGAGCGGGATGATGGGCGATCTGAGCCGCCTGATGGCGGAGACCGGGGAGCCGTGATGGACCGAAAGCAATGCATCCATGTTTTTGAGATAACCCGCCCGGAATGCCTTATTTGCACCGGGCGGGATGAGAAGTGCAGGGAGTACAAAGAACATGAAGAAGAACAAGATGAGTCTCACGACAGAGCTGGATCTGACGCGGGAGGGGACGGCGGAGATGACGAGGTGGTGCATCCTCATCGCGCTGCATCAGAGCTTTGGCATTGGCGCGGCGCGGCTGAACAAGATCCTGGCCCGGGCGGAAAAGCTGGGGCAGGAGAGTCTGGATGTGGCCATGACAGTAAACGACCGGGGGATGCCCTCGACGGACAGGAGCCTTGCTTTGCGGCGCAGCTGGATGCCGAGGAATGTAGATCCCGACTTCCGGGTGCCGGTGCTGCGCAGCCCCCGCACCCGGCGGGAAGAGCAGCTGCGGATGGCGGGCGACGTGGCGGCCAGTATGGTCTGGACGCTGTGCGCCAAGGCCTGCATGGACGAGCTGGGCTTCGGCACGGAACGGCTGCTCCGCCTGAAGGAAGAGGCGCTGGCCAACTACCGGCAGGTGAACGAAGAAGGTCACGCGGACGGGCTGGATGTGGCGATGGAGCATCTGCGCCGGTGTGCGCAGGCTGCGCTGAAGGAAGACATCGTGGTGGAGAATCAGCCGGACGAAGACCGGGCCAGGCAGAGCGAACGGGATTACGAGGAGCAGAAGCGGGCGTTTTTGAAGCGGGCCGTGATGCAGCAGCTGGGGCGAAAGGCCGGGAAGGGCGGACTGCGGATCCTGAGCGAAACGCAGATGGAAGAAAAGGCTGCTGCCGCCATGGCGCAGCTAAAGGAGAACACATGGGAAAAGCGAATCTCTACACCGTAAAGGACTACCTGACCGGGGAGGTCCTCGCAAAAGGCACAGCCGGAGAGCTGGAGGCCAGCGGCATCGTGCCGAAGGGCTACCACACCAGCGAGTGGGCCAAGCACGAGAACCAGAAGCGACGGAACCGGAAATACGCAATCTCTTTTGAGGAACGGCAGCCGGAAGTGAAGCGCGGCGAGAAAGGCCGGATGATGAGCGTCTACACCTGCTACAACGCAGCCGGAGACGTAATAGGCGAAGGCACCGCAAGGGAGCTGTGGGAGGCGGGCGTCTTCAGCAACGACAACGCGGCCTACTATACCTACAAAGAACAGGGCGGGCGCTGCATAAAGCGCGGCATCGCAAAAATGACCTGCCGAAAAGAGATGCGGAAGGTCGGCCAGAACAATGCCCGGGGTGAAAAGGCAGACTGCGCCGCAAAGAAGCCGGAGCGGCCCGTCCTGCGGAAGATAAAAGACCCGACGCCGCTGGACTACGACGTCCACGACCTGATACTCTACAACGCCATCGCCAGAAAGGAAGGCCGGCCGGAGTTGACCTACGGCTACTGGGCGGCGGCGGGAAAGCCAGCAAGGCCATAAAAATACAGACAGGCAAGCCCCCGATGGTTTTCCATCGGGGGCGTCTTCGACAAAATATAAGGCGAGATGGGTGCTGCCGAGGAGGCTCGGCGGCAGGCATATCGGTTTATATAGAGGTAAACCTCTCAGCGTTCCCGTCGGCCTTTGGCCGCGCGAGAACGCAGCTCCCCTACCGAGGGGAGCCTTTCTCAAATGAAGCGTCCGGGCGGGCGCTTTGGGGAGCTAGTATACCCGTTATCCCTGTGACGGTGATGGGCCACAGGAAAGAAAACTACACTACCAGCTCAAGGCAGCAGGAGGGTACAGGATGAAGAAGAGATATACCCGGGAGAAGAAAACACTCTGCGGAGAGGGGTACATGGAGGTGGACCTCTACCACATCACACCGGAGGAGCACGCAGCCAAGCGCCGGAAGAAGACGAGGCCCAGCAGCGAGCGGCAGAAAAAGCGGAACGCCCAGCACGCACACCGGTGGAGGGTACAGAAAGCCAACGCAAACTTTACCGTGCTGGGATTTTATCTGACCCTGACCTACATAGACACCTTTTTGCCGGAGAGCATGGAGCAGGCCCAGCGGGATCTGCGCAATTACATCCGCCGGGTGAAGGCTGCCATCGCAAAGCTGTACGGCCCGGGCGCCGAGCTGCGGGTCATGGGCCTGACCGGCTGCGGACGGAAGAGCGGGCGGTACCACCATCATCTGCTGGTGGAGTGCAAAGGGCTGACCATGCGGCAGAATGCGGAGTTCCGGCAGCTGCTGGAAGACAAATGGGCCGTGCGCTGGCCGGACGGCAGCGTGGAGAGCCTCGGCACAGCCAACGCTGACCGGCTGAACCTGCAAAACAGGCTGGATGACCTGATCACCTACTTCGAGAAGCACGGACAGATGCGGTGGTACGAGACGAAGAATCTGACACTGCCGGTGGAGCGCGCCCCCAACGACACCCGATGGAGCCTCAAGCAGCTGCGCAAGGCCTGCACCGAGTGCAAGGACAACGCCTACTGGTGGGAACAGAGATACCCGGGCTGGAAGTTTGTGCGGTGCGTCGTGCCGGAGCCGGACGCGCCGGGCGACGAAAAAGAGGGCTGGGACGCAGACGAGCTGCGCTGCTATGTGGTGATGGTAAAGCGGGAGGGTGCGAAAGTTCGCACCTGACAGACAAAGTACCGGTATTTTGCGCGGTAAAAACGCGCTTTATTCGCGCGCGGGAAGAAAACGCGCAGGAAGACGGGAGGCGGGGAGTTGACCAGGGAGCAGAAACGACGGGTGCGGGAAGAGCTGCGGGCTTGTGGACAGGGAAAAAGCGACTGGGCGGGCGTGATCGCGCTGGCGATGGACTACTACGAGGCCGCAGACCCGGTGTGCAAACGGCTTTTGCAGATGCGGTATCTGGACGGGATGCCGGAGGAGCGAGTGGTGGCGAAGCTGCACATCGGGCGGACGACCTACTACCACAAGGAGCTGGAAGCGCTGAGCACCGTGGCAGTGTATGCGGCGGCGGCAGGGCTGTTATAGCATTGCCATAGCGTGATGAGGCTGGGGAGACCCGGCCTGTTTGTTCTACCTGGCTCTCAAATGTCCGCAGTAGTTTTGTTTTTCCGGCGGCGGTAGACTGGGAGGGAAGAACTACAGAGGGGAGGCAGAGCGGTGGCCAAGCGGGCATATTGCAAAAACACGGTAAAGGGCTCCCAGCGGGGGCGGAAGTACCCGCCGAAGGTGCGGGCCGAGGTGCTGATGGCCATGCTGTCGTCTGGCTCCATCTGTGCGGTAGCCCGGCGGTACGGCGTACCGGAGAGCACTATCCGCAGCTGGCTGGCCGAGGAAGCCGGCCGGAGCGACGCCTTTGCAAAAGAGCGGCAGGCCGCTGCGCGGGAGATCGCCATCCGGGCCAGCCTCGGGGCGAGGGCGCAGGTGAGCTATTTGCAGAGCCGTGTGGACGAGAGCCAACGGGCCGCGCAGGTACAGGCCAAGCTCCACCGGAAACTGGACGAGGACACCCGGGCCAGAAACTTTGCCATTGGCACGCTGCTGAAGGGGGACGCCGAGGAGCTGGCAGACGCCACGGAGACCGGGCTTGTGCTGTACGCTGCCGAGGGCAGCTACGACCGGCAGCTGGACGACGAGGAGCGGGAGGTTCTGGACGCCCAGCTGGAACGGTACAGCGGCCGGGTGATGAGCGACAAGAACGCCGCCGCGATGGCTGCCGTGCTGATGACCGTGGCCGAAAAGGCTGCGGCAATGGTACCCAGCCAGAGCCAGAGCGAGGGCGATGCCCCACCGCTGGTGGAGATCGGGGCCGAGGGCCGGGAAGAAAAAGGGCCGGAGGTGATGGTGGATGGAGCATAAAACATATCACGGACGCCCCGTGATCTGGTCGCCGCAGCCGAGGCAGGCAGCCTTTATGGCGCGCACCGAGGACGAAGCTCTGTATGGGGGCGCTGCTGGTGGCGGGAAGAGCGACGCACTGATCATCGAGGCGCTGCGGCAGGTACACATCCCGCACTACCGGGCGCTGATCCTGCGCAAGACCTACCCGCAGCTTTCAGAACTGATCGACAAGACCATGCGGTATTACAAGCCTGTTTTCCCGCAGGCACGGTACAACGGCACAAGCCACTGCTGGACCTTTCCCAGCGGGGCGAAGATCTATTTTGGCAGCCTGAACCACACACAGGACAAGTACAACTATCAGGGCAAGGCGTTTGATTTTATCGGCGTGGACGAGCTGACGCATTTTACCTGGGACGAGTACAGCTACGTGATGAGCCGCAACCGCCCCTCGGGACCCGGCACCCGGGTATACATCCGGGCTACGGCCAACCCCGGCGGTGTAGGCCATGGCTGGGTGAAGAGCCGATTTATCAGCCCTGCCCCGGCGGGTACACGGATGGTGCAGCTGATGAAGGTAAAGACGCCGGACGGGGATGAGATCACCCGGCGGCGCACCCGCATTTTTATCCCAAGCACCATTTTCGACAACCCGGCGCTGCTGAAAAATGACCCGGGCTACATCGGCACACTGGCCTCTCTGCCGGAGGCGGAGAAGCAGGCGCTGCTCTACGGAAACTGGGACAGTTTTTCGGGGCAGGTGTTCACCGAGTGGCGGAACGACCCGAACCACTACAAGGACCAGCGGTGGACCCACGTCATCGAGCCGTTTCCCATCCCGGAGCACTGGAAGATATGGCGGGGATACGACTTCGGTTTCTCGAAGCCGTTTTCTGTGGGGTGGTATGCAGCGGACGAGCGCGGGCGGCTCTACCGTATCAAGGAGCTTTACGGTTGCACCGGCACACCCAACGAGGGCCTGAGAAAGGACCCGATGGAACAGGCACGGATGATCCGGGAGGCAGAGGAAAATGACCCGCTGCTGAAAGGCCGGGTCATCCTGGGCGTGGCCGACCCGGCCATCTTTGACGAGAGCCGGGGCGAGAGCATCGCGGACATGCAGGAGAAAAGTCCGAACTTTCTGCACTGGATGCCCGGCGACCACACCCGTCTGGCGGGAAAGATGCAGTTTCACTATCGGCTGGCTTTCGGCGAAGACGGAAGGCCGATGCTGCAGGTCTTCAACACCTGCAAACACTTCATCCGCACCATCCCGAACCTCGTCTATGACGAGAGCAATGTGGAGGACATCGATACCACGCAGGAGGACCACATCTACGACGAGTGCCGGTATGTGCTGATGGAGAACCCCATCAGCGCCGCAAAGCACACCCAGCCGCCGCCCATGCTGGACGACCCGCTAGATATGGACCCGAGGAAGGACAAGACGAGGTTTATGAGGATTTGAACAGGAACGCGGAAAGGAAAATGGGATGGAATTTGGTAAGAAAGAGCTTGACCTGACAGCAGATGAAAGCCCCGGCGGCGAGAGTCTGGCCGGGGTGCTGGATGGTGAACCGGCGATCGGCGAGAAGGAGATCAGCGAGGCGATGGCCATCCTCGAAAAGTACAAGTCGGCCAAAGCCAGTCTCGACAAGCGGATCATCGACAACGAGGAATGGTACAAGCTGGGCCACTGGAAGCAGTATGGCAACCGGGTGATGGAGGGCAAGCGCGCCCCCAGCACGGGGTGGCTGTTCAACTCCATCGCCAACAAACACGCCGACGCCATGGACAACTACCCGGAGCCGAATGTGCTGCCGAGGGCGCAGGACGACGAGGAGACGGCGAAGCTCCTCTCCGACATTCTGCCGGTGGTGTTGGAACAGGCCGACTACGAGAGCGTATACAGCGACACGTGGTGGCGCAAGCTCAAGCAGGGTACCGGCGTCAAGGGCATTTTCTGGGACCCGGCGCTGCGGGAGGGCCTTGGGGACATCGCCATCCGGAGCATGGACCTTCTGATGCTCTACTGGGAGCCGGGCGTGGAGGACATCCAGGACTCGGCTAACTTCTTCTCGCTGGCGCTGGCTGACAACGACCGTCTGGCGGCCCGGTGGCCTCAGCTCGAGGGCAAGGCGGGCAGCAGCGGCATCACCGTGGGGCAGTACGTCAGTGACCAGAACATCGACACCAGCGAAAAGAGCGTGGTGGTGGACTGGTACTACAAGCGGGAGAAGCCCGGCGGCCAGACCGTGGTGCATTACTGCAAGTTCTGCAACGGCGTGGTGCTCTACGCCAGCGAGAACGACCCGGCGATGGCCGAGACCGGTTTCTATGACCACGGAAAATATCCCTTCGTGTTCGACCCGCTCTTTGTGGAAGAGAACAGCCCGGCGGGCTTCGGATACATCGACGTGATGAAGGACACGCAGGACGCCATCGACCGGATGACGCAGGCCATGGACGAGAACACGCTGGCGGCGGCCAAAAAGCGATACCTTATCTCGGACACGGCGGGCGTGAACGAAGACGAGCTGCTGGACACGGCAAAAGACGTGGTACATCTGGTGGGCCGTCTGGATGAGCGGGGCTTCATGGAGCTGGATACCGCCCCGCTGCCCTCCAACACCATCACTTACCAGCAGAACCGCGTCGCAGAGCTGAAGGAGATCAGCGGAAACCGGGACGTGAACCAGGGCGGCGCGACCAGCGGTCTGACCGCTGCTTCGGCCATTGCGGCGCTGCAGGAAGCAGGCTCGAAGCTCAGCCGGGATATGCTGAAAAGCGCTTACCGCTCCTTTGCAAAAGAATGCTACTTCATCATCGATTTGATGCGTCAGTTCTACGACGAGAGCCGCGTCTACCGCATCACCGGCCAGCAGGGCGGCACGGAGTACCGGGAATTTTCCGGCCAGATGCTGCGGCCGCAGCCGGTGGAGAGCGTGGGCGGCGTGGAGCTGGGCGCCCATGAGCCGGTGTTCGACATCACGGTGAGCGCGGCCAAGAAGAGTACCTTCAGCCGCCTTAGCCAGAACGAGACGGCGAAGGAGTGCTACCAGCTGGGATTCTTTGCCCCGGCCAACGCGGACGCCGCACTGGCGTGTCTGGACATGATGGATTTCGAGGGCATCGAGAAGGTGCGTCAGCGGGTGGCCCAGAACGGCACTCTGTACCAGCAGCTGCAGCAGGCGATGGCACAGATCCAGCAGATGGCGGCGGTCATCGACCAGCAGAACGGCTCAAATCTGAGCGAACAGGCCGGTGCTGCTGCCGCTGCCATGACCGGCGGCGGGGGCGGTGGAGAGACCAGCGCGAAGACAGTGACGAACTCTCTGGGCGGACAGGTGGGCGGCGGAACGAACCCGCTGGCCACGAAAGCTGCCGAGAGGGCGATGAATGTGAATGATCCGAATAAATAACGCTTTGCTGGGGCTATACGCGCCGGTGGCGCGGGGCGGGTCTTCTCTAACGGTCAAATGGCTATGCGCTCCGCGCGGGCCAGAGGTGGGGAGGGGTGTTTCGACTCCCCCCTCCCGACCTCTGGACTCCGCCCACCCCGCAACGAGAAAGGGGCTGCTCGCCCCTTTCAGACCCCAAAGAAGAAGTCGAAACGGAAAAAAGCTAGCCGCTTCGCTAAATGCTTTTTTCTCGTTTCTCCGATTTGAAAACGAGTGGAGGGTAACATGATCAAAATTGAGATGATGGATACGGACAAAGGCTACAGTCTGGCTGCAAGCGGTCATGCAGGCTACGCACCGGAGGGGCAGGACATCGTATGTGCGGCAGTTTCTGTGCTGGTGCAGACGCTGGCAAACAAGGTGGACGCGGCTGCAAGGAGTGGAAGACTCCTGGCGAGCTGTGTGCAGCATGGCGAGACTTTTGTGGTGCAGGCCCTGCCGAAACCCGGCCCGAACAATCTGATGGTCGCAAGCTGGTTTGACTTTGTGGAAGAGGGCCTGCGTGCGCTGGCGGAAGCGTATCCGGACAATGTTGAGTTGATGGTCACAGACGGCGGCGCAGATGATATGGACGAACCTGCCATGAAATTGCAGCTGTTTGCGGAAGGCGGAGACGGTGCAGCGGCTGCTGGCGGCGATGGTGCCGCCCCTGCGGCGGCAGAAAAGGCTGCGTCTGCTCCCGCCCAGGGCAAGGGCCGGGAGGCTGCTGCCGCTGAGGTGGACGAGATGCTGAGCCCGGCGGAAGAGCCGGGCGCGGAGGAAAATGCTGCTGAAGGCGAGGAACAGGACGGTGCGGCAGACAAGAGCGGCACCGACCCGGAGGCGCACCGGAAAGCGTTTGGCGAACTGATGAGGGGCGAGTACAACCGGGAGTTTGGCGAGATGATCGTGCAGGCCACCCAGAAAGCCTACGACAGCATCCTGAACGAGCAGGGGCCGGTGGGGCGTATCCTGAACGCTTTGGGCCAGAAGTACGGTACTGCTCCCGGCGACTACGAGGCACTGGCCGCTGCGGTGGAGAGCGGCGTCGTGAAGGACGACGCCTACTACGAAGACATGGCCATGAAGAAGGGCATCAGCGTCCAGCTGGCCAAGGAGATGGACGCGCTGGAAAGCGAGAACGCCAAGCACCGTGCCGCCGAGCAGCAGCGGGCGGAAGCCGCCAAGATGGAAGCCATCCAGCAGGAGTGGGACGCCGCCGTGGAGCGCATCCGGGCTGAAGACCCGGACTTCGACATCAAGACGGCGCTGGCTGACCCGGACTTTGCCCAGATGCTCAAGCTGGGCGTGAAGATGGAGGACGCCTACAAGGCCCGCTACTTTGACGACATCATGGCCCGGAAGACTGCTGAGACCGCCAAGAAGACGGAGAGCGGCGTGGTGGAGCGTATCCGCCAGCGGGGCGCACGGCCCAGCGAGAACGGCACGAACCCCGGCGGCGCTGCGGTGCTGAAGACCGACGTCTCCAAGCTGACGCCTGCCCAGTGCGAAGAGCTGGAACGCCGGGCCATGCGGGGGCAGATCATCACTTTTTAACCGGAAGCTGCCGCTGCCCGGAAGAAAACCTCTCAGCTTTGCAGTTCGCCTGACGGCGGCGCTGCAGAGCAGCTCTCCTGGAAAGGAGAGCCTTTCTCAAAGGAAATGGCAGCTCTCAATAAAGCAAGACACGAAAGGAGAACACAAATGAAAATCCACATGAATCTGCAGCTGTTTGCACAGCCTGCAAACCACACCGGTGCGACTGGCATGAGCGCCGAAATGAAGACCTACTACGAGAAGCGTCTGCTGGACCAGGCAGAGCCGCTGCTGGTGCATGACCAGTTTGGCGACAAGTATCCCATCCCGGCCAACAACGGCAAGACCATCGAGTTCCGCAAGTACGAGAGCCTGCCCAAGGCCACCGAGCCGCTGACCGAGGGCGTGACCCCCAATGCTCAGGCCCTGACCGTCACCCCCATGACCGCCACCGTGAAGCAGTACGGCGGCTGGGCAGCCATCACCGACGTGCTGCAGCTGACTGCCATCGACAACAACATCACTCAGGCGACCAAGGTACTGGCATCTCAGGCGGGCCGTACGCTGGACACCGTGACCCGCGAGGTGCTGGCAGGCGGCACCAACGTCATCTACGCGCCGGCGGGCGACACCGCCGTGACCAGCCGCGCCAATCTGACCACCGCCAGTGTGCTGACGCCCGACCTCATCGACCAGGCGGCCACTGCCCTGAAAGCCCAGAATGCCGACGCCATCGGCGAGAGTTACGTTGCTATCGTCCACCCCTATGTGGCCTATGATCTGCGCCGCAACTCGGAGTGGATCGACGTCCACAAGTATGCTGCCCCTGAGAACATCTACAACGGTGAGATCGGCAAGCTGGCCGGTGTGCGCTTCATCGAGACCAGCGAGGCGAAGATCTGGACCGGCAGCGGCTGCCCGAGTGGTCTGGCCGTGTTTGGCACTCTGGTGCTGGCAGCTCATGCCTACGCTGTGACCGAGGTGGAGGGCGGCGGCCTGCAGCACATCGTCAAGCAGCTGGGTGCGGGCGAAGACCCGCTGAACCAGCGCGCATCCGTGGGCTGGAAGGCCATCAAGACTGCGGAACGTCTGTGTGAGCAGTACATGGTCCGCATCGAGAGCATCAGCCCGAAGTACAGCGCGAAGGCGAAGGCAAACTAAGGAGGAAATACTATGGCTACGAAGAAAGAGACTGCGGCGGATGCCGTGGAGAACGCGGTGGAGACTGTGGAGAAGGTCGAGGCAGCGACCGAAGAAAAGGACGACGGCATGGTGACTATCCATCTGTTCAAGGATGACGACCGCTATTCGGCACCGGTGTTCGTGGGCGTCAACGGCGACAGCTACCTCATCCAGCGCGGCATGGACGTGAAGGTGCCGAAGGCTGTGGCCGAGGTGCTGGAACACAGCATCAAACAGGACGCCGAAGCGGCCCGGAAGAGTCAGGCCATGCAGGCGGCGGCCGGAACCCAGATGATGACCATTTGATATTTCCCCCGGTACAGCTTGCAGGCGCTTGCTGCGCCGGGGGATTTTGTTTTGGAGGTTTTTTATGACAGCAGGCGAAGCGATAAAGATGGCTGATGAGCTGAGGCCGAACAATCATTTTGAGAACCGGTTGAAGCAGCTATGGCTGCGGCAGGCAGACAGCGGGATGCGCCGGAACATCGTGGAGCGCAGCCAGACCGGCGGCAACTTTGAGGACAAGGGCGCGGATATTCTGTGGAACGACGGGCTGGAATATGACACCCCGCTGCTGGCCTGCTGTGCGGCAGAAGCACTTTATCCGCACTGGCTGGCTGCGCAGATGGACCTTGCACTGGGCGAGACGGCCCGGGCGGCGAATGAGCTGCAGCTCTACACGAGTTATGTGCAGGAGTTTGCGGTGTGGGTGAGGCGGAACTATATGCCGGCAGGCGGCGGGAGGCTGATGACGTGACGAACCTGAACCAGATAAACAGCCAGCGGCAGCTGCTGCGGGTATTCGGCGGGCTGAACGAGGGATATGCGTGCAGCGAGGCAGAGCTGAGCGAAGAGAAGAACTTCTCTTCACGAGGATACCCGGCACTCGAGACCCGCAAGCCCCGGCGGAAGGTGCGGGAAGCAGCCGGGCTGAACGGGATGTACCATCTGAACGGCCTTTTGACCGTGGAAGGCACGACCCTGCGTTATGCCCCGGATGACGGCAGCGCCACTGTGGAGCTGAAAGGCGCCCTGAGCGACAACGAAAAGAGACTGGTGGGCATGGGGACCAAGGTGCTCATCTGGCCGGACAAGATGTCCTTTGACACTGCGAGCGGAACGCTGAGTGCGCTGGGGTCCAGCTGGCAGCAGGGCGGAGTGAGTCTGACCGTGACCCCCTGCGATGCTGCCGGTGTAGTGTACACGCCGAATTTGTTCGGTGCGACCGAACCGGAAAGCCCGGAGAACGGCGATGTCTGGCTCAAACAGGCCGAAGACGCCCCGTGGAGCTACCGCGACGCCCTGAAGCTTTACAGCACGGCGGGCGGCTGGCAGAACATCCTACTGAATTACTGCCGCGTGACCTGCAAGGGGCTGGGCGAAGCTTTCAAAGCCGGGGACACTGTGACGCTGACGGGCATCCCGTCTGTGGTGAAGAATGCTTACTCTTCTGATTTCAGCGGGGACGTAGTGGTGGACGACGTGGCCGGAGACTCGGTCATCCTCTCCATCGCGCCGGACATCGAGAGCGTTTTGTACTACGGCACCTGCGTGGTGACAGGCCAGAGCGTGGTGTGGACGGCCATGGACGGCAAGACCACCCAGACCTTCGACGGGCCTTTCCCGGACGTGACGGCCCAGCGGCGGGTGCCGGATCTCGACTGGCTGACGGAGCACAACAACCGGGTATGGGGCTGCTCGAGCACCGAAAACGTCATCTATGCCTGCAAGCTGGGCGACGCCACCAACTGGTTCTCCTACCGGGGAACGGCAGCGGACAGCTACGCCGTGACCGTGGGCAGCGACGGGGCCTTTACCGGTGCGGCTACCTGCATGGGATACGTGCTTTTCTTCAAGGAGAACGGTCTGCACAAGCTGTACGGCACCAAGCCCAGCGACTACCAGATGAGCAGCATCCAGTGTTCGGGCGTGGCCAAAGGTGCGCACCAGAGTCTCTGCGTCATCAACGAGACGCTGTACTACCTCTCGATGGACGGCGTCATGGCGTGGGACGGCAGTCTGCCCACCAAGGTGTCGGCCTCGCTGGACGAAGAACGCCTCAGCCATGTGACGAGAGCCGCCGCCGGCGGGCTGGTGGGCCGGTACTATCTGCACACCGAAAGCTCCGGCGGGCAGCGGCTGCTGGTATACGACACTGAGAAAGGGCTTTGGCACGAGGAAGACGCCACCGGCTGGGCCATGTGCAGCACCGGGCGACAGCTCTATCTCTGGGACAAAGAGGCCATCTGGGCCGCAGACGGAAGCCGGGAGGCCAGCGGCGAAGAGGACACGGTGGAATACGAGGCTGTGACCGGTGACATCGGACTCGGGAGCCCGGACGACAAGTATTGCAGCCGGGTGACGGTGCGGCTGGACGCGATGGAGCGGACCGTGGTGACGCTCTGGGCCAGCTTCGACGGCGGCGAGTGGCAGGAGATGGGCCGGGTGGACACCGCAGGGAAGCGTGTGAGAGTGAACCTGCCCTTCGTCCCGACCCGTCACGACACCATGCGGCTGCGCCTGACCGGAAAAGGGCAGATCGCAGTGAGGAGCATCGCCATGACGCTGAGCAGCAGCGAGGGCGGAAGAGTGAACGGAGGTGTACCGAGACGTGGCTAGTATCGTAGGGCTTTCGAAGATCTCCATGCCGAGGCTGGAGGGGCTGGATACGGCCAGCGCCCGGGAGCTGAGGAATTATCTGTACCAGATGCAGGAGCAGCTGGAATATATTTTGAGCAACATTGACACCGAGAATCTCTCGGGGGACTTACAGGAGAAGCTGAAATGAGTAATTTGAGCAATGCAAGAGCGCAGCTGGAGGAGTGGGAGGCGAAGAAGCCGGAAGACTACACCAGCAAATACAAAGACAGGATAGATGGCGTGATGGGTCAGCTGGACGGGATGAAGGATTTCAGCTATGACCCCACCCGGGATGCGGCCTACGAGCAGTACAAGAACAGCTACACCCGACAGGCAAAGCTGGCCAACGAGAACGCGCAGGCCAACGCCAGCGCCATCTCGGGCGGGTACGGCTCGAGCTATGGCACACAGGCAGGCCAGAGCGCCTACCAGAATGCTATGGCAGGCTTGAGCAATGCCACGAACGGGCTGTACAGCCAGGCACTGAACCAGTACACCCAGAAAAAGAGCGACCTGCAGAGCCAGCTGAGCGGATACCAGCAGGCCGAGGCGCAGGACTACGAGAAATACCAGACCAACTACCAGAACTGGGAGAACCAGCGCAACTACTATCAGAGCGTGTACAATCAGGCGGCCAGCGAGGCACAGGCAAAGAAGAACCGGCGCTCGGGATTTTGGAACACCGTAGTGAGCGTGGGAGCGACCCTGCTGCCCCTTCTTTTCCTGTAAGAAAAACGCCCTGCCCGGAAAGGGCTGAGCGCTTAGGGATTTATGCAAGATGGAGCTTTTCCTTCAAGGCGTCCTGAAGAACGCCGGAGAAGTTGATGTGTGCGGCCTCGGCTGCATCATTGAGCCAAGCGGGGACGGAGAGGGTCTTTTTAACAGGGCGGAACTGCTTTTGGTAAGCAGCCATATCAAAGGGGACCATGACCACAAAGTCTCCGGCCTCCACCGGAAGAGAGGAAGGAACGGAAGGAGTGGGGCAGACAGCGCACTCTTCCAGCATCAGGCCGATGGCATCCTGTGCCATCCGCACAGCCTCATCCATCGTATCGCCCTGCGTAAAGCAGCCCTCGATGTCGGGGACGGTGACAGAATAACCCGTTTCTTCGGGGTGGAACACCGCGGGATAGAAAACAGCGTTCATAGAAATGCCTCCTTATTTCTTCAGGCCGGCCAGTTTGAGGATATTTTTCTCTGTGCCGGGTTTGAGGTCTTTGGCGTGGAAAGGGACGATAGTGGTCTTGCCGGTGGTGGGGTTGTGATATTTGCGATGAGAACCGTTGGAGCTGACGAACACGAAACCGTTCTGTTCGAGCAGGCGAACGATCTCTTTGGGGGTCATTGGCATGAAGATGCACCTCCGAATCTGTAATTATAATATATACGTATTTTACGTATTTGTCAAGAGAGGAGTTAAAGATGGGCGTATTCAAGAGATACAGGGACGCGCAGGCGGCGCAGAAGGACGCGGAGAACGCGATGCCGGGGGCATACCAGAGTAACTATACCGACCGGATCAATGAGGCGCTGGACAGCATGGGCGCAGCCAGCAATGCAGGCTATGACGTAGGCACGGACAGCGAACTCTACCGGCAGTACCGCGCGGGCGCGCAGGCGAATGCCAGGGCGGCGGCTGAGAACGCCGCTGCGGGCGCTGCCGCGCTGAGCGGCGGGTACGGCTCAAGCTACGCAAACAGTGTGGCCCAGCAGGGCTACCAGCAGGCCATGGCCAACGTGGACAGCGGGCTGGCCGGGCTGCGGGACAAGGCCCTGACTCTGTACCAGCTGAAGCAGAACGGCCTCTCGGGGCTGCTGAGTGCGCTGCAGAATCAGGACAGTCTCGAGGCGGCGGAGCATCAGGGAGCCGTGGCCAATGCACAGGACTGGCGGGACTACAAGAAGAGCCGGGCAGATCAGGCAGCGCAGGAGAAAAGCGATTTCCTCTCGAACCTGTGGGAGATGGCGAAGAGTGTAGGCAGAGCCGGTCTGACGGCCTACGACACCTACAAGGGCTACACCCAGCAGCAGTGGGAGAACGAATTTGCCCGGGAACAGTGGGAGTACAACAAAGAGCGCACCGGCCAGAGCGATGCACTGAATGCCTACGAGCAGGCGTTCAACCTGTACCAGCAGGGGGCGGGCGATGCCGCGAACGCCGTGCTGGGCCGGTATGGTCTGGACACCGGCATTTTTGACAATTACAGCGGCGCACCCATCACCCGCGCAGACAAGGCGGGTGCGCTCACGACCGCAGCCGGGCTGGCAGGCGGCGGCAGCGACGAGGCTGCACGGGCGGTGCTGGAACTGTACGGCCTGGATCCGAACTCTGTGGGAAATTACAGGACGATCGCAGGACGGCAGCTTGCAACGGCGCTGGCAACAAAGAGCGCAGGCAGCTCGGGCGGCTCTTCGGGCAGCAGGAGCAGCAGAACGAAAGGCAGCGGGAGCAGCTGGACGAACAGTCAGCTGCAAAGTATGGCAAAGACATTTTCCTCTATGAAGGGAAATGAGCCGCTGTACGATTTTTACAAGCAGACCTTAACGGATAATGGGTGGCTCAATGCGGATACTGCGAACGTCCAGAGCGCAAGCCAGAGCGGCGGCGTAGATATGGCGGCAATGCTGGCAAAGAACTATGCGAAAAAAGGTTATAGCGCGTGGGCTATCATGAACAATATGAACCAGAACGGGTACAGCGATGAAGAAATCGCAAGAGCGCTTGAGAAGGCGGGGGTGAAGGGCTGATGGCATGGACAGCGGAAAAAGTTAAGGAAATGAGAGAAAGCAACCCATCGAAGGCGGCAGAAAGCTCTGGGTGGACGGCGGAAAAGGTGAGAGCTGTCCGCACCAAGACGCCGAATCCGCCCACTGCATCGAGCACAGTGCTGCCCAAAAGCAACATCTATGCAGATGCCCTGCAGCAGTACACCGAGCGGCACATAAGCGACATGGGGGAGGTGGATGCGAGGAACGAGCCCTCTCAGGCGCGCAGCGGGCGGAAAGAAAACCTCTCACCGTTCCCGTCGGCTGACGCCGCGCGAGAACGGAGCTCCCCTGTCAGGGGAGCCATTCTCAAAGGAAGCCCCACTGAAATGGCGCTGGACATGGGGCAGAAGTGGGGCGTACCTGCGAAGAGCGGGAACGTGCTGGAGAACGTGGACGGCGGGGCCATGGCCTACGGCAGCGGCCGGGCGCAGGAGCTGAGAGCCAGTTTTGCCAAGGACAGCGTACCGGACGAGTTCGACCGGATCAACCAGTGGATGGACACCGGGGACAACAAGAATCTGGCCGACGCGGTGCGGCGGGTGGACAACACCCACGGCGCGTACACGGACGCCGACCTTATCCAAAAGGGCGGCTGGACACAGGCACAGATCGACGAGGCCCGGAAGATGAACGCTGCGCTGGACGCCATCCCCGCATGGCAGCGGGATGTGCGCCGGGCGGCGAACACCATCGGCGGCATCGGAGACACGGTGGCCGCTGCCCCGGTGCTGGGCGCGGAGTACGGCGTACAGGCGGGAAAGAACATTGACGCCACCCTGAAGAACTGGAAACAGGTGGAGCAGGAAGTGAAGGGCGACGAGCACGCCCAGAGCCTGTTTGACCTTTTGACCGACGTGGACATGGACTATAACCCCACATGGCCGGAGAGCCGAAACCGGGAGCTGATCTCGATGGGGTACAACTCCAAGGAGATCCGGGAGATGCGCCAGAAGCTGGCGGGGCTGGAGGTGAGCGACGGCATTGACAAGAACCAGAGCGTGGGCTACCAGCTCTACGACCGGGGCCAGAAGCTGACGGCGGCGGCCCAGAGCGGCCTGAGCCCGGCGCAGCGGGCCGTGGCGGGGGCCGTGACCAGCGCGGCGGAGAACCTGGCCATTGCGGCAGGCGGCGACGGCGTTGCGTGGATCCTGCCTATGCTGAGCGCCCAGGGCGCGGCGGAGGCCATGGGCCAGAGCGCAGAAAAAGGCGAAAGCGCAGGCAAAGCACTGGGCGGCGGCCTCGCCAAGTTTGGCGCAGGATGGGCCATCAACTCGGTGGGCGCGGCTGACCTTGCAAAGACCATGGGCTCGGACTACGCGAAGGACACGCTGGCGGGGCAGATCGCGGACTGGGTGCAGGGGCTGGCGGGCAGCTCGGAGCTGGCGAAGCGCTACCCGGCGGTGGCTGCGGCCATCTCGGGCGGCATCGACAACTCGATGCAGGCCTTTGCGGAGACCTATGCCGACATGGCCATCGACGCTGCGCTGGGGGACAGCGAGGCGGCGAAGAATCTGTTTACCAAGGACACCTTCCTCACCGCACTGGAAAGCGGGCTTTCCGGCGGTGCATCCGGCGCGCTGGGCGGCGCGATCGGCACGAGGCTGCGCGGCATGAGCGAAGCGCTGGACAGGGAGGCGGAGCGTTACGACCGGATGAAGCGGGCCGCTGCCCGGCAGAAGGAATGGGAGGCCCGGGCAGCAGAGCCCTCTCAGTCGGCTTCGCCTGCGGCCACTGAAAACATCAGCGGGCAGGAAGAAAACCTCTCACCGTTCCCGTCGGCTGACGCCGCGCGAGAACGGAGCTCCCCTATCAGGGGAGCCTTTCTTAAAGGAAACTCCACTGAAAGTATGCAGCGGGCAGAAGAGACAGCTGTGAACGATGACCCGGCGGTACATACAGCGGCCCAGAACGCCGGCATTGAGGAGTACAAGAACAGCGTTGACCCGGGGCTGGCGGAGTACGTTGACCGGGTGCGGGCAGGCGAGAAGCTGGAGCCGTATGTGGTGGCCGAGACGGGCGACCGGATGCGCAGCGCCATGATGGAACTGACGGGCCTCGAGAAGGTGGGCGACCGCACCCTGATGGACTCGAACGCCGTGCAGCACATCACCAACCGGCACGCAGGGGGAAACGGCAGTGCCGACGGAACCATGAAGGAGAGCGCCGACGTGGCCCGGGCGGCGTATGTGCTGAACAATTTTGACAATGCGTATCTGGCAAAAGACCGGGCAGATGGGTACATGACGAACAAAGGTAAACGTGCTCCTGTCGTTATCTTTGAGAAAAAAATAGACGGCAGCCACGTTGTCGTGGAAGCCGTCTGTGATACAAAGAAAAACACGAACTATATTGTCACCGAGTATCTTGCGAAAAACGGTGTGGACTTAACAGAAGTGACGAAAGGCTTGCGATCCCCCGTGAGTGCCGCGTCCGACCCTGAGGTTCACGTCCGAAACGTAGTCGTAGACCCTCCCGCCACAGCAGAGGAGTTGCAGTCCTCTATGGATGCCGCGTCCGACCCCAGAGATACGCCCGAGACGTTAGCTGATCTACCCTCTGCCAAGACCAATATAGCACCGGAGGGCGGGGCTGTCAATGGCAGGAGCTACGCGGAGGAAACGCTGACGGCGGACGAGAGTGCGCTGGACTCGAGCAGCTGGGCGAGCGGGGAGCAGAAAGCGGCGGCTGCACAGCTGGCCCGGGCGGGAAGGGTGAGCACGCAGGGCGTGCAGACCATCGTGGACAATATGCCCGGCGGCATCGGTGCAGGCGTGTACACCCAGGCCGCGAAGGCACTGTACCGGATGGGCGTGAACGAAGTGGGCAGCTTTGCCGAGGCGCTGAAGCTGACCGGCCCGGAAGGCAGCATGGGCGGCGCAGTGCGGCAGGTGCTGGCGCTGGGCAAGCAGGGCGAGAACGCCCTGAAGCTGGCCTATTTACAGGGCAAGGGCGAGGCCGAAGTCTACAACGCCCACAAGGCCGGGGAGCTGGGCAGCGGAAAGGGCGCGGTGCGACCGGACGCCGGGACGGTATACCGGGGCGACAAGGCCGTGAGCGGGGACAAGAGCGCAGACGAGGCCTTTTTGAAGCTGACGGCCCAGAGCACCGGCACGGCCATCCACCGGATGATGCAGGGGCTGGAGAACAACGCCAAGGGCTGCATCAAGGCCGCTGCGGGCGAGATGTTCTTTGCCGGAGACGCGGGCAGTGAAACGGTGATGCACGAGACGTTCCACGCGCTGAACCAGTGGAGCGCCGAGACGGGGCAGGCCGTGATGGACCGGCTGCTGAACTATCTTGTGCAGCAGAGCGGCGCAGAGAGCACCGAGAAGCTCATCCAGAGCTACCTCGACAAGTACGCCGAGGCCGGGCAGCAGCTGACCTACAACCAGGCCCTTGAGGAGATCACCGCCGATGCCATGGAGACGGTATTCGGCACGGCGGAGAGTTTCCGGGACTTTGTGCGCCAGCAGGCGGCCGAGGCACGGATGAACGCCGACGCCCGGGGCATCATCGGGAAGGTGATGGACAAGATCCAAAACCTGCTGGAGAGCGTGCTGGCAGACGTGGAGCACTTCCTCAAAAAAGAGCCCACCAACGCCGCCGCCAAGGCTGCGAAGAGCCTGACGGAGGAGCAGCTGCGGGATCTGCGTGCGCTGTATTTTGAGCATCAGATGACAGCGGGCGAAAAGTACCGGGAATCCATCCACGACGCAAAGCAGGGCAGCAAAAACGCCGCAGCCTCTGAAACAAAGGACGCGGCGATAAAATACTCCATCGATGTCGGCTTTGAGAAAGCCATCGAGGGGCTGGACGAAGACTCGACCAAGCGATATGCTATCCGGGTGGGCAGCACTTCAGAAGTGCTGAAGAGCATCGGTGTGAAAGACAAAGATATTTTCTGGCAGGCTGGAAAGCTGCGGAAAATACTGAACAAGCACAGTATCGCAAATCACAATGCGGCGACTGGAGAAGGCTCCATTATGACCAAAGAAATTCTGAAACAGGTTCCGCAGGTTTTGGAGCATCCCATCATTGTACTGCACTCGGATACGAGCCGGAATGCGGACTATGCCAGCCGGATATTCATGTACGGCGATGTAAAGGACGCGGCCGGAAAGCCGGTGAATGTGTCGCTGGAGCTGCTTCCGACGGATAGAAATGGTCTGGTGGTAGATAATATCGCGGTGCTGAGCGCATACGGCCACGAAAGCTACAGAACCGGAAAGGTGGTACAGGGCGAGATACTTTATGTTGACCCGGACACAAAAAGAACCGCCGCTTGGCTGAGGGGTAATAGGCTACGATTGCCGTTCTCCCTCGCAAGCGGTGGCTCTAAAGCTACTTTACACTATGCCGACGGAAATGTCAAGGCCGTGACCGCCGAGCCGTTGCCGGGACGACCGCTGTACTACCTGAAGGCCGTGACGGAGACCGAGGCCCAGAAGCTCTACCCGGAAAAAACAGCCGTGAAATACCAGCTGGAGGTGGACGCAGACAGCCGGGATGCAACCAACAGCAGCGGCCTCGGGGACGTGGCCGCCCAGATGGAGACGGTCCGGAAGGCTGTGGAGACAGGCGGGAACAAGCGGGTGTCGGAAGAGGGCCTGCGAAGCATTGCACAGGCTGTGCGGGCTGACCACGGCAGCAAGGTGAGCGCCAAGTGGCTGACGGAGCGGCTGGGTGCGCTGAGCGACTACCTGAGCCAGGGCAAGGGGGTGGACTGGGCTGACGCCAACGCCTTTGTGATGGACATCGCCGAGCAGATCATGCAGAAGAGCGCAAAGCGGAACGACGAGCTGTGGAAGGCATACCCGGAGTTGCACAAGATGAGTATGCAGCTCGAGAAAGGCTCGGCGGCCTGCGGCGAGATCCTGTACCGGTACGGCAGCTGGGCAAACGCCCGGAAGGAGGCGGCCCGCCACGGCGTGAGCCTGACCTACACCAAGGACGGACAGGCCAGCCGGTGGGACGGAGACTTTGCAGAGCTGCAGACGCTGGGCGCGGGACTGCTGCCTGCCGAGACGCCCAGCAGCGCCGCCGACGCTCTGGAGGCCATGATGAGCGCCCACGACGCCATCAGACCCACCTTAGAGAACGCCTATGACGAGGACTGGGACGGGGCGAAGCAGGACATCGCTATGCAGATCTGGCAGCGGTACATGAACACGCCGGAAATGGCCATCGGCGAGAACGCCCAGCTGCGGGAACAGTTTGCCCAGCAGCGGAAAGAGGTGCGGGACATTGCCCGGCAGCAGGCGCTGGAAGCAAGAGCCAAGGCCCAGATCGCAGCGGCGCAGCAGGCTAGGGAAGCACAGGACGACCTGCGGGAGCCCTACCGGAGAGCTGCGGCCAAAGCGAACTACCGGAAGGAAGTGGCGGAGCAGTTTGCGAAAAAGCAGAAGGCCAGTGTGGAGGCCCGGGTGCAGCTGGAAAAGGATAAGCGGCTGAAGCAGGTACAGAAGGCCCGGGATGCCCGGGAGATGGACAACACCCGGCGGAGCGTGCAGAAGCTGACGAGCGAGCTGACCCGGATGATCGAGAAGCCCAGCGAGAAGAGCTATGTGCCGGAGTATCTGGTGGACAAGGTGCGGCCGGTGGCGATGCTGGCCAACGACGCCATCGGCAACCACGAGGCGGCGAAGAAGCTGCGGGCCGAGGTGAACGGCATCTACGGCCCGCTGCCGGCGGACATGAGCATCCGGGACGCGATGGACGGCCTGAAGAGCGGCATCACCCGGGAAATGAAGATGGGAGAGCGGGCGGCGCTGGAATGGGAGAACAGCAAGCTGGCCGACGCCATTGACGACTGGCTGACCGACGTGAACGAGAACCGGCAGCTGAAAATGGAAGAGCTGCGGGGGCAGATCGAGCAGGCGGACAAGTGGCTGCCGGAGGACACCCCGGAGAAGCGGGCGTGGCTCAAGCGGCTGAACGAAGACCTGCAGGCCTACCGGGACGGTGCGATGGCGTCGCTGAGCGTGGAGGAGCTGCGGGGGCTGCGGGAGATCATGGAGCAGACCATGTTCATCGTGAAGAACGAGGCCGTGATGCTGGGCAGCATCGAAGACGTGATGATCGACGACTTTGCCGAGGGGCTGCACGGTGAGCTGAAGGAGGTGGCCGCCAAGCAGAAAAAGGGCGTACTGGCCCAGCTGGGACGTGCGGTGCGGGACGTGTACCGGATAAACGCCACGAACATCGAGCGGAACTTTGAGCGCTTTGGCGGCTATGTCCACGGCGGCTTTATGGAGCAGCTGGGGCAGATGCTGAACGATGGACAGGCCCGGAAGAGCCGGATCACCGCCGAGGGCGAAGCCATCTTTGCCGACCTGACAGGGCCGAAGCACGAGAAGGAGCTGTACCATTTTACCCATGATCTGGTGGACATCGGACTGAAGACCGAGGACGGCAGGCCGTGGCTGGTGACCCACGACGTGATGGCGGAGCTGTGGGTGCAGCTGCAGAACCGGCAGGGTATGCACCACCTGCTGCACGGCGGCGCGACCATTGCGGACATGAGCCTGACCACCAAGGGCCTGAAGGGCGCGGGACGCCAGCGGGCCGAGACCGTGAAGCTGGGCGAGCTTGTGACCGTGGACGAGAGCGGGAACAAGCTGAACGCCTACGAGGTGAGCCAGCGGGAGGATGCGCTGCGCACCAACATCATCGGGGAGATCGAAAAGAACCTGACCGAGTACGACAACAAGATGATCGCGGCGTTCCGGGAGCTGGGCAAGCTGACCAAGGGGTACATCAACGAAACGAGCCTTGCGCTCTCCGGCGTGAAGAAGGCCCGGGTGGACAATTACATCCGGCTGCACGTTGACCGGAACACCAACGTGGAGCAGAACACCGGCATCCAGTACGACAACAGCGTGGGCAGCGAGGGCTTTTTGCAGAGCCGCGTGAACAGCTCGAAGCCTCTGGAGCTGGTGGGACTGGTGCGGCAGGCGGCGGAGAGCATCGAGAACACGGCCCAGTACGCGGGCATGGCCATCCCGCTGCGGAACGCCGAGAAGGTGCTGAACTCGATGCAGGGCGGAAAGAGCCTGTACGGCCAGATAGAGAAGGTATGGGGCGAGACGGGTCGGAGCTACCTGAACAAGGCGCTGGCCGACCTGTGCGGAACGAAGAGCGACCACGAGGTGTTCGACCGGCTGTGCAGCACCCTGCGGGGCAATGCCGCCGCTGCCGTGCTGACCGGAAACCTGAACGTAACGCTCTTGCAGGCAGCCAGCCTGCCGACCGCAGCCGCAGAGCTGGGCTGGGGAAGCACGGGAAAGTCGGTACTGCAATTTGTGAAGAACGTCTCGCCGAGCAAGCTGGCGGAGATCGAGAAGCTGGCCTACGAGCACGGCGACGCGATGCTGCCCACCCGCCTGCGGGGAAGCCGGAGGGGTGAGCTGGGGAGCGCCGAGAAGGGCGTGGTGGGTACGCTGCACGACAGCGCCCGGAACGGAGACAACGCCATAGTGCGGGCCGGTGTGAAGGCGGCAGACGCCATTGGCGACTTTACCAGCGGAAGCATCGGGAAGGTGGACGAGATCACGACAGCAGCGCTGTACTACGGCGCGATGGAGTATGTGAAGAGCCACCCGGAGGAGTTCGACGCCGAGGCGGCCGTCTACGACAGCCCGGCCTACTGGGAGGCTGTGAAGCAGAAGTACCAGCGGGTGATCGAGCGGACCCAGCCCAACTACACCGCCATGCAGCGGACTGGCTTTCAGCGCACGAAAAACCAGGCGGCCAAGTTCCTGATGATGTTCAGCACCCAGCGCCAGCAGAACGCCCAGATCCTGGTGAGCGCGCTGGAGGACGCCGCGGCGCAGGCGGCACGGTACAAGGCAGACCCCAGCGCAGCCAACAAGGAGGCACTGGAGACGGCGAAGAAGCGGCGGGCAGACGCCATCTTCAGCCAGATCGTGCAGACGGCCCTGATCGCAGGGCTGGGCGTGGGGGTGAAGCTGCTGTTCCACAAGTGGGGCAACCTGCAGGATGAGAACGGCGACATGACCGGGTGGAGCCTTTTGAGCAATTTTATCTATCAGTTCTTCAACAGCGGGGTGAGCAACTTTACCGGCGGAAGCGAGGCGTGGAGAGCCACCGAGACGGTGCTGACCGGAAAGAGCTTTGGCAGCTACGACACCATCAGCATGACGGGCTTTTCAGCCGTGAACGACATGACCAAGAGTATCGCGAAGCTGAACGGCCTGCTGGACAAGGACACCAGCGAGATGACGGAGGAGGAGTTTGCGGAGTACGAGAAGAGCGTGCGGTGGGCGTGGGCAGACGCTGTGGGCCAGCTGGCCATGCTGGAGGGCATCCCCTACAACAACGTGAAGAAGTACGTCAAGGCCGTGAACGAATGGATGGACAGCTTCCAGAAATGGAAGGAAGAGGGCAAAGTGAGCTTTGACTCCACGCCCTCTTCGGCCACCGGGCAGTACGACCGGCTGTACAACGCCATCCAGAGCGGGGACAGCGAGGAGGCTGCGGCGGCGATGAAGAAACTGGAACAGATGAATAAGACGGACAAGGTGGACGGCGAGCTGGCAAGGCGGCTGAAGCAGTACGACGCCGACGTGCTGGCGGCGGCCAAGGCCCGGAACGCCGGGAAGGCCCGGGCCGAGGAAAAGGCCCGAAAGGCCGTATTTGAGAAGCTGCGGGAGGGGCTGGACGTCGCCCCTGTGACAGACAGGGCCAAGGGCAAAACGGACGCGGCCCGGCGGGCGCAGCTCATCGACCTTGTGAACAAGGCGGTGGACGGCAAGGCGGACGAACTGCTGGCGGGCAGCAAGGACGGCAGCATATACGACGCGCTCCTGGACGAAGTGGAGAATGGCCGGGCAAAGGACGCGCAGGAGGAGCTTGACCGCCTGATGACCGCAGGCAAGGACAAGGGCAGCATCAAGAGCAGGATCACCGAGGCGGTGAAGGAGGAGTATCTGGCCGGAAACGACCGGGACCGGGAGAAGCTGGAGAAGAAACTGCTGGCCCTCGAGGACGCAGACGAAAACCCGCTGTACGAGGAAAAGGACTTTACCAAGTGGGTGAAGGATGCGGACAAGAAGGCCGAGAAGGCGAAGGACGAGAAGAACTGGTGGGAGGGGGTGAAATAAGATAAGAGCAGACGCTCTGGTAATGAACCAGGGCGCCTGCTCTTTTTGTTTGTTTGAATAAGTCCGCAGTAGTTTTGAAGCGGGGGACGTGGTAGGCTTTTTATAGAGTGCTTGCCCTACTGAGAGCGGCAGCGGACCGGAAGGAACCCTCTCAGCTTTGCAGTCCGCCTGACGGCGGCGCTGCAAAGCAGCTCCCCTAGCGAGGGGAGCCTTTCTCAAAGGAAGGAGCTTCAAAGTGAAAGTAAGAGTAGTGAAGGACCATTTTTGCGGGACAAGCTGGCGGGCGGAGCCGGAGACGCTGTACCTGGGCGGCGTGGGCGCCGTATACGTGGAAAAGCTCGAGTTCGTGCTGCCGGAGACATGGGCCGGTATGGCCGTGACGCTGCACATCGAGCAGGAGGGCGGGACTGTGCCGCAGCCGATGCTGCTGGATGGAAATAATAACGCTCCGGTGGACGGGCGTTTCACGACGGCGCGGCAGGGCCTCTGGATGCTGATGGCCACGGACGGCGAAGGCAGGCGCGAGATGACCATGCCCGGGAAATATGTGTGCTACCAGACGCTGGAAAACGGCGAGGGAACTGGTGCAGACGGACCGGCGATGCCGCTGCGGTATCAATATTTACAGCTGGTGCTTGAGCAGGAAGCCCAGGCAGCGCTGGAAGCACAGAGAGCCGCCCGATACCGGCAGTGGGTGGCCGACCGATGCGCTGCAAAGGAACACGCGCTGCTGCTTGAAGCGCTGAGCGGAATGCGTTACTCCGACGCCAGCGCATGGGACATGATAGCGCAGCTGAAGCAGCGCTGGAACAGCCCCCCGCCGGAGCAGGCAGAGCCGGTGGCAGTGGAGAGCATCCGGCTGGACAGCAAAGAGCTGAGCATAAAAGTGGGAGAGTCCTGCCCCCTGAAAGCCACGGTGCTGCCCGGAAGCGCACCTCAGACCGTGGAGTGGATGGCCGAACCGGAAGGCATCGTGCAGCTCCGGGAAAATACTCTGACCGCCGTGAAAGGCGGCACAGCGCTCCTGACGGCCATCGCAGGCGGAAAGCTGGCGCAGCGCAGAGTGCAGTCGGTGGCTGTATCGCTGGAAAAGCTGGCGCTGGACAAACCGTCCGTAAAGCTGAAACAGGGCGAGTCTGTGACTCTGACCGCGACTTTGACGCCGACCCAGTCCACCGTGACAGCGGTGAGCTGGACAACGAACAATGCGGCGCTGGCCGTGATGAAAGACCAGACGACCGCCGTAGAAAACGGAAAGGCCGTGAACACGCTGGCAGCCCTGAAGGACGGCAGCTGCATCATTACTGCTGCCGCCGGAGGAAAGAGCGCCGTGTGCAGCGTCACGGTGGAAAAGAATGGACAGAGCGGCGGGGATGAACCTGCCATCGTGATGTATGCGGTATCCAACCGGCTGAACGGGCTGAGCACGAGCCGGGCGGACGTGGTCGTCCAGAGCGGCAAGGCGTACACCGCGGCTCTGACGCTGAACGAGGGATACTGGCTCATATCCATCAAGGTAACGATGGGCGGCGAAGACGTGACAGCCACCGCATGGAACGAGAAAAAGATGACCGTCTCCATCTCCGATGTGACGGGAAACATCGTCATAACGGCAGAGGCGAAGCTCCCGATGCTGAAGGAACTGGCGGTGGGAGCGGTGACAAAACTGGTGGAAAAGGACGGGGCAGCGGCGGAAGAATTCATGGTCATAGCGCAGGACTACGAGAAAGAGCTGAACGGCGAAGGCCGGACGCTCCTTGCCCGGCGGCACGGTATCACCGGGAAAAAATGGAACACAACATGGTGTACGTATGCCGACAGCCTGATCGACGTCTACCTGAACAGCGAATACCTGAAGGACGCCCCACAGGCGCTGAAAGACATTCTGACGGAGACAAAATTTTACTACACGCCCGGCTACTCCGGAAGCGGCAGCAGCTATACAGGAAGCCACACGGTGACCACGCTGAGCCGGAAGGTCTTTTTGCCCTCGTGCTATGAGTTCGGATTCGAGTCATACGGATACACTTCGGCCAGCAGCCCGAAATACTACCACCTGGAAGGCTCGACCTTTGCCGATGCAAAGAAGCTTGCTCTGGCGCTGCTGGCGGCGGATGCCGAAACGGCGGGGAGCGTACCGAACACTTATTTCCATTTCTGCCTCTGGACCCGGACGCCGGTACTGAACGACTACGGCAGCGGCCTGACCGGAAGTGCGCTGAAAGAGTATCTGTACAAGTGCGCTGAAGCGGTGTGGGCGCAGATGCTGACGGCACCGGATAAGCTGAACTGGGGCGGATACAAGGTGAACGAACCGGAAAACATGAGCTGGCCTGACCTTTACAGGTGCTGGACGCACCCCTGTTTTACACTGCCGGGAAATACCGTTATCGACGCAAAGGGAAATATCGTGGAGGTGAGAGAAGAATGATCACGGATAATGCACTGGACGCCCTGACGGCGCGGATGCTGGAAGCCGTAAAGAACACCCGCGAAAGCGCGGACTCTGCTGCAGCCAGCGCCCAGAAGGCGCAGAAGATGGCGGAGGGAGAGATGCAGGGAACGTCGCTGACTGGCGCAGAGAAAAAGCTGCTGGTGCAGATATTGCAGCGGGCGGCGAACAAGAACAGCGAGATGCAGCCCGCGGTGGATGAGCTGAAAAAGCTCTGGAAGGAGAGCTCCTGATGATAGAACGCAATATCTCCCTCGCCTCGACGGGTTCGGCGCGGACATCGGGCTGTGACAACCAGCTGCGTCTGGGCTATAGCAGGAACCGGGGGATATACCGGCTGAACATCGCCCAGACCGGCGAGTGGGAGGGAATGACCATCCGGGCGCTGTGGCACACAGAGCGAGGAATGCTGTTTTCGTCGCTCGTGGAGGACGGAAAAATAGAAGTACCCGCCATCGTGACCTCTACACCCGGGTGCGGCAGGCTCGTCTTTGAGGGAAGCGACGGAACCCGCACCCTGACCAGCGCGGACATCAAGTACAGCGTGGCCATGAACAGCGGCACGATGGGGGACATCCCCGAACCGCCGGTGCCTGCATGGCAACAGCTGGTAGCCCTCGTGGAGCAGGCAAAGGACGAGGCGTGGCAGGCCGGAAAGGACGCCAGACAGAGTGCCGCAAAGGCCAATGAAGCATATGAAAACACCATCGGCGCAAAAGACTCGGCTGTAACGGAGATACGCAAAGCCGAGACGGATGCACTGAACAATGTGGAGGCATCAGCCGGCCCGGCGGCGTCTGCGGCTGCGGATGCTGCCGCAGCAGGCGCAAAGGAAAAAACCGAAAAGGCCATTCAGGAAGTAAAGGACAGCGCGGTAAAGGAAGTGAAAGATGCCGCAGCAGGGGCAGCCGCCCGCGCTGCCAAGTCAGCAACGGATGCGGCCAGTTCTGCCGCCGAGGCAAAGAAGACAGCTCAGGACATCCAGGGCTACTACGACGGCGTACAGGATCTCGTGACCGACACGCTGCGAGACTACACCGGCGGCTACTACCGCAGCTATGATTTGACCATTCCGGCGGCGGGCTGGAAAGAGATGACCAAGTCCGTAGGACGGTACTGGTACAGCTGCGACGTGGCCATCGAGGGGTGCGACAGCTCTTACGTCCCGATGGGGACCCTGACGCTGGACACGGCCGGAGAGGTCGAAAAAGCAAACCTTGCGACTGTGCTTCAGACCGTGGAGGGCGGTGTGCGGTTCTACGCTGCCATCCCCCCGAAGGTGAACATCCGTGCCTTTGTAACGCTGTTTGCAAAGGGAACGGCATCGATGCAGCAGGCTTCCGCTGAAGAAGTGCAGAGGATGCTTGACGAAATTTTTAATGGATAAAAGAAAGAGAGGAAAAAACACATGGCCAGTTATGATTTGACCCGTATCCCCGCGCTGCGCGACCTGCAGGAGCTGGGCCGCCGCCAGAAGAATGTGACGGACGGTCTCGGCCAGCGCGTATCTGCGCTGGAGACCAATGCTCCCACCAAGGTGGGCGACCTGACGAACGACAAGAAATATCAGACGGAGACGGAAGTCTCCGCCGCCATCAACAAAGCTGTCGCTGCGGCAGACCACCTGAAGCGCAAGATCGTCGCCTCGGCCGGGGACATCGACCTGAAGGCGGCAGACGCTGCACAGTACATCTACATGGTCCCGAAGGGTACTGCCGGTACCTCCGACAAGTACGATGAGTACATGGTCATCGACGGCGTGCTGGAAAAGATGGGCGACTGGAAAGTGGATCTGAGCGGCTATGTCCAGAAGGAAGCCGGCAAGGGTCTCTCGACCAACGACTACACCAGCGCGGACAAGCAGAAAGTGACCAACATGGAAAAGACCATGGACGCCCGCATCACCGCCAGCATGGCGACCGACACCGAAGTGAACGCGATGCTGGATGAACTGTTTGGCTCTTAAAGGAGGACAAGATGGGGATAACGCTTGCTCATCTGAAGGAAGCCGTGGACCGGCTGCTGGACAGGATCGCGCTGGTGGCTCAGACGGCCTCCAAGAGCATCGAAGAGATGGGAAAGACAAAGGCAGATAAGGTGAACATCATGTCTTTGACCATCCCGGCCAGCGGCTGGTCGAGCGACAGCACTGCGGGATGTCCGTATTATCTGGACATCCCGGTGTCCGGCCTGACGGCAAACGACTGTGTGGCCGTAGTGGTAGCACCGACCTGTGCAAAGACCGCCCTGACGGCAGGACTCACATCGACCGAAAGCTTTGCAGGAAAACTGCGGCTGCGAGCGCAGCAGACGCCGACAGCTGCCATCACGGCAGTTTATTACATTGTGAAATAGGAGGGATGGACCTATGGCATGGGGTCCCATATCGGTCGGCGGCAGTGTGAGCGGTTACACGCTGCCGACAGCAACGGCCAGCGTCCTTGGCGGCGTGAAGACCGGCAACAACATCACGAACTCCGGCGGCACCATCAGTATCACCAAAGCCAACGTGACGGAGGCGCTGGGCTATACGCCGCCAAGGACCAACACCTGGCGCGGGGTGCAGGACAACCTGACCAGCACGGCCACCGACCAGAGTCTGAGCGCAAATCAGGGCAAGGTGCTGAAAGGCCTCGTGGACGGCAAGGCGGCGTCCAGCCACACCCACGATGACCGGTATTACACCGAAAGCGAGATGAATACCAAGCTGAATGGGAAGGCGAACGCAAACCACACCCATGATGACCGGTATTACACCGAAAGCGAGATGAACACCAAACTCAACGGCAAAGCCAACAGTTCCCACACCCACAACTACGCCGGTTCCGGCTCTGCGGGCGGCACGGCCAACAGTGTCAACGGCCTGACCTTCGCTGCCCAGACCACCGACCCGGGGGCGGGAAGCGCATTGACCACCAACAAGGTGCTCATCGTGTACGTGTAAAGGAGGCTGAGTATGGCAAAAGCAGTTTATGTGGGCGTTAACAGCAAAGCCCGCAAGATGAAAAAAGCCTACATCGGCATCGGCGGTAAGGCCCGCAAGGTCAAAAAGATGTACATTGGCGACAGCAGCGGCAAGGCGAGGCTGTGCTACAGTGCAGAGCTGGAAAAGGTCGGGACAGCAACGGCGTTGGGTATGCCATGCCAAGTCTTAGCAGCTGCGTCAGTCGGCGACTATGCGCTGTTTGCAGGCCGCTACCAAGCCTTCATGATGATGGGTTCCCCATTGCCAATAGATGCCTATGATACGTCCCTTACAAAAAGTTCTCCGACTGATTGGAGTGCGGAGCGAAAGAATTGCGGAGCCGCGTCAATCGGCAATCATGCACTGTTTGCAGGTGGCGGTGATGAACACGGTAATAAGGTGCAATCTTCTGTAGATGCATATGACACCTCTCTTACTCGTAGTTCGGCTCCAGCTCTCACAGGACCGCGAAGAGTGGTCGGCGCGGCAATCGCCGGCGATCATGCGCTATTTGCAGGTGGAGTCAACGGAAGCGGTGACACAACATCTTACTACAAGACAGTCGATGCATATAGCGCTTCGCTCACCCGGACTTCAGTAGACACAATGAGTAGTGGTAATAAGTACTCGCTGAAAGGAACGACCGTAAACAAATATGCTCTTTTCGCAGAGGAGGTGCGCGATTCTAGAGTCGAAGCATACAGCCCGTCTCTTACTCGTGTCACAGTCTCGCCGCTGAGCAGATTTTCTCCAGCGTACATCGCCGCCACAGCAGTAGGCAATTACGCCATTTTCTCAGGAAGCAGTCTGACGGCTGATGTATATGACGGTTCGCTCACAAAAACGACTGCATCAATCTTGAACAGAGGCAGAAGTTCTATGGCCGCAGTGACGGTCGGCGATTATGCTCTTTTTGCAGGCGGATATTCCAGTACAGATACTCAACCCAACTACGAAGATACTGATGATGTCGATGCCTGCGATTCATCTCTTACGCGGACGACTGCGGCAGCGCTCAGTGTAAAAGTATCACACTTGGTAGCTGCAACGGTAGGAGATTACGCCTTGTTCGCGGGCGGCTATATGAACCGCACCAGCAACTCCGGATATTCTGACACCGTAGACGTCTACACAGCATAAGGAAAGGAAAAATCAAAATGGCACGATACAAAATTTACGACAACAAATCTGACGTCATCACCCCGGTGGGCGAGAAGCTCACCGCTGAGCAGTGGCTGGACCGTTACCAGTGGGGCCGCTACACCAAGATGATCGTGGGCGGCGGCATCATCAACGGCAGCGTCGCGCTGGTCTTCGACGATGAGGTGGAGCGTTATCGCAAGGCGGGCTGCGATTTCAGCGCCTGCGTCACCGACGAGGACTATCTGGCCGCCATCGAGGCTTTTGAGGATAACCCGCCCGTGGCAGACGCCGGCGTCTCCGACCAGACCCGCATTGCGGACGCTCTGGAAGACATGGTGGCGCTGAGCCTGCCGGATGATACCACCAACACCACCGAGGAATGAGAACGGAGAACGAAGTTATGAGCAACAAGGAAAAACTGACCGAGCGCTGGACGCAGGGCCGCATCTCTGAGGCGATGCTGCGGGTGTATGTCCGCAAGGGCATTATCTCGAAGGCGGATTTCGAGGAGATCTGCGGGAAGAAGTATTGAGTGGAGGGATAAAGATGTCGATTCGTGAATATTCCATGACCCGCGACTCCACCCGGCAGCTCTCGCCTAGCTTCCGCGTCCGCGAGTTCGCCTGCAAGGGCAGCGATGTTGTCCTTATCGACGACGAGCTGGTGGTGCTGCTACAGTGCATCCGGGAGCACTTCGGCAAACCGGTACATATCACCAGCGGCTACCGCACCGCCGAACATAATGCCTCCGTGGGCGGGGCGAAATCCAGCCAGCACCTGCTGGGCAGAGCCGCAGACTTCTGGGTGGAGGGTGTGCCGGTGGCTACCGTTGCGGCCTATGCCGAGACTCTGCTTCCCGGGCGCGGCGGCATCGGGAGGTATCCGAAGGATGTAGCCCACCCCAAGCGCGTGACCGGCTGGGTGCATATCGATACCCGGGCAAATAGGTCCAGATGGACAATGTGAGGAGGTATATAACATGAGTAAGACCATTTTCATCAGTCAGCCCATGAACGGCAGAACGGATGAGGAAATCCTGCATGAACGGGCAGCGCTCGTTCTTTGGACGAAGGAACATCTTCAGGAAGATGTGACTGCTTTGGAAACCTTCTTCGATGATTTCGGCCCTGCAGCAAAGCCGCTGGATTATCTGGCCCGCAGCGTCGAGTTTCTGGCTCGTGCAGATGTGGCAATCTTTGCGCCGGGCTGGCAGAAAGCTCGCGGCTGCCGCATCGAACATCAGTGCGCCGAAGATTACGACATCCCGATGATGGAGGTGTAACAATGGACATGAATATCAAGGTTTTTCTCTGTACATGGACAGGCCTCATCGGCGGTGTCATTGCCTCGCTGTTCGGTGGCTGGGACACTGCCCTGCAGACGCTGGTCATCTTTATGGCCATCGACTACATCACCGGTCTGGTGGTGGCGGGCGTGTTCCACGCCAGCCCCAAGACCAAGACCGGCGCGCTGGAAAGCAAGGCGGGCTGGAAGGGCCTCATCCGCAAGGGCGAGACGCTGCTCATTGTGCTGGTGGCCTGCCAGCTTGATGCCGTCATCGGCGGCAGCTTCGTCCGCGACGCGGCGATCATCGGCTTTTCGGCCAACGAGGCCATCTCCATCGTCGAGAATGCCGGCCTGATGGGTCTGCCCATCCCCGCAGCCATCACCAAGGCAATCGACATCCTCAAGCAGCGGGCCGAGACGCCCGAGAAAGGCAAGGACTGATATGAAAAAGAAGATCTCCGCCGGCACCCTGACCCGCACTGCTGTGCTGGGCCTCGCCCTGACAAATCAGCTGCTCAGTGCAGCGGGCAAGCCTTTGCTGCCCATCGACAACGCCCAGCTCGAGCAGATGATCTCCACCGGGTTTACCGTCGGCGCTGCGCTGGCCGCATGGTGGAAGAACAACAGCTTCACCCAGGCCGCACTGGCAGGCGATGAGGAGTATGAGAGGGCGAAGAAGAGGGTGATGAAGTAAGACGCCCAGCGGAGCAGACGTGCATATTTGAATAAAATTGGCGGATTGGGACGGAGAAAAAGAGAGTAATTCGGGACATCAAAAAAATCGATATGCAAGTCAAATGCAAGTCAAACAGTTTCTACTTTAACGTATATATGATAGAAATTTTGATATATTGACCTCCTCGTAATGAGCAGGTCGTCCGTTCGAATCGGATCAGTAGCTCCAAAGTAAAATCCCCGAAAAGTGGCTTCGTGCCTGGCTTTTCGGGGATTTTTGTTTGGCTGGGACGCCGAGCGTTCTCGATCTCACTCACTCTCAAATAATTCGCGAGGTGTTATATCGAGGATGTCGCAGAGTCCGAAAGCCACCTCTGCTTTGGGGAAGCTTACGCCGTTTTCATAATTGCTGACTGCACCCGTTGTAATGCCAAGCTTATCTGCAAGCTCCTGCTGCGTGAGCCCGGCACGCTTCCGGCCTTCACGGATGATAATGGAAGTGCGTGTGGGTTTGGACATATGTTTCACCTCGATCCAATCATAAAAAGAAAATACTCGAAATAGGAACTCATTATCAAGTTTATACCATTTTTATAGTGAAATGACAAGAATCCTCTCAATATGTGTTGCGCGGGCCACAAAAATATCAAAATTCAATCGAAGCAGCTGTCCCAGAGACAGCTTTGAAAAGACTGATAGAGCAGGTTTTGAGTGTTCTGCCAAACCGCCATATGCGGTTGAAAAATTTTGTGCAATTTTCATAGTTTTCTTCACGCTGTTTTGGTGGTACAATAGAGGCAGAATTTAGTGACATTCAGGAGGAGCCGCATGGCAGAAAAGAGCATTGAATTAGACAGCGTAGAGATCGCAGCCGCCGTATTCGGGAACTGTGACCGGAACATCCGTATGCTGGAGAAAGAATTTTCGGTGACGGCGGTGTGCCGCGGTACGATGCTGCGCATTTCGGGCGAACCGGCCAATGTTGCAGCTGCGGCCCGCGCTGTGGAGGGGATGCTTCTCCTTATCGAGAACCATACACCGCTGGAAGACCAGACGGTGCGCTACTGCCTGAGCCTTGCGCATGACGGTGAGGAAAAGCGTGTCCGGGAGCTGACCGAAGATTTCGTGACGGTGACAGTCAAAGGTCGGCCTATCCGTCCCAAGACCCTGGGCCAGAAAGAGTACCTCAACTCCATCCGGAACAACGCCATCACCTTTGGCGTCGGCCCGGCGGGTACCGGCAAGACCTACCTTGCTGTGGCAATGGCTGTCAAGGCGTTCAAAGCCAAAGATGTCTCCCGCATCGTGCTGACCCGCCCGGCGGTGGAGGCAGGCGAGAAGCTGGGCTTTTTGCCGGGTGACCTGCAGCAGAAGGTAGACCCCTATCTGCGGCCTCTGTACGATGGCCTGTTCGATATGCTGGGTGCAGAGACATATGAGCGTCTCGTGGAAAAGCAGATCATCGAGGTTGCACCGCTGGCCTATATGCGCGGCCGGACGCTGGACGATTCCTTCATCATCCTCGACGAAGCGCAGAACACCACCCCGGAGCAGATGAAGATGTTCCTCACCCGCATGGGCGTCGGCTCTAAAGTGGTCGTTACCGGCGACGTCACTCAGATCGACCTGCCCGACCGCACCCGCAGCGGCCTTGTGGATGCACTTCAGGTCCTCAAGGGCGTGAACGGCATCGCGCAGTGCTACTTCACTGAAAAAGACGTGGTGCGCCACCGTCTGGTGCAGGAGATCATCAAAGCCTACGAGGCCGCTGCCCACCCGGCTAAACACTGAAAAAAACAACCCCGGCGGCATACCACAGAAATCGGGGCATTCGCTCGATAGAATGTAGAAACGAAAGGAGCGGACGATTTATGTCCAATAAAGTTTTGATCACCAACTCGCAGAAAGCGATTAAGGTCCCCTCGGGCCTTCGCATCCTCATCCGCCGCGCCTGCAACGCTGTGCTGGAATATGAGCATTTTGACGACCCGGCGGAGATCAGCGTGACCTTCGTGGACAACGCAGCCATCGCTGAGCTGAATAACCAGTACCGCAATAAGCCGATGCCCACGGATGTTCTGAGCTTCCCTCTGGGCGAGAACGGCGTCTATGACGTGGACGAGAACAACGGCTGCAAGATGCTGGGCGACATCGTCATCAGCATGGAGCGCGCACAGGAGCAGGCGACTCTCTACGGCCATCCGCTGCAGAGAGAGGTCGCTTTCCTGACGGTCCACTCCATGCTCCATCTGCTGGGCTATGACCACGAGAACGGCGGTCTGGAAGCCATGCGGATGCGTGAGAAGGAAGAAGCTGTCCTCACCCAGCTGGGTCTGCCCCGTACGGTGAGCTACACGGAATAAAAAGACAGGAGTTCTATTTTGAAAAACGAAACACCGATCCAGGGCCATTATGATACATCCTCTGTGTTCGTGGCGGTCATTGGCCGCCCGAACGTGGGCAAGTCCAGCCTGACGAATCTGCTGGTTGGGGAGAAGGTGGCTATCGTCACTTCCAAGCCCCAGACCACCCGTACCCGTATTACTGGCGTCATCACCCGGGGGCCTTTGCAGTACGTTCTGCTGGATACCCCCGGCGTGCATAAGCCCCACAATAAGCTGGGCAAGCGGATGGACAAGACGGCCAGCGACTCCATTGCTGACGTCGATGTGTCTATGATGCTGTTCGAGCCCTACGGCGCGCTGAATGAATCGGAGATGGTTCTGGTCGAGGCTCTGAAAAAGGGCGGCCCGGCCATCGCGGTCATCAATAAGACCGACCTCGTCAAAGACCCGGCGGACCTCGAGGCCCGCAAGGCGGAGCTGAAGGCCTTGGGCGTCTTTGATGATGTCTATACCGTCAGTGTCCGCGATAATGACCACTGCGAGGAACTGTTCGATGCACTGAGCCGCTATGCCGTGGAAGGCCCGCATTATTTTGACGATGACGCTTACACCGATATGCCTGAGAAGGAGCTCGTTGCGGAAGTTATCCGTGAAAAGGCTCTGCTCTATATGCGGGACGAGATCCCGCACGGCATTGCGGTCGTGGTCGAGCGCTTCAAGGAGCGCCCCGGCACGGACCTCGTGGACATCGACGTGAACATCTACTGTGAGCGGGAGAGCCACAAGGGCATGGTCATCGGCAAGGGCGGCGCAATGCTGAAGAAGATCGCCAGTGCAGCCCGCACCGACTGCGAGGAATTCCTCGGCTGCCGCGTCAACTTACAGTGCTGGGTGAAGGTCAAAGCCGACTGGCGCGATAACGAGTTCATGCTCAACAATTTCGGTTTTAAGCAGCAGCCCAACCGCTGAGCATCATAACAGGACAGATTTCCCGGGGATAGCGCAGTACCCTAGAGGTGATACTATACCTTAAAGAAGGGAGCGTTGTCCGATGGATGTGGAACTCAGCTGGCAGACGTTTGCCTGCACCGGTGATATTCTGTGTTATCTGGACTACAGGCGGCAGCTTGCTCAGCAGCGGCTCACCGCCCCGGCAGGAGAAAAAACAGATGGATACCATTGTGACCCCGGGCCTTGTCCTGAAAGAGACCCGGTATAAAGAATCCGACCGGATTATCACGCTTCTGACGCCGGGGCTGGGAGTCATCTCGGCCTCTGCGCAGAGCAGCCTGCGGCTGAAAAGCAAACTGTTCAGCGCCTGCGGGCTTTTTTGTTACTCGGAGTTCGTGCTTGTCCCTGGACGGAATATGTATACAGTGCGAGAGGCGGACGTCAAAAACGTCTTCCATGGCATCTCGTCCTCCATCGAAGGGATGAGCCTTGCCATGTATATGGCGGAAATGGCCTCGGCGCTTTCGCCCACAGGAGACGAAGCCGCAAAAGAATTGAGGCTTCTCCTTAATTGTTTTTACATGATAAGCGAGAAAAAGGCCGACCTCCGGGTCATCAAGGCCGTATTTGAGCTGCGTACCATGAGCGAGTGCGGATTTCTGCCGCAGCTGGTCTACTGCCGCGACTGCGGCACCTACGACGGCCCGGCCTTTTATCTCGACCCGGCGGAGGGCTGTCTGCTCTGCGAATCATGCGCCCAAAAGGCGGGGAAAAAGTGCAATCTGGACGCCGGGGCGCTGTTTGCGCTGCGGCATATCTGTCTGGTAGAAGATAAAAAGATATTCAGCTTCCGTATTTCCGTCGGCAGCCTGGCGAAACTCTCTACAGCAGCAGAGCAATATGCGCTGACCCATCTGGACAAGCCGTTGAAAAGCTACGCCTTTTTGAGATCCGTCCTGCCATAACCATTTGAAATCGATTTGATATAAGGAATTACTATGGAAACAAGTTATTTAAAAACGCTGGAACTGGACAAGATCATTGCCCGGGCGGCGGAGGGATGTGTGTGCAAAGAGTCCCGCGAAAAGCTCCTTGCCATCGAGCCTCAGTGCGACCCCGATGAAGTGCGGTATGCGCTGGAACAGACCGATGCCATCAATTCACTGCTCATCAAGAATGGCTCGCCCCGCTTCGGTGGAGTAGAGGGCGTCAGTCAGCTGGCCGCCCGCGCCGTCAAGGGCGGTGTCCTTTCAATGGGTGAACTGCTGATGGTGGCCGGTGCGCTTCGCAACTTTCAGAACCTCGTCAGCTGGTATGGTTCTTCGGAACACGATGCACTTCCGACGGACGACTTATTCTATGCACTGGCTCCTCAGCCGGGCCTCGAGCAGCAGATCTCGAGTGCCATCCTTGCGCCGGATGCAATGGCAGATACGGCATCGCACACCCTGAACGACCTGCGCAAGAAGATTCGTGCAACTGAAAACAGCATCCGTGACCGTCTGGAAAGCATGGTCCGGAATATGGACACCTCCAAGTACTTACAGGAGAGCGTCGTCTCCATCCGAAATGGCCGGTATGTCGTTCCTGTCAAAAGCGAGTATCGCGGAGAGGTGAGCGGTATCATCCATGACGTCTCGTCTACCGGTGCGACCGTCTTCGTCGAGCCTCAGGCTGTTGTGGAGGCAAACGCACGCATTCTTCAGTACCGCGCACAGGAAGCCCAGGAGATCGAGCGTATCCTGGTAGCATTTACCGGTCAGGTCGCAGCCATTGAGCCGCAGTTCCAGTACAGCTATAAGGCCATGCTGGAAATCGACGTCCTGCTTGCAAAAGCCCGCCTTGCACTGGATATGAAGGCGTTCAAACCCACTGTCCGGACGGATACGTCGTTCTCGCTCATCCGGGCGCGTCATCCGCTCATCGACGCAAAGAAGTGCGTTCCTGTCGATATTTCGCTGGGCAGGGAATATGATTCGCTCATCATCACTGGCCCCAACACCGGCGGTAAGACCGTCACTCTGAAAACGGCCGGTCTGCTTTGCGCGATGGCACAGTGCGGCTTCCTCATCCCGGCGGATGAGCGCAGTGAGATCTGTGTCTTCGACGAATTCCTCGTGGACATCGGCGATGAGCAGAGCATCGAGCAGAGCCTGTCCACCTTCTCCGGTCATATGAAGAAGATCACCGGCATCCTTGAGCTTGCCATGCCCCACACGCTGGTGCTTCTGGACGAGCTTGGCGCCGGTACCGACCCGGCGGAGGGTGCGGCACTGGCTGTTGCCATCATCGAAGAGCTGCGCCGCCGCGGTGTGCTCCTGATGGCCACAACGCACTATGCAGAATTGAAGGTGTTCGCTCTCGAGACAAAGGGCGTCGTCAACGCCAGCTGCGAGTTCGATTTGGAGACGCTGCGCCCCACCTATAAGCTCAGCGTCGGCGTTCCGGGCAAGTCCAACGCTTTCCTTATCAGCGAAAAGCTCGGCATCCCGGAGCGGGTCATTGAGGCTGCACAGCAGCATCTGTCCGCAGAAGACAAGCGTCTGGACGCCGTTCTGGGCCAGCTGGATGATTTGAAGCTCCAGCTCAAAGCCAGCCAGGATGAGGTAGAAGGTCTGAAAAATGAGGCCGCCCACCAGCTGGATGCAGCCCGTCAGAAGCGCGATGAGCTTATCCAGCAGGGCGAGAATGAGCTGGAAGCTGCCCGCGCCAAGGCCCGCACACTGGCGCAGGAGGTCGAGAGCAAGGCTTACGCTCTGACGGATGAGCTGCGCCAGATCCAGAAAGACGAGCGGATGAGCACCCAGCAGAAGGCCCAGCGCGCCCGTGAGATCGCCAAGAAAGAGTCCGAAAAGCTCTTTATGGGGACTGAAGTGGTACACAACCCGGTCAAGGAGTTCGTTCCGCTGAAGGAAGTCAAGGTAGGGCAGGAGGTCTGCATCGCAGAGCTGAACCAGCTGGCTACCGTGCTCTCTCTGCCGGATAAAAACGGCGATGTTCTCGTACGGGCCGGCATCATCAAGACGAAAGTGCCGCTCAAAGGCCTCAAGCAGCCGGAAAAGCTGGTCAAGGAGACGAAGCCTCAGACCAAGGCACAGCAGCGTTACTCCCGCCTGACCGGCGATGCTAACCGGCCCAATGGCAGGGTAGAGCGCGTACAGCGCACCGCAAAAATGGAGTGCAACCTGCTGGGCCTTACCGTAGACGAGGCGCTGCCGGAGGTGGATTCCTTCATCGACCGTGCGATTTTGAACGGTCAGACGGTGGTATATCTCATCCACGGCAATGGTACCGGCGCACTGCGCACTGCGATCCATAAGCATCTGCGGGGAAACCGAATGGTCAAGAGCTTCCGTCTGGGTCGTTACGGCGAGGGCGAGAGCGGCGTGACCGTCGTCGAGCTGAAGTAAACCGATGGCAGGACGTTCAAATCCGAGACACGCACACCGGAGAAGACAGGGCGGCCCGTCCGCTGCGACTGTCATCGGCCTTTTGGTGTGTGTCGTCTGCTTCAGTGCAGCATTTTTCCTTTGGAAGGCAGCGCTGTTCGGCTCCGGGCGAAATGAGAGAGGGGAAGAACCTTTCCGACCTGTGGTGGGCGACCCGCCCTACCGGGTCTGCATTGATGCCGGCCACGGTGGAAGCGACCCGGGCGCAAGGGGAGTCGTCGAAGAAAAAGAGATGACGGCCCAGACTTCCGAGGCTTTGCTTGCGCTGCTGGAGGCCGACCCTAATTACATCCCGCTGTGTTCCCGCGAAAGCTATGATGTCACCGCAAAGCCCAGCGAACGGGCAGAGGCCATCAATGCCCAGAGCCCGCAGCTGCTGCTGTCCATCCACGGCAACTCCGCGCCGGAAGGCTCTACTGCTGCAGGCTTTGAGTGTTATCCGTCCGTTCCGGGCCGTACATGGCATCAGGAGAGCTATTACTTCGCGCAGCAGCTGGCGCAGGGAATGCAGGCCGCAGGCGCAAAGCTCCGCGGCCACGGCGGCATCCGGTACATTTATTATCAGGGCGAGGTAAAGCAGCTTGTAGAGAGCACCCATACCGAAGTAAGGGACGAGCGAAGCTTTACCTTATTGGAAGATGTAAACTGTCCGGCGGTTCTGGCAGAACAGTGCTTTGTGACCAGCGAAGAGGACGTTGCACAGTTTGGCAGCGAAGAAGGCTGTAAGACAGTGGCGCGCGTTTACTATGAAGCTGTCTGCGCGTACTTCGGAACACAGCCGCTGGATACGCCGCTGTAAAGTCTGATGCAATGGACGCTCGCATGAAAGCGGTCTTATCCAGCTGTATTTTGCGATGCCTGCTTGGCAGGCGATCCACGCGTCCCAAACGAAATGATATAAAAGAACAGCAGAGGCTCCCAAAACCTGCACCGATGACGGAACGCAGGAGAAGGGGGCCTCTGTTTTTGATTTTTATATTATTTCGTATAATGCAGGTTATACGAAATATAGGGGAGCGAAAAAGCCCTCTTTTCCAGATTTCTGGCCTTTCCAGCGGCTTCTGAGCCTTCTGCGCTGGCTGGAGCGTTTTTTCGCATTTGGCACAGTTATGTTATTTAACGCAACCGCAATGCAGCATTTTATATGTTTCTTGCAGTCTTTATGATCGTCCGGTCTCTCGCAGAATCTTTTCCAGTTCTAATGTCCAACACTTCGCCGCTCGATTCGGATGCGGCATACTCACAACGAGTGTTTCTTTTTCCGAACGGACTGAACAGCTCGTATAATACCATAATGCTGTCTGTCCATTGGGCTTGACCCACTCGGCGTCATCCGCAAGTATCTCATCGTGCAGAATGTTCGATACCAGCCCCCAGCCGCTGGTCAGGATGATGTCCGGTTCGTAGAGTTGTATCTGACGTTTCAGTCGGTCCGCATCCTGCCGGGCGGCCTGCCGTACCGCCTTTGTGCTTGCATGGGCGCTGCCGGAACACTTTTTGAGGTTTATCACAGCGATATTCCTAACCATATCATCCAGAGCTGATTTTGGAACAAATTTCCAATATGTTCCATTCAAAACCATATTTATCCAGCGTGCGACATTATTCCACGTCCGGTAGTAAGTTTTGCTTCCGCCATGAGAAAGAAAATCCACAAGGCTTCCGCTCAGAGCATTCGTTTCCTTCAATAGAACAACGATATGCTTTCCGCCCGGGAGTGCCGCCCAGCGCTCATAGTCCACGATGCCGTCGGTGTTAAAGCAACACGGCTGCACAGAGGACGCCGACCATTCTGCCATCATCGCAGTCTCATCGCGCCGAAGCTGCTGTATCTGCTCGGACGTCATCATTTGTCGGTGCTCTCCGTATCCGCAAGGCTAGAAACATCCACCCGGAAACCCTCCTGCGCGGCACCCTCAAAGGCCTCCATCGGGCCGCCCGGTTCATCATTTTCAGGCTCATCCGATGAAGGATCGGCAAATTCCCCTCTGCTCTCCCCTGTCTCCTTTGACATTGTATCCAAGCTTGCCTTCTTGACTTCACCCAGCGGATTCTGCTCAATCGCTGCACGCACCTGAAATTCCTGCAGGTGCGTATAGATTTGTGTCGTGCCGACGCTGCTGTGTCCCAGAAGCTGTTTGAGGGTCAGAATATCCACGTTTCCAGTCTGATACATCAGCGTCGCGGCAGTATGGCGGAGCTTATGGGTGGAAAAACCGCGCAGACCCGCTGCTTTCATAGCGCCGGTGACCAGCTGCTCTACCCTGCGGTTTGAGATTCGCTCCTTGCGCCGCCGGGTGATAAAGACCGCTCTCTCTTTGGGGTTCAGGCCCTCCATCGTGTTGCGCTTGTTCAGATAAATCTGCAATGCCTCCTTGCAGGCATCATTCAGGTAGACCATTCGCTCTTTATGGCCTTTGCCGAACAAACGGATCTGCCGCTGTTCCATGTCGATGTCGCCGAGGTCCATGCCGACAAGCTCCGAAAGACGCATCCCACAGTTCAAAAACAGCACGACCATGCAGTAATCCCGCTCCGGGAAATCGCTCTGAGTCTGGGTGCTTTCCAGAAGGTCTATGGACTGCTCTGCTGTCAGGTATTTGGGAAGAACTTTGTCTTGTTTGGGCGGCTTGATGGATGCCGTCGGATTCTCTTTGAGCAAGTCTACCTGATTGACCAGATAATCATAAAAGCCGTGGAGACTTGCCAGCCGCCGGGCCGTCGAAGACTTTTTGTTGCCGCACTCGCTGTTCAGAAAGTACAGATACTCATAAACGTCTTCCTTGGTCACACTGCCCCAGAAAGCCGTATCGAGCCCCTTGGGGTCGATGTCCTTTATCTCGGTATCGTCTGTTACAAGGCCGCGCCGGCGCTTCATAAAGCGGCTGAAATTGCGCAGGTCGCAGTAATAGCTGAAGGCCGTGTTGGGGCTTTTGCCTGCGATAACTTCCAGATAGCGCACATACGCGACGATGTCCGGCGAGGCATCATCAAAAGGCTTATGTTTTTCGGGATTTTTTTCGTCCAGATAAATCGACATAGTTTCCTCTTTTTATGGTCACAGACGGTCAGATTTCAGGGCATGGATGGCATCCGAGATATAGGCGGCGCCGACAAGCTTCATGCCGGGATAATCGGCGGCATTCAGATGAGCAAGGCTGTGCTTTGGTACGACAGCGCGCTCAAAGCCGATACGTTCCGCTTCCCGCAGGCGCTGCTCCAGATTCGGCACGCTGCGCACCTCGCCGCCAAGGCCGACTTCACCGATGGCAATGAGCTTATCGCTCACGGGGCAGTCCAGAAGCGAAGACACCATGCTCAGACAGACGGCAAGGTCGCAGGCGGTATCCCGCAGGGTGATGCCGCTGACGATGTTGATATATACGTCCAGATTGCCGAAGAAATAGCCTGCACGCTTTTCCAGCACGGCAATGAGAAGGTTCATGCGGTTGTAGTCGTAACCGCTGCAGGCCCGCCGGGATGCCGGGAAATTCGTCTTGGTCGCAAGGGCCTGTATCTCGCTCAGAATGGGGCGGCTGCCTTCCATGGTACAGGCGACGCAGTTCCCGGAAACGCCCAGCGGACGGCCTTCCAGGAGCATCTGGGACGGATTTTCGATTTCCTCAAGGCCCTGCCCTGTCATATCAAACATACCAAGCTCGTTGGTGGAGCCATAGCGATTTTTAGCCGCCCGCAGGATGCGGTATGGCAGCATTTTGTCTCCCTCAAAGTAAAGAACCGTATCCACGATGTGCTCCATGACCTTCGGGCCTGCGATAGCACCGTCCTTGTTGACATGGCCCACGATAAACATCGGGATCTCCTGCTTCTTGGCGACGGCCAGCAGGCGGGCCGCACTCTCTTTCACCTGACTGACCGTGCCGGACGAAGACGAGATGTCCATACACCGCATGGTCTGGATGGAGTCGATGACGACCAGTTCCGGCTTTTCCTTCTCGATGAGGCCGCAGATCTCGTCTACATCATTTTCTGCCGCCAGATAGATGTTGTCCTGCGGGACTTTCAGGCGGGCCGCACGCAGCTTGACCTGACGGACAGACTCTTCGCCCGTGATATACAGCACCGTGTGCTGGTTGGAGATGGCACCGCAGAGCTGCAAAAGCATCGTAGATTTGCCCACGCCCGGCTCACCGCTCAGCAGTACGACACCGCCCAACACGATGCCGCCGCCTAAAACGCGGTCAAGCTCGGAAATGCCCGTCAGGATGCGGCTCTTTTCCTCGGTCGTGCTGATGTCGGCCAGACGCCTTGCCGTCAGCGAGGTGACGCCTTCCTGCCGGACAGGCGCAGTGGCTTTGCCGCCGGAAAGCCCGGCCTTGGGCGCTTCGGTGACCACATCCTCATTCATGGTGTTCCAACTGCCGCAGCTGGGGCAGCGGCCCATCCAGCGGGGGCTTGTCTCTCCGCAGTTGGAGCAGACGTATACGGTTTTCAGCTTCGGTTCTTTCATTCTGGACTCCCTGTTTTCATTTCATGAAAATCATTTTCTCTATCATACCACATCCGGTCCGAGGCCGCAAGAAAGCCGGGCGCTTATCCGGCCTGCATCAGACGATTTGCAAGACACACAAGGCCGGTGGCCGCGCCGCAGAGCGGGCAGAGACAGACCGCCAGTAAGGCGAATTGCCCCACCAGGAGCCGTGCTCCTGCCGGATGGCTTCCCTTATCCCCTCTACCGAAAGAGAACGCATGGATTCGGCTGCTGACCTGCAGAGCCGAGGCACCGAACAAACAGAGCGCACCTGCCGCCAGTGCCGTCGGCAGGCTGGCGGTGAGCAAAAAGAGAACGAGCTGTTTTGCCCCGAGGCTATTCAGAAGCTGCGCCGAGAGCAGGCCGGAGCCTGTCCCGTATAACATCGCAAACAGAAAGATAGGCAGCGGCCCCACTGCCGAGAGCCCCAGCAGAAGAAACACTGCCGCCGCCCCGAGGACGACAGCCAGTTCCGCCCCAAACAGTTCCACCGCCTGTGCTGCACTGGACGCCGCGAACACTCCGCGCCAGCAGTCCAGATAATAGGCCAGCGTCTCCATCTCTTCAGCGTCGCACAGCACCTGCAAAACGCCCGCCATCAGAGTACCGAAGAGATAGGCCGCCGCCAGCAGGATGCAGTCCCGGCTGGCTTGGAATGGCTTCCGCCGGGGAGCTTTCTGAGGCGGAAGCTCCGCCAACGGCTTGGAGACAGGCGTCATGGCTTCTTTTTCTGCCAGAGACTCGCCTGCTGTATCTTCCGGCAGCGTCGGCACAAGCGTCGCTGCATTTGTTTCCGTTTCCTGATAGACCCACATCGTGCTTTTTCCCTCCTGCTTTTGTTGTGTATGGCCGCTGTAGCGTGGACTGAGCATTCAGCGCCGCTTTCGCTCCGCGCGCAGCATTCCGAGGATCCCGCCCAGAACCCCCATCAGCAGGACAAGCCCTGCCCGGACGAACTGCATCGTTTCCCACTCGCTCTGGTACAGTGTACCCAGAATAAAAAGCAGCCCCGTAAAGAGAGCTCCTTCCGCTGCGCCCCAGACGAGTCCCTTGCCCTTTTGCAGAATGGCCATCAGCAGGCCGCTGAGAAAGCTGCCGAGACAGATTGCCGCCGTGGCCAGCGGAGCAGCGGCCTCCTGCGTCAGGCCCTGTTTGACCATCAGACAGCCGAACCCTGCCAGGCTCACGGTTGCTGCCGCACTGCCCACTCCGAAAACGACCAGCAGACCTATCGCCGGGAATTTCTTGGTATCAGACATAAAAACGCGCCTCCCTGCACCTACTGTATGCAGGGAAACGCGTTCAAAGCACGGATCCGGAAAATTATTACTTCTTGGGGGCGTTGTCCATGTTCAGCTTCTCGACAGAGCTGATGGCGTTCTTGGTGAAGCGGATCTTCACACGGTCAGCGCCAGTCTCCAGCACAAAGGTGTCGTCCTTGATGGCGACCACACGGCCGATGACGCCGCCGATGGTGGTGACCTGATCGCCGATCTCCAGAGAAGAGCGCATTGCAGCGTCCTTCTTCTCCTGCTTCTTCTGGGGACGGTAGATCATGAAGTAGAGCATCACCAGCATCAGAGCCAGAGTAAAGAAAAGGCTGATGTAGCTTTCGGTCGTAGTCAGAAATTGCATGGGGCAAAATCTCCTCTCAAATTCATATGACCTTATTATACGCGCTTATCCGGCATGTTTCAAGGCTAAATCTCAAATTCGTGTGTCGAGCAGCTTGACATAGCGGTCATGGAAGGCGGTAAAGGTGCCTGCATCCAGCTCATCGCGGATGCGCTCCATCAGGTGATTGTAGAACCAGAGGTTGTGCATGACGGCCAGACGCATACCCAGCAGTTCCTCTGCCTTGAACAGGTGGCGGATATAGGCGCGGGAGTAGTTCCGGCAGGCCGGGCAGCCGCAGGCGGGGTCGATGGGGCGCTCGTCACGCTCGTACTTGGCGTTCTTGATGTTGATGATGCCGCCCCAGGTGTTCAGGTGGCCGTGGCGGGCGTTGCGGCTGGGCATGACGCAATCGAAGAGGTCCACGCCGCGGGAGACGGCCTCGATGATGTTGCCGGGAGTGCCTACGCCCATCAGGTAACGGATCTTATCCTTGGGCATATAGGGCTCGACCGCGCTGATCATCTCGTACATCACCTCAGTGGGCTCACCCACAGCGAGGCCGCCGATGGCGTAGCCGTCTAAGTCCAGGTCAGCGATCTGCTTCATGTGCTCCACGCGCAGGTCGGCGAAGGTGCAGCCCTGATTGATGCCGAAGAGCAGCTGGTCGGGGTTGACGGAGATGCCTTCATGCTTCAGGCGGGCCATCTCATCCTTGCAGCGCTTGAGCCAGCGGGTGGTGCGCTCGCAGCTGGCTTTGGAGTAATCGTGCTGGGCGGGGTTCTCGACGCACTCATCAAAGGCCATGGCGATGGTAGAGCCAAGGTTTGCCTGGATCTGCATACTTTCCTCAGGACCCATGAAGATGCGGTGGCCGTCGAGGTGAGAGGCAAAGGTCACGCCCTCCTCGGTGATCTTGCGCAGCTTTGCGAGGCTGAACACCTGAAATCCGCCGCTGTCGGTGAGGATGGGGCCGTTCCAGCGGGTAAACTTGTGCAGACCGCCCATCTCTGCCACCAGCTTGTCGCCGGGACGCAGATGCAGATGGTAGGTGTTGCAGAGCATGACCTGCGCACCGATGTCCTTCAGGTCATGGGCGGACAGGCCGCCCTTGATGGCGCCGGCGGTGGCAACATTCTGGAATGCGGGGGTCTGCACCGTGCCGTGTACGGTCTTGAACTCGCCCCGCCGGGCGTTGTGCTCCTGCTTGAGCAGCTTGTAGGTCGTCAAAGAAGGCATAATATTTTTCCTTTCTGCGCACGGAAAACAGCCGTGCATCCTGCCGCAGGGGGCGTATGCTCTCGCTGCGGATACAGAGTCGGGATATTACAGCGGCGAAGCGCTATAATAGTTATATAATAGTTACAAGATCAGCATCGCATCCCCCATACTGACGGGAGTCGGGATGCCGGTATGGAAAGCAGCGAAAATGCGAGCATTTTCAAAACACAGGAGTGCCACTGGTTTCGTCTGGAATTCTGCCTTTGCATCCAAAGAGTGTTTGTATCTGTGCAGCAAAAAAGCCCCGTGTGGGGCCTTTTTACTCGGTATAGTGCCACATATCTCTATTCTAACAGATGCTTACCGATAATGCAACTGCTTTTTGGACGACATCAGCGGCCGAGCGTAAAGCTCACCCCGGCAAAGTCATCTGCGGTCAAGACGTAGGTTCCGTTGTCCCACGCCTCGTTGACAAGCATCTTGGCTTCTTCCCAGCTCGCCGCTTCGACGGGTACGACCTTCTTCAGGTATTCGACGATGACCACATCGTAGGTGCTGGTCCGGGGCGGAAGCGCTACCTTTGCGCGTTCCATCATCATGCCCAGAATCAGCTCGTCCTTCTGAAGCTCGCTGAAATAGTCCGGGTCGCCGCCTTCTTTTCCCGCTTCCTCCAGAAGAAGCTCGCTGTTCATCTCCTGACAGAAGTCGATACAGTCCCGGATGGTGTATGGCTGATTGTTGTCGGCATTCTCGCCGTCCTGATTGTCATGCAGGGCGAGATGGAACTTGTCATCCATCATCAGGCTGTAGTCATGCCCCTCCAGATAGCCCAGCAGCACTTTGGCCTCAATGGCGGCAAGCTCAACACCCTGCCGGACAGAAACGGCCATCAATTCTTCGGACTTCGTAATCAGCGTCATATAAGCGCTCTCCTTTCATTCCATACAGACTTTTCCGACCGAAAGCAGATACGAACACCAGCCGTAACTGATGCCGAGGTCTTTTGCCTTTTCGACCACCCGAGTGATGCTGTACTTCGGTTCCGGTCTTTTTGCGAGCAAAAGTTCCTCCAGCATCCTTTCCTCCAACGCTTCCTGCTTCCGACGTTCAGCTTGAGCAAGGCTGCGTTCCAGATAATGCTCGCGGTGCTTGAGATAAGATTTGTGGGATTGTGCGGCCTGACGTTTCTTTACGCAGTCAGGGCAGAACTTCTGGCGGTTCTTGGCGTTCGGTATGTCCCGTCCGCACATCTCGCACTTTGGGGTACTCATCTGAAAATCCTCCCAGAATCCTTATCCATAAGGACAACCCGGCCCACGATCTCGAACCCGGCGAGATCGGCTACCTGCTTCAATGCGCTGACCAATGCACTGATGGTGCGCATCCGGGCAGCTTCAAGCTGTTCCTCCTTGCGGATGTTCTTGTGTGCCTCATACGGCGTCGGGTCGTTGTAATGCTCGCTGTTCTTCAGTTCCACGGTCGGCACCTCCTCATCAACAGATCATCGGAATCAGAAAGAACCACAACGGGTACGTCTGCCCAGTTACGATAATGGCCGCGACAATCGCAGCTCCAACTGCCAGCCACTTGGCTGCATCAGACATTTCAGCCCACATTAGTTTTTTCCTCCGTTTCAAGGTCTTTGTACATTTTTTCCATCATCCGCTCTGAAAAATACAGCGCTTCAGCCAGTCTTCCCTCAACGATCATTCGCTCGGTGCAGGGCGGAAATTTGGAGCATTCAAACAGCGCTTTTCTGACCGCATAACGAAATCCATCACTTGCAATTCTGAGGTCAAACATTTCTTTACGTGTCATTCTGCTTTTTCCTCCGGCGCTACAGGCAACGGCATCCAGAACGGAACGTCCACAGGGTGAAAAATTGCATTCTCCCAATATGTGATGTCAACGTGCTTGACCGCGGCTCCCCAAACAATGATTCTTCCGAGTCTGTCAGCATCCGCTTCTGTCGGCGGGTCATACTTGGAATTTCTCCAGCATTGACCGGCCACTTCCTGCGGGGTAGCTTCTGGCTGGGTGTCGATATAGTTCTCCACATCCTGTAATGTGTGGATATGGCCCACCTTCATGCCCATGCGCAGGAACTCTTTCAGCATCTCAGCCTCAAGATACCGTTTCTTACTCATAAGGCGTCGTCCTCCTCTGCCTCAGCAACGTAGCACCAGCTCTGGGGCGGCTTGCTCAAACAGCAGCCATTGATTGCGCAGGTCGGTGGGAGCATATAGCTTCCAGACGGCTGATAATGCTCGCAGCTCTCATTCCCACAGACATCGGTTCCGTTCATGCCACGAAAGTCATGCCTAGAAAAGCCGGACAAGGACTTGGGCCGGTCATAAATCTTCAGGTCTGAGATATGCCAGCCAAAGCCATCGCCGCCTTTAAGATACCCTTCGACGGCAGCTTCGCTCAGGCAAGCTGCCCGGAGCAGTTCGTCAGCGTATTCGTACTGCAAATCGGGAGTTTCAATGTACAGTTTAGCAGGCTCATTGCTCCCCGTCGTACCAACATGGGCCAGTCTGTCGATTTTATCGCAGACGAATGTGCCGATGACTTTTCCATTGAGCAATTCAAAGAGGTTTTCGGCTCTTTCCCGCCCATATCCATGAACCGGCCAGACTTCCTTGCGGAATACCTTTTTGTCAGGCGACCATCGTTCCTGCCACGCGAGCAGTGGGGTTGCCTGCGTGCAGTAGATATAGCACCGGAACGGAAAATGGAGACTCGGCCCGTTCCTGCGGATTTCGACTGTCTTTTTGCCAGCGGCGATTTGGCAACACCATCCCGGTCGGATGCTGATGAGGACTGCTTTACTCATTTTTCGTTTCTCCTTCATAGTCGGGGTCTGGAATAAGCATCCATTTTGTGATGTTCCATATAGGAAGACCGCAGGTCGGGTCTTCCACATACCATCCTACCCTATCATATTCTTTGACACAATATTCAGAGTTCCAGTTATTCCGATAATCCTCTTCACTGTAGAAATCCGCGAATCCCACATATGATTTGTTGTCCCAATTAAGATATTCGGCAACAACCAAATGCTTATCATCGCATTTGATTTCATGGCCATCGTGCCAATTAAACTCCTCTTCCTGCTTTTTCGGTGCATTGTGAACCTGTTCGAGGCACGCTTTTATGATATTGTATTCTGTAAGGCTGTCTGCTTTTTTCATCCACTGCTTGAATACGCGCGCAATTTCAGTGGCATCAATTAAACACCGTTTACTCATGCTTCTCCTCCTTCAACAGCGCAGCCCCAGTCCAGCGCTTTTCCGCACTGGCCGCAGAACTTGTTGCGGTTGCCGTCCTCGTTCTTCAGGTAGTCCCTGCTCCCGCAGTGCGGGCAGGTGAAGTCAAAAATAGCGCCGGGAGCCAGCGGCACTTCAGGAATCTGCATCTTCAGGGCCACCATACCCATCCGGCAGGCTTCCTGCACGGTTTCGAGGCTGTCGTAGTCCTCATAGTGGGTAGGGTTGAGGATTTCGGCTGCACGTTCATTGGTCATTTCCATTTTTCCCTCCAATCTCTCCGGTTGCATCTTCCAGCTTGTACCCGCAGTAGGGGCAATACTTGAAATACCCGATAACGTGAGCACCGTACTCCCAGCCAAGACAATGATTGCAGCCATCGCAGAACACACCGTCTTCGGTTTCGGGTACATATCCACGGATGATGTGTGCCGTAGGCCGCAGAGTCTCCGGGTCAATAACGGGGGCCTTCAGTAGGTCCCCAGCCATTCCCGCAACGAGGTCGGCCGCTGCGCTCTTGACCAGCCCAGCGTTATAGTCCGGAATATTCCCGCTGGTCATCAACTTTTGGGCCTCCCCCTTGTTCTCCAGCGCGGCAGTTTTCCAGCCATTGACGACCGGAACGATGTTGACCAATCGAATGCTGTCCTTGTCCATTTGTTTTTCCTCCATTCTTATACGAGCCACTGGCTCATCCAATTATCGAACTCGCTGAAGCGGAAGATTTGCAAGGCACGCCGCCGCTCAAGTGAAACGGCAAGCCACAAATCAAAAAGCGTTGCATCGTACATCTTCGTATCAACGCACAGGTCATTGTGCATACAGTACGCAGTCCACAGGGCCATGAGCTGACTGCGACAGACGGCGTTGCGAAAGTCTGTCGTGTCATCCTTGACGTAATCAACGAGGAACTGCCATTCGGACTTCTCGGTCATCCAGATCACCTCCAATCTTATAGGTCTTCCTCCGGTTACGGCCAGTTCCCTTGCGGTACTCCGCAATCCAGACAGTCTTGCCGCTCTTGTAGTGGCGGAAGTGGCCTCTTACGGTAAAGGAGCAGGCCGGGCTTGCATGGTGGCCTCTGGGAAACACTGTGAGCTGTTTTCCAGCCGAGTGAATGATGTATGTGGTGTTGGCTGTATGCGGCTTTGTGGAGCCTATGCGCTTGGTGGGAGCCTTTGTTGAGGTGGCGGATTTCTCGCCTCTGATGCTGCCCGTTCCATACGTCATCAGCGCCATCAGGGAGCCATACACGGTCAAAGCGCCCTGTTCGGTTTCGGTGGGGTTGCAGTCCGCAGGAAGAGTGCTTACCTTCTTCTTCCACAGGCCGTTGCCCAGCGGAGCAAAGACAACGTGGCCGAGCTTCCTGGCCGGGCTGTCGAGGTAGAGCTTCAGCTTCTTGTCAGAGCGGAAGCACTTGATGGAGATGCCACTCTCGACAATCTGGATTTCCACCTCTCGCAGGGGAACCGGCATCGAACGAACAAAATCGTTGTTCTCATCTCGCCATGCGAGGAGTTTTTCGATGTCTGCCGCTGTGACCACAATCTTGTCCATCATCGTGCATCCCTCCCAACGAATGTGCCGGCATAAAGCCGCCCGCCGATCATGTAGTGGTAGTATTCATGCCCACGCTGGATGTCGGCCTGTCTACCGGGCATGGGCCGCAGAACTAACGGATGCCCAGCAATCTGCACCACATACTCTCCGGCCGGGATGAGTGCCGCCATCCACGACTCCACCGGGCTGGCCCGTGCCGGGCATCCATCCATGCAGCAGGTGGCAGTAATCGGGTCCACGTTCATGGTGAACATGGAAAGCTGCTCATATCTGCTCATTTTGCCACCGCCTTTTTGATGGTGAACCGCCATCCCGGCCCATAGGCCATGCGGTACTCGGCAAGCATCTTCAGAGCTTCGGGCCGGGTGTCGAACTCGTCGATGTCCTCCCACGGCTGGCCGGGGTACTTCCCACGAATCTTAAACACTGAAACCGACCTCCTTCACGGCAACG
>ENA-OWOU01000058-OWOU01000058.1-gut-metagenome-genome-assembly--contig:-NODE-58-length-86049-cov-7.287128_pt1 | contig 86049 bp, 51 predicted proteins | sample MGYA00248248_ERZ651801 | MGnify/ENA primary metagenome ERZ651801 (study PRJEB26908, sample SAMEA4031710) | gut metagenome | biome: gut; feature: normal infant; material: stool | place: China | collected 2015 ... | reverse complement strand
TCCATTATTAACAAAGGTTCAAAACCCTTCCGAGTTTCATCATAGCAAAGATATATATTATTTTAATATCAAGAACAAATATTTATTATATTTTAGATTTATATCTATATATTCACATAGAGAGTGGTTTGACTTTAAGAGTTTTGGCTCATACTGACAGATAAAAATGTGGTATTTAAGAGTTCGAAACTATTATTTAGATATAGCTGTGTATTTTTAAGGTTCTTCAATGTTCATTGAATGAAATTCAATTAAGCCATTCATTGGAGTTTCTTCTATAACGTCAATCTCCACTCCAAATTCTCTGGCTACTTTACGCAAAGTATCTGAATACGCATAGGCAAGTGATCCTACAAACCGAATGGGATAATTCATATAATCGTATTGGCACACGCTACGGTTAAAGAAGCTTCGCAGATTATTGGTTAACAAATTATATACGTATTCATTGTCCATATAATCTCCTAAAAAATATGCAATCGTACCTAAAAAACGGTTAGGGAAAGGTAAATTATATACAGATTCCATCACATCATTGGCAGATATGCGAAATTTTTCATGGAATTCACTCGCCAATTCTTTGGGAGCTAATCCTTTAAGAAGATCAGCCAGAAATAGTTTTCCGAGAACAGCTCCACTGCCTTCGTCACCGAGAATATATCCTGCAGCTTTCACATTTTTGACAACGATTTTACCATCGTAAAAACATGAGTTCGATCCGGTACCTAAAATACAGGCAATTCCAGATTCACATTTGAATAGTCCTCGAGCCGCTGCCAACAAGTCACTTTCAACTTGGATAGGAGTTTTAAACTGTGCTACTAAGGAAGCACCTAAAATGTTTTTCTTTTCATATGAACTACATCCGGCACCATAATAATATACTTGGTCCAGTTTCTTTTTGAAGAAAGACTCCGGTAATCCCAGTCTGACACTTCTGCTAATTTCTCTTCTGGTCTGAAAGAAAGGGTTTAACCCCTCGGTAAACACACGTTGTACGAGATGATTGTCTTCAACCAATGCCCACTCTGTTCTTGTAGAACCACTTTCCGCAATAAGTTTCATTTCGCAGTTTTTTTTGATTTGGATACAAATATATAACATTTTTTGTAATTTAATTTATTTTGATCGGAAAGTTTTTCTATAACGCAATAACCACCCCAAAACTTTATTTATAGTTGGTAGAAAAATCCATGTGTTTTTTCTGCATATGCCGAATATTTGAGATCGTCAAAAACAATATTATTTAATATACTCTTTTATCCATAACCTAATATCCGAGAATCTTTTATATATATAATAATGTGATGATTATCTATATGCAATAGAAGTCATCAGTTCATTAAAAGACACTTTGATTTAACATAACATTGATGTTATGACTTATTTTAAAACTATCAATATCAAAAAACAGGTTGCCAGATACTTACAGGACCTGTGTTGGATTGGACGCATATTATTAGTGCCAATTAGAAGATTCACTACCCAGAACAGATGCAGATATATAAGTACACTAATTTTCATATAAGTTCTAATGGAACTTATCAGGAAGTTGGCATAAAGAACATTGCCTCATATCCTCAAGCAAACAGTAAATGACTAAACCAACAGTTCTTATACCCGTATAGAAGCTTTCCTTAAAGCAAATACTATCAAAGGATTAACTTCAAATGCCAACTATATATTTAACCTCAATAATACAGCCATTAAACCAGTAGATTGCCGACAGTGTATTGAAATTCCCAGGGAGAAAAAAATAAATACTTCTCCCCCCAACAGAAGTCAATGAAGATGCAGAGTAGATCAGAACTCAGTACGTGACAATTCTCATGAACTAAATGCCCCAATGAAAGAAATATATCCGGCTATGTGAATACATTTTATGAATAACTCTTAGGATATGATAATGGCACAGGCTGCGAAGAATTATACTTTAAGACATTATCAATTGCGTAAAATCCGCAATTAAGCCTCAACATCCCCGGTTGGCAATCAGGGATACTCAGCAAAATACAAAGCTCATCCTATTCCTATAACGATTTGAACCATAGAAATAGGAAGAGTTTTATATTTTACCTTATAGCTTCAGACAAAGATTCAATTTGCAAATTATTGATTATAATACAAAATATATCTGAATATATGTTTTTGATATTAAAATAAAGACTATCTTTGCTACAAAGAAATTCCTGCTAATACTATTTTTATGAAAAAGATCCTACTTATACTCACTTTATTATGCAGTACTCTCTTTTGTCAGGCACAAAAGAAGGAGGTAATTGTAGGTGCCGAGCAAACCAATGAATACTTTCCTATCCTGAAAAATAAGCGAATAGCTATCTTTTCCAATCATACCGGAATGATAGGAAACAAGCATCTTCTGGATGTTTTGCTGGAAAACAAGTTCAATGTAGTCGCTATTTTCTCTCCCGAACATGGTTTCCGAGGGAATGCCGATGCCGGTGAGCATGTATCCAGTACAGTAGATTCAAAAACAGGAGTCCCCATTCTTTCTCTCTACGATGGAAAATCCAAGAAACCCAGTGAGAGTTCCATACGAAAGTTCGACATATTGATTGTAGACATACAAGATGTAGGGCTGCGCTTCTACACTTATTACATATCCATGGTACGGCTGATGGATGCCTGTTCAGAATACAACCGCAAGGTTCTTATCTTGGATCGCCCCAATCCGAACGGGCATTATGTCGATGGACCGATATTGGATATGAAATATAAATCAGGAGTAGGCGGATTACCTATTCCCATTGTACATGGAATGACACTGGGTGAGTTAGCCCTGATGGTCAACGGTGAGAGTTGGTTACCCTCCTCACGGACTTGTGATGTGACAGTCATTCCTTGTAAGAACTACACTCACCAAACGATGTATCGCCTGCCCATTCCTCCTTCACCTAATCTGCCGAATATGAAAGCGATCTACCTATATCCTTCTACCTGCTTCTTTGAAGCGACCCCGGTAAGTTTGGGACGTGGGACCAGTTTACCTTTCCAAGTTTACGGACATCCTAATATGACCGGATACAACTACAGTTTTACTCCTCGAAGTGTCCCAGGAGCGAAGAACCCGCCACAACTCAATAAATTGTGTCATGGAGTAAATCTAAGCAATCTCAGCGACGAAGATATATGGAAAAAAGGAGTAAACCTAACCTACATAATCGATGCCTATCGTAATCTAAATATGGGGGACCATTTCTTCAGACCATTTTTTGAGTTGCTGATCGGTACGGACTATGTACGTAAAATGATAGAAGAGGGCAAAAATGCCAACGAAATAAAAGCAAGATGGAAAGAGGATGTCGAGAAATTCAAAGTACAGCGAAAGCCTTATCTACTCTATCCAGACAATTGATTAACCCTTAACCGGAAATATTATATTCATTAATCTGAAAAGCATGACACCTATAGCGGTATTAATCACTATTGCTGCTTATTTCCTGATATTGTTTACCATTTCATACATTGCAGGAAGAAAAGCTGATAACGAAGGATTCTTTGTGGGTAACCGCAAATCGGCTTGGTATGTGGTAGCCTTTGCCATGATTGGTTCCAGCATATCCGGAGTCACCTTTGTATCGGTTCCCGGCATGGTTGGAGTCAGTAATTTCTCATACTTGCAAATGGTACTTGGTTTTGTAACCGGACAAATCGTTATAGCCTTTGTTTTGATACCCTTGTTCTACCGGATGAATTTGGTATCCATTTATGAGTACTTGGAGAGCCGTTTCGGAACCTCTTCTTATAAGACAGGAGCATGGTTTTTCTTCATCTCCAAAATGCTGGGAGCAGCTGTACGGTTATTCCTCGTATGCCTCACATTACAATTTCTGGTTTTCGAACCTTTTCACATGCCCTTCATCCTGAATGTCATTCTCACAGTAACATTGGTCTGGCTCTACACATTCCGTGGAGGAGTGAAATCATTGATTTGGACTGATTCACTGAAAACATTCTGTCTGGTAGTATCCGTCGTATTATGTATTTACTACATTGCCACCGATCTGCGGCTCAGTTTCACAGAGATGATTTCCAGTATCTCCGACAGTTCCCTGTCACGTATGTTCTTTTTTGACGACGTAAATGACAAACGTTACTTCTTCAAGCAGTTTCTTGCCGGTGTGTTTACAATGATAGCCATGACAGGACTCGACCAGGACATGATGCAACGTAACCTAAGCTGCAAAAACTTCAAAGACTCACAAAAGAATATGATTACCAGCGGCATCTCCCAATTTTTCATCATCCTCTTATTTCTGATGCTGGGAGTACTGCTCTACATCTTCACGTCACGCCAGGGCATCGCAAATCCGGCAAAAAGTGACGAGCTTTTCCCTATGATCGCTACAGGTGGATATTTTCCAGCCATTGTGGGCATCTTGTTCATCATTGGGTTGATTTCAGCAGCTTATTCCGCAGCAGGATCAGCCCTGACAGCACTGACTACCTCGTTCACCGTAGACATACTGGGAAGCAAAGGGAAAACAGAAAAGACTGTACAAAAGATACGTAAACGAGTACATATCGGCATGGCGGTCGTCATGGGAATTGTCATCTTCGTATTCAATCTACTGAATAATACCAGCGTTATTGATGCTGTCTACATCCTTGCCAGCTATACATATGGCCCTATTTTAGGCCTGTTCGCCTTTGGCATTTTTACTAAAAAACAAGTACGTGACCGATATATCCCCCTGGTAGCCATCCTCTCACCCATCCTCTGTTTCATTTTGCAAAAGAACTCGGAGACCTGGTTCAATGGTTATCAATTCAGTTACGAACTACTGATATTTAATGCTTTGTTCACTTTTATAGGACTATGCCTCCTGATTAAGAAAACCAATTAACTTAACATCACAATGAAACCAATCCGCACTTCCCTGATTCTGCTGCTTGCAGCCGGCTTATTCCCACAAGCCGCAGCAGCGCAAGACCTGCCCAAAGACCTACGCTCCCAAGTAGGTGAGCTCCTGAATGAAACTGCCCGGAAAGAAGTTTCTATCGGGAAAATCCGTATCGATTCTATCAGTATGAAAAAAAACGAACTGATATTTTTCGCTAACATGAACTGTTCATACATTCCTTTCCGCGAAAACAACGTAGCCGAAATCTATCAGAGCGTAAAAGCACTGCTCCCCCCAGAGTTGAGCAAACGGAAATTACAGATCCGGACAGACCACCATACCATCGAAGAACTGATCCCCCTGGCACTTCGAAGTAAAAAGGGCAAGATGAAAACTCTGACATTCAGCCACAAAGTAGACAACCCCCTGATTACCAGGTTATCTGCTCCGTATGCCCCCACAAACGGATTACAGAACCGGCACATCGCTTTATGGCAAAGTCACGGCTTTTATTACGAACCGAAGCTAACCCGTTGGGAGTGGCAGCGTGCACGTATTTTTCAGACCGTAGAAGATCTCTACACTCAAAGCTATGTACTCCCTTTCCTTGTTCCGATGTTAGAAAATGCCGGAGCGACTGTCCTTCTTCCTCGTGAAAGAGACTGGCAGACAACTGAAATTATTGTCGACAACGATGGATGCAGAGACGGACACTCAATTTATACAGAACAAAACGGCAGTAAGGCATGGAGCAACGGAGCCGAAACAGGATTCGCCCACCTGAGGGCAACGTACAAAGACTTTGAGAATCCCTTTTGCGAAGGCAGTTACCGCCAGACAGAAACGATTAAGAAAGGAACCGCAAGCATTGCCGAATGGATCCCCGAAATTCCCCGGTCAGGCCGATATGCTGTTTATGTCTCCTATAAAACGGTGGACAACAGTACAGACGATGCCCTATACACCGTCTATCACCAAGGCGGCACATCACAGTTCAAAGTAAACCAGCAGATGGGAGGAGGAACCTGGATCTACTTAGGCACTTTTAGTTTCAGTGCAGGCAAAACCAATCACAAAGTCGTCCTCAGCAACCAATCCTCCAAAGCGGGCCGTCTGGTGACAGCCGATGCTGTAAAAATAGGCGGTGGTTATGGAAACATCGCCCGCAGTATCTCTGAAGAAGGGGGTGTAGATTATCCCTATGAGATCAGTAACTACCCTCGTTTCTGCGAAGCAGCACGCTACTGGATGCAATGGGCAGGCATACCGGATAGCGTTTACTCAGACAGTCGCGGTAAGAACGATTATACCGATGACTATAAATCACGTGGAATTTGGGTGAACTATCTCGCCGGAGGTTCGGCTGCCAACCCCACTGAAAAAGGACTGAATATTCCCATAGACATGGCTTTCGCCTTCCATTCAGATGCCGGCACCACCTATGGTGACACCATTATCGGCACATTAGGTATTTTCCAAACCTCTGCCTATGACGGGATATATGCAAATGGCACTTCACGGTATGCCTCCCGGGACTTGTGCGACCTGATACAGTCCAACATCGTGAAAGACATCCGCACTTTGCATGAACCGGAATGGACCCGCCGGGGAATGTGGAACCAGTCCTATTATGAGGCCCGTGTGCCACGAGTACCAACCATGTTGCTTGAACTCCTGTCTCACCAGAACTTTGCCGACATGCGTTACGGACTGGATCCTCGTTTTCGTTTCACCGTCAGCCGTGCCATCTACAAAGGAATGCTGCAATTCCTCTGTTCCCAATATAAAATGGATTATGTGGTACAGCCTTTGCCCGTCGATTCTATAAGCCTGCGCTTCATAGAGGGCAACCGGATAATGCTTTCATGGCAACCGGTAGACGATCCGCTGGAACCTACCGCAAAAGCAGACCAATACATCGTATATACCCGCATTGGAGAAGGAGACTTTGATAATGGCGTGATCGTAAACACTCCGGATTACCAGACAAACATCCCTTCAGGCGTAGTTTGCAGTTTCAAAGTAACCGCCCTCAACAAGGGAGGTGAAAGTTTCCCGTCCGAAATTCTTTCTATCGGGAAAGCCCTCAACGAAAAGGGAACAGTACTGGTAGTGAACGGGTTTAGCCGAGTCAGTGGTCCAGCAGACTTTACGGCAGATGCAGACACCCTGGCCGGATTCCTTGACGAACTGGACCATGGAGTACCTTACCAGACAGACATCAGCTATATTGGTCCGATGAAAGAGTTTCGTCGACAGATCCCATGGATGGACGACGACGCCTCCGGATTCGGCGACAGCTATGGTACGCACGAGACAATGGTAATTGCCGGAAACTCATTCGACTATCCGGCTGTACATGGAGAGGCGATTCTGAAAGCAGGATATTCATTTGTATCGTGTGGTCTCACTCCCTGCTCTTCACTCAAGAAGAAGAACGGGAGAGATAGTATCGCCAAGCAGACGGATGCTGCGTCAGGGGGCATTCCTGTCCTGCGGATGAACGACTACAAATACGTAGACCTGATTTTGGGTAAACAATGTCAGAGCAAGATGGGACGGGAAGGAATAAAACCATTGGAGTTTAAGACTTTTAGCGAAGAAATGCAGAATGCCATCTCTGATTATTGCCGGACAGGGGGTAATTTCTTCGTATCGGGAGCCTATGTAGCATCGGACCTATGGGATAATCGTTTAGCGAAAGCGGACGAAAAAGACAAGAAGTTCGCGATGGAAGTATTGAAATACAAATGGCGCACAGGACAAGCTGCTCGTAACGGAAAAGTGAAAGGCGTTGCTTCCCCATTCCCTGCAATCAAGGGAAATTACACATACCATCAGGAGTTGAATCCGGAATCGTATGTCGTAGAGTCGCCCGATGCCATCGAACCGGCCGTCCGGGGAGCATTCACCGTATTGCGATATTCGGAAAACAACCTGAGTGCCGGTATAGCCTATAAAGGAGATTATAAGACCTGTATATTGGGATTCCCGTTCGAATCGGTACGTACCTCCGAAGAGAGAGAACAGTTAATGAAAGCCATACTGGCTTTCTTTGGACAATGATAACACAGGTGGAGTAACTGCACGTATAGGGTGCATACCCTCATCAAGGCAGCAACCGTTCCACTGACAAGAAACTGAAAAGTGTAGTAATAACAAATAAAATCATCATCTATGAATAGAAGGCTTTCTATATTCGTAATCATTTTGTTTTTCCTGTTGCCTGCCGCCGTGCAGGCACAGGCAACAGGTTCTTTCCGCTTTGCACAACTGACGGACATACACCTCAGTCCCAACAACCCGAAACCGGCAGAAGATTTGAAGCGTTCTGTCGAACAGATTAACACCACGCCGGGAATAGACTTTGTATTAGTCACCGGAGACCTCACCGAAGAAGGTGACCGTGCCACCATGTTGCTTGTAAAGTCCATACTCGACCAGTTGAAGGTGAAATACTATGTCATACTGGGTAATCACGAAACCAAATGGAGCGACTCCGGATGCACCGCATTCAGCGATATTTTCGGAGGAGAGCGATTTGAATTTGAACACAAAGGCTTCCTGTTCCTTGGGTTCAATTCCGGTCCGCTAATGCGCATGGCCTACGGGCATGTAGTGCCGCAAGACATCACATGGATGAAACAGGAAATGAACAAAGCAGGGAAAGAGAAGCCTGTGATTCTGGTCACCCACTACCCCATGCTGGATGGAGATGTTGACAACTGGTATGATGTCACCGATGCCGTGCGTCCCTACAATATCCGCACCTTTATCGGAGGGCACTATCACCGTAACCGTCTCCTCTCGTACGACGGGATTCCGGGCATTCTCACCCGCTCGAACCTACGGGACAAAGATGGCATAGGCGGTTATGGCATATTTGATGTCACTCCGGATTCTATTATCACTTACGAACAGCGTATCGGTGAACCGATGAAACGATGGGCTGCCTTGTCACTCACTAAACCTTATTACGACCGTTCCGGAAAAGCAGTGAAATATCCCAGTTTCGCGGTGAACGAAGAATATCCACAAGTGAAAGCAGACTGGTTAGTGCAGACCGGAGCCGGTATTTACTGCTCACCTGCTGTCTGGAAAGACAAAGTCTATGTCGGTGACGACTTGGGTTTTCTGACCTGCTATACCTTGAAAAGCGGACAGAAATTGTGGAATTTCCAATCCGGAAAACGTATTGTAGGCACTCCCGATGTAGCCGACGGAGTCGTCGTCTTTGGCTCTGCCGACCATAACATTTACGGTCTGGATGCCCGAACCGGTAAAGAACGTTGGCGAGTGACCGCAGGAGAACCGGTATTGGGAGCCGTAACCATTGAAAAAGGAGTTGCCTATATCGGTGCCAGCGACTCCACCTTCCGTGCCATCCACATCAAAAGCGGAAAGGTGTTGTGGAGCTATGCCGGCATCAAGGGCTATGTTGAGACAAAACCTCTGATAGAAGGAAACAAAGTCATATTCGGTGCATGGGACAATACGCTCTATGCCCTTGACAAGACTAACGGCAAGGAACTCTGGAAATGGACCGGAGGACTCACCCGCATGCACTTCTCACCCGCTGCCGTATGGCCGGTAGCTGCACACGGAAAAGTATTCATCACCGACCCGCAACGTGCCATGACTGCCATCAACCTGGAGACAGGAGAAACTGTATGGCGTACCTTCCAGTCGATGGTACGCGAAACCATCGGATTATCCGCCGACAAAAAAAGGATCTATAGCAAAACAATGAATGACAGCGTAGTCTGTTACTCCACCATCGGAGACGTCCCGAAAAAGCTCTGGGCCTCTAATGTCGGTTTCGGCTATGAACATGCCCCATCCATGCAGATGGAAAAAGACGGCGTAGTGTTCAGTAGTACCAAAGAAGGACTTATCTTTGCACTGGAAGCAAGCACCGGGCAGGTACTGTGGAAACATAAGATCGGTAATTCACTGATTAATACCGTGATTCCCGTCAGTCGCCCTCAGGTACTGTTTACAGCTACCGGCGGCGAAGTGGGAAGACTCAACTGTTCTCTCCTCCCGTAATGAGGAGAATAGAGAGGTTCATCCGGTAAATGCGTAGTTTAATAAATGACTCTATTTATCAACGCGTTACATTTACCGGCTTTTTCGAACGGATGTAAAAGCATTTACCTCGGCGTGTAACGGCTTTTACCCCGGCGTGTAAAACCTTTTACCCCGGCATGTAAAGCTCTTTACTCCGGTATGTAAATGGAGTGATCATGCGGAGTGAATGGAGTGATCGTGAAAAGAGACGAACGCTTTATTCCGGTTATCGGAATTATGCATCTATCGGATGAATAAAAAAAGAGACTACCTGCCTTAGTGACAGGCCGGAAGACAATAAAGAGAGAAAAAAATGAAATAATAACAATAATAATCGGCAGTATCCCTCCGCCCCTCCAATGTAGGAGAGATTGTGGGAGAGACCGTCAATCGCTTATGGAATCAACAATCAATTGCTTCATCCCCTATGCGGGAGTGGCACAAGCAGAAAAAACAGTTCAAGGATTACAGGCTACAGATTTAGTGAAGAAAATCTACCTCCTCGCCACCTCTCCCGACATCGATCCACTGCCGGGATGCGAACTGCTCTATGTGGACAAACTCACTGACAGTGCTGCCATGTACGCCATTGCTGAGCGTTCCGATGCAGACTATGCATTACTCTATACCAAACATACCACACTCGAGTTGGGCATGTTCGCACTCGAACGGATGATTCATATCGCCAAAGACTCGGGAGCCGGCATGGTATATGCCGACCACTATCAGGTGACGGAAGGTAAGCAGAGCAATGCCCCTGTCATCGACTATCAGTTCGGAAGCCTCCGTGACGATTTTGACTTCGGCTCTGTACTCCTATTCAAGGCCTCAGCCCTGAAAGAGACTGTCAAGAGGATGAAAACCAGTTACGACTTCGCCGGTCTCTATGACCTGCGCCTCAAACTATCGCAGAAATATCCGCTGGTACACATCAACGAATATCTCTATTCGGAAATAGAGAATGATACCCGCAAGAGTGGTGAAAAAATATTCGATTATGTAGACCCGAAAAATCGTGAACGGCAGATCGAAATGGAAGCAACTTGCACCGAACACCTGAAAGAGATAGGCGGTTATCTGAAACCGGAGTTTGAAAAGATAGAGTTCAGTGCCGATAACTTTGAATATGAAGCTTCCGTGATAATCCCGGTACGTAACCGCATCCGCACCATACGCGATGCCATCCGTTCGGTGCTCAGCCAAAAAACAGAATTCAAGTTCAATCTGATCGTTATCGACAATCATTCTACCGACGGCACTACCGAAGCCATCGACGAATATAAAGAGGATGACCGCCTGATTCACCTCATTCCCGAGCGTAACGATCTGGGTATCGGCGGTTGCTGGAACCTGGGCGTGTACCACCCCCTGTGCGGCAAGTTTGCCGTGCAACTGGACAGTGACGATGTATATGCTCACGAGAGAGCGCTGCAACTGATGGTCAATGCCTTCTACGAACAGAACTGTGCCATGGTAGTAGGCACCTACATGATGACAGACTTCGATATGAACATGATTCCGCCGGGCGTCATTGACCATAAAGAGTGGACCCCGGAAAACGGACGCAACAATGCGCTCCGTATTAATGGTCTGGGTGCTCCCCGTGCATTCTATACACCGATGCTCCGCGAAGTGAAAGTGCCCAATACCAGCTATGGTGAAGATTACGCATTGGGACTGAATTTCTCACGCCGCTACCAGATCGGCCGTATATACGAAGTTGTCTACCTCTGCCGCCGATGGGACGATAACTCGGACGCCTCACTCGACATTGTGAAGATGAATGGACACAACCTTTACAAAGATCGCATCCGTACCTGGGAATTGCAGGCACGGATCGCATTAAACAAAAAACAAAGATGAACAAGGAATTACAGAACCTGCTGAATGAGCAGCTCACCTCGTGGGAAATGGCGCAAAAGAATTACGATGCGTTGAAGCGTGTACGTGTAAAAGAGGTAGAAGTGAATGGCTGTCTTTACAAAGTGCAATTCAACCCGGCACGCATTGTTTCATCGGCAGCCAAAGTAGACAGCAAGTCGATTCAGGAACGTAAGTGTTTCCTGTGTCCGGCCCATCTTCCGCCAATGCAAAAGGGGATTCCTTTTGGAGACCATTATCAGATATTGGTCAATCCGTTTCCCATATTCCCCAGCCACCTGACAGTTCCCGAACTACAGCACGTCGATCAGCGCATCTTGTACCGTTTTGCTGATATGCTCGATCTGGCTGATTGTGCGGAAGATTATATTGTCTTCTACAACGGCCCCCAATGTGGGGCATCAGCCCCCGATCATATGCATTTTCAGGCCGGTAGCAAAGGCTTCCTTCCCATCGAACAAGAATGGAAGGAGAAAAGGGCAGAGAAAATAATTACCAATGAAGCTGCCACTCTATGGGCACTGGACGACTCTCCCCGTACAACACTCTTAATTGAATCGGAAAGTAAAGAGGCAGCCGTCACACTATTCAACGCCGTATACGGAGCCATGAATCTCAAATCCGGCGAAGAGGAGCCGATGATGAATGTATTGGCATGGAAAGAACGAGGCAAACAGATTGTCTGTATCTTTCCCCGCGCCAGACACCGCCCTGCATGTTATATGGCCCAAGGGGATACCAATATACTGATCAGCCCGGCGTCAGTAGATATGGGTGGCGTTTTCATCACCCCATTGGAGAAGGACTTTGAGAAAATCACAGCAAATGATATTGCCGACATTCTCAGTGAGGTATGCTTGAAACCGGCAGACTTCCGTGCATTGATAGAACGCATAAAACAACGATCATGAAAGAACCTAAAGTACAGGTCGGCATTTTGTCCGAACCTCAAATCGAATTCATACTGCTGAACTCTTACCATATCAAAGGAAAAGAGATTGCCGGCAGACAGGTCGTGACCTATGTTGACGGACAAATCCGCTGGCAAGGACACCTTTATGACGAATTGCTGTTTGAACCCATGCACGAAGAAAGTGATGCTTTCGAATTACTGAATGTCACCATCGGCATTAACTTCCATTGGGAACGGAAAGAAGACCAACGCTTTATGGGAGCATTGAAAATCATTGTCGAGAACGAAAAGCTGACAGGGATCAATGTAATTCATGTAGAAGACTACCTGACCAGTGTCATCTCATCGGAGATGAGTGCAACGGCAAGCCTCGAACTGCTGAAGGCCCATGCAGTGATCTCAAGAAGCTGGTTATTGGCCCAAATTCATAGGAACAAAGCAATTACGGCATCTCAAAGCCTCTATTCAGCTTTCACACAGACCAACCAGGAGCTTATCAGATGGTACGACCGTGAAGATCACACCCACTTCGACGTTTGCGCCGACGACCATTGCCAGCGCTACCAAGGCATCACCCGTGCCTCAACCGAAATGGTGAGGCAAGCCATCGCTGCCACCCGCGGACAAATACTTATGTGGGAAGGAAACATTTGTGACGCCCGTTTCTCAAAATGTTGCGGCGGTGCTTTCGAAGAGTTCCAATATTGTTGGGAAGGTATCAAGCATCCGTATCTTTCCAAGCAAAGAGACAGCAAAACAGGATCCGGACTGCCCGATCTACGGGTAGAGTCCGAAGCCGACCAATGGATTCGAACCTCACCCGAAGCTTTCTGTAACACAAAAGACAAGAAAATATTGTCTCAGGTTTTAAATAACTACGATCAGGAGACCAACGACTTCTATCGTTGGAAAATAGAGTATAAACAAGACGAACTTTCCGAGCTTATCCTGAAACGTTCGGGCATTGATTATGGACAGATACTCGACCTGATTCCGGTGGAACGGGGAACCTCCGGACGGCTTGTCAAGTTAAAAATCAGAGGGAGCAAACGGACCATGACTATCGGTAAGGAACTGGAAATACGCCGTACACTCTCTACATCTCACCTTTACAGTTCCGCTTTCGTCATCGACAAGGCAGATATCGTGGATGACGTACCGGGACGGTTTATCCTCACCGGTGCCGGATGGGGGCACGGAGTAGGACTTTGCCAAATAGGAGCAGCCGTCATGGGCGAGCAAGGTTACCCATACGATACTATTTTATTGCATTACTACATCGGTGCAACGATAGATAAACTTTATTAAACACACACTCTTATCATGAAAAACAAGACCATATCACCATGGGCATGGATTCCGACCCTGTACTTTGCACAAGGATTACCTTATGTAGCCGTAATGACTATTTCGGTAATTATGTACAAGAATCTGGGTATCTCCAACACGGATATTGCACTCTACACCTCCTGGCTCTATCTGCCCTGGGTCATCAAACCCTTTTGGAGCCCGTTTGTCGACTTATTGAAAACCAAGCGCTGGTGGGTAATCAGCATGCAGTTGCTGGTTGGTGCCGGACTGGCAGGAATCGCTTTCACCATACCCATGCCAAATTTTTTCCAGACCACCCTTGCCATCTTCTGGCTGGTGGCCTTCAGTTCGGCTACGCATGACATTGCTGCCGACGGATTTTATATGCTGGCACTGAACGTACAAGACCAGGCACTTTATGTAGGGATACGCAGTACCTTCTACCGCATTGCCACAATTGCCGGACAAGGTTTGTTGGTGATGCTTGCCGGCGGCCTGGAAATATGGACAGGCAGTATTAAATACGGATGGAGCATCACCTTCTTTATCCTTGCAGGACTATTCCTTGCTTTTTGCCTCTACCACAAATGCGTATTACCGAAACCTGACAGTGACAAAGCAGTAGTAGGTGAGAACAGCGCAAGCGCCATTTTCAATGGATTCATAGAAACCTTTGCCTCTTTTTTCCGCAAAAAACAGGCTGGAGTAGCCATCCTCTTTATGCTATTCTATCGCTTCCCTGAAGCACAGTTAGTGAAGCTCATCAACCCATTCCTGCTCGATCCTGTCGAGAAAGGCGGATTAGGACTGACTACCGCCGAAGTAGGATTGGTTTACGGAACCATCGGCATCATCGGACTGACATTAGGAGGCATCGTCGGCGGTATTTGTGCAGCCAAAGGAGGACTGCAAAAATGGTTGTGGCCAATGGCATGGAGCCTGTCGCTGACCTGCCTCACCTTTGTATATCTGGGTTACTTCCAGCCACAGAACTTTGTGATCATCAACCTGTGCGTATTTATCGAACAGTTTGGTTACGGGTTCGGATTCACAGCCTATATGCTTTACTTGATTTACTACTCTGACGGAGAACATAAGACGGCGCACTATGCCATCTGCACTGCTTTCATGGCATTAGGCATGATGCTGCCGGGCATGGCCGCCGGCTGGTTACAGGAACTGATCGGATACGAAAACTTCTTTATCTGGGTAATGGCTTGTTGTGCCGCCACAATTGCCGTATGTGCCTTCATCAAGATAGACCCCGATTATGGGAAGAAAAAAGAGAATATTGCCGAGGAGAAGAAATAAAGTTACTCCAAACATTGTAGGATAACTAAAAAAGATAAGATTATGACACATAAAAGAAGTATATTGAGACTTTTGCTCATTCTTTTTATCCTTGTTTCCAATACTCCCCTTTCCCAAGGGATGGAACCAGGTGTAAAACCTCCGGGAATCCGTATCAAAACAGGTATTGAAGTCCTAAAAGAACAAAACTTCAAATGTCTTGAAGGGAAACGTGTAGGGCTGATCACCAACCCGACCGGTGTAGACAATCAGTTGCGGTCCACTATCGACATTCTTCATGAAGCGCCCAATGTCAACTTAGTGGCTCTGTACGGACCGGAGCATGGTGTACGGGGTGATGTGCATGCCGGCGACAAAGTGGATAACACGAACGACCCCACTACCGGACTACCCGTTTATTCACTCTATGGCAAAACGCGTAAGCCGAGCCCCGAAATGCTAAAAGACATTGATGTATTGGTATATGACATACAGGACATCGGCTGCCGCTCGTTCACCTATATCAGCACCATGGGAGTGGCTATGGAAGCTGCCGCCGAAAATGGTAAAGAGTTTATTGTCCTTGACCGCCCCAATCCGATAGGCGGATTAAAAATAGAAGGGAATCTCGTAGAAGATGGATACATATCTTTTGTCAGCCAATTTAAAATTCCGTACCTTTACGGACTTACTTGTGGCGAGCTTGCACTGATGCTCAATGGAGAACAAATGTTGGGCAGGCCATGCAACCTGCATGTTGTGAAAATGAAGGGGTGGAAGCGAAAAATGGATTATGTACAGACAGGACTCCAATGGATTCCTTCGTCCCCACACATCCCGCATCCGCATTCCGCTTTCTTCTATCCCGTTTCGGGGATACTCGGCGAACTGGGCTATATGTCGATTGGTGTGGGTTATACCATTCCGTTCCAGATGTTTGCCGCTCCTTGGATAGAGGCAGACAGGTTGGCTGATAACCTGGACCGTCTGAACCTGCCGGGAGTGATATTCCGTCCGATGCACCTCAAACCCTTCTATTCGGTAGGCAAAGGGGAACATCTGCAAGGCGTACAAGTACATATTGTGGACTTTAATAAAGCTGCACTAAGCGAGATACAGTTTTACGTGATGCAGGAAATAGCTGTACTCTATCCGGGCCGGGCCGTATTCGACCATGCCGATAAAGGACGTTTCCGTATGTTCGATCTCGTCAGCGGCTCCAAAGAAGTACGCGAACGTTTCAGTCGGCGCAACCGCTGGGAAGACGTCCGCAATTATTGGTACAAAGACGTTGACGACTTCCGCCGGCTGTCGAAGAAGTATTATTTGTATAAATAAAAACTGGGACCGAGGAGTGCCCGACAAACAAAGAAACAATGAAAACGGAAAGAAACTATGACGAATTCCTGCGAGACATCAGCCGATTTATCCCACAGGATAGAATATTTACCGACGAGCTCCATCGCCTGGCATGGGGGACAGATGCGGGTTTCTACCGACTGATTCCTCTAATTGTAGTTAACTCGATCGACGACGATGAAGTATTCGAAATGATCTATCTGGCCGACAGATATAATATACCGGTAACTTTCCGCGCTGCCGGAACCAGTCTTTCGGGACAGTCCATTAGTGACTCTGTTCTGATTATAGCTGGCAAAGGCTGGGATCACTACGAACTCTCACCCGATCACGAACAGATTTACCTGGAGCCCGGTATCATCGGACAACGGGTAAACGAGATCCTCGCACCTTACGGACGTAAATTTGCTCCCGATCCGGCTTCCATAAAAAGCGCCATGGTAGGTGGAATCGTAATGAACAATGCTTCGGGCATGAACTGCGGGACACATGCCAACAGTGATAAGATGCTGCTGTCGGTACGTATCATACTCCCTGACGGATATTATCTTAATACCGCCAGCCAGGAATCCCGAGAAAACTTTGAAGAAGATCATCCCGATTTCCTCCGCCGCATCTGCGAGCTACGTGACCAGGTACGTAGCAACAAAGAACTGAGTGCACGTATCCGTTATAAATATTCAATCAAGAACGTAACAGGGTTGAATATTCTTCCCTTCCTCGTATACGATGATCCGTTCGATATTATTGCCCACCTGATGGTAGGCTCGGAGGGCACATTAGCTTTCCTTTCCGGTGTGACTATGAAAACGGAATACGACTATCCGCACAAGGCAAGCGCCATGCTCTATTTCAGCGACATCAAAGAAGCATGCCGTGCAGTGGTAGCCATGAAAAAACTCGTCAACACAGATGGGGAGTGGATTGTAAAAGGTGCGGAACTGCTCGACTGGAAATCCCTGGCTTCTGTGAATGATCCGACGGGAGAAGGGCTAACAGCCGTATTGACCGAAACCAAAGCACGCACACAGGAAGAGCTCAACCACAACATCACTGTCATCGAAGATACATTAAAGGCATTTAAAACCTACATCCCGGTCCACTTTACCGACCGTCCCGAGGAATATTCCAAATATTGGGCAATCCGTTCGGGCATTTTCCCCTCTGTAGGAGGAACCCGTCCTCCGGGAACAACCTGTCTGATTGAGGATGTGGCCTTCCACATTGAAGACCTCCCCGAGGCGACAGCCGAACTGCAACAGCTCATTGCCCGGCACGGATACGATGACGCCTGCATTTACGGTCATGCGTTAGAAGGCAATTACCACTTCATTATCAACCAGTCATTCAGTAATGAAGTTGAAATAAAACGGTATGAAGCCCTGATGAACGACATAAAAGAACTGGTAGTGGACAAATATGACGGCTCATTAAAGGCAGAACACGGCACAGGACGAAACATGGCTCCGTTCGTAAAGCAGGAATGGGGAGAAGAAGCTTTCGCTATCATGAAGGCGGTAAAACAACTCTTTGACCCCAAAGGATTATTTAATCCGGGCGTTATCTTCAACGACGACCCTCAATGCCATATCAAACATTTCAAGCCTCTCTCACCATTGGCAATAGGAGAAGGCTCCGAAGTGACACGCCAGATAGACCGGTGTATCGAATGCGGATTCTGCGAAGTGAACTGTCTCTCGTGCGGATTCACGCTCTCCTCACGCCAGCGTATTGTCATACAGAGGGAAATCTCACGCCTGAAAAAAAGCGGGGAAAATCCGCAGTTACTGGAAACACTGTCCAAGTTATACCGGTATCCGGGTAATCAGACCTGTGCCGGTGACGGCCTGTGTGCCACGTCTTGTCCGATGGGTATCAATACCGGTGACCTGACCCACCTCCTGCGTCAGGCAGAGCTACCGTCCAACAGCACCGGTTATAAGGCGGGGAAATTTGCCGCCAATCATTTCGCAGGAATAAAAAATGCCCTGCGACCGGTACTGTCACTTGCCAATACGACACACAGCCTGCTGGGAACTTCCAGGATGACTTCCATTACTCGAAAGATGCACAACGTATGGGGACTTCCGCAATGGACACCGGCCATGCCTATGAGCTATAAGATACACAAGAAGGACAACAACAAGGCACCGGATGCAAAGAACAAGGTGGTCTACTTCCCCAGTTGCATCAACCAAACTATGGGATTGGCAAAAAATTCTCCCGTAGAGCAACCTTTGGTTAACAAAATGCTCTCTCTGCTTCAGAAAGCGGGATACGAAGTCATCTTCCCGCCCAAGATGGAGAAACTCTGTTGCGGAACCATTTGGGAAAGCAAAGGTATGCTGGATATAGCCGACAGCAAATCGGCTGAACTGGAAGCCGCCTTATGGGAGGCCAGCGAACAGGGACGGTATCCGGTACTTTGCGACCAGAGCCCTTGTCTGCACCGTATGCGTGCCACTATCCAAAAGATGAAGCTATACGAACCGGCTGAATTTATCTATACGTTCCTGCGGGATAAACTGGAATTCACTCCCACAGACCGTCCCGTAGCCGTACACATCACATGTTCCATGCGTAAAATGGGATTGTCGAATACACTGATTTCACTGGCCGGACTATGTTCAACGCAAGTGCTTGTTCCGGAAGAGGTGGGTTGTTGCGGCTTTGCCGGAGATAAAGGATTCACCCGGCCGGAACTCAACACTTATGCTTTACGCAAACTGCGTCCGCAACTGGAGAAAGCAGGAATCAGTATCGGCTATTCAAACAGCCGCACCTGTGAAATCGGTTTAGCCACTAACACCGGCATCCCCTATGTATCAATTGCCTATCTGGTGGATCAGTGCACTCGTCCACGTGAAACAAAAGAATAACTTAACACTTAAATAAGAATGCAATGAATCAAACAGCCAACAAACGTCTACTTGCCCTCGATGTGTTGCGGGGTATCACTATCGCAGGAATGATTATGGTCAACAATCCCGGCAGCTGGAGCTACGTATATGCTCCCCTCGGACATGCGGCATGGATCGGTCTGACTCCGACCGACCTAGTCTTTCCTTTCTTCATGTTCATCATGGGCATTTCCACCTATATATCATTAAGAAAGTATAACTTCGAATTCAGTCATTCTGCAGCCTTGAAAATACTTAAAAGAACCATTGTGATCTTTGCCATCGGTTTGGGAATCGCATGGTTCTCCATGTTTTGCCACACTTGGAATTCACTATCCGGCGAAGATATTCCATTCTTCTCCCGTCTGGGGGAATCAGTCTGGACTTTCGGTCACATTCGCATCCTGGGTGTCATGCAGCGATTGGCCCTCTGCTACGGCGCAACGGCTATCATCGCTTTAATCATGAAGCATAAATACATCCCATACCTGATAGCCGCCTTGCTAATCGGTTACTTCATCATCCTGATCACCGGAAACGGATTTGAATACAACAGTACCAACATCCTGGCGGTGGTGGACCGTGCCGTATTGGGCGAGGCACATATGTACAAAGACAACGGCATCGATCCGGAAGGTGTATTAAGCACCATACCTTCGATAGCCCATGTGCTGATAGGCTTCTGCGTAGGCAAACTGCTGATGGAAGTAAAAGACATCAATGAAAAAATAGAACGCCTGTTCCTGGTTGGCACTATCCTCACCTTTGCGGGTTTCCTACTCAGCTACGGCTGTCCAATCAGCAAAAAGATCTGGTCACCGACATTCGCGATTGTCACTTGCGGACTGGCATCCAGTTTCCTGGCACTCCTCGTATGGATTATCGACGTAAAAGGTTATACACGATGGAGCCGGTTCTTCGAATCGTTCGGAGTCAACCCACTATTCATCTACGTGACCGGAGCCGTTCTCTCTATTCTGTTGGGCAACGTACTGATACCTTATGACGGCCATACCATCAGCCTTCACGGATTTGTGTATAAGATCATCCTCCAACCCCTGCTCGGCGATTATCCCGGTTCTTTAGCATTCGCCATCTTATTCGTAGGGCTGAACTGGTGTATCGGATACATCCTGTATAAGAAAAAAATATATATAAAGATATGATACTAATAGCAGACAGTGGTTCTACTAAGACCGATTGGTGTGTAGTAGAGCATGGACAGTTAGTCCAGCAGATTTTTACGAAAGGCACTAACCCTTTCTTTCAGTCTGAAAAGGAAATCAGTAATGAAATAGCAACCGCCCTGATTCCTCAATTAAAGACAAACAAGTTCGAGACTGTTCACTTCTATGGAGCCGGTTGCGCTTTCCCCGACAAAATAGAAACGGTGCGCAAAGCCATAGCTGCGCATCTGCAAGTAAGCGGAGAGATTGAGGTCAGTACGGACATGCTTGCTGCCGCCAGGGGACTGTGTGGCCATCAACCGGGCATCGCCTGCATCATGGGCACAGGATCGAACTCTTGTTATTATGACGGTAAAAACATAGTCAGCAATGTATCGCCATTAGGATTTATTCTGGGTGACGAAGGCAGTGGGGCGGTTTTGGGTAAGCTGCTGGTAGGCGATATCCTTAAGAATCAAATGACTCCGGGACTTAAAGAAAAGTTCCTGGAACAATACAACCTGACGCCTGCCGAAATTATCGACCGGGTATATCGCCAACCGTTTCCAAATCGTTTCCTGGCAAGTTTCTCTCCATTCCTGGTCGAACACCTCGATGAACCGGCCATACGCGAACTGGTTCTGAACAGCTTTAAAAAGTTCCTGAAACGCAATGTAATGCAATACGACTACCAGCATGCCCGGGTCCATTTCATCGGTTCAGTAGCGTTCTACTACAAAGAATTACTGTCGGAGGCGTGTAAGGCAATGGGGATTCACCTGGGAACGATTATCAAGAGTCCGATGGAAGGACTGATTAAATTTCACGAGTAACGTATACGAATTATAGAACAAAAACATGAATAGTAATATAGAAAAATCAGATAAAACATCCTTCGTCAAGATTTCCGAGCAACCCTCGCTCTACAGTGATCTTGAGAAGAAGTCGGTCCGCGAAATACTGGAAGATATCAATACCGAAGACCAAAAGGTGGCTCTTGCCGTACAGAAAGCTATTCCTCAAATTGAAAAGTTAGTCACACAGATTGTCCCCCGCATGAAACAGGGGGGACGCATCTTCTACATGGGGGCCGGAACCAGCGGACGCCTCGGGGTTCTCGACGCTTCAGAGATCCCTCCCACTTTCGGGATGCCTCCCACATTGATCATCGGGCTGATTGCAGGCGGAGATACCGCCTTGCGTAATCCGGTAGAGAATGCCGAAGACAATACCACCCGGGGGTGGGAAGAACTGACGGAACATAACATCAACAGTAAAGATACCGTCATCGGTATTGCAGCCTCAGGTACGACTCCCTATGTGATCGGAGCCATGCATGCGGCACGCGAGCACGGCATCCTCACCGGTTGCATCACCAGCAACCCGAACTCGCCGATGGCCGCAGAAGCCGATGTACCTATCGAAATGATCGTAGGTCCCGAATATGTAACAGGCAGTTCGCGCATGAAATCAGGAACAGGCCAGAAGATGATTCTGAACATGATCACAACCTCGGTTATGATTCAACTGGGACGCGTGAAAGGCAACAAGATGGTCAATATGCAGCTTAGCAACCAGAAGTTGGTGGACCGCGGCACACGCATGATTGTCGAAGAACTCGGGTTAGAATATGACAAGGCTAAAGCACTGTTGCTGATGCACGGTTCCGTGAAAAAAGCGGTAGATGCATATAAAGCCGGATAACAAAACCGAACCCTCCTAAACTTACAATACCATGAATACGAAAAACAAAGTTCACTTCTCCCTCATCTCTCTGCAGGAAAGAAAAGGGACGAAATCTCTGCTCACCGCTTTGGCTCTTCTGTTCTGCAGTCTGCAAGCTGTCGCACAACCTCTGCCACGCGTTGCCCCCGAGCAAGTAGGCATGGATTCTCACCGTCTGTTGCATGCCGACGAGGCTATTCAGAAGGCGATCCTTAACAAAGAAATACCGGGAGCCGTACTCGCCGTGGTCCGTCATGGCAAAATGGCCTATCTCAAGGCTTATGGTAACCGGCGGATCTATCCCAATATAGAACCGATGGAGATAAATACCGTCTTCGATATGGCTTCTTGCAGCAAGCCGATGTCGACTGCTGTTTCTGCCATGATTCTGATTGAACGCGGACAACTGCGCCTACTCGATCGCGTCAACCTCTACTTGCCTGACTTCCGGGAATGGCAGGGAGAGAACGGAGAGAAACAGGACATCCGCATTGTAGACCTTATGACTCACACTTCGGGCCTTCCACCTTACGCACCGGTAGCCGAGTTACAGAAAGAGTACGGTTCACCCAATCCGGAAGGGCTCATGAAGTATATTTCCACTTGCAAACGTGACTTCAAGCCTCAAACGAATTTTCAGTATAGTTGCCTCAACTATATCACCTTGCAACATGTCATCGAAGTCATTACCGGACAAAACCTGCGGGACTTTGCCAAAGAGAATATCTTCAATGTCCTGGGCATGCAGCACACCGATTATCTGCCCACCGTACAGCAGAAAGACGGAAAGTGGATAAATACCGTAGATTACCCCTGGATGGATTTGATTGCACCTACCGAGAAGCAAAAAGACGGAAGTGTACTCTGCGGACAGGTGCACGATCCGTTGGCGCGCATCCTGAACGGAGGAATCTCCGGCAATGCAGGGGTCTTCTCGGACGCCAATGATATTGCCGTTCTCGCAGCTGCCTTGCTGAATGGGGGCGAATATAATGGTCGCCGTATTCTCAGCCCACTGGGGGTAAAAACCATGCGTACCGTTCCCCGCGAAGTAGCCGGACTGGGACGCACTCCGGGATGGGATGTCTTCTCAGCCTATGCCTCAAATCATGGCGATCTCTTCGGCCCGAACACCTTCGGGCATACAGGATATACGGGTACTTCCATCCTGATTGACCCAGATAACGACACGGCCGTCATCCTGCTCATCAACGCCGTGCATCCTGAAGACGGACACAGTGTAGTCCGCCTCCGTTCGCTGGTTGCCAATGCAGTAGCCGCTTCTATCTGCCCGCCCGCACAAGTATATACGGATCATTATTACAAACGTTTCCTGGAATTTGAAGCAGATGCTCCCATCGGACCGAAGGATATCGTAATGGTGGGCAATAGCCTCACCGAAAACGGCGGAGACTGGAACATACGCCTGAATAAAAAGAATATAAGAAACCGCGGAATCATTGGTGACGAAGCAATGGGAATTTACCAACGTCTTTTCCAGATATTGCCCGGCACTCCCCGGAAGATTTTCCTGATGGCAGGAATAAACGATGTGTCACACAACCTGAGTGCCGATAGTGTGGTAGAACTGGTTACTCTGGTCATAGACAAAATACGAACCGGATCACCATCCACCGAACTCTATCTGCAGAGCCTTTTACCCATTAACGAATCGTTCGGACGATACAAAACAATGACTGGTAAAACCGACCTGATACCCGAAATCAACAGTAAGTTGGAAGCACTTGCCAAAGACAGGAAAATACCTTTTATCAACCTTTTCCCTCTATTTACGGAGAAAGGTAGCAATGTGATGCGGAAAGAACTGACTACGGATGGACTCCATCTGACGGAGGAAGGCTACAAGATTTGGAGCAAAGCATTGAGAAGGGTGTGTCGAAACTCACCACAGAAGGTACAGAGTAAATTTTAAGCCATTGATTATCAATATTGATAATCTGTGTGATCTGTGGTGAAAAGACTCTTGACACAGCCCTTTCAAATATATTCTTTAAGTGCCGCCATATCTTCCAGCGTCACCACTTTCTTATTGATTGAAATCAGGCCCTCCTTCATCATCTTATTTATTTCTTTCGAAAGTGCAGGGCGGGTTACCCCCAGATATTCTGCCAACTGGACCTGATTATGCTCCAATATAGCCGTATTCGGAGAAGTCTTATGCTCCATGAAGTAATAAACCAAACGGCTGCGCAGCATCTTGTAAGAAAGAATCCTCAGACGGGTGACCGTACACTTGTTACAATTGCCTGTGACACACAGGAAACGGTGCAGTAAATCGGGCACGGAACTGATCAACTTAAAAACGGAAGTACGGGTAGCCATCAGCAAAACAGAATCTTTGCTGGCAGTAAACGTAGCAGGCAAGATATTCTTATCGCCAAACAGATGGGGTGTGGCAAAAGCACGGGGAGCACGGATATCTTCTACCTTCACCAGATTTCCTGCCACATCAACGATATTGACCTCCAGTTCTCCCTTCAGCAATATATACAAATGATTGCAATAGGTGTCCTGCTTCAATACGACCTCTTTCCTGGCAACCTCGTACACCGAAAGTTCCAGTTCCAAAGGCAGCCGACGTTGCAAACTGACATCCATATCCTTAAATAAAGATATCTGCCACAAGATTTTTTGATATTCGTCTGTAAACTCTACTTTTACCACAATGCTTGTCTTTTTAGCAAAGATAGCATTTTCTCCCGTACCAATCCTACCACTTGGTAAATAAAATACGCGGATTGATGTTCAGTGTCAGCCATCCCCAGTCCTGCCAGCTCTTATGGCTGCCACCTTTTACAATGTCCATATATTTAGTTCCAAGCATGGTCGAATAACCGGCTGTCAGTTTTACATCTTTCATCAAAACATAATCTACCTGCAAATCGAACTCCGATCCCAGACTGCGTCCTTCTTTACCGTCTATGGCCGTTACGTCATAAGTCGTAGAAAAATGGTGATAATTCAGTGAGAACCCTATCTTTTGGGTCGGCTTGAAATCAACACTGAGTATTTTGTCCCACAAACCTTTGTTATAAGCCGATGCATAAAAATAATCCATTCCTCCATAGAATTTATGATGTGTCCCGTAAAGCGGATCAAAAGTAGTTACCTTCTTACTGTCGGGATCTCCGCTCAGGTAGTCCGTGCCGAGGCTTACACTCCACTTTGGATCGATCTTATACCCGGCTTTCAAGCTGAACATATAAGCAGATACCTTCTTGTCGGCTTTGTTTTTACCCGACTGGTAATAGACGCTACCGTTCAGCAACCATGCCCCGGGTGTATACACCAGATAAGTACCCATCGTCTGCATATTAGCAGTTTTACCCTTTTCTTCCGTCCCTGTTTCAAATCCGGTATTCATAAAAAGCAGTGAAGCAGTGAAATCTTTAGCCCACCGGCCATTATACCATACCGTTTGCATGGTTTTATAAGGCTGTCCACCGGGAGCATAATAAGTGCCACCATAGGAACGATCTTCATTATTCTGATTAAAAGCCAGTATCAAATGCAACTTGTGCATCTTGCTTTCATACCCCAACTTCAATGCATCGTGGAAGCGGCCTGCCACATTCCAGTCCAGTCCGCCAAGCAGACGTTCATCATCATACGAGAGTGGCTGACGCCCCAACTGCGCAAACAGGCCTTTTGAAAAATCAAGCCGTGCCCAAGCTTCGTGCAAAATAAACCGTCCGTTTTTATCGATCTGCGGATCCTGCCCCCACACCCCTACATGCTGTGCAGCAAGTTTCATTTGCAGGCGATCGCGCTGATAACCTAAGGATAGCCGTGCCCGCTCGTTGATAAAGAAAGTCGGACTTGCGCCTTCGGGACGGGGGTTCAACACTCCATTGCGGTATTCACCACGGGTACGTATTTGTGCATCAATTGTAAACTGATTCTCCTTTTGTTGCTGTGCAAAGGCGGACAGCGGTGCAAAAAGCATTGCTGCCCAGATTAGATTCGTGATTCTCATAACTCAATTAGTAATTAGTAGTTAGCGATTTATCAATTCAAATTATACGTATGTACGCTGGTTCCCTGTGCCGATGGCAGATAATTAATGCCATACCAACACATTTGCAGCAATGCAAAACAGATGAGGAGTCCGACAAGTGCCACACGTACTTTTTGCCGCCTGTTCATCCGGTAGTGGATATAACAGAGATAGCCTATCCACGTGGCTGCCGCCCAGGTTTCCTTCGGATCCCAACTCCAGTAATGCCCCCAGGCCTCTTTAGCCCACAAAGCTCCGAACAACATTCCCAATGTCATGAAGGATAGTCCTACATTGACCAAATTATCACACAGTTCCATCTCACGTTCTTCGGTAGCTTTTTTCTTGATCCAAAGCAGGTATACCGCCATAACGGCCGCTGCGCCCAACATAGCATAAGCAAACATATATACAATGACATGCGGTGCAAACCAAGGACTTTGCAAAGCAGGCATCAAGGTTTTATTATGTATCTCGGGTTTAAACAGGTTGATACAGATGAATACAAGCGAAAGAACAAAGCTGAAACTCAGAATCCACTTATATCGCCAGCGGCTATAAGTGATGATGCCCGCCAAAGGTAAAAAGAAAGAATACCACAATCGGGTTTCGCCCATTGTACGCATCGGAGGCCGTTCCAATGAAATCCACATCCCAAGGATAAAAGCAAAAAAGACGGCCAGTCCTGCCAACGTGGCTGCATAAACAACAAACTGGCCTTTCTCTTTCCATGCGGCAACGGCACCGATAGCCCAACACAGAAGAGCTGCCATGGCAAATATCACAAAATGATCCCAACTCATACGTTGTCCTCCTTTCTTTTCTGTGACAGGGCGAACAGGCAGACAGCTCCGGCTATCATCATCCAGATACCGGTATAAACCACCGGTAACCACGGATCACGAACCAGTTCAAACACGCTTATATCGCTCCAGCGACCTTTCGACTCGTCATAACTTAACTGATATATTTTCCATCCCTCCAACTCAAAAGGTTTATTTACCTCAATCGTGGCCGAATCACGGCGTCCCGACTCTGTATAAACTTTCACCTCGGATGCAAAACGGCGAGGTTCACGCTCGGGCATTACCAAACTGGTCTGATCGTCAAGACGGATAGCCTTATAAGGAAACATAAAACTGCCACAACTCACCCATCCTTCATGTTTCCTGCCTGTTTTATCATTCACTGCCGTCAGATAGACAGCATAAGCAGCTCCCATTGAAGGAAAGTCCACAAAGTTCAAAGTATCCTGAGTCGCTACACTGGCTGCCAAAGGGAGTTTCTTCTCTATGTGAATTTCCCAATCAAGCAAATGCCCGGCACGAAAATCATCTTCAATCAGCAGGTTTTCCGGCTTCCCGACCGGCAGTGCTTTACCTGTTTCATTGTCAATCAACATCAATTTCGGGGGATATTCATCAATCGTAAAGTTCTGAAGCTCGATAGCCAAAGGCAGCTCCCGCATTTTCTGATTTTCATCGGAAGCCCGCCATTCGGCTTGTCCTATCTTTGTAGTCATATGCAGACGCTCCATATCGGCATTTCCCAATACAGCTCCGGTCAGTGCAAGGAAAAGTCCCAGATGGTTCAGCACAAAAGGAACGTCCCGCCAATGGAAATGATGAATCCGCCGAATGGTGGTCAACCCCAACAAAGTGACCATCCAGAGGAACAACAGCACAAACGAACAGGCGGACAACATTTGCGAAAATCCCAGCCAGTTTTCAATACCGGACAAAGGTATATCGGACTTCACCTGGCGGATCAGTCCCATCACTACAGTGAGCACGGCCACTGACACCATGGATGAAACGGCAGCCTGACAGCTCCCCATCCACCGGATAAAATAACTCTTTTGTGAAAAGGTGTAGGCCGATAACAAGATAACGACATATAACAACCCTACACACACATTCACAGGGTAAGAAAGAATGGAAAGTGTGCACTTCCCCAACGTCATTTGCAGGAAAATGCCTGTCAGAAAAAGTCCGCCACAGATGGCGAACCCTTCTTTATATCCCCAAGGTTTCTGCCACATAGTTTACAGTTTAGCCAGACGACCGTCAGCCTTCGCTTTCTCCAACCATTCGGGTACTACTGTTTTCAGGAATTTATCTTTCGCTTCACGCTCTTTCTGCATATCGAGACCGATATACTGCTGCGCTTTCTCTTTAGTCGAAATATCAGGCATCGGCACATCGGCTGTATAGCCATGCTGAGCCAACACTTTTGAGATGGCAAGACGGGCCTGCAAAGCTTTATCAAGTCCGTGTCCCAGAATGCGCTGTATCTCTTGCGGAGCATGGAACGCACCACCGTGTGAAGCCACGCCGAAATCCCATCTCCACTGGGCCTGGCGAATCAACTTCAACGCCTCTGCCATCTGAGTATCCGTCGCACCTTTATCCCAGGCGAATTTAGCTTCAATATGCGCTTTAGCCAACTCCTGTTCCAGACGGCCACGAATTTCATTCGCTTTACGCTGACGGTCATATACATTATTCCGCAAGGTCTCTTCGCTCTCACGATGACAAACCTGACAAGTCCGGTCGATCATAGCTAACGGACTCTGAATGTGGTGATCGCTGAATTTCATGCCTCCCTCGCTTTTGTAGGGCATATGACAATCGGCGCACGACACTCCGCGTTGGGCATGAATTCCCATCTGAGAGATCTCGTAGTCCGGATGTTGTGCTTTCAGTATACGGGCTTTGCTCAGTGCATGTGTATAATCGGCAAAGTCGGCCTCGTCATAGTAGGCTTCCATATCTTCTACCGAAAATCCTTTATCCCAAGGGAAAGTCAGGTATTTGCCATCTCCCTTGAAATAATATTCCACGTGGCATTGTGCGCATACCAACGAACGCATTTCCTGCGGAGTCGCTTTATCGATATCTTTCCCCTGACGGGCAAATGCCTCGCGCAAAGCCGGACGGCTAATATGAAGTTTCATATTCGTTGGTTCATGACAATCGGCGCAACCTATCGGATTGACGATCTCACTACCGAAAGCTCCCCACTTATTATTATAGAACGAATCCACTCCAATAGCTTCCATCATGCGAGGAACGTCCGGACTCTTACAAGTCCAGCAGGTAGAAGGTTGCGGCCCGCTTTTATCATCCATCGGCGCACCGGTACGGAGTGAATGTGTAATGTCCTCAATAGCATGCATATGTCCCCTCGGAGTCGAATAATCTTTTGAGAATGCATAGCCGGCCCAAAGCACCACCATCTCGGGACGTTGTGCAAGTACATCTACCGCTTCGTTACCGTTAAATTCACTCTTGAAATCGGTCTTAGCCGTTTCTTTCCATGTTTCATACTCACGTGGGTAGTTATCCCCAAACACTTCGTTTCGTGGTTCTATTCCGGTAATTTCCACCCGTTTGTTATTGAAAACGCTTACCGTCTCTGCCCGGCGTTCCATCAGCGCCGAGACAACAAGCCCAAGCACAAAAACGACTACCATCGCTCCGCAGAACAACAACCATCCTTGCCATGATTTCAGTTTCTTTTCCATAATTCTGTTATCTTGATTTTCTATATTATTCGATCATTTTTTTCAACCATTCCGGTGTAGGAGAATCCGGATAAGGGACTAACGCATTAGGAGTGGATGCGACACTGTTACTTCCTCCATGCGGTACGTCCCGATGACAGTCCCAACAAGCTTTCCCTTCACCTACCTGAGACATCATATAATCTATCCGTCCTGTACTTACAAATTCAGTGTTCAGCTGTGTATGACAACGAATACAATTATTCATAATCACCTCCGAGCTTTCACCATTGGCACGAACCACATCTTTTTCTCCATGGGTGAGGAATACGGCAACATGACGCATACCGTCCATTCCCTTGAATACCCATTTCTTCACTGCATTTTCGTGTGGAACATGACAGTCATTGCATGTAGCATTCCTGCTATGCGAACTATGAAACCACGTCGCATAATACGGTCCCATGATATGGCAATTAACACAAGCAGCCGGATCATCGGTCAGATAGGTATGTGCCCGAAGCATATAAAGGGTCAGAGCCCCTCCACCTACAATCACACCTGTTATAATGATCGCAAGTACTCTCCACTTACGCGAAGGGAGTAACCATTGGATATATTCTTTTACCTTCATAGTATGTATGCTATGTATTTATGCAAAGAAAGGGATTTCCATTTAAAAAGAATGTAATCCAGATTACATTTGCGAAAGAAAAATAACCCATGCTAAAAAAACAAAAGATAAACAAAGGAGAGATAAGGCAGGGGCTTCTTAATAATCCGGACAGGGCTGATTCATTTTCTTACACTTACCGGATATTGTTTTAATAACAAGTTTCAAGACGTGGGTACGGTGAAAAGACTTTTCCGTATACTTCAACCCCACCTTTTTATCTTCCGGAGAATATTTATCAAGCAGAAGTTCCAATGCCTTTCGCTTCTCAGTTTCTTCTAACTGACAAATCATAGTCCCGTTAATCACGATACTTTCATACTCGGTACTAAATTGATTGGAAACAACGCGCGTGCGTCCTACCACGCAAAACGATGCCTGATTACAGTCTTGAAGTATACAAAGCTTACGCCCTTCGGGAGCACAATGAAAATAGATAGACTGTTGTTTATCCCATACATAATTAATGGGAATGCCATAAACACCTTCTTCAGGTGAAGAAATAGATAACACTCCGTATTCTCCATTTTCAAGTAAACTCATTGCTTCATCTTCCGATAAAAGGCGGTCCTTCCGTCGGATTAAATCGTTGATATATTCCATTCTATCAAAATAAAAAAAGTAATATTTACTAATAAATCCATAGAAAAAATCCCCTGACTTTTGCCTCAACCTTTAATTAAGCCAAAAATTAGGGGATTCAATATCCAGTGGAACCTATCCTTTATTCATCCAATATTTCTTCCAATTGCATATCAAAGATCAAGGTCGAATAGCCTGGAATTTTATCAGATCCGCTTGTTCCGTAAGCCAATTGCCACGGGATATAAACCAGCCACCTTTCTCCAACACGCATACGTTGTAATATCTCGGCCCAAGCAGAGACACCACCAACTGTAATAAAACTTTGGATAACAAATTTACTTGGTGAATCAAATGGACCCGGTTTATCCCCTTTAAAATTCTGATCAAATGTTTCTCCAAAAATGAAACTTCCACGATAGAATACATTTACAGAATCGGTATATAGAGGAATAGCTCCTGTATCATTAGAAATTTTCTTCTTATAATAAATTCGCAACTTAGGATTTATTTCCGGTGCAAAAGCTTTCAGCTCGGGATCCTTCTTGTCATCAAATACCGTCTTCAAAGAATCAATATATCCTTCATTACGTGCCCTCCAATCATCAAACTTTGTAGCTTCTTTCGTCTCTTCACAAGAAACAAAGATAAGGGCCAGTAACAGCAACGGTAATAAATAGATTTTTTTGTTCATTCGCTAAAGAGTTATTGGATTGTTTTCAACAACGAGGTAATACTTACCCGGTCGGCAATGATATTATTCAATTCAGAGATTGCCACACGTTCCTGCTCCATAGTGTCGCGGTTACGCAGTGTCACACAATTGTCTTCCAATGTCTGATGGTCAACAGTCACACAGTACGGAGTACCGATGGCATCCTGACGACGGTAACGTTTACCGATACTGTCTTTTTCATCATACTGACAATGGAAGTGGAACTTAAGATTGTCAATGATCTCACGAGCCTTTTCAGGCAGTCCGTCTTTCTTTACCAACGGCATTACAGCCAACTTCACGGGTGCCAATGCAGCAGGCAATTTCAATACGATACGACTTTCACCGTTCTCCAGCTGTTCTTCACAATAAGCGGCAGACATAATGCTGAGGAACATACGGTCGACACCGATCGAAGTTTCGATTACGTAGGGAGTGTACGATTCATTCAACTCGGGATCAAAATATTTAATGCTCTTTCCGGAGAACTTCTCGTGCTGGGAAAGATCAAAATTAGTACGAGAGTGAATACCTTCTACTTCTTTGAAACCGAATGGCATCAGGAACTCAATATCGGTGGCGGCATTCGCGTAGTGAGCCAATTTATCGTGATCGTGGAAACGATAATGATCATCGCCAAAACCAAGTGCCTTGTGCCACTTCAAACGAATTTCTTTCCATTTCTTGAAATATTCCAATTCGCTGCCCGGACGAACGAAGAACTGCATCTCCATCTGTTCGAACTCACGCATGCGGAAGATAAACTGACGGGCTACAATTTCGTTACGGAAAGCTTTACCAATCTGTGCAATACCAAAAGGAACTTTCATACGACCGGTCTTCTGTACATTCAGGTAGTTTACGAAAATACCTTGCGCAGTTTCCGGACGAAGATAAATTTTCATGGCTCCATCGGCAGTAGACCCCATATCGGTAGAAAACATCAGATTAAACTGGCGGACTTCCGTCCAGTTCTTGGTTCCGGAAATAGGACATGCTATTTCTTCGTCGATAATGATCTGGCGAAGTTCTTCCAGATTGTTATCATTCAGTGCTTTTGCAAAACGTTCGTGCAATGCATCACGCTTTGCCTGATGTTCAAGAACACGGCCATTGGTGCTGCGGAATTGGGCTTCGTCGAAAGCTTCGCCAAATCTCTTGGCAGCCTTGGCTACTTCCTTATTAATTTTATCGTCGTACTTAGCCAGTTGATCCTCGATCAGTACATCGGCACGATAGCGTTTTTTAGAGTCTTTGTTGTCAATCAACGGATCATTGAATGCATCCACATGTCCGGAAGCCTTCCAGATAGTAGGGTGCATAAAAATTGCAGAGTCAATGCCGACAATGTTTTCGTGCAGCAGCACCATGCTGTCCCACCAGTATTTTTTAATATTGTTTTTCAGTTCAACACCCATCTGTCCGTAGTCATACACTGCGCCCAATCCGTCGTAGATATCGCTTGAGGGGAACACAAAACCGTATTCTTTGCAATGTGATACTAACTTCTTAAAAACATCTTCTTGTGCCATCGTCTTATTTTCAATTTAGTCATTTACAATTTACATTTCATACATCTGCCTGTAAGCCAGACTCAGAAATAATCTGCAAAGTAAATGATTTTTTTCAATTAAATTCGTATTTTTGCCTGCACATCACCCAATAATGATGTAAAAAAGATAATTTGTTGTTAAAACCAGAGGGAAATTTGATTTTATGAGCGAAGAGAACAACGAGATTACGGAAGGACATTCTGACTATAAGCCGGCGGACTCACATAACGAAAGCATTAAACATCAACTTACAGGAATGTACCAGAACTGGTTTCTGGACTATGCTTCATACGTTATCCTCGAGCGAGCCGTGCCCCATATCAATGACGGACTGAAACCGGTGCAACGCCGCATCCTGCACTCCATGAAACGCATGGATGATGGACGGTATAACAAGGTGGCTAACATTGTAGGACATACGATGCAGTTTCACCCCCATGGCGATGCATCTATTGGTGACGCATTGGTACAGTTGGGACAGAAAGACTTATTGGTCGACTGCCAGGGTAACTGGGGTAATATCCTCACCGGTGACGGTGCGGCCGCTCCCCGTTATATCGAAGCACGCCTGTCAAAGTTTGCACTCGATGTAGTGTTCAACCCTAAAACAACCGAATGGAAACTGTCGTATGACGGACGAAACAAAGAACCTATCACCTTGCCGGTGAAGTTCCCACTTTTGCTGGCACAAGGAGTGGAAGGTATCGCCGTAGGACTTTCATCCAAGATCTTACCACATAACTTCAACGAACTTTGCGACGCTTCCATCAGTTACCTGCGAAACGAAGAGTTCAAACTATATCCCGACTTCCAGACCGGAGGTTCTATTGATGTGTCGAAATACAACGACGGTGAACGCGGTGGAGCAGTAAAGATACGGTCTAAAATCAATAAAGTAGACAATAAAACACTCGCCATTACCGAAATTCCTTATGGCAGGACCACGACTTCGGTCATCGACTCCATCCTGAAAGCCGTAGACAAAGGAAAAATAAAGATACGCAAGGTAGACGACAACACAGCAGCCAACGTAGAGATCCTTGTCCATCTGGCTCCGGGCACTTCATCGGACAAAACAATCGATGCCCTCTATGCTTTTACGGATTGCGAAGTAAGCATCTCGCCCAACTGTTGTGTGATTGATGATCAGAAGCCTCACTTCCTCACCATCAGCCACGTCCTGAGAAAATCTGCCGACAACACGCTATCTCTGCTCCGCCAGGAACTGGAAATAAAAAAAGACGAACTACAGGAAAGCCTGCATTTCGCTTCTCTTGAAAAGATATTCATTGAAGAGCGCATTTATAAAGATAAAGAGTTCGAACAGTCTAAAGATATGGATGCCGCCTGCGCACACATCGACGAACGGTTGACTCCTTTCTATTCGCAATTCATACGTGAAGTGACGAAAGAAGACATCCTCCGCCTGATGGAAATCAAGATGGGACGTATCCTGAAGTTCAATTCCGACAAGGCGGAAGAGGCTATTGCCCGCATGAACGAAGACATTGCCGAGATCAACAATCATCTGGCCAACATCGTGGAGTACACCATCCAATGGTACCGGATGCTTAAAGATAAATATGGGAAAAACTTCCCCCGACGTACTGAGTTGCGCAACTTCGACACCATTGAAGCCGCCAAAGTGGTGGAAGCCAACGAAAAGCTCTATATCAACCGTGAAGAAGGTTTCATCGGAACGTCATTAAAGAAAGACGAATTCGTGGCATGCTGTTCGGACATCGATGATGTGATCATCTTCTACCGGGACGGGCGTTACATGGTCACTCCCGTAGCCGACAAGAAGTTTGTGGGCAAAAACGTAATCTACGTCAATGTATTTAAGAAGAATGACAAACGCACCATCTACAACGTAGCCTACCGCGACGGTGCAGAAGGAACACACTACATCAAACGGTTTGCAGTCACTTCCATCGTACGCGACCGTGAATACGACGTGACACAAGGTAAACCCGATTCACGCATTTCTTATTTCAGTGCCAACCCCAATGGTGAAGCTGAAATCATCAAGGTCACCTTGAAACCTAATCCTCGTGTACGCCGCATCATCTTCGAGCGTGATTTCAGTGAAGTGACCATTCGCAGCCGACAAAGTCTGGGTGTCATTCTGACACGCCTGCCGGTACACAAAATTGTATTGAAACAACGGGGAGGCTCTACACTGGGCGGACGTAAAGTATGGTTCGATCGCGATGTGCTCCGCCTCAATTACGACGGCCGGGGTGAATATTTGGGTGAGTTCCAGAGCGACGACAGCATCCTTGTTGTGCTGAACACCGGAGAGTTCTATACCTCAAACTTCGATCTCAGCAATCACTACGAAGATAATGTGAGTATCGTCGAGAAGTTCGATGCCAACAAGATATGGACGGCTGCGCTTTATGATGCCGACCAACAGAACTATCCGTACCTGAAACGTTTCTGCTTCGAAGCCACTGCCCGCAAGCAGAACTATCTGGGTGAGAACAAACATAACCGCCTGATTTTACTGACGGATGAGTATTACCCAAGATTGGAAATCATCTTCGGAGGTCACGACAGTTTCCGCGAACCTGTTGTCATTGATGCCGAAGAGTTCATTGCCGTCAAAGGTTTTAAGGCCAAAGGGAAACGTCTCACTACTTATACAGTAGAGACCATCAACGAACTGGAACCGACCCGTTTCCCGGATCCGCCACAAACCACGGATGATGAAAACACGGATGAAGAACCGGAAAATCTGGACCCGGACAATGGTAAAACAGAAAACGACATACTCGATGAAATGACCGGACAGATGAAGCTGTTTTAGCACAAGTCCAAGATAAAACTGCGTATGAAAGTAAATACAAGTATATTGCTATTATTAATGATAGCAATCGCTCTCCCTTCTTTTGGAGGGAACGGAAATGGTAACGGCACAGACTCACTTCAAGCTACCCGCTATGTGACACGTGCCACCATGTACGGTGTGGGATACACCAATGTATTCGACACCTATCTTTCTCCGCAGGAATATAAAGGTATCGAATTTCGTATCTCACGCGAAACAATGCGTATGACCGCCTGGGGCGATGGCAATGTCTCGGTACAGAACTTTTTCCAGGCAAACCTGGCATATACTCACAACCGAGTAGATAACAACAATACATTTGCCGGATTAGTGAATTGGAACTATGGACTGCACTATCAGTTCCGCATAACAGACAACTTTAAGCTGCTTGCCGGAGGAATGGGAGATTTCAACGGCGGCTTTGTCTACAATCTGCGCAATACCAACAATCCGGCCTCAGCACGTGCTTACATCAACCTGGACGCTTCGGGCATGGCCATCTGGCATACAAAAATAAAAAATTATCCGTTGGCATTACGTTACCAGGTTAATCTTCCGGTAATAGGGGTCATGTTCTCTCCCCATTACGGGCAATCTTACTACGAAATATTCACACTCGGACACGCCAGTGGCGTAGTCCGTTTTACTTCTCTGCATAATCAGCCGGCGTTACGACAGATGATATCAGTCGACTTTCCAATCAGATATACCAAAATGCGCCTTAGCTATTTGTGTGATCTCCAACAATCCAAACTGAACGGAATCAAGACACATACTTATTCACAAGTTTTCATGGTGGGATTTGTACACGATCTGTTCCGTATCCGAAATAAGAACGGAACTCCCCTGCCACCTGCCGTCAGAGCCTATTAAAACAGAAGTGAATCATGAAGAATCCTCCTATCCATAGTATCCTGCAACAAAGCTTCTGCCTGATTTTCTTTCTGGCTCTCCTCTCTTCCTGTATCCGGGAAGAAGAGTATGCCAACGATCCACAAGGAAACTTTGAGCAGTTATGGAAAATCATCGACCGGCAATATTGCTTTCTCGATTACAAACAAATCGACTGGGATGATATCTATACCCAATATCAAAAACGTATTACCCCGAATATGAGCAACGAAGGGCTGTTCGAAGTTCTGAGTGAAATGCTTTATGAATTGCAGGACGGGCATGTCAATCTGGCTTCGGCTCACAACGTGTCTTATTACGACGCCTGGTATCAGGATTATCCCCGTAACTTCCGTGCAGACTTGGTTGAAGATTCCTATCTGGGCCGTGCCAGTACGGACTATCGTACGGCAGCAGGCCTCAAATATAAGATACTGAAAGACAACATCGGCTATATACGGTATGAAAGCTTTGCCGACCCGATTGGCAACGGCAACTTGGACGAAGTGCTCTCCTACCTGGCCATATGCAATGGACTAATTATCGATGTGCGCGATAATGGTGGTGGAAACGCGACAAATTCCGCCCGCATCGCTTCCCGATTCACTAACGAAAAGGTTCTGACAGGATACATCTGCCATAAGACAGGGACCGGACACAACGACTTCTCTAAACCCTATGCCATCTATCTGGAACCGGCCAATGGGGTACGCTGGCAAAAGAAAGCAGTCGTGTTGACCAATCGCCGTTCTTTCAGCGCAACCAACGATTTTGTCAACCACATGCGTTGCCTGCCCAATGTCACCATCGTCGGAGATAAAACCGGAGGAGGATCGGGTATGCCCTTTACCTCCGAATTGCCCAACGGGTGGAGCGTACGTTTCTCCGCCAGCCCCCACTTCGATGCACAGATGAAACATATTGAGTTCGGCATTGAACCGGACATTCAGGTAGATATGCTGCAAGAAGACGAAATGAGAGGAAAAGATACACTGATAGAGATCGCCCGCAGATTCCTCAGTAAATAACTGTCTGGTGTCTCACAACATGCCGGTTCGAGCCTTGTCATCCGAAAAGCCAGTATATCTCACCTCCCAGAAAGCATTAACGCGGATTCTGCACCATATTCGGGTTAGCATCTATCTCCGCCTGCGGAATAGGTAATGCTACCCGCGGATCAGACGGAGCAATAACCGCAGCAGCAGCTACAGAAGGCAAATGCCAACCACCGGTACGATTTACAGACAAACCATTTCGCATGGCATCAAAGAAAGCATGTCCCTCTCCTACCAATTCCTTACGGCGCTCTTTCAAGATACGCTCCAGGCTTAACTCCGATTCTTTCACGCACTTCGCCGGATTAGCACGGCTCACGATGGCATTAAGACAATCCAAAGAAAATTTCAGATTTTCTGCTCCCCCCAACTTAAAGGCAGCTTCGGCAGCATTCAGGTAAACTTCGGAGAGGCGGATTATACAAATGTCATTATCCTGCGGATTATCCCCCGTCTTACCCGGATATTTATTCAGATATTTAGGATGACCCTTGGAACCTTCGGGCAATAGGTCCTCTTCCGGTTTCTCCGGCAAACGATTCAATGAATGACGCACATCATCCGGATCTTCTCCCAACAGATCGAGGAATGCTTTGGTCAGTACAAGGTTGTTCCAATCCTTCACATTATCGGCATAAACCATCGGAGCACCTTCACCTCCCGTTCCGCCATCAGGCTCGGAAAGAGTGTAGTAAAACTCAAACAGTGACTCAGAATTGAAGTCTTTTCCCCATACTGTAGGATATTCATCGTGTGTGAACAACTGATACAATCCACCGTTATTCATCACTTCCTTGGCCAATGCGAGAGCCTTTTCATTATCATTCATATAAAGATATACCCGTGAAAGTAATGCTTTGACACTCCACACATTAAGATAACCGTTTTTCTTATCAGCGGAAAGTGCCGAGAGTTTCAGTGCACCTGTCATATCGTCTATCACCTGCTGATAGCATTCGGCCACCGTATTGCGGGCAGGCTGGTGAGTAGGCAAAGTTGTTTTAATCTCAATAGGTACTCCCAAAGAAGTACCATTGTTCAAGGTATAGGGCATAGCAAACAGACGGGTGAGATCAAACAAAGCCAATCCACGCAAAGCAAGCGCTTCAGCTTTGATACAGTTGAGAGCCACAGCATCATCGGTAACCACCGCACCGGATTCTATTCTTTCCAGCAGACTATTTGCCTGATGAATGACACTATAAGGCTGATTCCATACACGGGTAATATTCAAGGCATCATCTGCCGTGACATTGAACTCATAATAAGGTGATACACGTTTTCCGGCTCCCTTGCTGACACGTGCTTGAACATCTTCACCACGGCAATCGGCATAATAGAGATAATTATCACCATAATAACTATGTGAAGCGGCAATGCGATAAATGCCGTTCAAAGCTATTTGTGCTTCCTCAAGTGTACGGATGGCTTGCGGAGTAGTCACAGAGGTAGATGGATTTAAATTCAGCCAGTCGCCGGAACAAGAAGAACCCAAAAGCGACATAGCGGCAAACATGTATATAAGTGTACGTTTCATATATCTGAATATTAATAATGATGAATGATTTAGAAAGTTATCTCAACCCCAAAATTGAAGGTACGCATGGGAGGAGCCTCACAGAACACCTCACCATTAACCGGTACTTCAGGATCATACTGTTTCCATTTGGCCCATGTCAGCAGATTACTTCCTGAGAAGTAGACACGTGCATTCTCTATCAGTGCCTTTTGTACCCATCTGCCAGGAAGTGTGAAACCGAGTGTCAGGTTCTTGAGGCGGATGTGATCGGTACTGTGAATATAGCGGGATGAATTTTGTGGACCGGCTCCCTGTTCCAATACAAAACGAGGCACATCAGTTCTATCTCCCGGCTTCTGCCAACGGTCCAAAGCATATACAGGCAGGTTGTATGACTTTTCTTTGCTGCCGTCGGTTTCTATCAGAGTACCTGCCTTGTCAAAAGAATATCCTCCCAACGAATAGGTAAAGGTAAGTCCCAGATCAAACCACTTATAAGAAATGATGTTAGTGAACCCTCCCGATATCTTAGGATCAGCAGATTTATACGGAATAGCTTGCGCTTTAGAAGCATCGTCAGTCATCTCTCTATTATAATTCCCCTGTTCATCTTGTGTATTGAGATAATAAAGAGCTTTCCCGGTCGACGGGTCTACTCCGGCAAACTCTTTCACGTAGAAACTATTGTAAGGAAGACCTATTTTATGAATAAACCAGGAGCCCTCGACAGATTGCTTTATATCTCCGTCCAGTGCCACGATTTTATTACGGTTATGTGTTAAATTCAGCACCGATGTCCAGTTGAAGTCAGGACCGGCAAAGTTAATCGTGCGCAGTTCGAACTCCACCCCTTTATTGTTGAGCTGACCGATGTTTGCAAGATAATTCAGGAAACCGGTAGTGGAACTGATAGGGCGATTATAAAGCAGGTCTTTAGTATCGCGGTTGTAGTATTCGAGATTCACAAAGATACGGTCAATAAAAGTCAGGCTAAGCCCAATATTCAGATTATAGTTCTTTTCCCATTTCAGTTTAGGATTGGCTTGGGCAGACTCATATGAACCTGCTGCCCCCATGTAATTCTGCCCGTAGCTGTATAGCCCCATATATCCGTAAAAAGCTCCCGGCTGATTCCCATTGACACCATAAGAAGCACGGATTTTTACATCATTCAATACCGGCTTCACAGCCTCCATAAAAGGTTCACTGCTCAGATGCCACATACCGGAAACAGACCAGAAGTCTCCCCACCGGCTTTCCGGAGCAAGACGGGAACTGCCATCGCGGCGATAACTACCTGCAATGTAATAACGATTATCGTAATCATAGTTCAAACGGGACAGGTAAGAAATCATTCTGTATGCCTGTGTAGAAGAAACAAAGCTCTTCAGCACAGCGGCATTATCCGGCTCAAGCAACACATCCGAAGGGAGTTTAGCTTTCTCTCCCATAGCTTTATCACTCTGATAGCTTTCCAATTCATAGGCAGCCAAAATGTCAAGGTGATGTTTAGCGGCAAATGTATGGGTATAGTTGAGTGAAGTAGACGACAATAGCTTACCATATTCGGTAAATCCCTTTGAGGTCTGAGCATCACTTCCGCTCTTGGGGCCTGCCCCGCTAAGCGGATTCAAATAGCGGGAATCTTTCTGCACAGTATAGTCATAGCTCAGAGTCTCTTTCAGTTTCAATCCTTTGATGATATCTACCGAAGCATAACCGGTGGAGAACATACGTGTCATACGACTGCGGTTATAGTCGGTACGGATGTCACGAAGCGGATTCACATTGGTGCCTATATAAGACCCCACATAGTTGCCCGAAGCGTCACGCACAGGCATGGAAGGTGTGGCAGACACAGCAACACAAAGGAAGGGATTGATATTGGAACCGCGCTCCTCGTTCATCTCCTGACTTATCTGGGTGAACATCATGTTACCTCCTACCTCGACACGGCTACCCATTTTATGTGTCATGTTCAGGCGGGCAGAGTAACGGTCCAGATTAGAATTCTCGACCAGACCTTCCTGACGGTTAAAGCCGAGAGAAGCATAAAAAGTAGTGCGCTCGTTACCTCCGGAAGCACTCACCTCGTAGTTTTGATTATGAGCGGTTCGGATCAGTTCTTTCCTCCAGTCCGTATATCCCAGTTCCGGTATCCCTGCATATGTATCAATATTGGCGTTTGCATATGCTTCAGGAGATTGGAGCCCCTTATCTACTGCAGAGTTGTAAAGACCTTCATAAATCATTTCACGGCGTTGTTCACCGTTCAATGTGGGACGGAAGTTGACAGCTGCATTAGAAAAGCCTCCGCTCGCGCTCAAAGTAACTTTAGTCCGCCCTACCGCTCCTTTCTTGGTAGTGATCAGAATCACCCCGTTCGCAGCACGCGAACCGTAAAGAGAAGCGGCGGCGGCATCCTTTATCACTGTAATATTCTCGATATCGGCAGGATTAAGGGTACTCATTACATTTGTTTTGGCATTATTCATATAGGCGGCATCAGCTCCCGTACCGGCTCCCATACTGCCGGATGTGACCGGTATACCGTCAATCACAAAAAGAGGTTCATTGGATGCATTGAATGAACCCATACCACGGATACGGATACTCTGGTTAGCTCCCGGCTGGCCGGAACCGGAAGTAATATTTACCCCCGTGGTCATACCTTGCAACTTCTGTTCTACAGAAAGTACCGGTACGTTTTTCAGCATGTCGGCCCGTAAGGTGTTAGCTGATCCGGTAAAGGATGACTTTGAAAAATTTCCGTATCCGGTCACCACAACTTCATCCAGATTAAGTGATTCGGGCTGCAACACCACATTCAAGACTCCATTCTTCGGCACTTTGACCTCAGACGATTTCATTCCTATATAGGATATGACAAGGATTTTATCTGATGGTTCTATTTTCAGAGTGTAACGGCCGTCCATATCCGTTACCACTCCCCTTCCCGGTACCCCTTTTACGGCAACCGTAGCTCCGATAAGCGGCTGTTTATCCTCCGATGACGTCACTAAACCTTTTATTTCCAACTGTTGTGCTTGCACATGTATACCACAGATACACAACAATATAATCAACACTGTTTTCAAACTTCTCATTGGCTAATCATTTTAAATCTACAAATACCTATTTGCATTTATACTCCAATAATTGTACCTCAAAAGTATTGGTGAAATCAATAAAATCTAAACATCAGTAAATAAGAGTATTAAATATTCAAGAAAAGCTAAAAATGAAAAGACGGGTTGTAGAACTGCTCCACAAAGATGTGGAACTATTCTACAACCCGCTTAACAAGAGCCCCTGAGAAGAAAAGCTACATTGATAGAGATCGCCCGCAGATTCCCCGGTAAATAACTTTATTGCTTATAAATTTGTAAAATCAGAAAAAGTATCTATCTTTGCAGCGCAAAACTCCAAACGAGTGAGCATTTAGTGAGCGGATGTGGCGTAATTGGTAGCCGCGCCAGACTTAGGATCTGGTGTCTCGCGACGTGTAGGTTCGAGTCCTATCATCCGCACAAACTTTCAATGTTGTATAAAAAGCCTGCTAAAACAATTGTTTTAGCGGGCTTTTTCTTTAAACCCGCAACATACTACCCAAATGAATAAAAGGAAAAAGAGACGCACCAGCGAAAAAATGCATTTCGATCTTCCATCTTCCACCTTTTAGAGTTTATTGCTCTAATAATCAAAGAAATGACCGGGTGGAAGATCGCGTTTTTCAGCCCTTTATCTTCCACCTGTATCTTCCATCTTCCACCTACTGTTTTAAGGCGAAAACGCTGCACAGTCCATTGATTATCAATCACAAACCATCTATTTCCTAAGCAAACACACCTCTTAAAGCATTTTGTTTTCCCTTCGTGTTCAACCGGAAATGGTGCAATCTACATCTGGTCCCAGGCAGGCGTGCCCATGGGCCCGTGTACCCGGGACCATGAGCCCGTATACCTGGGCTTATGAGCCCGTGTGCCCGGGCCCGGATAAAGATACCGACACGAATGATTAACCGCTTATAATTAAACAATTAAATATGCGATAGAATAAAGGAAGTATCAGCACATATCATATCTATAACGGACAAATATGTATCAAAAATTAAAAAGGGTAATGTGCCTGATAAATTATTCATGCTCTTGTATACTAAAGAAAGAGAACCGCTGTCCTCCAAAGGGGTAGAGTGACAGCGGTTCGGCGAGCTAACTGGTTTGGTGAGTCGGATTTAGATTTAAAGTCAATTATAAAAGTGAATTGATCATGAAAGATTAAAGTACTATAGCCCGTCTATAATGACAGGCGTTTTGTGATAATGGTTCTTTTTGCACATTTGATTGATCCGGGATATATATTTGGAAGTGGCATACGCCTGGCTTGGTGTACGTTTCAGGCATGAATATTTCACTTTGTGAATTTCTAAAAGAAGTTCAGCCACAAAGACAATCATGTCTGCACGTTCTATATGGGAAGGTGAACAGAAACACTCTGAATATTCATAATCCCGCGTAGAGAGTGTATAATGCAGAATCTTTTTACCTCGCTGAAAAATAAAATCCAACCGATACCAACCGTTTGCGTTGGTTCTGCGCCGGTGGAAAGACAAGATTTTGATAGTAGATTGTTTGCCCATAGCTCAAACGTATATCGGGCAGGGAAAAATGAACGGCCCTGCTGACCCGTTTGCACTACGTAATCTCAATGCGAAGCAAAGGAAAAACATATGCTAACCCATTACAAGTTAGACACGGGGGCAGAGCCGTTTTATCCTAAAGCTGCGGACATAAAATAGATTATGTCCGTAGCCAGTTTAAAACAAAGAGATGTTATCCCTTCATTTCGCATTATAAAAATACGTAGTGCACCACAAAGATGGTGATAATTTTTAAATAACCATAGCAAAACGACAAAAAATGTACAATGAAGCACTTTTATAGGTGGGATTGTTTGCTGAACGCCGTTAGTATAGGGAGGTTTAACGAAAATAGAACGGTTCTGCTTACCCACTTGCGTTATAATCACTATCATTTGCAGAGCAAAGAAATGTATATATGCCGACCCTTTACAGTATCAGGCACGGGAGCAGAACCGTTTATCTAAAGTTTTTAAATAGTCGTTTCCATAGCCGCCAAGTAACCGGCAAGGGCTACACTACTGGAAACATACAAAGGTGTACATAATTTCCGGTATCACCAGCGCAGGCTCTACACATTTTTTTTCCTTTTTTCTTAAACATCCGTCAGGACACAGACGGACAGCCGGCAATTATGAAAATTGGATAGGCTCGTGTTTCCACATGAGAACAGAGTCTGGATTTGCAAATACAGGCTTTGGAACAAAACATACCGTGTTATCGGACAAAGCCAAAACAGATTCTAAGTACAATTGCAAAAATCAATAAGTGAAGCTACTATGTCATATTACTCTTCAATCCAATTAAAATCTGCATAACTAAACAAGCCGTTTTCTCCTATTTTTATATTCGGAATAACAACCAATGACATAAAAGACAGTGTCATAAACGGAGATCGCAACTGACATCCCATTTTATTTATCAAATTACACAGTCTTTTGTAATCAGCAGCTACTATCTCACCCGATTGATCACTCATTATACCTCCCATGGGCAATGGTAAAACTTCTACTTGATCAGAGTCACATACCGCAAGGCCTCCCTTGTGCACGATGATTGCATTGATCGCCTTCGACAATTCCGAATCACTGCAACCTATGGCAATAATATTATGGGAGTCATGTGCGATCGAACTGGCAAAAGCCCCCTTATTCAAATTGAATCCTTTACAAAAAGCCACTCGAGGCTTTCCATTTGTATAGCGATTTATATATACAATTTTTAGAATATCCTGTTCCAGATCCGATTCAAAGTTATCATGCACTTTCTTAGGATTATAATAATCAATATTAGTCAGCAACTCATCTTTAACGACCGAAATTACTTTTATTGTGCCATGCACCTCCTTCCTCAACAAAGAAGTATCAACACTGCCATGAAGAAAATTATTCAAGCATACAGGGGGAGTCCTTGTATTCTTAACATCTTCTCCCAATACGGCGTCATATTGCTTCACCCCATTAATATAAACTTTTTTGGTCTGAAACTCTTGTAAGTTATTCACTACTACAAAATCAGCTTTATCGCCAATTCGTAATTGCCCTACATCCAACTTATAATGTTCGATAGGATTTATGGACGCAACCCTTAATACATGGAACAAATCAAATCCGTATGCAACAGATCTTCTCACAAGTCTATTTATATGACCTGATATAAGATCATCCGGATGTAAGTCATCAGAACAAAACATGACATCACCATGGTTCGTGGCTATAAGAGATTTCAATGCTTCGTGATTATATGCAGCGCTACCTTCTCTTATCAAAACTTTCATACCTACATCTATTTTCTCAAGGGCTTCTCCAAGAGTAGTACATTCGTGATCTGTACAAATTCCATGACCTACATAATCAACTAACTTTTGTCCGCTTAGCTCCGGAGCATGACCATCTATTGGCAGACCCAATCTATTAGCAATAGCAAGCTTTAGCATAACCTCCTCTTCCCCAGCCAAAACTCCTGGAACATTCATCACTTCTGAAAGCCCGACAAACCGTCCGGACACAGCCAATTTCTCAACATCCTTAGCTGCAATAGTCCCTCCGGAAATATCAAATGAAGTTGCGGGGACACACGATGGAATTGTGTAATAAACTTTAATCTTTGCATCCATACTATTTTTTATCATAAACTCAATCCCCTCAACTCCCATCACATTAGCTATTTCATGAGGATCAGTAACAACAGCAACTGTTCCCTGCCGAACGGCCAATTGCCCAAACTCCTGTGGAGTAAGCATCGAGCTTTCAATATGAACATGAGAGTCAATAAATCCCGGAATAATGAATCCGCCACAGTTTATCGAATGTTTCCTTACATCAGTTATAATACCATTCTCAACCATAATAGAGCCCTCAAATATTTCACGATGTTGAACGCTCACTATATTTCCTTCAATTTTATACTTCATAGCAATTTATATTACATTTCAACTGCAATCCAACAAAATCAATCAATATTTATCAATAAGTCAATATGATCATCCGAAACCTCCAACTGCAAGAATTCCGGTAAAGTGTCTATAAAAGTCATATCAACTACCGTAAAACGATATTCAATTTTTGTATCAGAACATTGCCCCTCGCAAAGCTGTACTTCACTAAATAAAAAGCTGAGGTAAAAAGCTGAATGTTCGTAGGCAGCAAGCGTATCATTCTTCTGAAAATACAACCTGATTCTCCCTGAATTATTCCTTTCATCTTCGAAAATTTTCTCTATCTCCATAATTTTCTGAATTTATTAGTTATTTTCGTTCTTTATACATTATAAAAACCGTCCGGCGATGGATGACCGGACGGCAAACTAACCACTCAATAGTATCAAGATACTTCGTACTATAGCTAAATAATCAGCTATAAGTAGTCCATATCCATCGCTTTATTCATAAGATTCACAAATATCCACCTCACAATAATTAATCAAAAAAAAAGATAAACTACACTTACTGTTTAAACCTGATTATAAAATGTCCAACTCTAATTTCTCCGTAATATTATCTCCGGATATCTATCGAATTTATACCAACATTAATTTTTGATCTTCAAACTCCATTTGAGTCCAAAATAAGATTCAGCATGTCCATGAAATAAGGATGAGCTTCAAGTTTATTTATAAAATTCGACAGCCATCGCTTTTGATCTCTCATGATATCAGCCACTTCATTTTCCGGATCTTCAAGTCCTGCTTGTTCAGCAATTTCGCGTATATCAAATGCATAATATTCCTGTTTATATTGAATAACATACCAAAAAGTACATTCGTAAAAGCGCCATATATGGACTCCGGCATATTGAATCAACTCAACGTCATCTATAGATAATGTTTTAAGATTCCGAATATCTATTTTATAAAACTTTATAGTATCTCGCAAACCTTTCCATTTATTTATAAAGACCTCATCGCTCTGTTTATCAGAGATACTACCCAATATAGTGTACATTTTTTCTATATTATGCCACATATAATAGAATGACCGTATAAAAGGCCTGATTATATAAAACATCTTTTTCTCCATCCCTAACTTATCCTCTGAAATTACTTCTAAACTTTATGCAAAAGACGCCAATTTCCCGATACCCCAACAGCCAATATCGCAGATAGACTGCAAATCAGATGGACGGAATAGCAAACATTTAATTTTCAACAATATAGCTTATTTGAAAAAAGCATAGACATTATCATCCAATGGATTAAAAGCCGCCCCATATGAATATTCAGACGGGAACTCAATACTCGGAAAGACTATGGAATCTCAAAATACTTTCTTCTTAATTCAAATCATAAAGATCTGGAGTAGATCTACATTCAAAATTTTAATAACAAGACATATAAAGGGTATTTCACAACATGCCTATAATATGTGGTTGACAGGAGGTTTCACAACTTATGATCAACTCTTTCCACTAACTTAATATGGTAACTCTTTAGTTACCCAACTCCTGAATTGTATTTATTAACATGCAAAAAACGCATTTACAACACTTATTTTTCGCATTAAAGCCAATGATTAGGTCGTATAATTCATAATAATTATTCAAAATTTATTTTTAATACACTTGCTTTCTTGAGTTCGCCATCCTTTATGATAACCTTTACGTATCCATAAACATTCGTATTTGGGCTCATATTACCCACACCAATGTAATGACTTCCAGCACTAAATGATAATGATATACCGGATATCACATTTCCTTCTCTGTCATGCAAGTACCCTGCCTGTGGCTTCTCGGACGAGATCGGCTCCCAAGGACAAAAATCTATTACATTCCCATAGCCTAAACGCCCTTGCAACAAGCTCGCCGCACCGAGAGAGTACGAAAAGGTTTGCACGCTTTGGCCCACATTTTTGAATATAGCTACTCCATTGATTACTTTTACAGACACCTCCCCCGAAGTCCACTCATAGTCATCCCTCCACCAAGCATTTGCCGGTGAAACATGCACGATATAGTCTTCAAGAGTAATAAGTCCATTTTTATCTTTTACTGCAACAATAATTTTACCCAAAAGATCCACGTGGTTAAGTCGGGATGTTGCACATACAACACCACTCTCTTTCAAAACAACTCCTCTTTTCTCTTCATCTATCGTACCTTCCAGCTGGACATCGACTATCTCAGTACCTTCTTTTAAGACAAACCAATCTTTAGGAGAACCAAAGCTGGCTTCACTATAGTTGTCAGTCAACAACCATATTTCATTGTCATGTATTTCAAATTTGTCAGCAGGCAAATCTTTCTTTAAAGCCAACTTTTCAAAATTAATATCGGTCTCTATCGCATCCCAGGCCTCAACCGTAACGTTAAATTCACCTTTGCCTTCAGAAGCAGGCTTGGGATGAATCTTCAAAACATATTTCTTATTACGCGTTTGTGCTTTTCCCAAGGGAATTTCGACAGTACGGGACTGGCCGGCGCTTTGGGAGATCACCTCTACCTGAAACGCTTTGCTTTGATAGAAGTAACCCAAAGATACTTCTTCATCCTGCGATTTTGAGGTAGAGTTCCATACCTGCTCAACACCTGTGTCCTTGCATTCGTCTTTGAAGCAATACCCCTCTTTACCGGAAACACCGTGGACTTTGAAAGTAAAATCACTCGGACCGACAACTACGCCTTTACTTTTTACCACTTTAGCGCATAACGTAGACATCACACGTTTCATGTTGGCATCTACTGTAGCTATGCCTCCGGTGAAATTCAGGGATATTGCTCCGGAAGCCATAGGTATCCCTTTTGTGCTAATCTCTTCAGGTTTGGTGGTAGCTACCAGACCAAGCACCTCTTGCCCTGTCTTAAGCCCGTCACATTGAGCCTTGTCAGGGCCGTTAGCTACCAGATAGGCTTTGACACCGGGAGTTTCCATTATGTCGACCGGGATAGAAACGGCAAGTTTTTTATCTATCAGGTCTTTAGCTTCATAAAAGCGGGTGACACCTTCAGCCAGGTTTCCGTCAGGTTTCACAATAAACACTCCCAATGAACGGATGGCTTGTTCATCATCCGCAGAAGCCCTTGTGTATACCATATTTTTTCCGGTATTTACATTAAATACGACCCTTCCCTGATTCAAAACTGGTCCATCTGGTTCATGCGGTAATAACTCTTCATTCGTACAAGAGGTGAAAAACATCAAAAACACAGCCATTAAGCTAATAATACAACAATCTTTCTGCATTACTTAAAAATTTAATAAATAATTAATTGATTTTATCATCGCACAAAGTAACATTAATCCGAAACAACTAATCAGACAACGATGAAAATCAAGTGCAAAACTCCCGGAATTCCAACAGACAAATAAGCAAACAGGAAACAATCACTCCACAAGTTTTCAAAATATTTCGACTGCCAATAGATTAAATGGTGTCGCCAGACAAGGCATCTCCCCTTACTTATCAATCTGGGAAATAGCATCTTATCTATCAGACAGACTTTATATCAATAGTTCCCATCATGTCTACCGGAATGACTTGTTCATTATTCTTAGAAAACCTTGTCCTTACCATATTTGAGGGACATTCAAGTCAAAGATGATCTGATCCCAAGCAAGTTTGCCAGACACTAACTCTTCATTCGTAGTTTAATACCCCATTATGCAATGCCCTGGCCTGTTGTGACATTATCTTCATATTTTCATATAATTAATAGCAAAAAAAATACGGAACTCAAATATGAATCCCGCATTTCTCTAATTACATAATAATTTGTATAGCATCTATTTTTGTTGAATATGTATATAACGATAACTACCGGACAGGAAAAGCCCTGCTCCTAAAAACCTAAATATATCGAAATATTCAAGCAAAAAAACGAAGATATTTGGCTACTTAGTTGCAAAATCAAATTTTATTTTTAAAACTTGTGTCACCAATAAACCATCAGTTGCTCTCTTCAGTTTAAATTTTACGTATCCATAATAAGGCTCCTTCTTCTTGCATTTCAAACTTACTGAGAAATGATCGCCAATCATTTTAAGACCAAATGCCGCATCAGCAATAGCGACTTTCGTACCATTTTTATCATATAACAATCCATTTTCCGGTGTTTCACCTAATGATTCGAAGACTCCTACATCCGCAACACTAAACCTTTTCGAATCATATTCTATTGCCCAGCCACTCTCACAAGAGAATGTCTCCCCTTTTCCAGCAGTATCCAGACCCGTATACACAAATACTCCATCAACCACTTTGCAGACAGAGCCCCATATATATGTATCGTTCCACCCCAAATAGCGAGATGGAATGCGTGTGGTATAACTTGCGATACTAATGACTCCTTTTTTATCTTTTACTGTAACCACGATTTTTCCCAAAAGATCCGCTTGGGTAAGTCGGGATGTTGCACATACAATACCACTCTCTTTCTTCAAGACAACGCCTCTTTCCTCTTCATCTATCAGACCTTCCAACTGGACACTGACTATTTCAGAACCTTCTTTTAAGACAAACCAGTCCTTAGGAGAACCAAAGTCGGTTTCATGATGATTGTTGGTCAACAACCACATTTCATTGTCATGTATTTCAAATTTGTCAGCAGGCAAATCTTTCTTTAAAGCCAACTGTTCAAAATCAACATCGGTCTCTATCGCATCCCAGGCTTCAACCGTAACGGTAAATTCACCTTTGCCTTCAGAAATGGGCTTGGGATGAATCTTCAAAACATATTTTTTATTGCGCATTTGTGCTTTTTCCAACGGAATTTCGATAGTACGGGACTGGCCAGTGCTTTTGGATACGACTTCCACCTTAAACGCCTTACTCTGGTAGAAATACCCCAAAGACGCCTCTTCATCCAGCGTTGTGGAAGTAGAGCTCCACTCCTGATCAACACCCGCGTCCTTACATGCATCTTTGAAATAATATCCCTCTTTACAGGAAACACCATGAACTTTGAAAGTAAAATCACTGGGACCAACAGTTACACCCTTACTCTTTACCACTTTAGCACATAGCGTAGACATCACACGTTTCATGTTGACATCCACGGTAGCTATACCTCCCGTGAAGTTCAGGGATATTGTCCCCGAAGCCATAGGAATGCCCTTGCTGCCAATATCGTCAGGCTTGGTGGCTGCCGCCAGGTCAAGCAACTCTTTCTCTGTCTTAACCTGATCACATTGAGCCTTGTCAGGACCGTTAGCTACCAGATAGGCTTTGACCCCAGGAGTTCCCATTATGTCGACCGGGATAGAAACGGCAAGTTTTTTATCTATCAGGTCTTTAGCTTCATAAAAGCGGGTGACACCTTCAGCCAGGTTTCCATCCGGCTTCACAATAAACACTCCCAATGAACGGATAGCATTTTCATCATCCTTAGAAGCCCTTGTGCATACCATACTTTTTCCGGTATTTACGCTAAATACGACCCTTCCCTGATTCAAAACAGGAACATCAGGTCCATATGGTAACAACTCCTCATTCGTACAAGAAGTGAAAAACATCAAAAACACGCCTATTAGGCTAATAATACATTTAATTTTTCGCATCATAAGATAATTTCAACTTTAATATTTAATTAATTTTACACTGAGCAAAGCAACAATAATCTCAAACAGCAAACCGGACAACGGCAAAAATCTCCCGCAAAATCTCCGGAATTACAATGGACAAATAAGCAAATGAGAAGACATACCATTTATTAATCAATAATTTAAATCAAAAGCAAGTGTCTCTTCATCAATCATATTCTTTTTCAGAATTTAAAACTGACACCCGCAGTCACAATCCCTTTGTACCCTAATCCCGCCTCAAGAAAACCTCCAATTCTGTGGTTGCCCACACGTAATGCCACCGGATTGGCTTGCCATGCAAAAGAAGTGGAACTTTCGGATTGCCGAACAGCCGTTTTAGCAACTCCAACACCACCTTTATCACGGATCGATGTAGAAAATTCTTTTTCCGATCTTCTTGTAAAATCCACACCAACTGCGGCTGAACCATAGAGTTCGAACAGTCCGCTTCTGAAATATACGAACTCGACAACCGGAAGGAAAAGAAAATTCAACTCCTGCTCTTTGGAAGTTGGCATTTTCATTCCAGAGTGAATGATCTTACTGCTTGTGCCGAATCCACAATCAGCCCCTATCCTAAGACGGTTCATATGATACCTGTATCCGATCCCAAATACTGCCGAAGATTTCTCATCGGATATTTTACTGCCAGTTGCAACTCGTAGGAGTACTGAACCAAAAACATCGGCTATGCTGAGAGTCAGGTTGTCACTTATGGACAGACGTATCTCATGTTTTTTCGGGGTAGTAATGATAGCACTCCTGTCTTGCGCGTTCACAAAGCATATATTTGACACAATGCAGAAGAACAGCATAATAAACTTAGGTTTCATTTCCATAATTATTAATTTATTTTCGTTAATAGTAAAAACCGGGTTCCATGACCTTCATGGCTAAATCCGGCTTATCATTATAGTTGAATGTATTGCTTACCTGAAATAATTGCTTGTTTTTTCAAGTACAAAGGAATCAAACTCTTCTTCTATTCAAATGCTCAATATGCAAAAGAAACTGCAAAAACAACAGACGCACACGCAAACCAGTGATATTCCACAGACTACACTGTATACAGCCTACGCATGATAATAAAGACATATCGCTTTTAAGCATAAAACTTCCCTATTCTTGGATGCAACGAATCATATTACACTCGCTGCGATAGGCTGGACGGAATCCTACATAACACCCTCTTTGTAGTATACCACATTCAATAGACCACACGAACTGACTTCTGCCAACCCGCGATGATGATGTGTAGTACTCGCCACTTGCTCCTATCCCTGCACTCATGCCGTTTACTCGATGCCCCCCTAAAGGCATTCTCATTTCATCACCGGATAAGGGACTCCGACACACATAGATTCCCTGACGACTGGCTTCCTTACAGGCAGGATTCTCCCTGAATAGTCTTTTCATTTCTGACACACTTGGTATGCGCCAACCGGCGGGACAAGGATCATAGCACGTCTTAACAGGTTTGTTCTCAGTGCCGCTATTCCACAACTTCTGATACCACCCGGATATTTCGTACCGAGCTGGATTATCCTTGCCAACCCCATTTATCAGGAGCCAATCGCCTTTACATGCCGGGCCCGTAACCGAAGCCACTATGCATTTTCCATCCCATTTATTTATATCCCGGATACCTTCCTTTCCGGCCGGATAACCTAACGGTTCGACTGATCCTATAAAACGTTCGGCCTTTGTCACCTCTTTATCGTTCGTATCCCGGAAACCAAATTTGCGCCCCCACTGGAACAATTTTCCGCTACTCTCTGTGATGTCTATACATGCACTATCAAGCGACACTGATACTGGAATCTTCATAGCCCCTACATTTACCGGAGCCCAATACCTCCCCTTCCCATCACCATTCGCCATCAATACAGGCTGAATACCTGTACCGGCATAATCAGGACAACTCTTTATCGTTATTTCTCCTGATCTTCCCCCCTCTCCTTCAATAGTCACCTCTATGTCCAAGGGGACTTTAATAGTCTGAACAGGTACATTGATCGTAAGCCCTGTTATTCCATCTCTCGGAGAGCCTACTTGCAACAAATTTGCCAGAGCTTGCTCACCTCCTATGGATGAAGCCTTTGTATCATAGAGGGCTACAACACTCATTTTTATAACCGCACTTGTCTTGGCTTCGCACTTTAATACAGACCCGGATGCTGCATGCGTTATATCCAAGACGTGAATTTGTTCATTCCAGCCAATGCCTTTTGCTTTAAAATCTGCACCGGGTTCAAAGTCTCTCAGTAGAGTCCGAAAGTCTATATCGGATTCTGTTGCATCCCATGCTTCAACCGTAACGGTAAATTCACTTTTACCCTCAGGAATGGACTTTGGATGAATCTTCAAAACATATTTCTTATTGCGCATTTGTGCTTTTTCCAACGGAATCTCGACAGTACGGGACTGGTCGGCGCTTTTGGATACGACTTCCACCTGAAACGCCCGGCTTTGATAAATGTAACCCAAAGAAACCTCTTCATCCAACAGCTCAGAAGTAGAACTCCACACCTGATCAACACCCGTGTCCTTACATACATCTTTGAAATAATATCCTTCTTTACAGGAAACTCCGTGAACTTTGAAAGTAAAATCGTTGGGACCAACAGTCACACCTTTACTTTTTACCACTTTAGCACATAGCGTAGACATCACCCGCTTCATGTTGGCATCCACGGTAGCTATACCTCCCGTGAAGTTCAGCGATATTGCTCCGCAAGCCATAGGAATACCCTTGCTACCAATATCGGCAGGCTTGGTGACTGCCGCCAAGTCAAGCAACTCCTTTTCTGTCTTAACCTGATCGCATTGAGTTTTATCCGGTCCGTTAGCTACCAGATAAGCTTTAACACCGGCGGTTTCCATAATGTCGACCGGAATAGAAACGGCAAGCTTACTATCTATAAGCGCTTGGGATTCATAAAAGCGGGTAACGCCTTCAGCCAAGTTTCCATCCGGCTTTACAATAAACACTCCCAATGAACGGATGGCCCGTTCATCATCTTTAGAAGTCCTTGTGCATACCACATTTTTTCCGGTATTTACGTTAAATACAATTCTTCCCTGATCCCAAACAGGTTCATGCGGCAATAATTCTTCATTCATACAAGAGGTGAAAAACATCAAAAACATGCCCATTAGGCTAATAATACATTTAATTTTCTGCATCGCTTGAAAAAATAAAAATTAAACAACGCAAAGTAACTCAAAAGCAAGAACCATGAGCCGGACAGCAAAGCAAATCACCTGCAAATATTTCAACACTTCAATAGACAAATAAACAAACACTTCTATCTTCATCAACCGAGTGATCCATTGAATGCTTAGATATTTCCATAAAAAATCGAGAGATATGTCAAAACTCAATCTTAGAAAGAAGAAACCTTCAAATCAAAACTTGGCTATCGCCATCTGTAGTTAAAAAGACTATATCATTATTCCAAAAGGAGCTTGGATACAATTTACTGTAACAGTCTGCCAAGGTGAGAGCCTCCGCCTGTTTCAGTTTGTCATTATTGGTGGCAGTAGTCAGTAGCTTACCAACTGTTATACACCAGTTCCCCCAAAATGGATATTAGCCTGTTGTAAACATATAACTTATTGATGTCAAACTGTTGTGAATTTAAAAGCCTCGTCTTATAATTCAATTTACTGATTTACAAATGACAATCCTCAAAATTCGCACATTCAGCCATTATAATCCCAATTGTTTTGCACTTGATTTTCACTGATGGCTAACCTATTGTCTATAATTGATGCTATTTTGTATCACAATTATGAATCATCACACTATTAATTCATTAAAAATATCATTAGTAATGCAAAAAATTAGTAGCTTCACTACTGTAATGGTAGTGTTTTTAATGTTTTTCACTTCTTGTACGAATGAAGAATTATTACCACATGAGCCTGTTTGGGATCAGGGAAGAATCGTATTTAACGTAAATACCGGAAAAAATGTGGTATGTACAAGGGCTCCTGAGGAGAATGAACAGGCCATCCGTTCATTGGGAGTATTTATTGTAAAGCCGGATGGAAACCTGGCTGAAGGTATTACCCGCTTTTATGAATCCAAAGCACTTATAGATAGTAAGCTTGCCGTTTCTATTCCGGTCGGCATTATGGAAACTCCCGGTGTAAAAGCCTATCTGGTAGCTAACGGACCGGATAAAACTCAATGCGACCAGGTTAAGACAGAAAAGGAGATACTCGATCTGGTAGGCACCACCAATCCTGAAGATATATCTAATAAGGGTATTCCTATGGCTTGTGGAGCTATATCGCTGAACTTTACGGGAGGTATAGCTGCCGTGGATGCCAATATGAAACGGGTGATGTCTACGCTATGTGCTAAAGTGGTAAAAAGCAAGGGTATAATTGTCGGCCCCAACGATTTTACTTTCAAAGTTCATGGTGTTTCCAGTAAAGAGGGATATTACTTCAAGGATGAATGTAAGGACACAGGTATTGATCAGGAGTGGAATTCGACTTCTGAGGTATTGGATGAAGTGGTATCTTTAGGTTACTTCTATCAGAGCAAAGCGTTTCAGGTGGAAGTCGTATCCAAAAGCACCGGTCAGTCTCGTTGTATCGAGTTCCCGTTGGAAAAAGCGCAAATGCGCAATAAGAAATATGTGTTGAAGATTCATCCCAAACCGACTTCTGAAGGAAAAGGTAAATTTAATGTTACGGTTGAAACATGGGAAGCAATAGAAACCAATATTGAGTTTGATAAACCTTTGATAATATTTAATTACCCCAGTACTTTTTTTACCCAAGAAAAAGTCCATTTGGATGATAATGACTACGTTGGAACTTTGAATGCCGGCATAAACCTTTATTCGGATATTCACGTATCAAAAGGTCTTAAGTTGATAGATGTCACATTGACAGGTTGCTTGGACGAACAGAAAAGGGGAGCAGCTATTGTGTATTATCGCAGGGTAGGTGTTGAGCGGTTGGAAGTTACAACACACCGAAACCCGAAAACTGTCGAAGGACAATTATTATATACATTGGAATATGAAAATGGAATCCGTACCCAAGTGTCTTTGCCTGTATCTGTTTTACCACCAGCACATTATTGGAATGACGAATTTAAACAGGAAACTGATGATGTAAGCTTCAAAGTGGTTGATGGAGTGCTTGTGGGCAGTATAATCAATGATTCAGTCAGAAAGCTAAGTCTAAATTGTAAGTCGATCCGATGTATCGGAGACGTTCTGGCTACTGTAACCGTATATGCTGCCCATCCCATAGAACGCGTCGCAGACATTGATTCAGCATTGAAGGGGGAATTAAACGGCTCTGATGTAGAATTCAGTTTTAATAAATCGTTTAAAGGTTATGAGGGATGGCTTTATTCGTGCAATAATAGTGGTTCTATGACAGGCATGCGGTTTCGTTTCGAATAATTTTGTTGCTATGTATTTGTTTTGTCATTTGGGACCAAAGTTTTTTAATGCCAAATCTGTTAAGGAGAAAACAGCAATTATAAAAATGAAAATAAGACAGCTATGCTATCCTTAGAAGACACTTTCTAGCATAAGTGACCTGTACGATGATTCCCAAACTCGTTTTTCTCTTGGATTAACTGTGGAAATTCGCTTGAAATTGCATTGTAGTTCATAGGGCCAGTATCCAGATAGCCCTTTAAGTTATTGATAAATGGACGACATGTTCTGTGTTTGCGTATTTGTCCATTATGGGCGCATATAATTTGCGCACAATTTGCATTAATGGCAAATTTTCAATTCTCTACTACTGTAATTTTGTACCATATTGGCAAGACCAATCACAGATTAATTATTCATTAAATTCAAACTTAAATTCTTAGTAATGCAGAAAATTATAACCTTAGCACAGCAATGGTGATGCTTTTGAAGTTCTTCGTTTTTTATATGAATGACGCCATAGCACTAAATAAATGGATATAGACGTCAAAGTATGCCTGTAAGTAATAAACTACAAAAATTAGATTACAACTTTATATGTACAATAAAATATATTTATTTTTTCTTTTCTGCTTGATCTTTTCGACACACTTGCACTCTCAGGAGAAGTTACTATTGAAAACGAATCTTTTAGGTTGGGGAACAGGTACCTTCAACTTAGGAGCAGAGTTACCGATGACTTCCCATCTGACGGTAGGATTAAGTGGCAGTTATAACCCTTGGGTCCTCCAACGAAATTCAAAGTTGCAACATCTTTTAGTCCGTCCTGAAGTTCGTTTTTATCCCTGTTGTTCCTTAAAAAAATATTTCATAGGCATTCAGGGAGTTTATGGAGTTTTTAACGCCGGTGAGTTAAATATTCCCATTTTCCCTCTTATAAAGAATAAAAGGTATATAGGGACGATGGGAGGAATTTCCGTTTTGGGTGGTTATCAATTCCCTGTAAGCAGACACTGGTCAATTGAGATGCTTTTGGGAGCAGGTTATATCCGAACATACGGAAAGCTCTATCAGTGTCCTCGTTGCGGTCGCTTTTTAGAAAAGAAAAAAAAGAATTATCTGGGAGCAACTGATATGGCCGTATCTTTGATTTACGTAATTAATTAAAATAGAGTTCCATGAAACAAACTATCATATTTCTCTTTGTGATTTTACATTGCTTGTTTAGAGCGAATGCATCTTCTCATCCCGGTACAGGTGACTTTTCGCTTTCTACTACGCGCTTTTATCAAAAAGGAGATTCGATTTTTCTCCAATGCCGGATTACAGGTAATGCCCCGATAGGTAAATGGCAAAGTTACGTGGTGGATTGTTGCCTGAGAAACAATGACTCCCTTGACAGGTTGGACTCTTTTTTGTTGTCCGGTAGATATCATTATATACACAGTCTGCGGAAAAAACAAAAAATCAAAGTGCATAAATGGTTTGGAAATCATCCTTCAGTTCAGTACAACGCATCATTTCCGTACACAGAACAGATGTGTGGAGCGAAGGCTGTGTTTTATATTTACAAATCAGACGAATGCTGCAATTCATTTACCCTTTCAAGTACTTTGTCTTCCGAAGAAATGCGTATGGAACGACTTCCTGTTCCGGCTCCATACGAAATGCATTTTAAATACACTTTCATAACTCCAGATGCACAACCGGTTAAAAACAGGGCAAATTCAGGTTCAGCGTTTGTTGAATTTCCTGTTGGAAAATCTGTATTATCAGTTGATTTTAAAAATAATCGCCGCGAACTAAGAAAAATCCAAATGGCTATCGACTCGATTGCCGGAAACAAATATGCCGTCATGGAGGCTATCAACCTTACAGGTTATGCCTCTATTGATGGAAACAGTGTAACGAATCGCCAACTCTCTCAAAGTCGTTCGGAAGCGGTCAGGAACTTTCTGGTTTCAACATATCCATCCCTCAGGCAAAACATGATTAAAGTCGGCACGGGAGGAGAAGATTGGCAGGGGCTGCAAGCTATCGCCGATACCACGATCTATGGAAAAGAGATCCGGTCTATTCTCTCAAAGCCTGTTTCACCCTATATGTGGAAGACCTATCTTTATAAAGCCAATAAAGGGGAGCTTTACAGGCAAATTTCCGAAAAAATATTTCCCAGCCTGAGAAGAGTGGATTATGTCGTTAATTATACAGTCAAATCTTTTACGGTGGAGGAAGGAAAAGATATACTAAAAACTTCTCCCGGTAACCTCAGCTTAAATGAACTTTTTCTGATTGCCAATTCGTACCCTGCCGGTTCGGAAGAATTTAAGGAGGTGTTCGATATTGCAGTCAGGCTTTACCCACAGGATCCCGTTGCCAGAATCAATGCTGCCGGCATCGCACTTGAAAAAAATGATATAATAAGGGCGGAACGATATTTGAATGGTTTGGAAAACGATTCCAGAGCCTTAAATAACCGTGCTCTGCTGGAAATCCTGCGTGGGGCAACGGATAAGGGGGGCCTGCTTTTGGAAAAAGCCAGGTTGAAAGGTGATGAAAATGCGTGTTTCAACATGGAAGAATATACGAAATATGAGCAACGAGAGCAAGAACGCAAGAAAATTACACAAAAGAACGAATCCAATCATGAAGAACTATAATAAATACATTTTCTCTGTTTTATTTGTCATTCTTTTCACATCCTGTACCGGAATTTTTGAGGAACCTGAATGTGATCATAATGGATATGTTAATTTTACATGTTTGGATGAATACGGACAAGAGGACATCCACTTATCCCTATTGACAGTATCCGATTTTATTTTTACGTCCGATTCTGTGCTATACCGGGTTGATACAGATATTCGGAATGAACGTATTTGTTCACGCGAAATGAATCTGCCAGATGGTGAATGGATTATTGTCAGCTATGGAAATCTGGGTAGTGGCTCTCTCCTGTCCACATACATGGTAGGTCAAACTCGTTTGAAAGAGCTGATTCTGAGCGTTTCCAGTACTGCCTATGACAACAGTACGCATGCGGATGACAAGGTCGGTAATTGCGGCAATCTGTATTTTTCAAGTATGAAAGTTCAGATCAGAAATGGACGTCCCGAACACAAAACGATGGGATATTATACCCCTCTTTATGCCCGGCTTACTGTTTTTGTCAGTTGGGCAGACACTATTATAAAGCCTGAGGATATCCCCCATTTAAAAGTAACACTCGAAAAAGTGCCTGTAAGTTATTCATCACTCTCATCGCAGAAAATGGATAAACTTTATGACATTCCTTATTCATTGCCGCATCCGCTGCCTGAAAGTAAAACCCAATGTATCCCTCTATATCTTTCGGATACCCATTATCGTTTTGACTCTGTTTCTTTCAGGTATGAAACAGGAAAGGCTCCGACATTGAAGTTAATGGCAGGAGAGAATCAACTTACGAAGGGCCTTGACCTGAATAAACTGTTCCGCAAAAATAACATAGACCTTTCCGATGTCCGGATACAAAATTACAAACTGTCTATACGGATAGAAAAAAATAAAGTATTTGTGTCTTTTATGAATGTGTCTGATTGGGATGTGGAGTATATATAATATCTCACAGAGTTGAAACTATTATCACCAATACGAATCTTTCACTCATGCATTCCTTTAGTCCGGCCAGGATTAGTTAGCAGTACGATATTTGTTGTTATCAGTGGTGCGTTATTGGGCAAATGCTGTACTGCCAGAAATGTTAAAAGAAAGAAAATAGGATCTTTTTATTCCAAACTTCAAATTAATAATTTTAAATTTGTATAGAACTTATAAACTGCATGTAATGAAAAGACGACAGGCCTGGAGCCGTTGGATAACAATCCTTTCTATTTGTTTTGTCTGTAGTTCGGCGGTTGCCGAATCTGATTTTTCTATGTTATTAGATAGTCTCCGTAACAAAATTCAAGAGTCCCAAGGAAAAGACAAAATAGAAGTTTTATCTCTTTTGGCACGTTTGGATTCCCGTAGTAGAGATTATGATAAATGGGAAAAAGAGTGCCGCCTGCAGAACGATGCGGTAGCTTTGTCGTTTGCATATGCCGAGCGGGCCAACTGTTTAAATAACATGTATCCGGATACTGACTCTGTTTTAGTTTTTGCCCGGAGAGTAATGCCGGAAATACAGAATGAACAGACTTGTATCGCTTACTATATCATATCTTCCGTTGTGGTGAACCATCTGATTTATACCGGTAATATCAAAGAAGCCCAGATACAGGTCAATGCTATGCTACGTGATGCGCATGAATCCCACAATGCCGTGGCTCAAGCCGTGGCTTATTATTCCCAAGGAAGGATATTGTATTCATTACGGCAATATAAGGATGCAATAGACGCTTTTCAGAAAGGTTTGAACCTTTGTCCACCGTACAAGCACCAATCTGTTGTTGTATTGTTGTCTGTTTATGGTGAAATCAAGAGTTGGTTGATAGATTCATATATCCAGATTGGTAGCTATAAAGAAGCAGACGAAGCCTGTAATTCATTAAATGAACTGTTGAATTTCATGGCTCAAAATGGACATAAAGACGTAATCGGGCGTCTTCCGGTTCGCAGTCTGTCATTACAGGCCATTTCTTATATCCGCCAGGGGAAAATAGATGAAGCGGAGCGTCTGATACGCAAATGTGACGAATTGATGTTACCTGAAATTTCCATGCGATGGTATTCTGACTTTTATAAGGCTCGATATGAACTTTCCGCATCGAAAAAACAACATTTAGACGCTATTGCCGACCTGGAGATCTGCATGCAGAATACGTTGAAATATACTCCTGAATATTACTTCTTTTTAAAGAAGAAGGCCGAGCTTTTACCTTACATCGGGAGGGGACAAGAAGGAATTAAATTATTGGTGCACTATATTGATGCCTCAGATTCGATTGAAAGAAGAGATATTGCCAGGCAAGCTCACGAGATTCGTACCGAATATAAGGTTGATGACCTGTCAGCTGAAAACAGCCGGGTAATATGGATGTTAGTAATTTGCGCAGTGATGTGCGTGATATTAATTATACTTATCATAATGTATGTGTATCATAACCGGAGGCTGCGGAGTAAAAACCGAAAATTAGTAGAAAACCTCCACAAACTGGACCGGATGGGAGGAGTTAAAGCTTTTTATGAGTGGAGCGTGGATGAGAAAACAGAGCATGATGACACAGAAATTATAACAGAAGAGGAACGGCAACTATACGGCAAGATTGTATCTTATTTGTCTGTGGAAAATCGATTTGTGGATACTCAGATTTCTCGGGACACGTTAGCTTCTGCTTTAGGTACGAACCGAACTTATATAGCCAATGCCATAAAAAAATGTACAGGTCTTGCAGTAAATGAATATGTTAATATGCTTCGCTTGGAGTATGCACGTGGATTATTAGTCGAAAGACCGGAAGATAGTATCACCTTAATTTCTGAAGAAGCCGGTTTTGGTTCTGTTCGCAATTTTAATCGATTGTTTGTTGCTAAATATGCCGTTTCACCAACGGAGTATAGGAATAATAATTAGTCTATGTCTAATCTGAATAGCCCATCAAAGGAATTATAAAGGAAATATAAAAGTGTATCGAATGCAGAAAAGCAATTCTCTGACCAGCTTCCGTGATCCATTTGACTGAAAACATAAGGGGTAACCGGGTATTAATAAAGCGAGGTTGATCTTTTATTCGGTCGTTGATGATCCTTTTTTGCGTGGCTATCTTTGGTCCCTGATTTGTTTTGCGATATTGGCTATCTGAATGATGGGGAAGTTATTAATTTCGCATTAGCATTACTAACGTAAAATAGGCATGTTGTGAAACACCCTTTACGTTTTATAACTTGATTTACCAATGTGGATTATGCAAAAAATGGGAATACGGACCATAGGAGATTTCATTTGCCGGGGAAGTATTCTGAAAGATTTTGTTTCATAGTAATTTAAAATTAGAGTGGTTAGTAGCAGCCACCCGGAGATCCACACCGGGTGGCTTTTTATTTATACGAAATTTTCAGATACCTGATAGAATTACCTGGTTAATAAAGTAAGAATAGAAATTATCATACTTGATTCCTGTTTCTATATTTTTTGTTTATTCGGTAAATCCAAGTCCGTATTCTCGTTAAGCAAATAATTAGTTATACAAGCCATACAAGGAACATTTTTACTATACCTTCGATATAATCCAGACAGATTAGAATATATATTCAGATACAGATATATGATACGCACCTTATCTATTCAGATTCGTTCTTCTCTTGAAATAACAGTGAAAATTTATTTTGAATTTTAAGTTGTTGATTATCATATAACATATCTTACGCTTGCGTATTTGTCTGTTGCAATTCCGGGAATTTTGCACGTGATTTTCATAGGTGGCTGATTTATGATTTTGGGTTAATGTTATTTTGCGTCGTGATTGAGGAATCAATCGTAAAATAAATATTATTTGTAAAATTCAAAATTAAACTTTTAGTAATGCAGAAAATCAGTAGTATTATTGCCGTAATGGCAGGTTTTTTGATGTCCTTTGCCTCTTGTACGAATGAAGAGTTGGTACCGAATGAACCTGATGGACCAGTTTTGAATCAGGGAAGGGTCGTATTTAATGTAAATACCGGAAAAAGTATGGTATACACAAGGGCTTCCAAAGATGATGAACAAGCCATCCGTTCATTGGGGGTGTTTATCGTAAAGCCGGATGGAAACCTGGCTGAAGGTATTACCCGTTTCTATGAAGCTAAAGACATGAGAGATAAAAAACTTGCCGTTTCCATTCCGGTCGACATTATGGAAACTTCCGGTGTAAAAGCCTATCTGGTAGCGAACGGACCGGATAAGACCCAATGTGACGGGCTTAAGACAGAACAAGAGGTACTCGGTCTGGTGGCTACCACCAAGCCTGAAGAGATTAGCACAAAAGGAATACCTATGGCTTCAGGAGCAATATCCCTGAATTTCACTGGAGGCATAGCTACAGTGGATGCCAACATGAAACGGGTGATGTCTACGTTATACGCTAAAGTGGTAAAAAGTAAGGGCGTAGTTGTCGGTCCGAGTGATTTTACTTTCAAAGTCCATGGCGTTTCCGGTAAAGAGGGATATTGTTTCAAAGACGAATGTAAGGACACAGGGGTTGAGAAGGTATGGAACTCTACCTCAAAATCGCAGGAGGAAGAAGTATCTTTGGGGTATTTCTATCAAAGCAAAGCGTTTCAGGTAGAGGTGGTCTCCCAAAGCACCGCTCAGTCACGCACTGTCGAAATTCCACTGGAGAAAGCGCAAACGCGTAATAAGAAATATGTGTTGAAGATTCATCCCAAACCTGCTTCTGAAGGAAAAGGGGAGTTTACTGTTACGGTGGAAGCATGGGATGCAACAGAGACCGATGTCGATTTTGAAGGATTGTCTATAAAACAGGATTTGCCTGCTGATAGATTTGAAAAACATAATGGTGGAATCCGGTTGTTGACTAACAATTATTTCAAAACAGATTTTGGTTCTCCCAAGGATTGGTTCGTCTTAAAAGAAGGTAGTAAGATAGTCAATGTCAAGTTGGAAGGTACGATAGATGGAGAGAAAAGAGGAGTAGATTTAAATGAAAAAGGTATTGCATGTGCAACATCCCGACTTAACCAAACGGATCTTTCTGGAAAAATCATTGTGACAATAGAAGATAAGAATGGGATTATTACTCATGAAGACTGTACTATATATGTTCCACATGCAAATATTTGGTGGAATGATAGATATTTCTGGGAGAGAGATAAGACCAATTGTAAGATAGAAAATGGAGAATTCGTGTACACAGCTATAGATATTAGTGGAAAAAAAGAATCTTTCTCGGCTTCAGCGGACCCGACCCTCAGCTTGGCCTATTCATCCGAAACTAAGATTACGAATATGAAAGCCTTACAATCATCACAGAATGGAGTTTTGTATAACGAAAAAGATGAACCTGTTTCTGTTAATGATGCGGTAATGGACGTTGAATACGATAGTAATAGGTTTTCTATAGGTCTTAAGTGTAAGGCACTAGTTCCTTATTATGGGTACATAAAAGTAACATTAAAAAAGCAAGACAATTCAGAGGTGACACAAGTATTAAAAATACGTTTTAAATAATTTTCATAAATTATGCAAACCAACGTTTGATTTATCTGATGAACCGGCCTAAAAGCCTATAAATTATGTAGAGTAAAATCAAGAACGGGTCGTGCTATTAGTTAGTACGACCCTTTTTCTTTGCATTATCTCTGGCTCCTCATAACCATTGGGGGAATTGGACGTCTCGTTTGGAATTTACACGATAGCCTACGGAAATAATTATATATAGATTATAATATTCAAGAACGCGAGTAAACTTTCTATTTCTCCGTGTTCCATATTAGATTAAAGTCTGTCTAAATTTTCTAGCTTAAAATATTCAGAAGAATCACAGTGGCAAGTTGTTGAAGTCAACACTTAAAATCAAAAAGATGCTGATTAAAGTATTTTCTGATCCTTAGAGAGTTTTACCATTTCCTTATCCACTTATAACGACTTCAAAGATATGTCCCAAAGCAACTCAGAAACATATTAGGGTATCAGTCCGACATATGTTAAAAGTGCAGGGAGTTTGAATCCGTTCACATCTTTTTCGACATTTATTTGTTTCATTGGGTACTTTTGCCGTCGATATAACTATCGAGTATCTGAAAGAGAACTGGCAGAAGGTGTGTTAAATCAAAATAGTTATACAATGGTAAAATTTAATGCAATGAAGACTAAACCTTTACGACCTCTTCGGCAGAAGAGAGCCTTATGGCTAAAAAGTGTATTTGTCCTGACGTGCCTACTGCTGAGCGCATCGGTAGCCATGGCGCAAACCAAAACAGTAACGGGTACTGTTACAGATTCAACCCATGAGCCCCTGATCGGCGCATCTATTCTGGTAAAAGGGACTTCTACCGGAGCCATCACCGATATGGATGGCAAATACTCCATTTCTGTTACCCCTGAAGATGTGCTTGTATTCTCGTATGTAGGATATGTGAAGCAGGAGATTAAAGTGGGGCAGCAGACTGTGATTAATGTCACGCTTAAAGACGACTCCCAAATGCTTGCCGAAACAGTAATTATCGGTTACGGTAGCGCCAAGAAACGTGACCTGACCGGTTCTATCACCAACATCAAGGGTTCGGAAATAGCCAACAAACCGGCCACTAACCCACTATCATCCCTACAAGGAAAGATTGCCGGTGTGCAGATTGTCAATTCCGGACAGGCAGGTGCCGATCCCGAAATCCGTATCCGCGGCACAAACTCCATCAATGGTTACAAGCCGCTGTATATTGTAGACGGACTCTTCAATGACAATATCAACTTCCTGAACCCGGAAGACATCGAATCGATGGAAGTATTGAAAGACCCCTCTTCATTGGCTATCTTCGGTGTACGTGGTGCCAACGGCGTGATCATCGTAACTACCAAACGCGCCAAAGAGGGACAGACGCTGGTCAATATCAACACCTCTTTCGGATGGAAAACCGTAGTAGACAAAATCAAAATGGTGAATGCGCCACAGTTCAAGGAACTCTATAACGAGCAGATGGCGAATCAGGGAAACACCCCATTCGACTTCAGCAACTGGAATGCAAATACGGACTGGCAAGACGAAATATTCCAGACCGGATTCATCACGAACAATAATATCAGTATCACAGGTGCTTCGGAAAAACATAGTTTCTATCTCGGTGTGGGCTACTCGCACGAACAGGGAAACATTAAGCATGAGAAGTATAGCAAAGTGACGATCAATGCAAGTAATGATTATAAGATCACCAAAGATATCAAAGTGGGATTTCAGTTCAACGGAGCACGAATGCTCCCGGCCGACAGCAAAACGGTTCTGAACGCAATTCGCACTACTCCTGTAGCTCCGGTTTACAACGAAGAATACGGTCTGTATACTTCATTGCCGGAATTCCAGAAAGCACAGATGACCAATCCGTTGGTTGACGTAGATCTGCGTGCCAACACCACCCGCGCCATCAATTACCGTGCATCGGGCAGCATTTACGGTGAAGTGGATTTCCTGAAGCATTTCACATTCAAAGCAATGTTCTCCATGGATTATGCCACCAATGACAGCCGGACTTACAAACCGATCATTAAAGTATATGACGCAACCGTAGCCGGCAATGTGGCTACACTTGGAACGGGAAAGACGGAAGTGAGCCAGAACAAACAAAACGAAACCAAAGTGCAGAGTGACTATCTGCTGACATACCAAAACAGTTTTGCCGATGGTACACACAACCTGACCGCTACTGCCGGTTTCACAACCTACTACAATTCACTCAGCGGACTGGATGCTTCGCGCGGACAGGGTATCGGGCTGGTGATTCCGAATAATCCCGATAAATGGTTCGTCAGCATTGGCGATCTGGCTACCGCTACCAACGGAAGTACACAGTGGGAACGCACCACCGTGTCCATGCTGGCCCGTGTCATCTATAATTATAAAGGGAAATACTTGTTCAACGGCTCGTTCCGTCGTGACGGCTCATCGGCCTTCGCATACACGGGCAACCAATGGCAGAACTTCTACTCTGTAGGTGCCGGATGGCTGATGACTGAAGAGGAGTTCATGAAAGACATCACATGGCTGGACATGTTGAAACTGAAAGGTTCGTGGGGCACATTAGGTAACCAGAATATGGATAGGGCTTATCCGGCAGAACCGTTGTTGGAGAATGCTTTCGCCGCCGTATTCGGCAAACCGGCTATCATCTATCCGGGTTACCAACTGGCTTACCTGCCCAACCCGCGCCTCCGCTGGGAAAAAGTAGAAGCATGGGAAACCGGATTCGAGACCAATATGTTCCGCAACCGCTTCCATCTGGAAGGAGTATATTACAAGAAGAATACCAAAGACCTGCTGGCTACCGTACCGGGATTGTCGGGAACCGTACCGGGTATCGGAAACCTTGGAGAGATTGAGAACAAAGGTATCGAATTGATGGCCTCCTGGAGAGATCAGATCGGCGACTGGGGATATTCTGTCAGCGCGAACCTGACCACTATCAGTAACAAAGTGAAGAGTCTGGTACAGGAAGGATACTCCATCATCGCAGGCGACAAAAGCCAAAGCTACACAATGGCAGGCTATCCGATCGGTTATTTCTATGGCTACAAAGTAGCGGGCGTTTACCAAAACCAGGCCGAGATCGACGCTTCACCAGCGAATACACTGGCAACCGTCACACCCGGCGACCTTAAGTTTGCCGACGTAAACGGAGATGGAAAAATCACACCGGACGACCGCACGATGATCGGTGATCCGACACCGGACGTAACATACGGCATCAGCCTCGGCCTTTCATATAAGAATTGGGAAGTCAGCATGGAAATGATGGGACAAGGCGGCAATCAGATTTACCGTACCTGGGACAATTATAACTGGGCACAGTTCAATTATATGGAGCAACGTCTCGACCGCTGGCACGGAGAAGGCACATCGAACACGCAACCCCTGCTGAATACAAAACATGCCATCAACAGCGAGAACTCCGAGTACTTCATCGAAGACGGCAGCTTCTTCCGTATCCGTAACCTCCAACTGGCTTATAACTTCGACAAAACCTTGCTGGCGAAAATACGCATGCAGGCTCTGAAGGTTTATGTCAACATACAAAACCTGAAGACGTGGAAGCATAACACGGGCTATACACCGGAAATCGGTGGATCGGCCATTGCCTTCGGAGTGGATAACGGAACATATCCGGTACCGGCAGTCTATACATTTGGTATTAACTTAACATTTTAACGAAGCAGAGTATGAAACTAAATAAATACATCCTACCCATTGCATTAGCCGTATCGGCTCTGAGCTTCAGCAGTTGCAACGATTTTCTGGACCGTCACCCTCAAGGGCAGTTCACTGAAGATGATAATCCCGGAGCACTTGCCGAAGGAAAAGTCTTCAATATCTACACCATGATGCGTAACTATAACATTACCGCAGGTATCCCGGCATTCGCCATCGAATATTTCCGCTCGGAAGATTCGGAAAAAGGAAGTACGGCGAGCGACGGTGCCGATCAGGCTGCCATGTACGATGATTTCCAGTACAATACCAATAACGGACTGATCAAAGCCTACTGGAGCCAGAATTACGCTATCATCTATCAATGCAACGACGTGATAGAAACCATCGAGAAAGGTAACCTGACAGAAGAAAATGATCTCCGGAATAAGGGAGAAGCTCTTTTCTTCCGTGCTTACTGTTACTTCAACCTGGTCCGTGCATTCGGCGAAGTGCCGTTGGTCACTTTCAAAGTGAACGACGCCTCGGAAGCCAATGTACCGAAGACCACCGCCGAAGAGATCTATAAACAGATCGACTCAGACCTGACACAGGCTGAAGGGCTTTTACCCCGTCAATGGCAGTCTGCCTACCTGGGACGTCTAACCTGGGGAAGTGCACGTGCACTGCATGCCCGCACGTATATGATGCGTAACGACTGGCAGAACATGTATACTGCCTCAACCGATGTAATGAATTCCGGACAGTATAATCTGGACACTCCTTATGACGTTATCTTTACCGATGATGGCGAAAACAGCAGTGAATCGGTATTTGAGCTGCAATGTGCATCGACTGCCGCCCTGCCTGCAAGTGATAAAATAGGCAGTCAGTTCTGCGAGGTACAAGGTGTACGCGGCTCCGGCCAATGGGACCTTGGCTGGGGATGGCATATGGGAACCGAACTGATGGGTGAAGCATTCGAACCGGGTGACCCGCGCAAAGACGCTACCCTGCTCTACTTCCGCCGTTCGGATGACGACCCGATTACTCCTGAAAACACCAACAAGCCTTATGGAGAGTCTCCGGTATCACAGGCTGACGGGGCTTACTTTAACAAGAAAGCTTATACCAACCCGGCACTTCGTGAGGAGTTTACCCGTCATGGTTTCTGGGTGAACATCCGTATCATCCGCTATGGCGACGTAGTGCTGATGGCAGCAGAATCGGCTAACGAGTTAGGGAAAACAGGCGAAGCATCGGGTTATCTGGAAATGGTGCGTGCCCGCGCCCGTGGCAACAATCCGGACATTCTGCCCAAAGTGACTTCATTGGATCAGACCGTGTTGCGTGATGCCATCCGGCATGAACGACGGGTAGAACTCGGATTGGAATCGGGACGTTTCTACGACCTGGTACGCTGGGGTATCGCTTCGCAAGTGCTACATGCTGCTGGCAAAACGGGTTATCAACCCAAGAATGCCTTGCTGCCACTTCCACAGGACGAGATAGACAAGTCGAAAGGCGTATTGGTACAGAACCCGGATTATTAATCTCAGAGTTTCACCACAGATTACACAGATTATCACAGATATATTAAGTGCAGATTATCAATCCAATGGATCTCCTCTCTGTGATAATCCGTGTAATCTGTGGTGAACTCTTAACCATATACAGTTATGAACAAGAAATATTCTTTACTCATTCTGCTTGCACTTTTACTCCCGTTGGGGCTGCAAGCGCAAAAAGCTCCTCAGGACATGGACCGTTTCCTCGACGATCTGCTGAAACGGATGACCCTGGAAGAGAAAATAGGGCAGCTTAACCTGCCGGTAACGGGTGAAATTACCACCGGACAAGCTAAAAGCAGTGACATAGCCACAAAGATAAAGCGAGGTGAAGTAGGTGGACTCTTCAACCTGAAAGGGGTGGATAAAATTCGCGATGTACAACGTCTGGCTGTAGAAAATTCCCGTCTGGGCATTCCTCTGCTCTTCGGTATGGACGTGATTCACGGCTACGAAACCATCTTTCCTATCCCATTGGGGCTTTCGTGTACCTGGGATATTCGGGCCATTGAAGAATCTGCACGTATCGCAGCCATCGAAGCAAGCGCTGACGGCATCTCGTGGACTTTCAGTCCGATGGTAGATATCAGTCGCGATCCACGCTGGGGACGGGTATCCGAAGGTTCGGGCGAAGATCCCTTCCTCGGAGCTCAGATTGCCCAAGCCATGGTACGCGGATATCAGGGAAAGGATATGCGCCGTAACGATGAGATCATGGCTTGTATCAAGCATTTTGCCTTGTATGGGGCAGCCGAAGCCGGACGGGACTACAATACCGTAGACATGAGCCGCCAACGGATGTTTAACGATTACATGCTCCCCTATCAGGCTGGTGTTGAAGCCGGAGCAGGCAGTGTAATGGCTTCATTCAACGAAGTGGAGGGTGTGCCGGCAACTGCCAACCGATGGCTGATGACCGATGTGCTGCGTGGAGCATGGGGATTTAACGGATTTGTAGTGACAGATTTCACCGGAATCTCTGAAATGATAGAACACGGGATTGGCGACCTGCAAACCGTATCGGCACGTGCCATCAATGCGGGAGTAGATATGGACATGGTCAGTGAAGGCTTCGCCGGCACATTGAAAAAATCGATCGAAGAAGGCAAAGTATCGGTAGAAACCGTTAATACCGCTTGCCGCCGCATTCTGGAAGCCAAATATAAACTGGGATTATTTGACAATCCTTATAAATATTGTGATCTGAAACGTCCGGCACGTGACATCTTTACCAAAGAGCATCGTGCCGTAGCCCGGAGAATTGCCGGAGAAAGTTTCGTACTACTAAAAAACGGACAGCTCTCTCCCGGTTCCTCTCCCCTTCTCCCTCTCTCACCCACCGGTACCATCGCAGTGATAGGTCCCTTGGCCAATACCCGCTCGAATATGCCGGGTACGTGGAGTGTGGCGGCAGTTCTGGACAAGAGCCCATCTCTGGTAGAGGGATTGACCGAGTGGGTAGGCAATCAGGCAAAGATTCTTTATGCCAAAGGCAGTAACCTGATAAGCGATGCTGCCTATGAGGAAAGAGCCACCCTGTTTGGCCGTTCGCTGAACCGCGACAACCGTACTGACAAGCAACTGCTGGACGAAGCGTTGAAAATAGCTTCACAGTCGGACGTAATCATTGCCGCGCTGGGCGAATCATCGGAAATGAGCGGCGAAAGCAGCAGTCGTACCAACCTCGACCTGCCGGACGTACAACACACACTCCTGGAAGCCTTACTGAAAACAGGCAAGCCGGTGGTTCTCGTACTCTTCACAGGCCGTCCGTTGGTGCTGAACTGGGAGCAGGAGAATGTACCCGCCATCTTAAACGTCTGGTTTGGAGGTTCGGAGGCAGGCTTGGCTATCGGCGATGTACTGTTCGGAGCAGTGAACCCAAGCGGCAAACTCACCATGACTTTCCCGAAGAATGTAGGCCAGATTCCGCTTTACTATGCACACAAAAATACAGGTCGCCCGCTCAAAGAAGGCAAATGGTTTGAGAAATTCCGCAGCAACTATCTGGACGTAGACAATGATGCACTTTATCCGTTCGGATATGGATTGTCGTATACCACATTCCGCTTCAGTGATGTCACTTTAAGTCAACCCTCCATCGGGATGGACAATCAGTTGGTAGCCTCTGTCACCGTAACGAATACCGGAGACCGTGCCGGCAGTGAAGTAGTGCAACTCTACATCCGTGATCTCGTAGGCAGTGTCACCCGCCCGGTAAAAGAGCTTAAGGGATTTGAAAAGATCTACCTGCAGCCCAATGAGTCGCGTACTGTCCGTTTTACGATTGCTCCGGAAATGTTGAAGTTTTACAATGCCGACCTGCAATTCGTAGCCGAACCGGGCGATTTCGATGTGATGATAGGACCTGACAGCCAGAACGTGAAAACGGCACGGTTCACGTTGCGTTGAATCGGCTACACAAGGGAATAGAAAAGAATAAGATTCACCACAGATTACACAGATTAACACAGAATTTTAATCTTAAATATCAACGGGATAAATGATTAATCTGTGAAAATCCGTGTAATCTGTGGTGAAACCCAAACCATTACAAACAAGAAATCATTATGAATACCCAACTTGTCACTCACAACAGCAAGCTCCTCTTCTTCCTCTTCGCTCTTTTTCTTCTTGTAGCTTGCAAGCCAAAGGATAAACCTTCTTCTGCCGCTACCCTGACAGACGATGCCCTGATGGATACCGTCCAGCAACGAACCTTCAATTATTTCTGGGAAGCAGCCGAACCCAATAGCGGACTGGCACGCGAACGCTATCATATGGATGGCGAATATCCGGCCGGAGGTCCGGAGATTGTTACTTCAGGAGGAAGCGGCTTCGGCATCATGGCCATGCTGGCGGGTATCGATCGTGGATACGTCAGCCGGGAAGAAGGGCTGCGCCGCATGGAGAAAATAGTCCGTTTCCTGGAAAAGGCGGACCGCTTTAAAGGCGCTTACCCACACTGGTGGAACGGTGAAACGGGACGTGTGCAACCTTTCGGACAAAAAGACAATGGAGGCGATCTGGTAGAAACAGCTTTCCTGATGCAAGGTTTGCTGGCCGTACATCAATACTATGCAGGAGGTTCAACCGAAGAGAAAGCTCTTGCGGCACGTATCGATAAACTATGGCGGGAGGTAGACTGGAACTGGTATCGCCGTGACGGGCAAAATGTGCTTTACTGGCACTGGAGTCCGGAATATGGTTGGGAAATGAACTTTCCGGTACACGGCTACAATGAATGCCTGATTATGTATATCCTTGCCGCCGCTTCTCCTACTCATGGAGTGCCGGCTGCTGTATATCATGAAGGATGGGCACAGAATGGCGCGATTGTTTCTCCACACCGGGTAGAGGGTATCGAACTGCATCTCCGCTATCAGGGTGGAGAGGTCGGTCCGTTGTTCTGGGCGCAGTATTCCTTCCTCGGACTCGATCCGGTGGGTTTGAAAGATGAATATTGCCCGAGCTACTTCAACGAAATGCGAAATCTTACACTGGTAAACCGTGAATATTGCATCCGCAACCCCAAACACTATAAAGGTTACGGGGCTGACTGCTGGGGGCTGACCGCCAGTTATTCCGTGGATGGATATGCTGCCCACGGCCCGTTGGAACGTGATGACCGGGGAGTGATCTCTCCCACCGCCGCCCTCTCTTCCATCGTCTATACACCGGACCAGTCACTGCAAGTGATGCGTCATCTGTATCAGATGGGAGATAAGGTATTCGGTCCTTACGGATTCTATGATGCCTTCAGCGAAACCGCGGACTGGTATCCGAAGCGATATCTGGCCATCGATCAAGGGCCGATAGCCGTAATGATAGAAAACTACCGGACCGGACTTCTATGGAAACTTTTCATGAGTCATCCCGACGTGCAGAACGGATTGAAAAAACTTGGATTTAACGTAAAGAAATAAATGATAAAATCAATATTTATCACCTTTTGTACTGTCCTCCTCTGCTGCAACACTCTTGCAGCAGAGGTACAAACGCCACAGGATTCTGTGCGCTTCAGCGAATATCTTCCTGTCCGCCACACGGATCCGGTTACATGGGTAACCCGATACCAAGGAGAAATAGACCGGTACCAAACAGAAAACCGGACATTGAAAGATACTTCTTGCGACGTTCTCTTTTTAGGCAGTTCTTCCATCAACTTGTGGGATAACATTTACCGGGACATGGCCCCACTGAAGATTCTCCGCCGTTCATACGGTGGTGCCGCCTTACGAGACATGCTTTATAATTACGACGTGATTGCCCGGGGATATCACCCGCGCAGTATCGTGGTTTATGTAGAAAATGATCTTGCAGGTACCCCCGAAGATCTGACTGTCGGAGAAACATTCGACTTTTTTCGTTTACTGACCAACCGGCTGCGACGGGACTATCCGGATATTCCGATATTCATTCTCTCCTATAAGCCTTCGCTCGCACGCAAGGAGATGATTCCGAAGCATGAAATCATTAATACTTTGCTTAAAGAGTATGCTTCGAAGACGGACGGACTCACTTATGTCGACGTAGCCTCTTGCTTGTACGGTGCAAACGGAGAACTGCGAAAAAATATCTTTAAACCGGACGGCCTGCACATGAATCAGAATGGCTACGATCTCTGGACCGCTATCCTGAAACCGAAAATACAGGAAAGCATCCGATAAACCTACGATTTCCCCCACAAGCCTCCCTATCTGTTGAATAGTAGGGAGGTTTATTTCTGTTTATATACTTTTTTCATAGAGTTGATATACTAAATCTATCTGTTATTTATATATTTGCGTTTATAAATACGGAATAACTATGAATAAACACAAATTAGCCTTTTCTTTTATCGGTATTTTCATCGTTCAATTATCATACGCCGGATATTTTAAACACATAGGTAGAGAAGAAGGTCTTTCGCAATCGTCTGTTATGGCTATCTATCAAGATAAACTGGGTAGAATGTGGTTTGGTACACGTGAAGGGGTCAACATCTACAATAGTGATAGGATGACGGTTTATAAAGCATGGATCCAGAACGGGAATCAACCGGATCAGAAAGTTCTGATAGGGAATGAGGTGAGCGCCATTACTGGAAGTCAAAACGGAGATGTGTTTTTAATTGTTGATCGTGCTTTATTGAAATACGATATTCGTAAAGAGACTTTCGAACGTCTGCGTCAAGGCTCTGTCTATGCTCTAACATCTCATGCCGGTGAGATATGGTGTGCCGGGCACGACTCTATTTTCCGATACAATCCCCAAAACAATCAATTAGATTTTCAACAAAAAACAGATATACCATCCATCAACTATCTGATGACAGATGGCAACAGATTTTATATCGGTGCCAAAGAAGGCCTATATACGACAGAAAATAAAGGAGCGGTTCAATGCCTGATCCCCAAAGTAGATGTTTACCGTATTTTCCAAGATTCCAGTCAGGAACTTTGGGTAGGTTGCCGTACACAAGGGCTATACCATATCAACCGAAACGGACAAATTAACCGTATTCCTTATGACCCCTCATCCCCCAAAGGCATTTCCAGTGAACAAATACGTGAATTTGTTGAAGATCAGCAAGGGAACATCTGGTTCGGAACCTTCGACGGTTTACAAAAATATGATCCACACACCCAAACCTACAGCCTCATCAAGCAAGAACAACGCCCGGGAGGACTCAGCCATTCTTCTATATTTTCGCTCTATCAAGATGTACAAGGCACTATTTGGATAGGTAGTTATTATGGAGGAGTCAACTACTTCAACCCGGATAACAACACATTCAATTACTACACTTATAATCCCGATCGCAGTGACTGTCTCAACTACCCGTTCGCCGGGGCCATGACCGAGGACAAAGATCATCACCTATGGATATGCACCGATGGTGGCGGATTGGCATGTTTAGACCGCCAAGCGGGGCATTTCAGGACTTACACTGCCGGAGGACCCAACTCTCTGCCCCACAACAATCTGAAGAGTATTTGTTACGACCCTAAAAGAGACTGCTTATATATAGGTACGCATATGGGAGGTCTTTCCCGGCTCGACCGCAAAACAGGACGTTTTTACAACTACCTCAATTACTCCACGAAAGGCAAAAAAGAGCCCAATGATGTTATTTTCCAAGTATCTTTCTATAACGACCAGCTAATCGTTTCCGCACGCAACGGAGTTTTCTCCATGAATCCCGATACGAATGAATTCCGCTTGCTTTATGACGGATATTACTATCAAACTTTCACCATTGACCCCAAAGGCTTTCTCTGGTTGTCGGCAGGTACTAACTTATATAGTATAAACCTGAAACACCCCGAAGAAGTTAAATCATTCAGCCTGCCTGCATCCATTGGACAGTTCGGCATCAGCAAGATTTTGAAAGGTAACAATCAATATCTTTATATCGCCACTTTAGGTTCAGGACTTTTTTGCTATAACGAACAAACTCAGACCTGCATCAACTATACTCCCGAACAGAACCAACTACTTAGCAATTATTGCTATAATCTTCTACAGACTTCGACAGATAACATACTTATCACAAGTGATCGGGGTATCACACTATTTAATCCAACCACCGAATCATTCCGTTCCATTGAACTGGATAACGGACTGTCCCTCTCATCCATCATTAATGGTTGTGGTGTATGGATGTGTAGTGACCATACAATATTTATCGGAGGTACAGGAGGGCTTAGTTCTTTTCTGGAGAAAGACCTGAACAAAGAATATCCCAAACCTAAACTCTATTTTTCAAGTTTATCCGTCAACAACGCACGGATAAGTCCGGATGACAAAAGTCGTATACTGACAGAAGGGCTCCCTTTTGTCCGGGAAGTAAATCTAAATGCCGCTCAAAATAACCTGACTATTGAGTTTGCTTCTTCCAACTATGTGGATATACTGAATAATACTTGGTATGAGTATCAGTTAGAAGGTTTTGACAAGCAATGGTCACTCACCTCACAAACAAGCCTGAAATACACCAACCTTGATCCTGGAGACTACGTGCTACACGTACGCCAAAAAGGCAACTCGCTGAAAATGCGCAAAGCACAAGAAATCTTATTACAGATACATATCAGCACTCCCTGGTATCTTACTTGGTGGGCATGGCTCAGTTACATCACCATCAGCATTTCAGTGACCTACTTTATATGGCGCGAAAAAAGTTCCAGAAGAACTTTGGCGATATTACGGCAAAACCCCTCTTCTCTCACCTGCCATCAGATTCTTTTTAATCCGGCTATTTAAATAGACCATGAGTCCATATTGATTAAATAGTCTCTTTACGAGCATAAATTTACTTTCAGATGTTATTCTCCTTATCCGGTATCCAACTTAGGTCATTTAAGATTTTCTTGTTTAGCTCCTTTGCGATATTCCATCGGAGTAACGTTATATTGGTTTTTAAAACAACGACTGAAATAGCGCGGAGAACCGAAACCTAACCTATCGGATATTTCTGCTACCTGCAAATAAGGTTCGTTCTTCAACATCAGCGATGCTTTTTTCAATCGGTGATTTAGAATAAATTCATTGGGTGTCATTCCTGTCAATGCTTTGAATTTTGTATGCAACAACGTCCGCCCCATTCCAAGTTCCTGACATAATATACCAATATCAAAATCCTCATTATCAACATACTTATCTACCACTTTGATAACTCTATCCAAGAAACTTTTATCTATCGGATTAGCAGCCAACAGATCGACTTCCGAAATCTGATCTTTAGCAAAACGGCTTTGCATCAACAAGCGGTTACGGATCAAATTATTGCAACGGGTTATTAAGATTTTTGCATTGAATGGCTTGGTGATATAGTCGTCTGCCCCACGACGTAGTCCTTCAATATTTTGGTCTACAGTGTCAAGTGCAGTCAACAATACAATCGGAATGTGACACAGGTTTATGTTATTCTTTATTTTCAGGCACATCTCCGTTCCTGTCATTACCGGCATCATAACATCACTCACTATCAAATCGGGAACTTCTGCAAAAGCCTGTTTTAATCCCTCCTCCCCATTCGCTGCCGTCACCACCTGATAAAGTGATGAAAATATTTCTTTGAGTACATGCAGAAGTTCCACATTATCTTCTACCAACAGAACTTTCCGTTTCCCTTCCCGCCTATCTATCAAGAGAGTTTCGAACATAGAATCATCCTTTTCCATAAAATTTTCATCCGGTATGGTACTCTCTTGTATCATAGGCTCTTTTTCTGGAGATTCCAGAAAAACGACTTCAGTATCCTTTTCAAAACAAGCACGAGTTTTAGGTAACTTCACAATAAAACAGCTTCCTTCATTTAACTCACTTTCTACCTCAATTGTACCATGATGTAGCTGAATAATACTTTTCGTTAATGCGAGTCCGATACCAGTGCCAACATGAATCGCTTTATTCCGATTGTCCGCCTGATAAAAACGGTCGAATATCCGCTCCTGTTCTTCTTTACTAATGCCATTTCCGGAATCTTTAACCGCAATAATTACCTGATCCGGCGTAGTAGAGGTCAATATATTTATTTCTCCTTTATCCGGAACATGTTTAAAAGCATTCGAAAGTAGATTAAACAGAACCTTTCTCATTTGCCAGCCATCTATCCAAATAAATACATCCTGTTCCAGTAGCTTCAGATGATAAGAAATAGACTTTTGAGAGGCATAAGCTGAGAAAGACAGATAGACCTCCTCCAAAAATGTATTCAGACTTTGTTCCGATAGTTTTAATTGGATATAGTTTTGATCGAATTTCCGGAAGTCAAGTAATTCTGAGATTAGGAGTTTCATTTGTTGGGCATGCTTCCTTATCCTGAAAATACTGTTGTGCAAAGATGGAGGTATTGTATTCTTCTGTAACATAAGTTCTACCTGACTTATAATGAGAGTTAAAGGAGTACGGAACTCATGGCTCACGTTGGTAAAGAATCGTAATTTAGCTTGATTCATCTCTTCAATATGTTCCTTTTCAATACGTTCTTTCTCCAACGACATCGCCAAAGTTCTTCTGGAACTTCTACTGAGTTAAGAACAATTAGTGCCTATACTGCGAACAAAAATAGCATAGAGAGGTCTGCTTCACGACATAGTCCGATTCTTTCATTTGTTTTTTGTAAAGTTTAATAGTATACGGATCATGAAAAAGAACAAATTATGCCCAAGATTCCTATTCAATTTAGCATCTTATCACAAAATTTTGTACATAAAACCATATGGAAAACACGGATTAGGACAGATTCCAAATAGGCTCTGAATAATTAGTGCCCCTATTGAGAATAAAAGTATCACATCGGATCAGATCAGTTACCGTAGTTTTGCGATGTATTTAACACTTTTATTAACTCAATCTAAAGTATTATGAGAAAAAGCAAATTACATTTGCTACCCTTATCTTCTAAAAGGGTACTTGTAAGTACATCGTTAATAATGCTTTTAAGCGGTAGTGCCTGGGCTGTTTCTTCACAAGAGACAGTTGAAAACGGAGATGCGATCACAGCAGTCCCCCAACAGCACAGAACGATTAAAGGTATTGTAAAAGATGCAAATGGAGAACCGATTATCGGAGCTAACGTCATTGTAAAAGGTAATAAAACTATTGGCGTCATCACAAACCTGAACGGAGAGTTTAGTCTCGAAGTACCGTCCAACGCAACACTGCAAATCTCTTACATCGGCTATCTCAATAAAGAAGTCAAAGTAAGTGGCAACCAGGTGTCTTTCAACATCCAACTGGAAGAAGACAGCAAAACACTCGACGAGGTAGTAGTGGTAGGGTATGGCACACAGAAGAAAGCAAATTTAACAGGTGCCGTATCTTCCGTTGATTTTGAAGAACAAACTAAATCACGCCCCATTACGACAGTATCTTCGGCATTAGCCGGTCTAAGTCCAGGACTTCAAGCCAGCTCAGGCTCGGCAATGCCGGGAGAAGATAACACAACCCTACGGGTACGCGGTAACGGTACAATGAATAATGCCTCACCTTTGATTATCATCGATGGCATGGAAGGTTCATTGAATGCCATTAACCCTCAGGACATAGAAAATATCTCTATTCTAAAAGATGCAGCTTCTTGTGCTATTTATGGTGCCCGTGCTGCCAACGGAGTCATCTTAGTCACAACAAAAAGCGGTGATCGCGACAAGATACAGGTAAACTATAGTGGACGCGTCTCTTTCAACAGCCCGACACGCATGATAGAAACTATGAGCAACTATGCGGATTATATGGAATTAATGAACGAATCTTGCGAAAATGTTGGCTCCGGAACTCTTTTTGACCAAAAGTATATCGATTTGTGGAGAGAGAAATCAAAAGATCCCAATGGAGTAAACGAAAACGGTGTTCCTAATTACATCGCATACCCAAATACCAACTGGCTGAAAGAGCTATACTCAGGAGGTATGATACACGAACATAATCTTTCAGTTTCAGGAGGATCCAACAAAATTCGTTTCTTATTGTCAGCCCGTTATCAGGATAATGAAGGTATTGTAGACAATACAGCCAACAAAACCTACTCTGTACGTGCCAATATTGAAGCCAACCCAACTCAATGGTTGACTTTAGGTACGCGCACTTATGCCTCACAAATGGACCGTGAGGTGGGTGACTTTAGCAATGCCAATACTTTCCTCCGACAATCTACAGCCGGTACTTATCCCGAATGGAACGGAAGTTTCGGCTACCCGGAATGTCCAGACGAACGTGCAACAGCCAATAACCCACTATATAAACTGGCACGGAATGATGGCTTCAAACGCTACAACCGTTTCAACACGACCCTGTTTAGTAAGGTCAAGTTCTTTAAAGATCTAAGTTGGGATTTCAACTTCAATTACAACCGTTACATCTACGAAACCCGCCAATGGGGAGTACCCGCTTATCAGACACGTTTCAGTGACGGGGTAATTGTCGATGGTATCACTCCTCCTTCTCAATTAAGCACAAGTTTCGGTTATGAATCCAATTATTCTTATACATTGGAAAACCTGTTAAACTACCATCACACATTTGCTCAGAAACACGATGTATCCGCATTGTTGGGTTATCAGGAATTCTACAAGAATTACTATACTGTAGATGCCGCAAAGAAAGGCTTGATCGACGAATCACTGAACCAGTTTGATGAAGCAACCGAAATGACAAGTACCAAAGGTGCAACCCAGGATTATGCCACACGTTCTGTATTCGGACGCGTGAACTATGCATATAATTCCCGGTATTTATTTGAGGCGAATTTCCGTTATGACGGATCCTCACGCTTCCATAAAGATCATCGTTGGGGATTCTTCCCTTCCTTATCAGGTGCATGGCGTATCTCAGAAGAAAGCTTCATGGAAAATACCCGTACCTGGCTGGATAACCTGAAAATCCGTGCATCCTGGGGTAAATTAGGTAACTCTGAAATTGGTAACTACGAATACATGTCGGTATACAGTACCACCAACGCAGTATTTGGAAATGCCTTAAATTCCGCACTGTATATGGGTGCCATCGCCAATAGCTTACTGAAATGGGAATCTACCACCTCTGTCAACTTTGGTGTTGATGTTAATTTATTAAAGGACCGTCTGAGCATAAGTGCCGACTTGTATCAGAAGAAAACCGACGGTATCTTATACCGCCCAACTATTCCTTATGTATTCGGAACAATGACTGCCCCCCGTCAGAACCTCGCCAAAGTGAGCAATAAGGGAGTCGAGTTATCACTGGGATGGCGTGATAACATAGGAGGGGTAAGCTACTCCATTAACGGCAACTTCTCATACAACAAAAGCAATATAGATGCCTATAACGGCTCTTATGAAAGAACATGGGTAGAAGATCCGAGTAACAAACTGACCGGAGGTAAATGGGAAGATAATATCGGTAAAGTGTCCAGTGGTGGCACAACCCCCATTGTTGAAGGCCGCATGATGAATGAATACTATTTACGGAACGTTTATCATGGCAATGGCTCTTACTACAATGCGGATGGCAGCGTAAATCCTCAAGGAGGACCTAAGACCGGTATGATCCGTACAGAAAAAGATATGACATGGGTAAAAGACATGATCGCAGCCGGATATGAATTTCAGCCGGGCAAGACGGTTGCCAAAAACAAGATCTGGTATGGCGATTACATCTATGCCGACTCCAATAATAATGGAGTATATGGTGACGATAACGACTATACTTTCCAAAAAACATCCAATAAGCCCAAATACAATTTCGGTTTTCAGGCCTCTGCCGCATGGAAAGGATTCGACCTCTCTATGGTATGGGCGGGAGCTGCCGGATTCAGCATATACTGGGGAGCAACCACTGGCTATAATGCCGCATCTACAGAATGGGGTAGCACCATCGCACAACGGATTGCCGAAAACCATTATTTCTACAATCCCGAAAATCCGGATGATCCACGTACCAACATCAATGCGAAATATCCGCGTATGGCTTATATAGACGGCTATGTACAAAATCGTCATGGAAATACAACTTTATGGCTATACAAAGGTGACTATATCAAATTGAAGAACCTGTCTTTAGGTTATACTCTACCGAAAAACTGGGTTTCAAAAATCGCTATGCAGAATGCACGTGTTTACGTTTCAGCTGAAAATCTGCTGACAATTACCGGATTTGAAGGCCAAGACCCGGAATCTGCTACCGGTATGGGCTATTCTCCGTTTAGAACAATTGCAATAGGTGCCAATATAACATTCTAAATAAATCTTGAAATCTTATGAAACTATTAAATAAATTATTCATATTAACAGCCACAGCAATTGCTATAAGCAGTTGCCAGGGAGATTTACTGGATACAAAGCCATATGATAAAGCATCATCGGGCAGTATGTGGAGTAATGAAAACTTTTGTACTATGGGAGTAGCCTCTATCTACGCCACCCTGCGCGAAGGGTATGTGGCAAAAGAGGCTTATCTAATGGAGGCATTCAGCGTGGGTGCAACTTGCCGCGACAACGATTATCCACTACTGGCCGGTACAGCTTCTATCGGTTCCGGAATATTCTCAGACTATTGGAAACAACATTATGCAGGTATCTATCGTGCCAATGATGCCATTGTACATCTACCCGACGCACCGATAAGTGAAAGCGTAAAAGGTAAATTATTATCCGAAGCAAAAGTATTGCGTGCGTTTTATTATTACAAGCTGAATGCAGTCTTCAGGGGTGTTCCTTATTATGATACGCCTATGGAACTTGATCAAGCAGACAAACCACGTGAAAGCGAAGAGAATATATGGAATTTCTGCATACAAGATTTAACCGACGCAATAAATGATCCGAATTTCCCCGACCGTATCGCTGCCGGTAAAGCAGAATGGGGTCATGTCACCAAATCAGTGGCTTATGCACTGCGTGGCAAAATCTATCTGTGGGCCAAAGAATGGAGTAAAGCGGAAGCAGATTTCCGCAAAGTAGGTGAATTGGGACATTCATTATTTCAGGATGGTTACAAGCAACTCTTCAAAGAAGCTAATGAACAGAGTGATGAAGCTATCTTCTCTTTGCAGTGTATCGATAACAATGGCAGCACTTACGGAAATTCCATGAGCTTCCGTTATGGCGGCCGTACTACATTTGGTTCTTGCTGGAACACCATGTTGGCCAGTGTGGATTTTGTAGAAACCTACGAAAATATAGACGGCAGTAAATTTAACTGGGATGAATACATTCCGGGGTTCTCAAGCTTAGATATTAAAGACCGTGAAGTATTCTTCTTGCGTAATACTGATCCGGCAACAGTAAAAGCACAGTATCGTGAAATCGGCTTTGACGGTACGGAAGAGGCATTGGACGATATGGTAAAAAAAATAAAAGCAAAAGTAGACGGACGTCTGGAAAAGCTGAGTGACAAGGCAAAAGCATTCTATCTGCCGGCAGGAAACGAGGCCCGTATTAAAGCTGCTTATGACAGCCGCGATCCTCGTTTAGCCCAGACTGTCATCACTCCATATGCTACATATGATGGTTCCGGAAACAGCGTAGACCACACCTTCACTTCACGCTGGCCCTATTATGGTGCCGACACCGATTATCCTTATGACTTACGCACTGACACCCAGAGCCATTTATACTATTTGTTCCGCAAATTTGTTGCCGAAGGTTCAAGTGAAATGACCAATCGCGAACAATCTCCGATTGACCTGCCAATTATCCGCTACGCAACTGTCGTCATAGGATTGGCTGAAGCATTGAATGAGCAGGGTAAAACCGACGAGGCCATCGAATGGTTGAATAAAGTACGCCAACGTGCCGGTGTTGCACTGTTGAACAGCAATACTGCCACTATGGTCCAGGGACAGGAAGATATGCGCATTCGCATCCAGAATGAATTCCGCTGGGAAACAGCAGGTGAAGGGGTTGACTTTTATGAAGAACTCCGTTGGAAAACATGGAAAGAAAGTAAGTTTAATAATGCTGATGGTACAGCCGGGATGAAAGATGTATGGGGTACTGTCACCTATCCTTATACATGGGGAGGAGACCAATATTATGTATGGCCAATCCCAAAACATGAAACTGATATGAATAAATCACTGACTCAGAACTCGGGCTGGAATTAAACAAATACGTTTAAGCTACTGATTCTTATAAACCAAAGGGCTGTGTCAAAACTCTTTTCGCCACAGATTACACGGATTATCACAGATTATCAACATAGATAATCAATGACTTAAAATTCACTCTGTGTTACTCAGTGTCTTCTGTGGTGAGTTTCGACACACGTTTTTTATTTCTTCTGAAAAGAAAGTTTTAAATATACTCTCTT
>ENA-OWOU01000041-OWOU01000041.1-gut-metagenome-genome-assembly--contig:-NODE-41-length-101264-cov-10.864548_pt1 | contig 101264 bp, 86 predicted proteins | sample MGYA00248248_ERZ651801 | MGnify/ENA primary metagenome ERZ651801 (study PRJEB26908, sample SAMEA4031710) | gut metagenome | biome: gut; feature: normal infant; material: stool | place: China | collected... | reverse complement strand
GAAATTAACAAAATCAACTCAGATATGATATCTCTTGAAAAGCAGATTTCAGATGTTGCAGAAGGCTTGAAGGATGTTGTGACAAAATCTGAGTTGGCTGATATGATGAACAGCTTTGTTTCAGATGATGATGAAAAGTGGCTTATGTTTAATGCAAAATTTAGTAGTGCAGATGAGGTATATGAGTCCATTTATAAGCAGGCAAAGTCGTCAATATATGTCGTAGACAATTATATTGGATTAAGAACGCTGGTACATCTTAAAAATTCTCCTACAGGAGTAAATATTACTTTATTCAGCGATAATGTTGGGAATAATAAACTTCATAATATAGAATTTACGGATTTTTGCAAGGAATATCCATCTGTAAAAATATCAATGAAAAAGACAGGTGGTATATTCCATGATCGTTTTATCGTATTGGATTATGGAACTGCTAATGAAAGGATTTTCTTATGCGGGGCTTCATCAAAGGATGCAGGGGCTAGAATAACCAGTATTGTTGAAGACTATGGAGTATCTAAATATACCCCGGTTATTGCCACATTGTTGAAAAATCCGACTTTGATTTTATCACAATAGAGGCGAGAGAAAGCAAGCTGTCACGGTTCCCCGTTACGATAAAAAATGCCACCATCTGAAAAAGGATTTGTGTACCCACTCCCATCCAATTTGTGCTACAATATCAATTAACAACAACGTACCATACCAAAAGGAGGACATCCAATGCTTTTTATAGAATATCCCAAATGTTCCACCTGTCAGAAAGCGAAAAAATGGCTGGATGAACATGAGATTACATATACGGATCGTCACATCGTAGAGCAGAATCCGTCCTACGAGGAATTGAAAGAATGGCATGAAAAGAGCGGTCTGCCATTAAAGAAATTTTTTAACACCAGTGGACTTTTATATAAAGAAATGAAGCTTAAGGACAGGCTTCCTGAAATGAGCGGGGACGAGCAGTTAAAGCTGCTTGCGACAAACGGAATGCTGGTAAAACGTCCATTGATCGTAGATGGAAGTACGGTAATTACCGGCTTTAAAGAAAAGGAATGGTCAGAGCACTTTTTATAAAAATAAGAATGTTGTTTTTATAAAGGGACGTGCAGGAATGGAGGATTATTATGATTATAACAATTGCCAGACAATGTGGATGTGAAGGGGACGAAGTAGGAAGAAAATTGTCAGAGATTTATGGCATCCCGTGTTATTCCAAAAAAGAACTGATAGAGCTTGCAAAAGAGAAAAAAGTGTATGACAAATATCCATTTTATTTTGGGGAACGCCAGGTGGATGATATGATGAGTATGGTTGCGGACGATATGAATTTAAAGGTGCGTGAGACACCGAAAAAAGCATTGTCAGCACTGTTTGAGGATCAGCCGTGTATCGTAATCGGCCGTGCATCGGATTATGCATATAAAGAACATCCGGATGCTGTACGCATCTTCCTGTGTGGGGACAAGAAAACAAGAATCTCCAAAATTGCAAAGAAACATCAGGTATCCGAATTAAAAGCCAAAATGATCGTGGATGACACAGACCGCCGGAGAAAGCAGTATCATAATTATTATTCCGGGGAAACCTGGGGATTGGCGGACAATTATGATCTGTGTTTAGATGAGTGTAAACTTGGCATTGACGGCGTGGCAGCAGTTGTTTCCGCATATATTGGCCAGATAAACGGGAAAGACTGATAAAAGAATGCAGGCCTGATGTAAAATCAGGCAGAAAGTGTTGGTATATCATGGCATATTATTTAGCAGAAGGTGCGATCGTAAAAGGTGATGTCACGATCGGCGAAGATTCAGGAATATGGTATCATGCGACGGTCCGGGGCGATACGGAAAAGATCACGATCGGAAGCCGAACTAATATACAGGATAATGCAGTTCTTCATGTTGGAGCCGGGCATGCGCTTACCATTGGGGATGATGTGACGATTGGGCACAGTGCAATCGTGCACGGATGTACGGTTGGAAATAATACATTGATTGGAATGGGAGCAATTATTTTAAATGGAGCGGTGATCGGCAATAACTGTATCATTGGGGCCGGGGCGCTTGTGACACAGAATATGGAGATCCCGGATGGCAGCCTTGCATTTGGAAATCCGGCGAAGATAAAAAGAAAACTTACGGAAGAGGAGATTGCCTCAAACCGTGACAATGCCTTATTATATGTGAAAGAAGCAACAGATCAGCTGATGCAGATGTGATCAGAAATGGGGAGTACTATGGGAGAACAGGAGTTTTGGAATGGAAAAGAACGTTTCTTTTCAGACATCATAAATCGGGTGAATGATCTTTTGTCAGATGCATATCTGTTAATTACGAATAGGAACAGTCATGTTACTATGATTCCGGAAAAGACGGCGGCTTTTTTTGAGATGCAGGCGGGATATGTAAAAGATTTTTATCAGATATTACTGGATCATGTGCATCCGGATGACAGGCCGGAATATTTACAGGCAATGGAGAAACGCTTTCTGGGACAGAAACTTTCGGATGAGCTTTATATCCGTTTGAAAATAAAGATCATTATGATATGTTTGGATTTTTCATGAGTGTGGTAAAAGAAGATGGAAACGAATATCTGTTGCATATTCTGGTCAATCAGAATGTGATCCCTGAGATTGATGCGCTGACAGATCTGTATGGACAGAAGAAGTTTGAGAAAGATGTGGAAGGATATATCAGAACCGGCAGAAAGGTGGCTGTTTTGGAGGTTGAGATCGATCACATGGCAGACATCAATATTTTATATGGGGCGAATTATACAGACCGTCTGCAGCGGGAGATCGCACACCATTTTATCTATATGATGGATGAAAATAAAGCGGTTTATCATATGAATAACTCCAATTGTGCATTTATTTTAAGGGATGCGGATCGGGTGGACGCAGGAATTTTCCTGGAGGAAGTAAGGAAAAATCTTGAGAAAAATATCACGTTAAACGGACGTCATTTTGAGTTGAAGCTCTATGCTGCAGGTCTGATGTTAGAAAATTATAGCGGAGAGACCATGACAGTGCAGAGTAAATTAGAATACACATTAGAGAAAGCGCGTTCCGCCAGAAATCATAAACTTGTGTTCTTTAATGATATCGTAAAGACAAATGGTGGTGTAAATCTGGATTTTATGAAAATCATCCATCAGTCGGTGCTGGGTGGTTGTGACGGCTTTTATGTGGAATATCAGCCAATCGTGACATCGGAAGGTGGAAAAATCGCAGGGGCGGAGGCACTGGTAAGATGGAAAAAGGAACCTTACGGGGCAGTTCCTCCGGGGCTGTTTATCGACTGGATTGAGGATAATCCGTGCATGTATGATCTTGGAAATTATGTGCTGGCAGAGGCATTGAAAAACAGTGCAGAGTTTATAAAAATTAATCCGGATTTTTTTATCAATGTAAATGTGTCTGCAAAACAGTTAGAACAAAAATCATTTCGGGATGTTGTACTTTCGCTGTTAAAAGAAAATGATTATCCGCCAAACCATCTTTGTTTAGAAATCACAGAACGCTGCAGGCAGCTTCCGATTGATGTGATCAATGAAGAAGTATGTTTTCTCCAGCAGTATGGGATCCATTTTGCGATGGATGATTACGGAACGGGAAATGCGTCTTCAAGTATCGTCTTAGGTGTGCCGATGAATGAGATCAAGATCGATATGAGCTTTATCAAAGGAATTCTGAATAATGAAAAACAGCAGATGCTGGTAAAGAATATAGTCAATTTTGCGAGATCAACAAACATGAAAAGCTGTATCGAGGGCGTGGAAGATAAATCCCTGCAGGATTATCTGAGAAGTTTCGGGGCAACCTGGTTTCAGGGATATTATTATTCCAAACCGGTTGGTGAAGAACAGTTAAAGAAACTATTACTTGAAGAGATGTACAACAAAAAGGATGCTTCCTAGTTTAAAGGATGCATCCTTTTTGTCAGTATACGATTCTTATGTATTTCAATAAAAAGCAGTAAACTTTAACTTATTCTGCAATTGCATCGAGTGCCTGGGAAATATCTGCGATCAGATCCTCTTTATCCTCGAGTCCAAGGCTGATACGGACAAGTTCAGCCGGAACGCCGGCTTCTTTCAACTGCTCGTCAGTCATCTGGCGATGTGTGGAGGTTGCCGGATTCAGACAGCAGGTTCTTGCGTCAGCCACATGTGTCTCGATTGCTCCAAGTTTCAGATTCTGCATAAATGTGGATGCAGCGGCACGTCCGCCTTTTAAACCGAAGGAAACAACGCCACAGCCGCCGTTTGGCAGATATTTTTTTGCACGTTCATAATATTTATTGGAAGGAAGTCCCGGATAGTTGACATAGGCAATCTTTGGGTGCTGCTCTAAAAATTCAGCAACAGCCTGACCGTTTTCTACATGTTTTGGCATACGGACATGCAGGGACTCCAGACCGAGATTTAAAATAAAGGCACTCTGTGGGGACTGCATGCAGCCAAAGTCACGCATCAGCTGTGCAGTACATTTTGTAATGAAGGCACCTTCTTTACCGAATTTTTCTGCGTAGGTGATTCCATGATAGCTTTCATCCGGAGTACACAGTCCCGGATATTTATCAGCGTGAGCCATCCAGTCAAATTTACCGCTGTCCACAATCGCTCCGCCTAAGGCAGCTCCGTGACCATCCATATATTTGGTCGTGGAGTGGGTTACGATGTCAGCACCCCATTCAAACGGACGGCAGTTGACTGGGGTAGGGAACGTATTGTCCATCACAAGCGGAACGCCGTGTGCATGAGCCACTTTTGCAAACAGTTCGATATCTAAAACAGTGAGTGCAGGGTTGGCAATCGTTTCGCCGAACATCAGCTTTGTATTTGGCTTAAATGCGGCATTTAACTCTTCTTCGGAAGCATCCGGGGAAACAAATGTGGTCGTGATCCCCATCTTTGCCATGGTAACGGCAAGCAGGTTGAAGGTTCCGCCATAGATAGAGGAGGAAGCAACGATGTGATCGCCGCATTCGCAGATGTTGAACATGGCAAGAAAATTGGCTGCCTGTCCGGAAGAAGTCAGCATTGCAGCCGAACCGCCCTCCATAGCTGCAATCTTTGCAGCGACGATATCGTTGGTAGGATTCTGAAGGCGGCTGTAAAAATAACCGTCGGCTTCCAGGTCAAAAAGTTTTCCCATATCCTCGCTGGTACTGTATTTAAAAGTGGTCGACTGGATGATCGGCACCTGTCTCGGTTCTCCATTGCCAGGTGTGTAACCTGCCTGCACACATTTTGTCCCCATTCTGTATTCACTCATAGTAATCTAATCCTCCGTTTCTGCATTGTTTTATAAAAACAGCTGCATTAAAAATTCCTTCGCGATTCATCACATTAGTAAGAAAAAGCGCATAAAAATATCGTATCATTCATAGGAAGATTTTACAAGGGAATATCTTTTGATTTTAAAAAATTTGTGATACAGTAAGGAAGAAAAAAACTGGAACATGTCAGGTTTGAATAAAAAGAGAGAAGTGTGATTGAAACATGAGAGTGCAGCCATTCCAGACATTAAAACATTATAATAAGAAAAATCTTCCGAAAGATATTTTAGCGGGAATTATTATCATGGCAGTTTCCATTCCGATTTCCATGGGATATGCGCAGATCGCAGGGCTTCCGGCAGTTTACGGACTGTATGGCTCGGTGTTCCCGATCATTCTATTCGGATTGTTTTCCACGTCGCCGCAGTTTATTTTTGGTGTGGATGCAGCTCCGGCTGCGCTGGTCGGATCTGCCATCGTCGGACTTGGAATCGAAAGTGGCACAAAAGAAGCCATGGCGGCAGTTCCGGTGCTGACTTTTTTTGTAGCATTGTGGCTGCTGGCGTTTTATTTTATGAAGGCAGGAAAACTGGTCAATTTTATTTCTGCACCGGTCATGGGAGGATTTATCACCGGAATCTGTACCACGATCATACTGATGCAGGTGCCAAAGCTGATGGGTGGAACGGCAGGAGTCGGAGAACTTTTTGAACTGGCAGAGCATATTGCAGGGACGGCAGGTCAGATCAATCTGCCGTCGCTTGTGATCGGACTTTTTGCACTTGTGATTCTTCTGGTATCAAAAAAAGTGATGCCAAAGTTTCCAATGGCAGTTGCACTGATGGCAGCAGGCGCACTTATGACACGCTTTCTGCCGGTCAGGGAGTGGGGGGTGCAGACACTTGCAGCAGTAGAACCTGGCATGCCAGAATGGAGCATACCGGATTTTTCTGCAATCGCACCAAAGGATGCGATCATCACCAGTCTGTCAGTCGCTGTTGTCATTATGGCGGAAACTTTGCTGGCTGAGAATAGTTTTGCACAGAAAAATGGTTACAAGATCGATGATAATCAGGAAATTTTTGCATTTTCCATGGGCAACTTTGTGGCGGCATTTACCGGCTGCTGTCCGATCAACGGTTCAGTATCGCGCAGTGCAATGGGCGAACAGTATCAGGCAAAGACACAGCTTACCGGTATTGTGGCTGGGTTATCAATGATCATTCTTCTCCTCTGTGGAACCGGTTTTATCGGGTATCTGCCGATCCCGGTGCTGACGGCGATCGTGATCTCGGCACTGCTTGGGGCAACGGAGTTTGAACTTGCGGTCAGATTGTGGAAGGTCAGCCGGACGGAGTGTTTCATTTTTATAGGAGCCTTTTTTGGTGTATTGATGCTTGGCACGATTAACGGCGTTTTGATCGGAATTATCCTTTCTTTTACAGAAATGATCATCCGTACTTCAAAACCGGCAAGATGTTTCTTGGGAATCCAGCCCGGCCATCAGCATTTCAGAGATCTGCGGGAAGGCAGCCAGATCCATGCGGTGGAGGGAGTTTTGATTTACCGTTTCAGCAGCAATTTGTTTTTTGCCAATATCGGGGTGCTGCAAAAGGATATCGAGGAGCATATCAAAGATGACACGAAAGCAGTCATTCTGGATGCCGGAGGAATCGGAAGTCTGGATATCACAGCGGCAGACCGTCTGGAGATCCTGTACAAATTTTTGAAGGAAAAAGGAATCCGTTTCTATATGACAGAGCACATCGCAGACGTGAATGAGCAGCTTCGAAAATTAGGTCTTGGCTATCTCATCGAGGAAGGCTGTGTGCGGAGAACCATACATATCGCGTTAAAAGATATGGGAATCAACAGACCGTATCCTCTTGAGGGCGGCGTGGATAATGAGGAGCGCAGCGCATCGAGAAAACGTGCGGATAACCGTGTGCAGGAATTTGTCTGGGCATTTGGTTCGGAAACGGAAGAAGAAATCGAAAGACAGATTGTGCTGCAGATTGAGCAGTTAAAAAAGACTGGGGATGTCGAAAATCTGTTTCATGGCCGCTGGGCACACATGGAGGCACTTGATGAGGATGAATGGCTGGAACATTTAGAGGAGCACTTAAAGGAAATCGTCAATATTTCCGGCAAGGATGAGGTAACGCTTGCAGGCAGACTTGAGGCACACCGGAAAGAAGTGCATGACCGTATCGCAAAGGAGCATCCGGAGTTGGCGGAGCGCTTTAAAGAGCGCAGACATCTGTTAGATGACCATTTGAAAGAGCGCAGACCGGAGGTGTATGAGCTGGTGTTAGAGCTGAGAGAAAAAGGAAAGAGTAGAAAATAAAGATACTTTTTAGGCAGAGATGTAAGAAAAACATTTCTGTCTATTTTTTTACTTAAAAATGTACATGGACATTATGTGTCCGTGTGGTCTGCTAGAATGAGGATATCAAAAAACAAGGGAGGAAAATGAGATGGAAACTTTAAGGGAAATTGTTTTATGGATTTTTGGAGTATCATTTTTTTATGGTTGTGGATGGGAACTCTTCCGATGGATCTTTGTCAATAAAAGATTCAAAGAGTATGCGGATGGTTTGAAAACCAATATTCCAACTTCAGAGGAACTGATGCAGATTATCAGAAACATGAACTGTTTTCTGGTAAAACAGGTTTATTACAATGAACAGGGAAATGTTGAGGTGCAGGGAAAATACGGAAAACACAGACTGAACCTTGAGGATGGTATAATTCATGTGATACGCAGCAAGGAAGATTCAAGAAGAAATTATAATTATGTTGTAGAAGAAAATGCTATTCTTGATTATATTGCAAAAGAAGAGAATCATACATTGCCGATGAATCCCTTTACAAAATATAAAAAGGCAATGAGACTGACAAAATTACATACGGCTTCGCTGATTGGAACATTTGGAGGAATCTTTTTACTTGTGGTGCTGTACCTTATTCCGTCAGGAAATGAATACATTGAAATGGTAAAAGGCGGGGCACCGAGCAGTTATCCGCAGATTACTTATGGCGAAGCGTTTGATGACTATTTTTCAGATCCGGACTGGCAGTATTTTAAATCATCCAGCGATAGAAAAGTAGTCGAGTTTCATGGAAAATGCATGTATGGAGATAAGGAAGCGAAACTTTGTTTTCAATTTATTATTGCTGATGATAATGAAACTTTTTCCGTAGAATATTTAGATATTGATGGAGAATCACAGAATATGCTGACTATGGGAATTGCGTTAGATTCTATTTTCAGCAGTTATGAAGAGTCACATGGAATGATATCATCTGATGATGCCGAACAAAATGTAGATCTGGGTGTGGATGATACCATATTGAATGCTGATCATTCAGATGAAAATGTATCGGATGATTTTACAGATCAGACAATGCAGGAAGATTCCTTGGCACAGGATGAAAATCAGTACGAATTTGATGATGTAGATGTTAATAATCTGGATTACAGGGAAATGTATTCTTCCTTTGTTGTTGAAATGGAAAATGAGTATCCGGGAAACTGTACCTATTCATTGTATGATATTAATGGAGATGGAAGAAAAGATCTTCTGCTCAGTTATGGAACCTGTAATGCAGATTATGAAAACATTATTTATACGATTGATGAAAATGGTGCGATTTCATCCACAAGTCCGTTCTATGGGATATATAGTTTTTATGTAGCAGAGGATGGAAATGGTCTGTACGAAGTTTATGGATATATGGGTGTGGAAGAAGTACGCCGTCTTACTCTGCAGGGAAATCAGGCAGAGGAAGAACTTTTGTGGTCAAGAGAGATTGGGGATGGCGAATATTATGAGAATGACAATCCTATAGAGTATGCGCAGGGTAGTGATCTGAGTCTGCTGGATGAATAAAAGGAAGTGGGAAAATGTATTGTGTGGTAAAACCAAGAATCTGTCCATTTTGTGGAAAAAAATTAAAAAAGGACTGGCTTGGAAGATGCAAATATTGTAAAAGATCACTGGCTGGAATAAGGTTTTAGGAGAACTTCTTCTGGCAGTCTGCGGATAGTCAGAAGAAGTTTTTTCAAAAATTTCCCTAAGAAAATAACTGAATTTGTGGAAATTAAAATACAGATGTGTTACAATAACAATATGTTAAAAATGCATAAAAAAAAATAAAATTAATCTTAAAAGTATGTGCAATATGTTGCAAATGGAGATACGATTATGGAGAAAAAGGAGCCGATAGATAAAAGATCAAAAGCAGATCGTGTTCTGCGGATGTACGACCTTTTGATGCGCGGTAAAGTAATCAATAAAACTGATGCTGGACAAAAGTTCGGTGTGGATGAAAAAACGATTCAAAGAGATTTAGATGACATCCGCTGTTATCTGAACGAACGTGTCAATGATTTTGGTATCCAGAATGAGCTGATCTATGACAGAAGGAAGAATGGTTATCGGCTTGAGCAGGAAGAAGGAATGCGTTTTTCCAACGAGGAAGTGCTTGCTATTACCAAAATATTGTTAGACAGCCGTGCATTTACCAAAGACGAAATGATGCAGATGTTAGATAAGCTGATCGAGTGCTGTGTGCCGCCGCAGAACCAGAGCCTTGTCAGTGAACTGATTGCCAATGAGCGTTACCATTACATTGAACCGCAGCATCACAGGGTATTCATTGATAAGATGTGGCAGATCGGACAGGCAATTCATGAGAAAAAATGCATTGAGATCGGCTATGAGCGTACAAAAGATAAAAAAGTTGTGAAGCGTAAAGTAGAACCACAGGCAATCCTTTTTTCCGAATTTTATTTTTATCTGGCTGCAAATATTGAAGGAATCGATAAAGAAAAGGCATTTGATGTGGCAAATGATGCGTTTCCAACCATTTACCGGATCGACCGGATCCAGGAACTTCAGGTGCTTGATGAACACTTTAATATTCCGTATAAAGACCGGTTCGAGGAAGGGGAGTATCGCAAACGAATACAGTTCATGTATGGCGGAAAATTACAGCGTACGGAGTTCTGGTATAAGGGAACCAGTGTGGAAGCAATATTAGATCGTCTGCCGACGGCAAAGATTCTGAAAGAGGAAGACGGAAAGTTTTTAATTTCAGCTGAAACATTTGGCAAAGGAATTGATATGTGGCTGCGAAGTCAGGGAGATTATGTTGAAGTTGTAAAAAATTAAAAAAGTTTTTGAGATGGACAGATGGTGTCTAGGGTGTGCGTTATAATAAAAGAAAAATCATTCACCGGATAAACGCAGAAATTCGTCCATAAACTGTTGTACTAAAGCACGAGAGGAAGGATTGATCGAACGATATTTTTTTAAAAAGGAAAGCTCATCTTCATTGAGGGCTGTTTCGGACACTTCCTCTACTTTATGGGCATACGAAGAATAGCCAATCAGATAATCAACAGATACGTCAAAAATATCTGCCATGGCTTCTAACATGTCGATATTTGGTTCATTGGTATTATTTTCGTACTTACAGATGGTCTGCTGGCTGACGTTCAATTTATCAGCAAGAGCCTGCTGGCTTAACCCCATCTCACGTCTTAAATCTTTTAATCGATTCATGATTTAAAATCTCCTGAATAATACTTTTATTTTATCAGTTGTGTGGAAATATATACAACGCGGGAAAAGGGTTGAAAAGAACACTTTTATAGAGTAAAATAGAAGAAAAATATAATAAATTGTACATGGAGAGAAAAATGGAAGAGAAGAAAACATCACGTATTATTTGTGAAATGTTGATAGGAATTATAATGACGTTACCTTTTTTCATAAATGAAAAAAATCGATATCTAGATGCAGCATGGATAACAGTACTTTTCAAAGCGTTATTTTCGGTCGGGATTCCATTAGCGGTTATAAAGTTGATGAGTATAGTTTATAGGTTTATTTCGATTATTTTCAAACGGATTTTATATGTACATACATTTTTGTATTATCTGTTTTTTTGTATGTTTGTAGCAGGTGGAGTTTATGAGTGGTATCAATATCAGGAATATATGCGAAAGGGATATTTCTGGGTAGAAGTTATTTCATATATTGTTTGCGCAATATGGTTTTTGATAGATGTAAATACTACAAAGTGTATTAGAGAAATAAGAGGTATTGAGGAATGGTTAATACAAGCTTTACGGGAACATGAAGATTATGTAGAGAAATATAAAGACAAAATGAAACGGATTAATAAAAGAAAAGATAGGGTATTAAAGGTATTAGAAGAGTTTTATCCAAAGAAATTTTTTAGTGACCCTTTAAAAAATTTAAGGAAAGAAATTGATATATCAAGAGCCAATAATTATCAAAGATATATTCCACATGTGTTAGGCGATTATAGTGGAATTAAAGGATTAAAATATGGTGCAAGTACAACTCGTTTGTATTATTGGAATGTAAAAAGATTTATTCAAAATATGGAAGATGACAGAAAATGGATGAAACAGGAGATGGAAGTATATGGAGGTAAAATAAAAAACATAGAAGAACAGTTAGAAATTATAAGGCAAACAGGTGATAATGTGGCGGCGGTGAGTTCACAGATATTGATGATCAATCCAACTATTGTGGAAAAATTTCAGAACGAATATGAAAAGGAAATTAACATAGCGAAGACAAACAGCGAAAATGTAAAAGATTTTTGGAAAATGCATAAAAAAATTAATAAGTTAAGGAGAAATCACTATGAGAGATGAAGAATTTAATGAAATAATGCCAGTAGAAAATGGAAAACTACAGGAAAAAAAACAAGGAGAATTAGACGAGAATGCAATACAGGCAATGAAAATGATAGTGGGATTATCCCAAGAAGTATCAAGGGCTAATGCGGAAAAATATAGGGCACAGGCTGAGATCACTATTGCAGAAATTGAAAAAAATAAACAGAATGAGTCAGAGGAAATTGCAGGATATTATCGGATAAGAATGCAGCAGGGGGCAGATGTAGGAAAAATAATTGCAGAAAATCAAAAAAGAATTCAAGAATGGATGGAAAAAAGCACTGAGGCTCAAAGCGAAGAGGAAAGAGCACATTATAGATGGATGATAGAAGAAGAAAGAATAAATCTTAATGATATATTGGGGCATTATGCAGATGAAGTAAGTAAAGAGCAGAATACAAGAATAGAAAATTCAAAGCCAAGAAATAAGGGGTTATTTGGATTTTTAAAAAGAAAATAAGCGGGTAAATCTATGATTTTAACATAAGAAGAGGAACCGATATGGATCAACATGAAAAAAAAGTTGCATTATTAAAAAAATACTATTCTCAAATTCAGACATCAGATGGATTTGAAATTGCAGAAAATATTGCATCAAAAAAAATTGATAATGCAATAAAGAAATTTGCATCTGGATTGGATAGAAAATCAATAATTGGCTTTTATGATATCACTATAGTGGGAAGTGGGAAAAAAGGATATTTGTTTACTGACACAAAAGTATATTATTCTGATATGTTTGAAAAATCTGAGAAGATTTGGTATGACGATATAGATGATGTTTTATTAGTGGACTCTGGAGAAAAAGATTGTGATAAAAAACTTCAATTTAAAATGAATGATGGAACATTAATAACCTGGGATAGCATATTTCTTAATAAAACGCCATTATATAAATTCTTTAAAGAATTGCTTACTATGGAAAATAAATCGGTTTGTTATTCTGGTGAGAAAAGTGTCAAACACGGTAAGTCTAAATTTTTTGGCTCTACAGCAGGTGGAATTTCGAGTGCTAGATATGGTGTGGTAAATAAATTATACGATGAGGAAAAATTCCATGGTAGACAAGGACATGGATTTGCGGCCGAGCGTGCTAATAATTTATTTGATAAAATTACTGGTCATCATGCAAAAATAGTTGGAGATGATAATGTAAAAAATGGTGCGGACAGAGTAGTAGATGGAGTTTTTATCCAATCGAAATATTGTCAGACAGGTTTAGCTTGTATTAATGAATGCTTTGATGAAAAAGGCAACTTCAGGTATTTAAAAAATGGGAAGCCAATGCAAATTGAAGTTCCGTCAGACAAGTATGATGCTGCAGTAGAAGCCATGCAGGAAAAAATAAGAAAAGGAAAAATTCCAGGGGTAACGGATCCTGATGAAGCAAAAAACATTGTTAGAAAGGGGCATTTTACTTATGAACAGGCTAAGAATATTGCAAAGGCTGGGTCTGTGGAGTCATTGACATATGATGCTGTTAATGGAGCTATTATTGCGACTTCGGCGTTTGGGGTGACTACGATAATCACATTAGCTACAAATTTGTGGAATGGTGAAGATTTTGAAAACTCATTAAAAATTGCAACATTTTCAGGAATGAAAGTGGGTGGAACTGCATTCGTTACGACAATTATTGCAAGCCAGTTATCAAAAGCGGGATTAAACAGTGCGTTAGTAGGAAGTTCAGAAGCAATAGTTTCTTTTATGGGACCTAAAGCTTCGGCAGTACTAGTTAATGCTTTTAGGAGCGGAAGTAATATATATGGAGCAGCGGCAATGAAAAGCGCAGCAAAGTTATTAAGAGGAAATGTGATAACTTCAAGTGTGACGGTGGTCCTTTTATCGTCAGTAGATATAGCAAATATATTTCGAGGACGTATTTCAGGAAAGCAGTTATTTAAAAATTTGGCAGGTACTGCCACAACTGTTGCAGGTGGAACAGGAGGATGGCTTGGTGGTTCTGCAGTGGGATCAATGGTTTTTCCTGGTTTTGGAACAATTGTGGGAGGATTAATTGGTTCTGTTATAGGCGGTGCAGCAGCGGGGAAGGCAACGGATACAGTCCTTGGAAGTTTTATTGAAGACGATGCTGACGAGATGATTAGGATTATTCAGAAAGAATTCGAAGATCTTGCGCAGGATTATTTATTAAACCAGAAAGAAGCGGAAAAATCCGTTGATAAGTTGAGTAATATATTGGATGGAAAAATGTTAAAAGATATGTATGCTTCTTCAGACAGAAGTGAATATGCAAGGAATCTTTTAATCCCTATTATAGAAAATGAAGTAAAAAAACGTAAATATGTTGGTAAGGTAACAAATAAACAAATGGTACGAAGTTTGAAAGAAGTTCTTGAAGATATTTCAGATCATATGGATGAAAATAATTTGGAAAGATCAGTATTAATATAAAATGTATGGGGGAAAAATGAGAGAAAATAAAGAATTAATTGATAAACTGCGTATGTATACTTCTTTTAACGGTAAAGAAGTTATACACAAAATATATATGATACGAGACATGTCATTTGTTAAACTAAGAGATTCACTTATTGGCATGGGACAAATATTAGAGGAGGATTTTGAAAAGCAGGTATATGTGATTGCTATTAGGTCGGGAACTGCAAATATGAATACAGCAGTTGTAGCGATACAACTAATGGATGACAATACAGTAAGCTTTTTAGGTTACGCAAAAGAAGGACTGATAAAACAGCATACTGCAGAGAAAGCAATTTTAAAAATAATGGATCAGATAAAACCGACCACAGATAGAGAGGTTCAGTGAAAAGTCAAGCTCGATGTGGCAGACAAGTGTTCCAGTGATTGTTGTGATTACGAAATCGTATTCGGTTCCTGAACGTAAAGAAAATATTGAGATGGTACAAGTCGTTTTTGCTGGACCGGAAGGAATTATGGAGTTGATCGATGCAACGAATGACCTTATGCCGGAAGGCTTACAGGCTGGAACAGAGGATATTGCTAATTTTAAATTAAACAGAAAAAGATATCTTTGTCAGGGAATTATAGGTGTTGCAACTACATCAGGTACTGTAGTGGGAGCAGTGCCCATTTCAATTGCAGATGCTGTAATATTGAAACCTATTGAAATTACAGAAATTAATGCGATTGCTAAAGTCTATGGAATTAAAAATGATCAGCAGACGAAAAAATTTTTTAATTCCATTATTGAAGTGGGAACAGTAAGTATTGCAGCGAAGACAGCGATTTCTGCCTTGAAAAACATTCCTGGAATTAATATTGGTGCAAGTATATTAAATGCAATTATTGCCGGCAGTATCATAGCTGCAATAGGTGAGGGAACAACCTATATATTTGAACAGATTTATTTGGGAAAAAGAAGCTTTGAAGATATTGACTGGGTAACTAAAGTGTTGCAGTCTAAGTTGTCTAACGAATTTATAGAGAAAGTAAAGACTATTATAAGCAAAACAGGTAATCAGACAGATTCAAAGAAAACAGCAAATTTAATTTCAGCTATTTTTAATAATGACTGATAAAATGGATTGTATATGGAGTGGTTCAGTGAAAAAATTATCAAAAAGCAAAAGAAAAAAAGCACAGGAAAAACAGATCAGACGAGACATTGCTATGAAGAAAGCAGGGAAACCTTTTTCTAAAAACTGCCATCATTATAATTATAAGTTTTCGGTAGCGTCTTCAATAAATTCACAGATGTTGGGAATGAGTGTGGAGAGAGAGCCAGAACTAATTGGAGCAATTAAAGTGAATTCGTTATTGAGAACATTAGAGGATGGCAGTTATGAGTGTTCGCAATGTAGAAGAATTTTTTCAACATCGCAGGAGCAGCGTTTAGAACAATTATATCAGTATTTGGAAGAACCAATAAAGAATGAGGATTTTAAGAGAGAATTACTGGAAGAAATTATATTATATCCACCGATTTATTCATCTTATGAAAGCCCCATCGAACAAATATACAGATTGATGTTTGCTCCTAGGTTGGAAAAGGTAAATCGAATAATTGATAATGAAATAAATAAGATATTGTGAAGCACTATTTCACATTGGAATACATATCTTGTGCATATATTACAAAAATAATAAAAAATATGTGATACTACTGACAGATATATGTCGGTATGTTACAATCTATTCAAAGCATTACATTCTAACAAAATCTATCAGGCAGACTGTGAGGAAGTAGCTTCACAGCATAAGCCGTTTTCAAAATAAGTCAAAACCACGTTAAGGGCTGCATATCAGCACGCGAGCCATCAACGTCGGATATCAGAATTTTCAATGCTTTTAAATCACCAGTAAATCAAAATAAAAGCAGGGAGGATTCGAAAATATCAGACGATTCTCCCGAACAAAAGGGGGAAAACGATTATCGCGCAAAGGACAAAGAAAGCTTTAGCAGACAAGGGAAAAAAGATCCAGTGGCATCCTGCATTTTATGCGGCGGCGGAACTGGAACTAAAGGAAAATATCGAGGAACTTGATTTAATATCAGAGTATCATCTGAGCAAAGAACCGATCCGCATAGATCTTCTGGTCATAAAGGAAGAAAATGCAGAAAAAGTCTTAAAAAATGAAATCGGCCGCATCATGCGAAAGTACAATGTGTTAGAATACAAAGGACCGGGAGATGAACTGTCGATAGACACCCTTTATAAAACACTTGGATATGCCTGCCTTTATAAAGGATATGGAAAAACAATTAATGAAATCCCGGCGGACGAACTGACTGTATCATTGTTTCGAGAGGCATATCCCCAAAAACTATTTTGGGAATTAGAACGAAAAGGATATGTACTGGAAGAAAAATATCCAGGTATTTATTACGTGAGAGGGAACATTTTATTCCCAGTGCAGATTGTGGTGATCAGCAGGTTGAACCGGACTATGCACAGCAGCCTAAGAATCTTATCTGCAAATGCCGATATAGAGGATATCAGGAAGTTCTTAGAACAAACGGAAAACATGAAGACACCGCGAGAGCGGAATAATATAGATGCGGTATTGCAGGCAAGTGTTAGTGCGAACTATGAAATATATCAAAAGATAAGGAGGGCGAATGGTATGTGCGAAGCATTACGGGAATTAATGAAAGATGAAATAGAGCAGGATGTAGCAAGAGGAGAAGCGAGAGGAGAAGCGCGTGGAATTATTGACACATGCTATGATCTTGGATTGAAGGAAGACGCAATTTTGGAGCGCTTGCAGAAAAAATTGAACATATCACTAAAGACTGCGCAGGAATACCTAAAGACTTTCGGAAAGCAGATGATATAAGTTAAACGTACACATTTTCGGGAAAACGATCATATTTTATAGATATGTTGTAAAATAGTGTTTTTCCATGAATATGTATAAAAATAAAGCATTACATTCTAACAAAATCTATTAGGCAAACTGTGAGAAATTATCTCACAACATAAGCCGTTTCAAAACAAATCAAAACCACGTTAAGGCTGCTTATCAACATACGAGTCACAACGTCGGATATCAGAATTTTCAATGCTTTTAAATTACCAGCAAACAAAAGTAAAAGCAGGGAGAATTCGAAAATATCAGGCGATTCTCCCGAATAAAAAGGGAGGAAACGATTATCGCGCAAAAGACAAAGAAATCGTCATCAGACAAAGCCAAAAAGATCCAGTGGCATCCTGCGTTTTATGCAGCAGCGGAACTGGAACTAAAGGAAAACATCGAGGAACTTGATTTAATCTCGGAGTATCATTTGAGTAAAGAACCGATCCGTATTGATCTTCTGATCATAAAAGAAGAAAATGCAGAAAAAGTGATGAAAAATGAAATCGGTCATATCATGCGAAAGTACAATGTGTTAGAATACAAAGGACCGGGAGATGAACTGTCGATAGACACTCTTTACAAAACACTTGGATATGCCTGCCTTTATAAAGGATATGGGAAAACAATCGATGAAATCCCGGCGGACGAACTGACTGTATCATTGTTTCGAGAGGCATATCCCCAAAAACTATTTTGGGAATTAGAACGAAAAGGATATGTACTGGAAGAAAAATATCCAGGTATTTATTACGTGAGAGGGAACATTTTATTCCCAGTGCAGATTGTGGTGATCAGCAGGTTGAACCGGACTATGCACAGCAGCCTAAGAATCTTATCTGCAAATGCCGATATAGAGGATATCAGGAAGTTCTTAGAACAAACGGAAAACATGAAGACACCGCGAGAGCGGAATAATATAGATGCGGTATTGCAGGCAAGTGTTAGTGCGAACTATGAAATATATCAAAAGATAAGGAGGGCGAATGGTATGTGCGAAGCATTACGGGAATTAATGAAAGATGAAATAGAGCAGGATGTAGCAAGAGGAGAAGCAAGAGGAGAGGCAAGAGGAGAAATGCGTGGCAGAGCGGAAGGAATTGTAGATACATGTTGTGATCTAGGGTTGCCAGAAGACGCTATTTTAGAGCGGTTGCAGAAAAAACTAAATATATCATTACAGACTGCCCAGGAATATCTCCAAACCTTTGGAAAACAGATCGTAAAAAATTAACGAACGTCAGGAAAATCAAAAACATATGAACTATCAGCAAAAAGATTTAGTGAGAATAGCAAAACGGGAAAACAATACCAAAAGAAGTTATCTGGTAGTAGATCCACTGCAGGGAAAACATGTTCCGGTAGAACCTTCGAAAGCACTGAATTTATTTAAAAGTCTTGCAGAGAAGCTTCAGGGAAAATATGAAGGCGAGAGGCTGCTTTTGATCGGTTTTGCAGAAACTGCAACAGCAATCGGTGCGCAGGCTGCGATTACTCTGGAAACAAAGTATATCCAGACAACACGGGAAGTAATACCGGATGCCAGATATTTATTTTTTTCGGAAGCGCACAGCCATGCGACTGAGCAGAAATTGGTAAAAGATGATATAGACCGTGTGATAAATGATATTGACAGGATTGTATTTATAGAGGATGAGGTGACCACCGGGAATACGATCATGAATATCATTAAGATCATAACAAAAGAGTATCAGAAAAAAATAAAATTTGCAGTTGCTTCATTGTTAAATGGAATGACAGAAGAATCCTTAAAAATTTATCAGGATGAAAAAATAGAACTTCATTATCTGGTAAAAACGGATCATTCCGGATACGGTGCGGTTGCGGAGCAGTATAGATGTGATGGTTTATATATTTGTGCGATACCGGAGAATCATACGCATGAAAGCGCGGATATTGATGTGCAATCAGAGAAGAATATGCGGGAACATATCATATCAATTCCCGGATGGATGAATGCAAGACGTTTCGTTGACGCAAAACAATATGAGGCTGCATGCAGAAAACTTGCGGAAACTGTAATCGCGGAAACAGGTGTGAAACAGGGTGAGCGCGTACTTGTGATCGGCACGGAAGAGTTTATGTATCCCGCACTTCTGACAGGGCAGGAAATAGAAAAAATGGGATGTGAGGTCCGCAGTCATTCTACGACAAGAAGTCCGATTGCGGTCAGCACGGAGGAAGAATATCCACTGCACTGCAGATATGAACTGCGCAGCTTATATGATCCTGACCGGAAAACTTTTATTTATGATCTGGAAAGTTATGACAGGGTTATCGTTATGACGGATTCGGCATTAGTGTCATTAAAAGGATTAGAAACGCTGACTTACGCACTTCGCATGAAAAATGAAAATATAACGGTGATACGCTGGTGTTAAAGAGGGCACAGGAATAGGGGCATAATGTGAAAATAAAATTTTTCCCATACGAAATTTGTGTCTCAGCAGCAAACATGCGATGTAATGGAAAGCAGGAAAGAATGGAGACAAGATTAAATGAGAAGTTCATACCGGGATGAGGACGTGACTCTTCTGTTAAAAGATATCACCGGCATGGTGCAGCCACAGCCGACCGAAGAGAGAGAAAAACTGATACAGGCAGGAAAACATTACAGTGAAATGCTGCCGGTCGAATATGTCCCGACAGAAAAATATATGCAGGTGTACCGGGAAGCGTTGAAAAATTATGCAAAACCGGTAGCACTTGCTGTCGGAAGACTTGCAGATAAGATCGTTGAAAAAAAGGGACAGGACATTGTGCTCGTCTCACTGGCTCGCGCCGGTATTCCAATCGGAATTTTAGTCAAAAGATATATTGCAAAAAAATATCAGGTCAATGTACCGCATTATTCCATTTCCATCATCCGCGGCAGAGGGATTGATAACAATGCGATGAAATATCTGTTAAGCCGGTATGAACCGGGACAGTTATTGTTCGTGGACGGATGGATCGGAAAGGGCGCGATTTTAAATGAATTAAAAAAGGATCTTGCCCAGTATGAAGGTGTATCATCCGATATCGCAGTCATAGCCGATCCTGCTAATGTGACAGAACTGTGCGGCACACACGATGATATTTTAATACCGAGTTCCTGTCTTAACAGCACTGTGTCAGGACTGATCAGCAGGACATTCTTAAGGAGTGATATCATTGGAAAAGATGATTTCCATGGAGCCGTCTATTACGGAGAATTAAAAGATTCGGATCTGTCCTATGAATTTATCCATACGATCGAGAACGAGTTTGAGATGGATGTGGAAAAAGAAAATAAGTGTGTGGAAAGCTCTGGTATTGACGAGGTAAAACAGATTGCAAAGACATTTGATATTGATGATATCAATCTGATCAAACCGGGAATCGGCGAGGCAACAAGAGTATTGCTGCGAAGAGTTCCATGGAGGATATTGATTGATGAGAGGTACAAGGGCGATCCGCAGCTGGGGCATCTGGTGAGATTAGCTGAGGAAAAAAATGTGCCGATCCAGTATTATCCGATGAAACATTATAAATGCTGCGGTATCATTAAAAAAATGTCAGATATATAAAAAATACTGCCGGTTTCCAGGAAAATTTATGCATACGTCAGTTTGGTCTCGTCATGCCAAAGAAATTTATGTATGCATCAGTCTGGTCTGTCATGCCAAAGAAATTCGTGCATACATAAGTTTAGTCTGTTATGCCAAAGACCTCTGCAAGAAATAAGATTTTTTCTGCCCAGTTATGGTGGGTTTTGTATTCGTTCATGCGTTCACCCGCAAGATTTCCGGAGACAAGCGAGTCTGATTTTTTATCCCAGTTTAAAATTGCTTTTGCATCGTTAAAATCTGATCTTGTAACCTGATAAACTTTGTTTACGACAGAAATCTGATTTGGATGAATGACTGTTTTTCCGGTAAAGCCGCAGAGTTTATCATCTTTTAGTTCCTGAATCAGGCCATTTTCCCAATTATACCCGGAATAATATTCCCATACCGGTCCGGAAACGACGTAGTCCATGCCGTAAACAGTTATGATATCAGAAAAAATATCAGCGACAGGTCTGATCCGGTGAATGGACTCGTCACAATGACGGCGGAATCCAAACATGTGACACAGATCATTTCCTCCGACACGAATATTTAAAACGAGATCTTCCACATGGGAAAGCCTGTCTTTCAGATCATACAGGATATCGATACGGTGCCGCAGGTCAATGATAGAAGAACTCTCATAGATCGGCATCATATATAATTTCCTGGAAGCCTGTTCGTTAGCCCGGATCATTTCTTCTATATAAGAGCTGGCGTTGTCAGCAGTAAATTTCGGTATGATATAACCGGTGATCACCTTTATGCTTTCCCCAAAAGCCTTCGTTAAACGTTCAATCTGGCCGGCATTGCGGACACGGATAAAGATTTTCGGAAGGTAAAAAGGATGATCCTGAAAACTTTCAAATATCTGATGGATGGAAGAGATAAGATCCTGCTCTGCCTCTGTCACATAGTTGTCATTGATCGTATCTTCAAGGCATAAAGCCAGAGAATATTTAGTTCCAAATTTTTCATGGATCACAGAGCCGGCAATCGTTTTTTTATTGGCGGGACAATAGAGCAGTGCACCGACACTGTAATAAATCATATCGTTTTTCAATTTGTAAAAATCCTCCTGAGTGTATAAAAACTCTTCAAAATAACACAAGTTTAACAACAGATTGCAAATTGAATTATAGCATTAATATAGGCAAAAAGATAGATAGATTCGATGCCGGACGTTTTCTTGAAAACAGGATGCCGGTATGCTATACTTTTAGATGATCTTTATAGAATATTGTGCTCTGTGAAACAGGGTTTTTGAGGAAAGAATAATATGAGTAACGGTGGTAAAAAGATACGGCTGTCATTTAACTCTCCGGTTATTTTGGGATTTACGCTTGCCTGTTTTATCGTACTGATTTTAGATAAAGTAACAGGCAGTGCATCCACGCTTGCACTTTTCAGTGTCTACCGGTCATCGTTGGCAAGTCCGCTCACATACATCCGGTTTTTCGGACATGTGTTAGGACATGCCAGCTGGGATCATTTCTTTGGAAATATTATGATGTTACTGGTTGTAGGACCGCTTTTGGAAGAAAAATACGGTTCGGCAAATATTCTCTTTGTGATTTTAGCGACAGCGCTGGTAACGGGTGTGATCAATTTCATATTTTTCCCACATGTCCAGCTCCTTGGGGCAAGCGGTGTTGTATTTGCGTTCATATTACTCGCATCTTTAACAAGTATTGAGGAGGAAAAAATCCCGCTGACATTTATTCTGGTTGCGCTGATCTATATCGGGCAGCAGGTGTATGATGGTATCTTTATCAGGGATAACGTCTCGAATCTGACACATATTTTAGGAGGCATTGTCGGGTCAGGCCTTGGCTATGTGATGAACAAAAACAAAATGAACAGATATTGAAGGTGAGAATGCGCTATGTTAGAACACAAAAAGATTCGCAGCCTTGATGATTACTTTGTCGATCTAAACGGAAGACAGAGCAGAGAGGTGTATTTTTACCGGATCAATGGATACACGGAAAAAATCGGGGACTTTATAAAAAAATATTATGATACGGCAAGAAAGGCGGGCGTGGTGATCGAGGGAAAGATCCCAAATCCCGGTGAGAAGAACCTTGCGTATTATTCTGAAATCATGGGGATGGATTTTCAGATGAATCCGTCATTTATATCGAATGGTTTAAAAAAATGGCTGCCGCGCATGAACGATCTGCAAAGGCAGAATGTGGCGGATTCAATCTATGATTCGCTGGATTCCATGAGGCGGAATGGAAAAACAGAAAATATGCTGAAAAATGCATATATTAAGTTTATGTGCTGGCTGTACTACAAATTTGAACGGATTGTAAACCAGCTTGGGGCAAATGAACTGCCCAAGATCCTTTATGAGGGGGATATCAGTAATTACGAACTGATGCTGATATCGATCCTGTCCAATGCCGGGAGTGATGTGGTGCTGCTGCAGTATCATGGTGATGCCGGATATCTGAAATCAGATCCCGCTTCCGTTTTATCAGATGATCTGCAAATGGAGAGGATGACAGCTTTCCCGGAAGGATACTGTTTAAAGAAAGTCCGGGAGGCAATACAAAATGATTTTGAAAAAGAACGGCTGTATGGAAGTCTGCCTTCTGTCAATAACTGTACCAATGCATGGATTGATGGAAAAGGATTTGAGGATATCAAAAAGAGTGTGTTGACCAGAGGAACAGATCCCCGCTTCTTTTATAACTGTTTTTACCGGATCAACGGTGCAGAGGACAAGCTGACATATGCGAACGAATTGTTTCAGCTGCAGCTTGAACTGAAAAATGCCGGGCGGAAGATGGTGATCGTAAACGGGGAGATCGAAAGACCGACACCGGATGAAATCGCAGAGATCCGGCGCAGAAATTATGCAAAAACAGATCAGCTTATCATGGATCTTTCCACGAATATAAAGTATCCGGCAAATTTAGAATTGCAAAAGATCATGCACAAAACATTTGTGGATATTCTTCTTGCAGAATCAGGCAAAGAAGGCGATAATTTAAACAGGCTCACCAGCAAGGCGGTTTACCTGTTGTGCTGGCTGAAAAGGTATCTGCCGTTTTTATTTTCCAATTGGAAGATGCCGGAGATCGGATGTTTTATCCATATGGGCGGGTGCCAGAATGAAAATGAAGCGTTGTTTCTCAGGTTTTTAGCAAGGCTGCCGGTCGATGTGGTGATCCTTTGTCCGAACCGGAATGTACCATGCCAGCTTACGGATCCGCTGTTGTATGAACTGAATTATGAGGAAAGCCTTACCATGGACAGGTACCCGGAGGAGAGTTCCCAGGTCAAAATGGGAACGGTTGCCTACCATGCGGAGAGGGAACTGGATACGTTAATGTATCAGGATACCGGCATGTACCGGAACATGCAGTATGGAAAGGCGAACATTATCAGTCTGCAGACCATGTACGAGGAGATTAAGATCCTGTGGGATCAGGAATTAAAGTACCGGCCGGATTTCAGCGTGGTCGATGGTGTCGTGAACATACCGGTCATTTTTGCAAAAGTTTCCGGAGTCAAAGACGGACATACCGCCGGCTACTGGACATCCGTAAAAGAACTGGTCACGGAAGATACAGTCGTGATAAAAAGAGCGCCTTATATAGAGCCGATGGCACCGAATCCGATGAAAATGTATGCTGCTGAATTTTTCAAAAATGGAAAACTGCAGCGGAATAAGATCAAGGCACATCCAAAATACCCGTACGGTATCCTGCGGGAAGATATTCAGGAGATGATACTTGATAAGATGCAGCTTCTGATCGATCAGAAACTGATCAGAGGAATCGGGGAAAATGGTATGGAATACACCGTGATTGCGCAGGTGTTAAATCTGCCGAAAGATATCGTAAGACTGATCCAGAAATTTGATCTTACCTGGAAAAATCCGAAACTGATCTATATCAATACATCGGAGACGGTCATTTCACTGGAAGACTCGATCCTGACAGTATTTTTGCATCTGATGGGATTTGATATTGTATTTTTTGTGCCGACGGGATATCAGAGTATTGAAAAATATTTTAACGGGCAGCTAATGGAAGAACACCAGATAGGGGAATATAAATATGATCTGCAAGTCCCTGACCTGAATAGTATTTCATTTAATAATACACGCCACACCTGGCGGGATAAATTTTTTAAGAGAGGTAATTAGAAATGGAGGAATCGTATGGGACTTGATTTTAGCAAAACAACGACTGCGGCAGCGCCGGCAGCCACAGTGGTACCGGACACAAAAGATGAGATCGCTGTTGTGGAACAGTATGACATTGTTGCCGACAGGGAAAAAATGAATTCAGAACTGGTCAATTCGGATGAGGTTGACCGGATCGTCAGTACGATTGAGGTCAACAATCTTGAGACAATCGTCACATTTGGAGCGGAGGTTGCAGAAGAAATTTCGAAAGCATCGGATGTCGTGTTAAACAGCATGAATATGTCACAGCTTGATGATACCAGCGAAATGTTAAAAACATTGGCAAAGATCATGGATCAGTTTGATATTGACGAGATCAGGGAAAATCCGGGACTGTTTGGAAAATTATTTGGAAATATGAAAAAACAGCTCGACAAGATCCTTGCAAAATATCACACGATGGGCGAGGAAGTCGACAAGATCTATGTTCAGCTCAAAGGCTATGAATCAGAGATCAAACAGTCAAACCGTAAATTAAATACGATGTTTGAGGCAAATGTAAATTATTATCATGAACTTGTGAAATACATTCTTGCCGGAGAGCAGGCATGTAAAGAGATTGAAGATTACATTGCAAAGAGACAGCAGGATATGGCGGTTACCGGAGACGAGTCGATCCAGTTTGAACTTACCAGCTTAAATCAGGCACTGATGATGATGGAACAGCGTACACAGGATCTTCGAACAGCAGAGAATGTTGCAATGCAGTCCATTCCGATGATCAAAACGATGGAGTTCAGCAACTATAATCTGGTCAGAAAAATTAACTCCGCATTTATTGTAACACTTCCGGTATTCAAACAGGCACTTGCACAGGCAATTCTGCTGAAACGCCAGCGCATTCAGGCAGAAGCAATGTCTGCTCTGGATAAGAAGACCAACGAGATGCTGATCAAAAATGCGCAGAATACTGTGGAAGTTTCCAAGGCTACCGCTAAGATGGCATCCGGAAGCTCAATCCAGATTGAAACACTTGAGACGACCTGGAGAACGATTACCAGTGGTATTGAAGAAACGAAAAGAATTCAGGAAGACTGCAGAAAGAAACGTGTGGAAGATCAGGCAAGACTTGAGGCGATCAAGGCGGATTTCAACAGACAGTATCATATGCCGCCGGCAAACAAGTAAGTTATTTCTAATAACTATAGATTCATTTATTCTAAGGAGGGTAATACTATGCCAATTAATTTATCAAAAGGACAGAAAGTAGATTTAACAAAAGGAAATCCGGGACTGAAAAATATCATGGTTGGTCTTGGCTGGGATGTCAATGCATTTGATTCCGGTGTAGATTTTGACCTAGATGCAGCAGCATTTATGCTGGGAGCAGATGGAAAGTGCCCGACAGACAAAGAATTTGTATTTTATGGAAATCTGGCTCATCCGAGCGAGTCTGTAAAACATATGGGCGATAACTTAACCGGAGAGGGAGAAGGCGATGACGAGCAGATCCAGATCGATCTTTCCAAAGTACCGGCAAACATTGAGAGAATCGCATTTACCGTAACGATCTATGAGGCGGAGGCAAGACGCCAGAATTTTGGACAGGTATCTAATTCTTTCATTCGTCTGGTGGATGAGACAACCGGAAAAGAAATGATCCGCTATGACTTAGGAGAGGATTTCTCCATTGAGACAGCAGTCGTTGTCGGTGAATTATACAGACATAACGGCGAATGGAAATTTAATGCGATCGGAAGCGGCTTCCAGGGCGGACTCGCAGCACTTTGCGGACACTATGGAATTGAAGTGGCATAAGAGGAGTAAAATCCTCTGCTCACCAGAGGGTTCGCATTTTGCTCCGCAAAACAAGGAGTAAAATCCTCTGCTCACCAGGGGGTTCGCATTTTGCTCCGCAAAACAAGGAGTAAAATCCTCTGCTCACCAGAGGGTTCGCATTTTGCTCCGCAAAACAAGGAGGATTATAATGTCAATTAGTTTACAGAAAGGACAGAAGGTCAGTCTGTCAAAAGATAACGCAGGATTGTCAAAGATTATTGTCGGTCTTGGATGGGATGAAGTGCAGCAGTCTTCATCCGGAGGTGGATTCTTAAGTGCTTTATTCGGGGGCGGATCAAAGCAGCAGCCGATCGACTGTGATGCATCCGCACTGATGTTAAAGAATGGAAAACTGGTGGATAAATCAGACATCGTTTATTTTGGTAATTTGCACCATAAATCAGGTACCGTAAATCATCAGGGAGACAACCTGACAGGAGCCGGTGATGGAGATGACGAGCAGATCGTGATCGACCTTGCAAAAGTACCACAGGAGTACGACAAAATCGTAATCGTTGTAAATATTTATCAGGCGGTTCAGAGACATCAGCATTTTGGCATGATTGAGAATGCATTCATCCGTTTAGTTGATGCAAGAAACAATAATGAAATGTGCAAGTACAACCTGACTGAAAATTATTCCGGTATGACGGCAATGATATTTGGAGAAGTGTACAGACATAACGGAGAATGGAAGTTCAGCGCTGTTGGCCAGGGTACAAATGACCCGGGACTGGGAGAACTGAGCAGAAGATTTGTATAAAAAAGATTGATACATTAGAGGAGGTTAACTACCCAAAATGAGTAACATAAATAAAGAAGAGCTGATGAGAGGTCTGTCAGACTCACAGGTAAACAAGAGCAAACAGGATTTTGGAACAAATGCTCTTGCAAAAAAAGAGACAGAATCACTGTGGTCAATGTTCATCGGAGCATTTGATGACATTTGGATCAAAGTATTATGTGCAGCACTGGTCATGAAAATCGTTATTTCCGTTATCGGTGTATTTGTACCGGCATTAGCGGGAGAAAATGATGTTGTTGAGATCATAAGTATTGTTTTAGCAATCGCACTGGCAACCGGATTCAGTACATTATCCGAGTACCGCAACAGTTCCAGAAGTGAGGCATTACAGGAAGAATACAACAAGACTTATGCAAAAGTCATGAGAAATGGAAAACTGGTCAATATCCTTACCAGTGAGATTGTAAAAGGTGATACGATCCTCGTTCAGGCTGGTGATAAGGTACCGACCGACGGTGTGTTATTTGAAGGACACATCAAAGTTTCACAGGCTGCATTAAACGGTGAGTCAAGAGATGAGAATAAAACGGCTGCTGATAATCTTGATGAAGCGGAATCTACAGATTATGCATCTGCAAATAAAGTATTTATGGGATCAGTAGTGACCTCCGGTGAAGGGTATATGGTTGCAACCGTCATCGGTGATGCATCCGAACTTGGAAAGATCAACAAGGCTCTGACGGATGATAATGAAGAGGACGAGAGAAAAGATACTTCAAGCCTGAAACTGGAAGTGGTAGCTGCCGGTATCGGTAAACTTGGTGTGTCCGCGGCTGCCATTGCAGGCGTATTAGATGTTGTACTGAACCTGATCCGTACGGATGAACCAATCACAGTTGTTTATGTTCTGCTTTTGGTTGCAGAGGCAGTTATGTTGATGGCATCTATCGTTATCATGGCAGTGCCGGAAGGTCTTCCGATGATGAACAGTCTGGTGCAGTCCATGAACACAGAGTCCATGTACAAGAAAAATATTCTTGTCAGCCACAAGGCAGCATTTTCCGATTCTGCGTATATGAATGTTTTATTCAGTGATAAAACAGGAACGATCACACAGGGTAACTTATCTTTGGTAGAATTTATCACCGGTGACGGTAAGATCGCAGAGAACATTCCGAATCAGGAATTTATCGAGGCGATTACATTAAACAATCTTGCAAAAGTATCCGAAGGAAAGCCAATCGGAAGTAATAACATGGACAGGGCTCTTTTGGGATATGCCCTAGAGCATGGCTATGATGATTCTAAAAACGATCCGGATAAAGTCGCTGACATCAGCGGATTTGATTCGGAAAAGAAATGCGCTACCGTTACATTGAAAAACGGACTGGTTTACTGGAAAGGTGCAACCGAAAACATCATTGATAAAGTAACACATTATATGCTTCCATCCGGTGAAGAAAAAGAATTTACTGCAGCAGATAAAAAAGCTGTGGAAGATCAGATGCTCGCCCAGGCAAAGAGAACGATGAAATTGCTTTCTGTTGCCAAAATCGCAGATGGAAAAACAGTTCTGATGGCAGTGCTCTGCTTAAGAGATAACGTAAGAACCGATGCGGTTGAGACAGTTGAGATTTTAAACAATGCCGGTATCCAGGTTGTCATGGTAACCGGTGATGCGGAGGAAACAGCAGTTGCCATCGCAAAGGAAGCTGGTATCTTAAAAGACGAGCAGAACGATGTTGTTCTCACACATGAAGAGTTAGAGCAGATGTCAGATGAAGAGTTAAAGAAAAAACTTCCGAATCTCCGCGTGGTGAGCAGGGCAAAACCGCTTGATAAAAAGAGACTTGTTTCTATTTCACAGCAGCTTGATAATGTCTGCGGTATGACCGGAGACGGTGTTAATGATGCACCGGCATTAAAACAGGCAGATATCGGATTTGCCATGGGAGACGGTACAGCAGTTGCACAGGAGGCAGGTGACGTTGTCATCTTAAATAACAGTTTGACTTCCATTAAGGACTGCGTATTGAACAGTAGAACAATGTCAAAATCAGTTGGTAAATTCTTAATCTTCCAGCTGACCGTCAATATCAGTACCCTGTTGATGAACATTATTGCGCCGATCCTGGGATGGACCGAGCCATTCTCCATTGTCCAGATTTTATGGATCAATCTGATCATGGATACTTTGGCAGCCATGGCATTTGGCGGAGAGCCGATTCTCGACCGATACATGAATGAAAAACCGGCACTCAGAAAAGATAACATTTTAACAACTTATATTAAATCTGCAATCGGAACAAGCTCTGTATTTATCACACTTGGCTCCATCCTGATCCTGGAAAACATTGGTGGGATTACAGATTTTGTAACACCGGCAGGCTGCGCGGATCCGGAATTATATGAAAAAACATTTATGTTTGCTTTTTTCATTTATTCAATCATTTTTAACAGCTTAAATACCAGATCTGAGAGATTTAATGTATTTGAACACATTGAAGAGAACAAGAATTTTATCATTGTTATGGGTGTGATCTTTATACTTCAGACCATCATCATTGAGATTGGTGGTCAGGTATTCAGCACAACGACATTGAATGCAAAAGCATTATTTGTTTCCATGCTGTTAGCAGTGCTCATTATCCCGGTTGATATGGTAAGAAAAGCCATTGTTTCGAAAAAATGATCGCCTTTCATACCGATTTGGATAATACACTCATCTATTCCTATAAACATGACATCGGGCCGCAGAAGCGAAATGTGGAACTCTATCAGGGAAGAGAAATATCCTACATCACAGAGGAAACATATCATCTCCTGCAGCTCGTAAAAAATGAAATGCTCATTGTTCCAACAACCACTAGGACGTTGGAACAATATCAGCGCATTGATCTGGGAATCGGACCATTTCCATATGCATTGGTCTGCAACGGTGGTGTCCTTCTGGTAAATGGTGTGCCGGATGAAGCATGGTATCAGGACTCCCTGCATCTGGTGTCGGATAGCAGGGAAGAAATGAACCTTGCCATGGAACTGTTAGAGCGGGAACCACGCAGAAAATTTGAACTCCGATACATTGAAAAGCTGTTTATCTTTACAAAATGCAATGATCCCGAAACAGTTGTAAATGATTTAAAAACATTTCTCGATACAAAATATGTAGATGTCTTTTCCAACGGTGAAAAAGTATATGTAGTACCGCAAACCCTGAATAAAGGAACGGCAGTAGACCGACTCAGAGAAAAACTAAAACCAGAGTTCGTAATTGCCGCCGGAGACAGCACCTTTGATATCCCCATGCTATCGACCGCCGACCGCGGACTTGTCCCATCTGGATTCACACAAAAATATGAAATCCCGAAAACATCCGGAGCCCGGAAAAAAATAGATGAAATGACATCGAAAAAAATATTTTCCGATGGCCTATTAGAAAAAGTTCTAAAAATAAAAACGGAGTCTGTTGCAGCAGGTATTATTCATACAGGATAATACCACTTGCAACAGACTCCGTTTTTGGTATGTGAGGTAAAGTGCCAGCCACTAATCCATACTCACACTGATTCCGCCCTTCCTCTCCGAAGGCTGAATAATCACTGTAACCGGACAATTCCCATGCCACTCAAACTGGTAAGACTCCCCGGAAGCCTGTCCGATAAACGTTTTCCACGAAATATCAGCCGTCACCTGCGGATCACAATGTCCATTTCCAACCCAGCATACAACAGCGTCCGGATCAACAGAGATCGTATCCTGAGACATCACATTGCTTAAAACGATCGGGTTGCCGTCACAAAGCACAGCAACATATGCATCTTTTCCACGTGCAATCAGAGTGGAAGTTGCAAGACCTTTCTGGGAAAGCACACCGACACCGATAAAACGGACACTGTAATCACAATCCTGGGAGAAAGCGAGAATATTTTCGGATTCCACTGAGATAGTTTCCCCCTGCTCTAAGTGATAGACCACAACATGCTGACCATAATTTGCGTAATATGTAACAGAATCACCATTTAAAGTTACCTTCATAAGTGGGAGATTTTCTCCGGTCACTCTTCGTGCAAGCTGACCAAGCAGAGCCTGCCCGATATTATTCTGCGGTCCAAGCAAGACTTTTTCAAATTTGTAATTCTTTCCACCGGCATTTTCTCCGGCGATAAATGCACCTGCTTTTGTAAAGAGTACATCACTGCCAGTGCAGGTAACCTTTAAAGTAAGTTCGTTTACTGTTTCAAATGTTAACATAACAAATTTCCTCCAAAATATAATCCTTTGTTTAAATAACCTGAACGCCGTACAAACTGCACAGTCCTGCGAGATCTTTTGCCACGCCGTTTCCGATGGCATTAAATTTCCATGCGCCGTTATGCAGATACAGTTCACCGATCATCATGGATGTCACGTTCGTATAGTATTCATCCATTTTAAAGCTGACCAGCTCGGTGCCGGCAGGATCCATAATACGGATATACGCATCCTCAAGCATTCCGAAATTCAGATTTTTTTCAAATGCTTCATTGATCGTCAGCACAAATACGATTCTGGCAACGGATGGATCTAATCTGGTAAAATCCACGGAAATGATCTCGCGGTCTGCGCCGCCGTCAGCGTGGAAAACCGTGCTGTGATCCGGGCTTTCGGTCTGCCCGTAAAAGACAAACCAGGAATCACCGATCACTTTACCGGATGAGCCGAGCAAAAATGCGGATACATCCACATCACAGGCAGGATTTTTGACATTCCATCCAAGACATGCCTTTATGGAAGTGAGCTTCCCGGAATTCTCCAGCGGTGTTTTCTGACCTTTTTGCACCATATGTACCAGTGGAGGTAAAGGTTTTGACGCCGGTGTGGATGCGTTTGATACTGCCTGAGATGACGTGTGGTTGATCGAAGTGATGGTTCGTGTTGTTTTTGCCCCCTCAACTTTGCGTTCGTTGATGGAAAGAACGGTCTGTCTGGTGACGGGAGCAGAGGATCTCATTGGAATATCTACCATAATAAAAAACCCCTTATCGTTTAGTAAAATAATAGAATGTACGCTTCGCGGGCAATCTATTGTTATGAATTAATAAGTCTCTGGATTTCATTTTAAGTGATTCTGCTAGAGGTGTCAAATTGCGAAATGTTGACATATAAGTCAACAAAAACATCGGTTGCAAAGGTTTCATCAAAAGGAAAAATCGTTGCAGTAGCGCCGGGAAGCTGTAAGATTTCCGTAAAATCACAAGGTGTAACCAGCAATATAATAGAAATCAAACATTTTATATGAGAAATAAGTTAGGGAGGCCGGATGGGCTTCCCTAATTTTTTTAATCGGATTTATTTGGAAATTATAGAAGATCCTTGTTATAATACAACAGGTAAGCAGAACAAACAGCTTCTATGGCATACAGGAATTTGAGATACAAATAATGGAATGTATGTTTGACAGATCATTTTATTATGATGAATAAAAATGCAGGAATGGAGAATTTATGCAGATCTATGTGGATGCGGATGCCTGCCCGGTGGTGGGAATCGTGGAAGAACTTGCAATCAAATATAAGATACCGGTGACGCTGTTATGTGACACGAACCACGTTTTATATTCTGATTACAGTGAAGTAAAGATCATTGGTGCCGGGGCAGATGCGGTGGATTTTGCGCTGGTTAATTTATGCCGGAAGGGAGATATCGTTGTGACACAGGATTATGGGGTAGCGGCGATGGCACTTGGAAAAGGTGCATTTGCGATCCATCAGTCCGGAAGATGGTACACGGATGATAACATCGACCGGATGCTGTTAGAGCGCCATATGAATAAAAAGGCGAGGCGGGCATCCGGGAAGAATCATCTGAAAGGACCAAAAAAGAGAAATACGGAGGATGATATGCATTTCCGGGAAAGTTTTGAAAAAATGATTCGAAAGGGAATGGAGAATATTTATGGCACAACATGAAAAATTTTATTTAAATGGTACCTGGCAGTTAAAAAAAGCGGATGAAACACTGCTCTGCCCGGTGGAGATTCCGGGTTCGGTACTTTCCGGGCTGACAGAACACGGTTTACTTGAAGATCCGTTTTACCGGATGAATGAGTACCCGACAAGAGAGCTGCTGAAAAATGATTTTATTTTTTCAAGGGAATTTGAACTGAAAAAAGAAGAGGGAAGAGTGTATGCACTCTGCTGTGACGGAATCGACACGGTGGCAGATATTTTTATCAACGGCATGCTGATAAAGCATGTGGATAACATGCATCTTCGTTACCGGATCCTGTGCACAAATGTCCTGAAAAACGGGACAAACAATATCACAGTGAAAATCCATTCTGCAATCGCATATGTAAACGAACATGTGCCGGCAGCGGGAAAAGAGATTCATTACACGGCATGCGGTGCGATGGAAGGAAATCAGTATATCCGGAAAGCACATTCCATGTTTGGCTGGGACTGGGGTCCACAGTTACCGGATATGGGGATCTGGCGTGATATTTTTATTGACAGCTATGAGAAGGCAGAACTGTCTGATCTGCATATCAGACAGGAACACATAGATGGAAAAGTTTTTCTGTCGGCAGAAACAAAAGTGATGTTGCCGGAAAAGGCACAGGACGGTGAAATTGCGGAAGCTGAGTATCTGGTATTGCCACAGAGTGCGGAAAGTAATGCCCGGATATTGAAAGAAAGTGTGGGAAACAATGATTCGACACTGGCAGAGAATGCAGATAATTTTGAGGTAAAAATCACGCTGCAGACACCGGATGGAAAACAGATTTCTTTTTCGGATGGAAAATGTCTGGTTGAAGATCCGAAACTCTGGTGGCCGAACGGATACGGTGCACAGCCGCTTTATACGGTGCGTGCGGAACTTTTTCTGGGCGGAGAATTTCTGGATGCAAAAGAACTGCGCATTGGTCTGCGCACATTGACGGTCAGCCAGGAAAAGGATGCATGGGGCGAGGAATTTGCTTTTTGCATCAATGGGGTAAAGATTTTTGCAAAAGGTGCAGACTATATTCCGGAAGACTGTATTTATTCAAAAATTACTCCGGAGCGCATTTATGAGTTGTTAGATACGGCAGTGGCATGTCATTTTAACTGCATCCGCATCTGGGGCGGCGGTTATTATCCGGCGGATGTTTTCTATGATTACTGTGATGAACATGGTCTGATCGTATGGCAGGATTTTATGTATGCCTGCAATGTCTATGAGCTGACGGAGAAACTGCGGGAGAGCATTATAGAAGAAACGAAGGATAATGCGGGAAGGTTGAGACATCATGCAAGTCTTGGACTCTGGTGCGGTAACAATGAGATGGAATCAGCATGGGACCACTGGGGCGGTTTTAATGATCATTCGGATGCGTTAAAACAGGATTACCTGACCATGTTTGAAAAACTGATCCCGGAAGCCTTAAAGAGCGAGGATGATGTGACGTTTTACTGGCCGTCGTCTCCGTCATCCGGCGGTAATTTTAAAGACCCGGACAGTGATGATGTCGGGGATCGTCATTACTGGGATGTATGGCATGGAGAAAAGCCGTTTTCCGACTATGAAAATTACTATTTCAGATTCTGTTCGGAATTTGGATTCCAGTCGTTTCCATGCAAAAAGACGATCGACACATTTACCCTGCCTAAGGATCGCAATATCTTTTCAGAAGTTATGGAAAGTCATCAGAAAAACGGTTCTGCAAATGCGAAGATCCTGCATTACATTGCGGAGAACTTTTTATATCCAAAAGATTTTGAGAGTCTGATCTATATCAGCCAGGTGCTGCAGGCGATCGCAATCAAGAGCGGTGTGGAGCACTGGCGCAGAAACAGGGGACGCTGCATGGGTGCAATTTACTGGCAGTTGAACGATAACTGGCCGGTCGCATCCTGGGCAAGTATCGATTACTTTGGAAGATGGAAAGCGCTGCAGTATTTTTCGAGACATTTTTATGCGGATGTGCTCGGCAGTTTAAAGGTATCTGCGGATGCTGTTTATACGCCTTATCTGCAAAATGAGACGATGCAGGAGGTGTCGTCTGATGTCACGGTTTTTGTGAAAAATATGCGTGGGGAAGTGCTGTTTGAAACTTCACAGCGCACAGAGTGTGCACCATTGTCCGTGGAAGCCATGGAACCGGTATCTTTGAAAGAAGTGATAGAGGGCAGAGAAAGCGAGGTCTTTGTGGAGGCGGTATTTACACATTCTGATGGAACTGTGAGCCGCCAGGTGGAAATGCCAAAACCGTATAAACATATGCAGATCGAAAAAGCAGAGATCATGTTCGATGCAAAAAGAGAGGAAAATCTGTTGACACTGCAGTTAAAATCAGATGTTCCGGCATTTTTTGTCTCGGTGGAGAGCGATGTGGATCTGGTCTGGTCGGATAATTTTATGCATCTGACCGGAAAGGAACCTTATGAGATTACGGCTATTCTGCCGGAGTGCGTGGAAGGCATGCCTAAGATCTGGGTACGGTCACTGTGCGATTCGTGGGTTACGGATTATTCGCAAGCTTGACACCTGTTGTCAGGCTGTGAGCCAGAAACTAAAGTATGTGAGGTGTTACTGTTCACTCGCAAGCTTGACACTTGCTGTCAAGCTGTGCGCCAAAGACTATATCATGCCAGATTACAGAAGAATCACTCCAAAATAGAATGACTTTACACCACCCGATACAAGTGCTATCATAAAAATAGTTAGAAACAACTAACAAATGAGAAGCATTTTAAAGAAGGTGGAATCCTATGAAAGTATATTGTTTTGGTGAGAAAGAAAAACCGGTTATTTTTCTTTTCCCCGGGACTTGTTGTCACTGGAAGGGCAATTTTGGAAAAGTAATAGAGCCGTTGGAAGAATATTTTAGGGTGGCATGCGTTTCCTATGACGGGTTTGATGAGACGGAACAGACAGAGTTTCCGACGATGACGGAGGAAACGGAAAAAATTGAACAGTATATAAAGAAAGAATTTGGCGGACATATCTGTGCCGCATATGGCTGTTCACTGGGCGGTTCTTTTGTCGGACTGCTTGTAGCACGCGGAAATATCCACATGGAGTATGGTATTTTAGGTGGTTCCGATTTAGACCAGTCGGGAAAGTTTTTGGCAAAGCTGATGACGAAACTGATGATGCCGGTTTTTTATCCGTTTATCGCGAATGGTGAGATGAAAATTCCTTTCATGAAAAAGAAAATGGACAAGATGCTGGCGGAGGACAATGGCTATATCAGAGCGTTTATGGATATGATAAAGACGCCGGATGTCGATATGAGCCATATTACAAAAAGAAGCGTCGAAAATCAGTTTTACTCAGACCTCATTACACCGCTGCCGGATCAGATCGACCCGTCCGGAACGCAGATACATATTTTATATGCCCTTAAAATGGGTGAAAAATATCGTGCGCGTTACAAAAAACATTTTGCAGGACCGATCCTGCATGAACTGGATCTGCAGCACGAAGAACTGCTTGCGGTTTATCCGGATGATTGGGTAAAAGTGATCGCGGAGATCTGTAACAGAAAACAGGGAGATTGTGCGGCAAGATTTAAAATTAAGGGAAGCTGATGAAGTGGGGAAAGTTGAATCATCAGAGAAAACAAGAAGAGAAAGTGAGAAAGAGTCTCAATTTTTCTTCTTGTTTTTTTGATTGATGTTCGGTATACTGAACGATAGTTAGACAAAGCTAACAATAGTGTAAATCATGCAGACTCCGGAACCGGAAAGTTGCTACCTTTCCTGCTCCGGTGGGATTGTCTGCAAACGAAGAAAAAGGAGACAGCGGGAATGAATTATTTAGAGATTGAAAAAGTAATTGGAAGGGAGATTTTAGACTCCAGAGGTAATCCTACCGTGGAAGCTGAAGTATATTTAGTGGACGGTACCATTGGAAGGGGAATGGCACCAAGCGGTGCGTCGACCGGAGAATTTGAGGCATTAGAGCTTCGCGACGGCGATAAGTCAAGATATCTTGGCAAAGGTGTTACCAAGGCAGTTGAAAATATTAATACAATGATCAACGATGCGATCGTCGGAATGGATGCCAGCGACATTTATGCAGTGGATGCAGCGATGATCGCAGCGGACGGAACAAAGGATAAATCAAAACTGGGAGCAAATGCGATCTTAGCAGTGTCGATTGCAGCGGCACGCGCAGCTTCCATCTCACTGGATATTCCGCTTTACCGTTTCTTAGGCGGCATCTTGGGCAACCGTCTGCCGGTTCCGATGATGAATATTTTAAATGGTGGTGCTCATGCGGCAAACACAGTAGATGTGCAGGAGTTCATGATCATGCCGGTCGGTGCACCGAGTTTTAAAGAGGCACTCCGCTGGTGTGCAGAGGTGTTCCATGCGCTTGCAGCTCTGTTAAAGAGCAAGGGACTTGCAACCTCTGTTGGTGATGAGGGTGGTTTTGCACCGGATCTTGCATCCGATGAAGAAGCAATCCAGTACATATTAGATGCTGTGAAAAACGCAGGATATGAGCCGGGCAGAGATTTCCGGATCGCCATGGATGCAGCTTCCTCTGAGTGGAAGAGCGAAAAAGGAAAAGGATTCTACAAACTTCCGAAGGCAGGCACCGAGTTTACTTCCGCAGAGCTGATCGAACACTGGAAGAAACTGGTTGAAAAATACCCGATCATTTCCATCGAGGATGCACTTGACGAGGAAGACTGGGAAGGCTGGAAACTTCTGACCAAAGAACTTGGTGATAAGGTACAGCTTGTCGGAGACGATTTGTTTGTAACCAATACGGAGCGCCTGAAAAAAGGTATCGACAACGGCTGCGGCAATGCCATTCTGATCAAGTTAAATCAGATTGGTTCCGTATCCGAGACTTTAGAGGCAATCAAGATGGCTCACAAAGCAGGTTATACGGCAATTTCTTCCCACCGTTCCGGCGAGACGGAAGACACCACGATTGCAGATCTTGCAGTGGCATTAAATACCTGCCAGATCAAGACCGGTGCACCGAGCAGAACTGAGCGTGTTGCAAAATACAACCAGCTTCTCCGCATAGAGGAAGAACTTGGAAATGCAGCAGTGTATCCGGGAATGGGTGCATTTAATGTAAAATAAGGAATTTACGCACATTATAGTTTATTTTCTCCTCTATCTCATGGAAAGAACGCGAAAGGTCAGGGATGGCTTTTGGCGTTCTTTTTATGCAGGCAGGGCTGACCGGGGACATTGTGCAAAAAATCTCGGACGAAAAGGATGATCCGGTGTGGATGCGTGAGTTCCGGATGAAATCACTGCAGATTTACAGACAGATGCAGATCCCGGACTGGGGACCGCCGATCGACGGGCTGGACATGGACCATATTGAGACTTATGTGCGCCCGAAAACGAAGATGCGCGGAAAATGGTCTGAGGCGCGCTCCATGATCATCAGCGGATTTGCGGATGATGTATCGAAGGAACTGCCGGATTTTTTAGAAACATTTTATTTGCAAAATAATCCCTGACGGTCTACACTTGCTATAGCAACAATACACAATACCGAACAACAAAGATACAGAAACGGTAAAGTTCCGCAGGCAGGCCCGCCAACAAAACCTTATCGTTTCTACACCCCACAAGAGAGGACACCACCCATGCCATCATTCGTAACATTTTCCAACGTCGGCAAAATCTACCACACCGGCGAACTCGACATCACCGCCCTCCATGACGTCAATTTTGAGATCGAAAAAGGAGAATTCTGCGTCATCGTCGGTGCGTCCGGTGCCGGCAAAACGACGATTTTAAATATATTAGGAGGAATGGATACCTTAACCAGCGGACAGGTATTCTTAGACGGACAGGAAATCTCAAACTATGACAAAAAACAGCTCACCTCATACCGGCGTTTCGACATCGGATTTGTGTTCCAGTTTTACAACCTCGTGCAGAACCTGACAGCACTTGAAAATGTAGAGCTTGCGGCGCAGATCTGTAAAGATCCGCTTCCGGCGGCAACAGTGCTTGAGGAAGTCGGGTTGAAAGACCGTCTGTTAAATTTCCCGGCACAGCTTTCCGGTGGAGAACAGCAGCGTGTCGCGATCGCGCGTGCGCTTGCAAAAAACCCGAAACTTCTGCTCTGCGATGAGCCGACCGGAGCTCTCGATTATAATACCGGAAAAGCAGTTTTAAAATTATTGCAGGACACCTGCCGCGAAAATGGAAAAACAGTCGTGGTCATCACGCATAACCAGGCACTTACAGCGATGGCGGACCGCATCATCACGGTAAAGAGCGGCACAGTCGTTTCCATGGAAAAAAATGAACACATTGTAGACATTGCAGATATAGAGTGGTAGACGGTTATGAGATCAATGATTTGGAAATCAACATTCAGGGAAATAAAGGAAAGTCTCGGCCGTTTTCTCGCTATCCTGGCGATCGTTGCATTGGGTGTCGGATTTTTTGCAGGACTGAAGGTCACACAGCCTGCCATGTTAAAAACGGCGCAGCGTTATTTTGATAAGACAGCTCTTTACGACTACCGCCTGATCTCCACGGTCGGTTTTTCTGAGGATGAAGTAGAGACCATAAAAAAACAAAAAGATGTAAAAGCGGCAGAGGGAGCAGTCACGTTTGACATTGTCTGTGAGAGCGGCGGCAAAGAGCGCGTGCTAAAAATGCACAGCATCACAGAGGATGTTAACCGGCTGGTGCTTGTGGACGGCGAATTGCCGGAAAATGCAGGGGAGTGCGTGGTGGACTCTAATCTTTACGGCGCATCCATGATTGGAAAAACGATCAAATTGTCCGACGGCAATGACGAGGACGATCTGGAACATTTTTCAAACCGCGAGTATAAGATCACCGGAATCGTGCAGTCTCCTCTGTATTCGCAGTTTGAGCGCGGAAGTACGTCGCTTGGCAACGGCAGGGTGAGCGGATTTGTCTATCTTTTGCCGGAAGGATTTGCAGACGATTATTATACGGAAGTTTATGTGAAATTTGCCTGCGATTTTCCTTTGTACAGTGAAGAATATGATGCTTACATAGAACAAAAACAGGATGCGTGGGAAGCACTGACGGAGGATCTTGCAGCAGAGCGTTATCAGACAGTGCGTTCGGAGGCAGAGACAAAACTTGCAGATGGAAAAAAACAGCTTGCAGAGAAAAAAGAGGAGACAAAGAGCCAGCTTGATGATGCAAAAAAACAATTAGAAGATGCAAAAAGCCAGATCGAAGACGGCGAAAAGCAGCTTGCAGATGCAAAGAAAAAATTGGAATATGCCCCGGATGAATTAGAAAAAAAAGAGGCAGAACTGACGGAAGCAGAAAAGGCGATTCAGGAGAAAGAGACACAGTTAGATCAGGCGGAAGTTGCACTTGGAATCGGTTATGCGCAGGGAGTCGGACAGATCCAGAAAGCATTGAACGGAATTTCTGAGGGGCTTTTTTCCGAAAATGGAGATCAGGGAAATGGTGCGGCAGGCAGTTTTTCTTCGGGAGATGCATTAGCGGATGCAGGATCACAGATTGCAGATGCAAAGGCACAGATTGCAGACGGAAGAGCGCAGATCGCGGAAGCCCAAAAGCAGATCGAGAGCGGAAAGAGCGCCATTGCAAAAGCGAAAAAACAGTTGGAAGAGTCCAAAACACAGATAGCAGAAAAGGAAGCAGAATTATCCGATGCGAAAACGCAGTATGAAGATGGGAAAAAGGAATATGAGGACGGACTTTCAACTTACAATGAGGAAATAGAAAAAGCGGAGAAAAAGATCAGTGATGGCGAGAAAACTTTAAAGGAATTAAAAGATCCTGATACCTATGTGCTCGGACGCGATACCAATGTTGGGTATGTCTGCTTTGAGAGCGATTCCGGTATCGTGGACGGAGTTGCCGATGTATTTCCGATCTTCTTCTTTCTGGTAGCGGCACTTGTGTGTGTGACGACGATGAACCGTATGGTGGAGGAACAGCGGACACAGATCGGTGTGTTAAAGGCACTCGGCTACAGTGAACATACCATTATGGCAAAATATATGTTTTATTCCGGCTCCGCGGCGCTGACCGGATGTGTGGCTGGATTTGCACTTGGGACATTTTTATTCCCGAAAGTGATCTGGTATGCATACGGCATGCTCTATAAGATGGATTCCCTGGTTTATGTGTTTGACTGGAAATTAGCAGTCATTTCCGTGATCGTATCATTGCTTTGTTCTATCGGTACAACCTTTGTGTCTGTCCGCCGCGAACTGACGGAGGTTGCGGCAGAGCTGATGCGTCCGAAAACACCGAAAGCCGGGAAACGTGTATTCCTTGAATATATACCGTTTGTATGGAAGAGGCTTAAATTTTTGCAGAAGGTTTCCATGCGGAATATTTTCCGGTATAAAAAGCGGTTTTTCATGATGGTCGCAGGCATCAGCGGATGCAGCGCACTTTTGGTGACCGGATTTGGGGTGAGGGATTCTGTGACGGGAATTGTGACGCAGCAGTATACGCAGATCCAGACCTATGATATCGGTGTGACTTATTCATCGTCCGTCACACCGGAGCAAAAAAGTGAACTGGAAAGCAAAGAACAGGACGGTGTGGAAAAATCTGTGTTTGTGGCAGAAAAGAGCATGGATTTAGTTGGCAGTGAAAAGACAAAATCCGTCAGCCTTATCATTGCAGATCCGGATTCGGATATGACGCCGTTTGTCAATTTGCATACGGAAAAAGGAGTACCGATCACATTCCCGAAAAAGGGAGAGGCGGTTATTTCCGCAAAAGTGGCAGATGAACTTGGGATAAAGACCGGAGATACCGTGACGCTGCAGGATTCCGACATGAAAACCATATCCGTGACGGTAAGCGGGCTGTGTGAAAATTTTGTATATAATTATGTCTATTTGTCTGCGGATACCTATGAAGAACAGATGAAAACGGAACCGGAATACAAAAACGCATTTGTGTGTGTTTCTGAGGGCACAGATGCACATCTGCTTGGAACATCCCTGATGGCAATGTCGGATGTGGCAGCGGTCAATATTTCACAGGATGACATGGAACGTTTTTCAAGCATGATGGGCAGTATGGATCTGATCGTTGTGGTCATTATTTTGTGTGCAGCGGGACTTGCTTTTATCGTTTTATATAACCTGACAAATATTAATATTACGGAGCGTGTGTGCGAGATCGCAACGATCGAGGTGCTCGGGTTTTACGAAAATGAGACAGCCGCATATGTGTTCCGGGAAAATACGATTCTGACATTTCTCGGCGCACTTGCAGGGCTTGTGCTCGGTGTATTTTTGCACCGGTTTGTCATGAGCCAGATTGTCGTGGATATGGTGGCCTTTGATGTACATGTAAAACCGGTCAGCTTTGTATATAGTGTGGTGCTGACTCTGGTGTTTACCTGGTTTGTGGACCGGCTGATGCGAAAGAAGATCGATGCGATCAGCATGACGGAATCATTAAAAAGTGTTGATTAGAAAATAGAATTGGACGTTAACGCGGGAAAGTGTTATAGTTTATTTATAGAAAACGATGAATCAGGAGATGATACATATGGGAAAAATTATAACAATCGGACGTGAATTTGGCAGTGGCGGACGAGAGGTTGGAAAGAGACTTTCCGATGAACTTGGAATTGCCTATTATGATAACGAGATTATAACAGAGATTGCAAAGAGAACCGAACTTGCAGAAGGTTATGTGCAGCATGTAATGGAAAATGGTCCGACTGCCCTGATGCCGATCACAATCGGGAGAACTTTTTATATGGGCGCGGATCCTGTGATGGAACAGAACAATGCGATTTACAGAGAACAGAGCCTGTTAGTACAGGAACTCGCGGAGAAATCAGACTGTGTGATCGTCGGAAGAAGTGCAGATTATATCCTACGCGACAAAAAGCCGCTGCGCCTGTTTATTTATGCAGATATGGAATCGCGCATGGAGCGATGCAGAAAGCGTGCACCGGAGCAGGAACATTTTACAGACAAAGAGCTGAGACGTCATATTCAGGATGTGGATAAGAGACGTTCCAAATATTATCAGTTCTTTACCGGACAGACCTGGGGCGAGAAGTTAAATTATGACCTGTGCATCAATACTTCCGGTGCCAATATCGAGGATCTGGTGAAAGTGATCGCAAAATTGGTAAAATAAAATATGCAGGAATATTATCTAAACAGTGAAAAGAAAATCTGTCTGATGGAATTGTCTGAGTTTAAGGAATTAGAGGGTGCGTATCCACATAAACGGAATTTGTTCCGCAGCATGAATCCGGTACAGTACTGCAAGGCAGAAAGTTACGGGGACTGCCTGTTTGGGACGATGAAGATACCGCGTGCCCTAAAGGGCAGAGTGACGTATATCGTATTTGGATTTTATCTGAGAGGCGAAGAACTGCTGTTGATCGAGGATGGCAGTTTCCTAAAGACGTGTCTTGGAAGGCTGAAAAAAATTATACCCACAGAGTGCAGCATGCATCAGTTCCTCGTTATGATTTTTGAGATGCTGATCGAGGATGATGTGATCTATCTGCAGCAGCAGGAGGAAAAATTAGCCTCCATTGAGGAAGAGCTTTTAAAAAAGATCCCGGAGCATTTCTATGAGATCATTCTGCAGTACAGGAAACGTTTTTCGGCATATCATGCATATTATGAGCAGCTTGTCAATCTGGCAGATGCCATGCAGAGTGATTTCGGACAGATACTGACAGACAAGGAGCGATCGCTCTGGCAGCTTTATGCGAACCGTGTGGAACGCCTGCATGATCATGTGGAACTCTTGCGGGAATATTTAGTACAGATCCGTGAGTTATACCAGTCACTGATCGATGTACAGCAGAATAAGGTCATGAGTATCTTAACGGTAGTAACGACGATATTTCTCCCACTGACCCTGATTGCCGGATGGTATGGCATGAACTTTCCAAATATGCCGGAGTTCGGATGGAAATATGCGTATCCGGTCGTTATTGTAGTCAGCATCTGCATCATTGCGGGAGAGATCATTTATTTTAAGAAAAAGAAAATGCTGTAAGCAGGCGAGATTCTGCGCGTAAAATAAAATATGTTTGACAGAAATCCGGAAATGGAGAGAAATCTTTGTTTCCGGATTTTCTTGTTTTCAGAACGATATGTCAAAGTGTACCAGACTGGAATATATTAGAATAAGAATAGATTAAAGAAGCTGTCAGTATGGCTTATGATATAAAAAGACTGCCGAGCGAAGCGAGTGTAGATCACGATCATGAAGCATCGCTTCATGATATAAAAATTTCGGGCATTACAAAAAGTTTTTATAATAATGGAGAGATGCGTCAGGTTCTCCGTCCGGTCAATATTTTGATACCGCATGGAAAATTTGTGTCGATCATTGGGCCGAGCGGGTGTGGGAAGTCGACGTTATTTAATATTGTGGCGGGACTTCTGCCGCCGACATCGGGAGATATTACGATTGGAGAGAAAAGCATTTTAGGGGAAAAAGGTTACGTTGGATATATGCTGCAAAAAGATATGCTTCTCCCGTGGCGTACGATCATCGACAATATTATTTTGGGACTTGAGATAAAGGGCGTGCCGAAGCGGGAAGCGAGAAAACAGGCACTGCCACTGATGGAAAAGTACGGACTTTCGGGATTTGAGAAAAATTATCCGTGCGAGCTGTCCGGTGGAATGAGGCAGAGAGCGGCGCTCCTTCGCACACTTTTGTATGACAGGGAAATTATCCTGTTAGATGAACCGTTTGGTGCATTGGATGCGCAGACGAGACAGTCTATGCAGAACTGGCTGTTAGAGATCTGGGAAGATTTTCATAAGACGGTTTTATTTGTGACACATGATATGGATGAGGCAATTTATCTGTCAGATATCATCTATGTATTTTCCGGTCGTCCGGGGTATGTGAAAGAAAAAATTACCGTTCATTTGAAACGGCCAAGAAAACAGGAAGATATGCTGGAGACGGATTTCTGGGATCTGAAACAGCACTTGATGGGAGGGATGAGTGATGAAAAAAGAAGCGTATGAGGTGGAGTATTATGAACCTAAATCCGTTTTGGCGATGCAGGCAGACAGGCGGGAAGAAAAACACTGGAGAAAACAGAAAAAAGGGATAAGGGCAGGACGTATCCTGCTTGGGGTCGCCATCCTGCTGTTTTGGGAGGTAAGTGCACGTCTGGGGTGGATCGATGACTATTACTGGAGCTCACCGTCCCTGATCGCACAGACTGCGATCGTACAGTGGAAAGAGAAAAATCTTGCATATGATATCTACTTTACCTCGATGTCCACGATCGGCGGTTTTTTAGCGGGAACATTGGGCGGCGCAGTTTTAGGATTGTCCTTCTGGTGGTCAAAGACGTTTGCAAAGATTTTTGAGCCGTATCTTGTGATGTTTAATGCAATTCCGAAACTGGCACTTGCACCAATTTTAATTGTACTGTTTGGAATCGGTTTTTCATCTAAAGTGATGCTGGCATTTTTAATGACGGTAATATCCTGTGCGCTTGCAACGGTCAGCGGGGTGGAGAATGTGGATGAGTCGATGGAAACCTTACTTTATTCTCTTGGGGCTGCCAGATGGCAGGTGTTTGGAAAAGTCGTGGTTCCGGCAGTGCTTCCGTGGATGCTTGGAAGCCTTCGGATCAATATTTCACTGGCGCTTGCGGGAGCAATCGTCGGCGAATTTATCGCATCGGGGCACGGACTTGGCAGAATGGTCATTTATGCGGGAACTATTCTGGATACCACGTTAGTGTGGGTTGGTGTGATCGTTCTGTCGCTGCTTGCGATGGTGATGTATTTTGCGGTGGTGGAACTGGAAAAATGGATGACGGAACATCTGGCGATTTATCGTAAGGCGTGAGGAGGACACCAGCCGCTATGTTGTGATACACCTTTGGGCACCTGAGTCCATATTATATTAAAAAGTGAAAATGGGTCGAAATGTTTAAAAGGAAAATGTTAAAGAGAAAATTGTTCAGTTGTTTGGCTTACGTTGTATTTGCAGCAAGTTTATTTGCGACAGCATGCAGTGGAAGAAAAACGCAGCAGGAGAGTGTGGAACTCAAAAAAATCGTGATTGCGGAGCCGTTACATTCGATCGGGTATCTTCCACTTTATATCGGGCAGCAGGAGGGATTTTTTGCGGAGGAAGGCCTTGATGTGGAGGTGATCCAGGCTACGGGCGGCTCGCATGTGACGTCGGTGATGAGCGGGGATGCGTGGGGAGTAATCGGTGGAGTGGATTCAAATGCAATTCCGAATGCATCCGGGAACTGCCCAGATCCGGTGATTGCTGTCTGCAACTGTGTGAACCGCGCTAATGTGTATCTGTGTGCGGCAGTTGGCGAGGAATACACAGGAAATACAGATGAAGAACTTGCACAGTATTTCAAAGGAAAAAAGATCAACTCCGGCAGATTTGGCGGCAGCCCGAATCTGTGTGTGCGCTATCTTTTACTGTCAATTGGACTTGATCCGGATAAGGATGTAGTGATGGTGGAACCGGCAGATATGTCCACCTCAGTTGCCGTGGTACAGAGCGGTCAGGCAGATATCTCCTGGGCAGCGGAACCACAGATTGTTGACGGTATGAAATCAGGTGTATGGACGGATGCATTTTACCAGTTTACAGATCTTGGAGACTACGCTTACTCCGTACTCAGTGTGTCACAGTCAACCATCCGGAATGACCCGGAGACAGTACAGCACTTTGTCAATGCAATGTTAAAATCGCTTTCTGCTGCACAGGATAAAAAAACTGCGGTCCGCGCTGCCGGAAAGGAATTTCCAACCACACCGGCCGAAGACATTGAAGCAGCGATCGACCGTGCCTATAAAGATGGACTCTGGAGTGTCGATGGAATCATCACACCGGAGGCAGTAAAAAATGATATGGAAGTATCCATTGCATCCGATGTATATCAGGGTACCTATCAGTACGATGAACTGGTAGATATGCAGTTCGTCGAAAACGCACAAAAACAAAATTGAAGAGAGTATTTAGTAGAATAGAATGTATGCAGATTTCCGGTGCTTTCCTAAGGTGCCGGGGAATCTGCCATTCACAACACACCGATACACCTTTTCCCCCAAATTTGTAAAAATAAATTTCGTAAATTTTCGGGACAAACCCGCCATCTTATAGTATAATAACCGTACTAAAGTAATATAACCACCCCCACACAGGAAAAGGAGAAAAGCGATGATAAATCCGGCATCAATAATGAAGATCATGAATGCAAAAAATAAATTCACGGCAAATCACCCGAAATTTGCTGCATTTCTAAACGCAGTATTTTCCACCGGCATCACGGAGGGAACAATCATTGAGATTACCGTGACAAAACCGGGTGAGGAACCGATCACGACGAACATGAAGGTGCAGCAGTCGGATCTTGAACTGTTACAGGAATTACAGGACATTGCAAAAATGTAAAAATAGAAATGGAGAAGCATATGTTAGGAAAAAAACTTTCTTATCAGACCAATGGAAGTACAGTAGAATTTGAATTTGAACATGGAACGGCGTATGTCACGGCAGTCACGGACACGATCATGAATGTATTTGTTCCGTACCAGTCGAAAGACCACCGTTCAAAAGCAATCGAGGGAGATAAAAGACTTCCGGTTACCGTAGATGTCTCTGAGGAAGGCGGAGCAGTACAGATTAAAACAGATAAGCTGACAGCCAAAGTATACGATGATTTTTTGATCGATTTTTATAAAAAAGACGGTACACTTTTATGTGCAGATTTCAGAGGAGAGCGAAAGAAAAAAAAGAAATTAAGCGATGAAGCACTTGCAACGTTAGAGTCTGAGGGACATGCCGTATCTGCGGATGGTGAAAAAGAAGATCCTGTTATGGTCGTAAAGCAGATGAGCGGGGATGAAAAGTTCTATGGACTCGGCGATAAAACAGGCGTTTTAAATAAAAGAAATTATGAATATGAAAACTGGAATTCCGATCTGCCACAGGCACACACGGACGATTTTAAGGCATTGTATAAATCCATTCCATTTTTGATCACATTAAAAGATGCGGGCGTATTTGGAATGTTCTTTGACAACACTTACAGATCACATGTCAATCTGGGAAAAGAGAACAGCGCCTGCTATTATTACAGTGCAGAGAACGGAAATCTCGATTATTATTTTATTTCCGGGGAAAAAATGACGGATATTGTGGAAGGCTATACTTATCTGACCGGAAGAACCCCTCTGCCGCAGCTTTGGACATTAGGACATCATCAGTCAAGATGGGGCTATATGTCAGCTGATGATATCAGACGTGTGGCACACAAATACAGAGAACTGCAGATTCCATGTGATACGATCCATTTTGATATCGATTATATGGATGGGTACCGCGTATTTACCTGGAATGAAAAGGGTTTTGGAGCACCGGGTGCAATCATAAAAGAGATCGCAGAGGATGGTTTTAAGGTTGTCTGCATCATTGATCCGGGTGTGAAATTAGATCCGGGATATGCAAAGTATGATGAGGGAATCGCGAATGATTATTTTGCAAAAACACCGGAAGGGGAAGTATACGTCAATGAAGTATGGCCGGGCGAAGCGGTATATCCTGATTTTGGAAAGCCGGATGTAAGAAAATGGTGGGCAGAAAATCAGAAATTCTTAGTGGATCTTGGTGTGCGAGGAACATGGAATGATATGAATGAGCCTGCAAGTTTCCGTGGAGAACTTCCACAGGATGTCGTTTTTACGGATGAGGATCAAAAGACAGATCATGCGGCAATGCATAATGTTTATGGACATCTGATGTCAAAGGCAACTTATGAAGGATTAAAGGAAGCCGATGGAAGAAGACCGTTCGTGATCACAAGAGCATGTTATGCAGGAACACAGAAATACTCTACCGTATGGACCGGAGATAACCAGAGCCTCTGGGCACATCTTAGAATGGCGGTTCCACAGCTCTGCAATCTCGGTATGAGCGGAATTGCATTTGCGGGAACGGATGTCGGCGGATTTGGTGCAGACTGTACACCGGAATTAATGTGCCGCTGGGTTCAGGTTGGTGCATTTTCCCCACTGTTCCGTAACCACTCTTCCATGGGAAGTACATTCCAGGAGCCATGGCAGTTTGATGAGGAGACGATCCGCATCTACCGCAAATTTGTGGAATTAAGATATCAGTTACTTCCATACCTGTATGATCTGTTCCGCGAATGTGAACTGACCGGACTGCCGATTATGCGTCCTCTGGTTTTACATTATGAGAATGATCCGGAAGTCTGGAACTTAAACGGTGAATTTTTAGTCGGAGAAAATCTTTTAGCTGCACCTGTTTTAGAGCAGGGAGAGACGAAAAAGATCGTATATCTTCCGGAAGGTGTCTGGTATGATTATGAGACAAAGAAACTATATCAGGGCAGACAGTATTATATGGTAGACGCACCGCTTGATACCTGTCCGATGTTCGTAAAAGAGGGAGGCATGATCCCAACTTATGAACTGGCACAGTACGTCGGTGAAAAGCCGTATGATACCTTGAAAATGCGCGTGTATCCGGGCAATGGAACTTATCTGCATTATCAGGATAACGGAGCGGATTTTGCCTACCGTGACGGTGCTTATAATGTGTATGAGTTTACGCATGAAGGGGACAAAAAAGAGGCATCCGTGCAGATGAAAAAAGAAGGTTATACGAAATACAAAAATATTTTGTTTGAATAATTCTAACGCATAATGGAACCCGCACAAAAGTATTCCTCACGCATATGATATAGAGATGTTAGCGACAGGAGCAATGTGTGGACTATAATCAGGAACAGTTTTTCCGTATGCAGATGGATGTGCCGAAAATGCCTTTTTATATGAGCTATCCGATGCAGAATCTGTATCTGACGGAAATGGAATATGAAAAAGATATGGAACGCATGAAGGAGCTTTATCCGAAAGAGGTGAAGACAATCCTTTCTTATGTGGAAGATGAGTGCGACAAGATGGAGTATGAGGGGAGCCTGATGTTTGACGAGTATCCGGACCGCCTGATGTTAGAACAGGTGGCAGAGCGGATCTACCGCAATGTGGCAGGGGAAGAAAAGAATGTTGAGGCAGAACAGTACTGGGGCGGAATGAATCCACCGCCGGGACCCGGGATGCCGCCCCCACCTCCACCGGGACCTGGAATGCCGCCTCCACCGCCCCCTGGAGGACGTGATGATATGCGGAGCCTGATCGGGGTATTATTAAATAATGAGATGTACAGACGGCGCTGCAGGCACAGAAGATGCAGACGCTGGTGGTAAAACAAATGTTGCAGAAAATGGGCAGGTCATAGGTACACTGCCCGTTTTTTAATTCTCTTTCTTAAAATTTCAAAAAGAATCAGTGATAGGCATTGCGGATTTGAAAAAAAATGCATACAATATATCTGTCGCTTTTTTTCGGGTTTCAGAAGAAATTACAAAGATGGCGGTTTTAACAGGGAAAATGATATTTCATTCACATAGAGTAAGGAGACAATATCGTGCAGAAAGGTGCAATTAAGGCAGTCGTACTGACCGTCATTTTTTTTGTGGCAGTCGGAGTATTTAGTATGATGACAAATCATGTCAATGAAGATCTGACAACAGAAATGAAAAATGCCACATTACCGGTCATCACATTAGAGAGCAGTGAGCAGGAAGTCAATGAATTATATGGATATCGTACAAAGATGAATGCTGCGAGTATGCGCGATACGATCACACCGATTGGAAAAGACAGAAAACTTCCGGTTACGATCCAGACATACGAGACAAGCGTGGATGCGATCTCGTATGAAATACGAAGCCTTGATGGGGAGAGACTGATCGCCAATGCAGATGTCAATTCCTATGATGAGAAAAAAGGTACGATCAAAGCAGAACTTGAAATCCAGAATCTGCTTCAGGAGGGAGAAGAGTATTTACTTCTTATTAATTTAGAGAGCGGAAATGATGTCATTTATTATTATACAAGGATTGTGGAAATGCCAAATGCGCATGTAGACGAATCCCTGAAATTTGTAAAAGAGTTTCATAATACCACGTTCAACAGTGAGACATCGGGAACACTGTCAACGTATATGGAAAAAACAACCGGCGATAACACAACATTACAGTTCGTTTCATTAAATTCTTCATTAAAACAGCTTGCATGGGCAGATTTTAACGGAGAGCAGTTAACGACGCCGGTGCCATCCATAAAAGAAATTACGGATACCTATAATGTGATCGTGCTGGATTATGTTGTGACGAGTATCGGTGAGGGTGGCGAGAGTGAATATTATAATGTAGAAGAATATTACAGAGTGCGCTATACAAGCAGCCGGATGTATCTGCTCAATTTTGAACGCCGGATGAATCAGATTTTCCGCGGGGAAAATGCAAGCTTTTTTGACAATTATATTGAGCTTGGGATACGCTCCGGAAATGTGGAGTATCAGGCGAATGAGACCGGAACCACGGTCGCTTTTGTACAGGAGGGCGAACTCTGGAGTTACAATGAGACGGAGAATACACTCGCAAAAGTGTTCAGTTTCCGTGGATATGAAGGAATTGACAACCGTGAAAATTACGGGGAACATGATATCAAAATTGTCAGGATCGATGAGGCGGGAAGCCTTGATTATATCGTATATGGCTATATGAACCGCGGAAACCATGAGGGGGAAGTGGGAATTGAGGTCAATCATTATGACAGTCTTTCAAACACAAATGAGGAGCTTGCATTCATATCTTCGGATAAGGCATACGAGGTCATGAAATCCGAACTTGGTCAGATGATGTATGTGACTGAGGGCGGAGAATTATATCTGATGGTCGATGGCAGTGTGTATGGAATCGATCTTAGTACATTGGAAATGAAAGAGCTGATCAAGGGACTGGATAAAGAAATATATGCGGTTTCAGAATCCGACCGTTATTTTGCATGGACGAAAGACAGCCAGAACGGACAGAGTGATACGATTTCGCTCATCAACTTTTCCAGTGAAAAAACATTTACCATAACAGAAGGCAGTGGAAAGTATGTAAAACCGCTTGGATTTATGGGAGACGATTTTGTATATGGCGTAGCGAATGCGGCAGATGTATCAACGGAGGCTGCGGGAAATGTAATCTTCCCGATGTATCAGATTAAAATTTTAGATGTTTCATCCGATACGCCGTCCGTTTTAAAGACATACGAAAAAAATGGATATTATGTTTCCGGGGTTGATATTGAAGATTACACTATGTACTTAAACCGTATTCAGTATAATGGTACGGCGTATGTGGACGCAGATCAGGATATGATCATGAACCGGGAGGGAGATGGAAATAAAATAGTTTCCATTGTAAGCAGCAGTTCTGACAGTAAAGAGACCCGGTTTGAAATATCTTTGCCGGAAAATGTGGGGGAAAAGGCTCCAAGACTGCTGACTCCGAGAGAAACCATATTAGAGCAGGATCGCACGCTCACACTTGAAGATAAGGGTGGTAACGGAAAATATTATGTTTATGTAAAAGGTGATGTGGTTTATACCACAGATCAGGTGGCAGGTGCGATCACAAAGGCAAATGAAAAGATGGGAGTCGTAGTAGGCGAGGATCAGGAGTATATCTGGAAACGTTCCAGAGATGCAATCAAACCGGCACTCTCTGATATCGCAGTCGGCGCGGAAGATGCTTCTTCCGGCAGCATTGCTCAGTGTATCAATGCAATGCTTGAGAAAGAAGGAATTAATATCAGTGTCAGTGCATTGATTGCAGGCGGTGAGACACCGAAGAATATTTTGAGCAATACAATGAAAGATGCAAGAATTTTAGATCTGACCGGGTGCAGTGTGGAAGAAGTCCTTTACTATGTAAGCTGCGGTAATCCGGTATTTGCAATGACGGGAAGCAATGAAGCGGTTCTGGTGGTAGGATATGATGCCAATAATGTCATTATTTTTGATTCTTCATCCGGAAACAATTTTAAACAGAGTATAACGGAAGCAGATGAAGTGTTTAAAGGAGCAGGAAATGTTTTCTTCACATATCTGAAATAAAGCAAATGCAGAAAAAGGCAGGTTTTACAGATACATTTCCAATATAAATACATGAAAAAAAGAGAAAACTGCATAAAAAAACAGTGCTTCCATAGAATAGTTCGTTGAACTTTAACAGATTTAAGTGAGACGTATTGCAAATTAAAGTCGAATGGGTTATATTTTGAGAAGTACTTGAAAAGAGGAAGAGGATGAATATGAGCAGAAAAGAAGTAGTGGTTTCGAATGTTTCAAAAGAACATGATAATCCAATTGCAGAACTGGTTCAGGTGGCTTGCCGCTATGACAGTGAGATTATCCTTGAGAGCAATAACCGCCGGATCAATGCAAAGAGTATCATGGGAATCATGGCATTTAATCCTTCAAAGGGTATGACAGTGAATATTGTCGCTGAAGGAAGCGATGAAGAAGAAGCATTAGACGCAATGGAGAAGTTTTTAGTTTGTGAGTAAGTTTTGTTGAGGAGGGAATTCATTATGGCAAAAGGAACTGTAGCAAAAAATAATGCAATCAAAGCAGAAAAAACAAATCAGGTAAAGGCAGCAGAGCCGAAGACAAATGAGAAGGCCAGTGATGTTTTACAGGCAGCAAAAAATGCAGCACAGGATGTGAAGACAGCAGTCAAAGAGTCTGCATCTGAAGTAAAAGCAGCAGTAACAGAAAAGACAGCAGCAGTCAAAGAAGCTGTAGAAGAAAAAGCAGCAGCAAAGACTGAGACAGTCAAAGATACAGCAGCTGAGACAAAAGAAACAGCAAAACCGGCAAGAGAAAAGAAACCGTCAAGAGCAGCAAAGAAAGCAGCAAAGGCAGCAAAAGAAGAATTAAAACCGGAAGTATTTATCCAGTATCAGGGGAATGAAGCGATTGTTGCAGATGTGATTGAGAAAGCAAAAAATGAGTTTGTTGCAGATGGTCACAGAGCATCATCCATCAAGAGCCTTCAGGTATATTTAAAACCGGAAGAATTTGCAGCGTACTATGTGATCAACCAGAAGTTTGCAGGAAGAGTTGATCTGTTTTAGGAGCGTTTGCCAGACGGACTTACATAGAAATGAGATAAGAAGAAACCGTTATACAAAAGTGTATGATGGTTTCTTTTTTTGATGCCAGAATGTTTATAGACATGCATTCCATTGTATAAGAAAAGCCGGCACGAAAAAGTACCGGCTTTTTTGATATTTCAGAATGAATTATTTCTGCTCTGCCTTGTATTTAGATACCAGACGTTCGATTCTGTCATACGGGTTTAACAGATCGCTGATGGAAGAATCATGGTTTAAGGTATCAATGATATAAGCGATGTATTTGCTCATATCACAGCTGATGTAATATGGTTTGGATAAGAGTTCCGGTGTCTGATAGGTAAGGTTTGTGGTAACGACTTTGTAGATCGTTCCATCTGCAACTGCCTGATCAAATTTCTCTAAACCGTTTGTGAAGAGTCCGAAAGTTGCAACGACGAAGATACGGTTTGCTTTACGTTTCTTTAACTCTGTTGCAACATCGATCATACTTTCACCGGAAGAAATCATATCATCGATGATGATAACATCTTTTCCCTCTACGGAGGAACCTAAAAACTCATGCGCAACGATCGGGTTGCGTCCGTCTACGATACGGCTGTAATCACGTCTCTTATAGAACATACCGACATCTAATCCGAGAACGCTTGCAAGATATACAGCACGGTTGGTACCACCTTCATCCGGGCTGATTACCATCATATGATCGGAATCGATCTTTAAGTCGGTTACTTCGCGTAAGATACCTTTTACGAACTGGTAAGCAGGCTGTACGGTCTCGAAGCCTTTTAACGGGATCGCATTCTGTACACGCGGGTCATGTGCATCAAATGTGATGATGTTATCTACACCCATTGCAGTCAGTTCCTGTAATGCTAAAGCACAATCTAAAGATTCGCGGGAAGTACGTTTGTGCTGACGGCTTTCATATAAGAAAGGAATGATGACGGTGATACGTCTTGCTTTACCGCCAACGGCTGCGATAATACGTTTTAAATCTGCATAGTGGTCATCCGGTGACATGTGGTTCTCATGGCCGCATACGGAGTAGGTAAGACTGTAATTTGTCACATCGACCATCAGGTACAGATCGTATCCACGGACAGACTCTTTGATCACACCTTTTGCTTCGCCGGTTCCAAAACGCGGAACAGCGGTAGAGATGATGTAAGAATCGCGGCGGTAATCTTTAAAGGCAAGATCAGATGCATGCTGATGCTGTCTTTTTTCTCTCCAGCCGACCAGGTACTTGTCTACTTTCAGACCAAGCTCTTTGCAGCTCTCAAGCGGGATCAGACCGAGTGCTCCATCAGGTAAGGTTTCCAGGTTTCTTTCATCGTTTGGCATTGAATGGTTCCTCCATAAAAATTTGTTTACATGTATTTCAATAGATTGCTCTAATTGAAGGCAGAAAATGTATTTTGTGTTTATAGAACATCAGCGTCTTCGTTTCTGCATCCGGATATCTTCCCCGAATAATTTGATCAGAACATAATTGTCCATAATTCTTGATAAGATTCGCTCCGAATACAGATCGGTAAGCTGGGACAATCCGAGGTTTGTGGAAATGATGGTTGATTTCCGGTGCAGGATCCTTTCGTTTAAGCACAAAAACAACTGGGAAGTCGTAAAAGAATTTGTAAGCTCTGTGCCGAGATCATCGATGATCAGAAGATCGCAGGTAAAAATATTTTCATTTGCGGCAATCGCTTCCTCATCTTTTGCAAATACACCCTTGCTTAATATATCAAATAATTGGAACGCCGTAAAGTAAATTACAGAATGACCGTGATCCATCAGCTCTTTTGCAACACAGTTTGACAGAAACGTTTTGCCGATGCCGGTATCTCCGTAAAAGTACAGATTGGAAAATGTATCATCAAAGTGATCAATAAAATCATGACATTTCGCAACGGCATCTTTTGCTGTTGCCAAAGATGATAACCCGGTTGCAGGATTTATGTCTTTATCAGAATAATAGTCAAAAGAAAATGTGGAAAAATTCTCACGGAGCAGGATGCTTTTTAAATTCGACTGGGTATAGACTAAATCGATCGCAGCCTGTGTAAAACAGTGGCAGCGTTTCCCGTCGATAAAACCGGTGTCCTTACAATCCGGGCATTTGTAAGAAGTCTCCAGATAATCAGCAGAAAACCCTGCTTTTTTCAGAAGATCCTTTTTTTCACTGCGGTAGGAGGCAATCTGTTCTTTCAGGGTATTAAGAGCCATGGTATCACCGTCTAAGAGCTTTTTTGCCTGTGCAACGGAGCAGGTCGCAATGGCATCATCGATCTCACGGAGACGTGGGATCTTGATGTAGGCATAACGGGTCCGTTCTTCCCTGTCATGTTCATTTTTTAACTGTCGGGCATCATATGCCCGTATAATCTCATCGTATTGTGAATTTGTCAGAGGCATGTTCTTATCCTAATCTCCATTTTTGCCTGTTTTAGTATGAAGACAATGTTTTCACACTACTCTATGGTATCAATGTTTTGAATTGGTTGTCAGTAACATTTTTTCAAGCTCATCATATTCATAGGAGCGCTGCCCGATGCTTGTAAACTTGTTTTTCGGACCGGCAGCCTCCTGTGCCGATGCTTTGGTGCGTTCTTTATGTTCAAGATTTAAACGTTTTACATCTTCCATGGTATGTACGTTTAATTTACGCCAGTTCGAGAGCATTTTGTCAGTGTAAGGAAAACTCGGCTGGTGGATGCTCTGGATGGTCTGCTGACATGCCGCACAGATGATATCGATCGAAAAACCATATTCGGAACGCCATTTTTCAATATAGTCTGTCTCGGATGGAACCAGATTTCTTCCTGTAATGCCAAAGGAGCGCATCACCGCATAGTAAGCCGGACTGTGGATCTTTGCCTCCTGTTTGGCAGCGGTTACCGTCCGGATGCCGCTTTCTGCCCATTTTAGCGCCGTGGCTTCGATGTAGCGGATAGCGGTGTGGTTTTTGCTGACACAATATTCCACCAGATATGCGATCAGATCCGATGAAAATGAAAGCTCATCATATAAATAAATAAAAGTATTCATATCCGTCTGGCTGAGCGGGCGTCCAAGATAACGTTCCGCGACAAAAAGAAGTTCCGCAATCTGGTCATTTTCCTGAAACTGTTTTAATTCATCGCGGGTGTAATCCCTTTTTGGCGGGAAGGATTCTGTATTTACCGAAGAAATGCCGTCATCCGGGGAATGATATGTGTCTTCTAAAGAGGAGACACTGTCTGCTTCAGGTGTTTCCGCAGCCGTTTCATTTTCCGGAAAATCATCGCCTGTGCCGGTTTTATCTCTGGATGCAGAATCAATCAGGCAGATACCGGTCAGGTTGTGCTCAGTATCATATTCTAACCGTAAAAGATGCATACGTTCCCAGTAACTTAGGGCGCGTTTGACATCCTTTTCCGTGTGTTCAAATTTATCTGCAATCGAAGAAATCGAAAAAGCGGAATCCGGGGCATTCATCAGACGCAGCAGGTACAGGTAGATCTTTACAAATTCCCCGTTTGCGTCAGACATATATTCATCAATAAAAATATTCGATACACTCGTGGCAGAAGATGCACTGTCACTGTGGATTAGTATTTTAGCCATGAAGGAAACCCTCTTTCGATAATATTCTAAAAGTATAAGTATAAATATTTGCTGCGCCACAAATTATAGCATAGGAAAAGAAAAAAGAGAAGAACATTTTTGAATACAAACGCTGTAAAATCAAGGGTTGCGGGGAATGTGGATAATGTGGATAAAAAAGTGGATTCATAAAAACGGAAGTTATGGCAACTGTGCCGGAATACAGAAAATAAGGGACATAAAAGAAAACGGAATCCGAAAATGGATATGTGTTATGTTAACAAAAAAAATCCACATTCGATGGTTGAAGTTTTCCCCAATCGAATGTGGATAATGTGGATAACTTATCGACCAAGAAGATGTTCACCCACGTTTACGATATCTCCGGCCCCCATAGTTATCAACAGATCACCGTTTATACAATTTTTCAGTAAAAATTTCTCGATCTCTTCAAAGGAAGGAAAATAATAGCATTCTGTTCCTTTTTCCTTTAATTTTGCAAGGATATCCCTCGAACTGATGCCGTAAGTATTTTTCTCACGGGCAGCATAGATATCAGCAAGAACGACCACGTCTGCCATGGACAGTACATCTGCAAAATCATCTAAAAATGCTTTTGTCCTGGAATAGGTGTGTGGCTGGAAAGCCAAGACCAGGCGCTTGTGTGGATAATTTTTGGCTGCGGTTAATGTTGCACGGATCTCTGTCGGATGATGTGCGTAATCATCAATGATAGTAACCCCGTCCACACATCCTTTGTACTGGAAACGGCGGTCTGCACCTCCGAAAGCGGATAATCCGGCAAGAATCGCATCCGTTGAAATGCCAAGATCAAGCGAGAGTGCGATTGCTGCAAGTGCATTTGATACGTTGTGCATGCCCGGAACGTGAAGTTTTACATCCATGACCGGGGTACCGTGATGCATTGCCGTAAAGGAAGCGCATGCTGTTTTGTCAAAGGTAATATCAGAAGGATAATAGTCACAGGAGTCATTCAGTCCGAAAGTGATTACCTGCGGATCTAAGCCGCTGGTGAGCTCTGTGTAGTTTTCAATCTCTCCGTTTATAATGATCGCACCGTCTTTTTTTGTATTTCCTGCAAATTTTCGGAATGAATTGCGGATGTCCTGAATATCTTTAAAGAAGTCAAGGTGTTCCGCTTCCACGTTTAAAATAACACTGTATCGTGGATAAAAATGGAGAAAACTGTTGGTATATTCACACGCTTCGGATACAAAAATATCGGACTTGCCTACTTTTATATTTCCTTCAATGGCTTTTAAGATTCCGCCGACGGAAATGGTAGGATCAGCCTTTGCTGCGAGAAGAATCTGGCTGATCATGGATGTGGTCGTCGTTTTTCCGTGGGTACCGGCAACGGCGATGGAATTGTTGTAATTGTCCATAATCTGACCAAGCAGTTCTGCGCGGCTTAACATTGGGATGCTGCGCTCCTTTGCGGCCGCGTATTCCGGATTGTCTTCCCGGATAGCAGCGGTGTAGACGATAAGATCAATGCCGTCGGTAAGATTTTCAGCCTTCTGACCGTAAAAAATACGGGCACCCATGCGCTCTAAATGTCTGGTCAGTTCGGATTCTTTTGCGTCGGATCCTGAGATGGCAAAATGTTCTTCTAAAAGTATCTCAGCAAGACCACTCATGCTGATGCCGCCGATTCCGATGAAATGGATGTGCAGCGGCTGGTTGAAATTGATTTTATACATTTATTGATACCTGCCTGTTTTATGAATTATTCTGTTTGTTTCATTATACCCGTATGAAATTAATTTGCAAATTCTTTTGGGGAAAAATCTTTTCGACAGAAAAAACGAATTGTAGATAAAATTTTATCAATTTGTGCAATGTGTCAAAAATATGTAAAATCAGTAAAAAATATTGTGGAAAATGATGTACATGGGATTTGAAGTGTGGTATAATTAAAAATACCAAAAGGAATAGATTGACTAGAAAGTGACGAGAGGTGATTGACGTGATTCGAAAAGAAATGATAGCTATGCTATTGGCTGGAGGACAGGGCAGCCGTCTTGGAGTGCTTACAGCAAAGGTTGCCAAACCGGCAGTTGCGTTTGGAGGGAAGTACCGCATTATCGATTTTCCACTCAGCAACTGTATTAATTCAGGAATTGATACTGTTGGTGTTCTGACACAGTATCAGCCGTTACGTTTAAATACCCATATCGGAATTGGTATTCCGTGGGATCTTGACCGTAACAATGGCGGTGTAACGGTTCTTCCACCTTATGAGAAGAGCAACAACAGTGAGTGGTACAGTGGAACAGCAAATGCAATCTACCAGAATATGAATTATATGGAGAGCTATAATCCGGAATATGTCCTGATCTTATCAGGCGACCATATTTATAAGATGGATTATGAAGTGATGCTCGATTTCCATAAAGAAAATCATGCAGATGTGACGATTGCAACAATGCCGGTACCAATTGAGGAAGCAAGCAGGTTTGGAATCGTGATTGCAGATGAAAATAAAAAAATCCAGGATTTCGAGGAGAAACCGGCAGAACCGAGAAGTAACCTGGCATCCATGGGAATCTATATTTTCAGCTGGAATGTTTTAAAAGAAGCGTTACATGCCATGAAAGACCAGAGCGGATGCGATTTCGGCAAGCATATAATTCCGTATTGTCATGAGAGAGGAAAACGTCTTTTCGCCTATGAATTTAACGGTTACTGGAAAGATGTCGGAACGTTAGGATCCTACTGGGAAGCAAATATGGAGCTCATCGATCTGATCCCGGAGTTCAATCTCTATGAGGAATACTGGAAGATCTACACAAAGAGCGATATCATTGAGCCGCAGTATTTGTCAGAAGATTCTGTGGTTGAGAAGAGTATCATTGGTGAGGGATCCGAGATCTATGGAGAAGTACATAGTTCTGTCATCGGTGCAGGTGTTACGATCGGTAAGGGAAGCGTAGTAAGAAACTCGATAATTATGAAAGGGACACAGATTGGTGAAGGTGTCACGATAGATAAGTCAATCGTTGCAGAAAACTGCCAGATTGGGAACAATGTGGTGCTTGGAGTCGGTGAGGAAGCACCGAACAAGCTGAATGCAAGCATATATTCTTTTGGTCTTGTAACAATAGGTGAAGAATCCGTGGTGCCGGATGGCGTTCAGATAGGAAAGAACACGGCGATTTCCGGAGTTACGGAAAAAGAAGATTATCCGGATGGAATTCTTGAAAGCGGTGAAGTAATTATTAAGGCAGGTGACTCAGAATGAAGGCAATAGGTATTATTTTAGCTGGCGGTAATAACAGCCGTATGCAGGAACTATCCAATAAAAGAGCGATTGCAGCAATGCCTGTCGGAGGCAGCTATCGCAGCATTGATTTTGCACTCAGCAATATGAGCAATTCGCATATACAGACAGTTGCAGTACTGACACAGTACAGCGCCAGATCCTTAAATGAGCATCTGAGTTCCTCAAAATGGTGGGATTTCGGAAGAAAACAGGGTGGACTGTTCGTATTTAACCCGACAGTTACGGTTGATAACAGCTGGTGGTATCGCGGAACGGCAGATGCCATGTATCAGAATATCAGCTTCTTAAAGAAACGCCATGAACCGTATGTCATCATTACGAGCGGTGATTGTGTTTATAAGATTGATTACAATAAAGTACTTGAATATCATATCGAAAAGAAAGCGGATATCACGGTAGTGTGCAAAGATATGGCACCGGATGTGGATGTAAGCCGTTTTGGTGTGGTACGGATGAATGAAGATTCCAGGATCGTAGAATTTGAAGAGAAACCGATGGTATCCCAGTCTAACACCATTTCTACCGGTATTTATATCGTGCGCAGAAGACAGTTGATTGAGATGTTAGAGCGCAGTGCAGAGGAAGGACGCTGGGATTTTGTTACGGATATTCTGATTCGTTATAAGAATATGAAGCGTATCTATGGTTACAAGATGAAAGAATACTGGAGCAACATCGCAACTGTTGAGTCTTATTACCAGACAAATATGGATTTCCTGAAACCGGAGGTACGCAGATACTTTTTCCATGATGAGCCGAAGATCTATTCAAAGGTTGATGATCTCCCACCTGCAAAATATAATGCAGGCTCTGATGTGCGGAACAGCCTGATCGCGAGCGGATGTATCGTGAACAGCAAAGTGGAAAATTCTATCCTGTTCAAAAAAGTATTTGTTGGCAAGAACTGTGTAATTAAAAACTCTATTATCTTAAATGATGTATATATTGGCGATAATACACATATCGAGAACTGTATCGTGGAGAGCAGGGACACATTGAAAGCAAATACATATTATTGTGGAGACAATGGTATCAAGATTGTTTCTGAGAATAATGAGCGCTACGTGTTATAGAAATGCATTTTTAGGACAAGGGTAAAACAACTTAAAGGGGGACATAAGACATGCAGATAACGGACGTGAGGATCAGAAGAGTAGAAAAAGAAGGCAAGATGAAAGCGGTAGTTTCAATCACGATCGATGAAGAGTTCGTGGTACATGATATTAAGATCATTGAAGGGGAAAAAGGTCTTTTTATTGCAATGCCAAGCCGGAAGGCAGCGGATGGAGAATACCGTGATATTGCACATCCGATCAACTCCGGAACGAGAGAGCGGATCCAGAAACTGATCTTGGAAAAGTACGAGGAGACATTAGCTGCTGAAGAGTAAGGAGCTTTTGGCAGCAGGTCTTTGAGGAAGATTGTTGTGTCGGCAGAATAAAAAGAATGAGCGGCTGTAACAGGGGATTGTTGTTACAGCCGCTTTTTGGTGTGTGTTAAACAGTTGATTCGCCAAATGATGGTTTGTGGGTGATATGCGTCGCCCGTCCAAATGGTGTGTCGCAGGCTTGTGAGTGGAATCTTACGCAAAGCCGGAGTTAATTTTGGTTCCGTTGTACGAAAATAAGAAAAGTCTAAGTGTGTCTGGGTTAGATTTTCTCGGAGTGACGTGACCGGCAACAACGAGTCATCCATGACTCGATGCTGCCTTGTTCTGCCATCCGTGGCAGAACATCACTGTGTACCTATAGACACACTAAGATTTTCTAATTTTCTCCCAAAGTCACAAAATTAGCTTCGGCTTTGCGCAAGATGCCAGCCGTCAGGTTATGAACACCATTTGGGTGGGCGGTTCATCTCAAAACTGGGGGCGTAGGCGCGAATTTTTGATATTCGCTTGAATGAAAATATGCTTAAAATGCTAATGTGCTGTATCATTAATATTCAACCTAATGGCTTCCCAGAATTTTTATATGCTACATTGTATTACATGAATTATTTCGTAAAATGCCAGACAAAATAACACAGAATAATTTTTTCAAATGTGTATGGCAATAAACATAGGCATAACGGGATACATTGAGGTTTTTCCAGTATTATCAAACCAATAATAATCTATTAAACATAGTTATTTGGAAATATTTTTTTTTCAGATTCAGACATAAAACACTAAAAATTTACACCCGCCAAAGTTGTAAAATGAGTTCCCCGGAGAAGGGTGGTTCACAACTTAGTGGCTGGCAAATCGCATCAAGCCGGGATCCGTTTTGTGACTTTGGGAGAAAATTAGAAAGTCTTTGTATGCCTGTTCACAATACAGTGTTGTGCTGCCACGGACGGCAGCACAAGTCTTAATGTGCCCGGATGGCACATTTAAGACGCACACGTCACTCCGGCATAAAACTAAATCAGGCATACTTAGACTTTCTTATTTTCGGACAACGGAACAAAACAGTCCCGGCTTGATGCAATTTGCCAATCTAAAATCCCCAGAACCACCCTACACGAGGAAACTCATGTCACCCACAAACCATCATTTGGCGGCAGCTTATTATAATGACGGTGTGAAAAATACTTGTAAAATCAGGAAAGTCCTGTAAAATAAAACATAGACTGCAATGAGATAAACAGTATGGTATGGTGAACAATATCAGAAAAAAGCACGAAGATGCAGGAGGATACATATGGAACAGTTAAAAGCAGTAATACTTGCAGCAGGCAAAGGAACGCGAATGAAATCGGATCTGCCGAAAGTGGTACATACAATCGAAGGAAAATGTCTGGTGGACTATGCGATCGAAGCTGCGATCGGAGCAGGTGCAGAGGACATCTGTCTGGTTGTCGGATACAAATATGAGGTGGTACGGGAGACGATCCTGCATCAGGAAGTAAACTTTGTATTACAGGAGGAGCAGCTTGGAACCGGTCATGCGGTGCGTTGTGCAAAAGATTTCTTAGGGAATGAGGGACAGACAATGATCCTGTTTGGGGATACGCCTTTAATCACGGCAGAAACCTTAAAGCGTTTAAGAGAATATCACACAGAGAATAAGAATACGGTTACTGTATTATCTGCCATGGTGGAAGATCCGACAGGATATGGAAGAATCATCCGTGATGCGGACGGTAATTTTGTGAAAAGTGTAGAGCATAAAGATGCGAGTGAGGAAGAGAGAGCATCGCATGAGATTAATTCCGGTATGTATATTTTTGATACAAGGGAATTAAAAGAGGCACTTGAAAAAATCCAGCCGAATAATGCACAGGGCGAATATTATCTGCCGGATACGCTGACAATTATAAAGGATAAAGGACTGAAAGTGGATGCATTTGCATTAAGTGATCCGGAGGATATCATGGGTGTGAATGACCAGGAGCAGTTGAAATCTGCAGCAGAGGTCATCCGCAGACGAAATCAGGCAAAATAAATGGGATGGAAAGATTTATTCCGATCACTGTGGACAAAAGATACAGAAATGGAGAATGACATGTTTTTGATCGTAGGACTCGGAAATCCGGGGAAACAGTATGAGCATACCAGACATAATATCGGATTTGATGTCATGGATGCGCTTGCAGAGAAATATAATATCAGTATCAGTGAAAAAAAACATAAGGCACTCTGTGGAAAAGGTGTCATAAACGGGGTGAAAGTTGTGCTGGCGAAACCGCAGACCTATATGAACTTGAGCGGGGAGAGCGTGGCGGAGCTGGTCAATTATTACAAGATGGATCCGGAAGAGGAGATGATCGTGATCTATGATGACATCAGCCTTGCGCCGGGAAATCTGCGCATCCGCAAAAAAGGAAGTGCGGGTGGGCACAATGGAATCAAAAATATCATTGCGATGACCGGGACGCAGAATTTTTTGCGCATCAAAGTCGGTGTCGGGGAAAAACCGGCGGGATGGGATCTTGCAGATCATGTGTTAGGACATTTTGATGCCGCAGACCGCGTGGAAGTTGAGAAAGCGATCGGGCATGCCGTGGAGGCAGCAGAAATGATGATCACCGGTGAGACGGATGCAGCGATGAACCGTTATAATGTGAAAAAGAAGGAAGAGTGAAAAGGAGTATCATGAAAACTTTTACTGAACCTTTGAAAGAGCTCAAAGAATTTGAAACCTTAAGTGCGGGGGTGCATGATCTGCGTGGTATTGCACAGATCTCAGGATGTATTGACGCGGCAAAACCACATATCATGTATAGTGTAAACAATGGTTCTGGAAACAGAATCATTGTTACGTTTCAGGAGCAGAGAGCAAAAGAAATCTATGAAGAATATCGTTTCTTTGATCCGAAGGCAGCATATTATCCTGCAAAAGATATCCTGTTTTACCAGTCGGATATCCGTGGAAATGTGCTTACCGCGGAGCGTATCAATGCATTAAAAATGCTCGCGGAGGAGTCATCCTGCACCATAATAACTACGTTTGACGGTCTAATGAATCCAATGCCAATGCCGGAAAAATTTATCCAGGAAGTCAAAAAGGTTTCCGTCGGAGATATATTAAATCTGGAAGAACTCACAAAACATCTGGTGGAACTTGGTTATGAGAAGAACTATCAGGCGGAAACGATGGGAGAATTTTCCGTGCGCGGTGGAATTTTAGATATCTTTCCACTGACGGAAGACAATCCGTTTCGAATCGAATTCTGGGGGGATGAGGTTGATTCCATCCGTTCTTTTGATGCGGAAAGCCAGCGCTCGATTGAAAATTTGGAGGAGATTTCGATCTATCCTGCCTGCGAGCTTGTTCTGACGGCAGAGGAGCGGCAGGAGGGAATCAAAAGAATTTTAAAAGAAGCAGACAAGGTATCCGCAAAACTCCGGAAAGAAATGAAAACGGAGGAGGCGCACCGCACCAAAAGTGCTGCAGCACAGATCGCAGAGGAAGCGGGAGAACTGGGCATCAGCGCGGGACTTGACGCATATTTGTCCTATTTCTGTGAGGAGCGGGTGTCCTTGCTTGATTATTTTAACAGGGAGAACACCGTTATTTTTGTGGATGAACTGGCACGTTCCATCGAGCGCGGTATGGTGACGGAAACAGAATTTTCTGAGAGCATGAAGCAGCGTCTTGAAAAGGGATATATTCTGCCGGGACAGATGCGGGAGCTTTTTTCCTGCAAAGAAATACTGGCAAAAATGGAAAAGATGGCATGCATTTCCCTGGTGGCGCTGGACTTAAAAAACAGCCATGTGGATATCAAAGAAAAATTTGTCATCGATTCAAAGACCGTCAACCCGTACAATAACAGTTTTGATCTTCTGGTCAAAGACCTCACCCGCTATAAGAAAAACGGATACCGTGTGATCTTACTTTCCGGATCAAGGACGCGTGCAAAGCGGCTGGCAGAAGACCTGATGGCGGAGGAACTGAATGCATTCTATTCAGAAGATTTTGATCACGAGGTAAAACCGGGTGAGATCATGACCGGTTATGGAAAAATAAAAAAAGGTTATGAATATCCGCTGCTTAAATTTGTTGTGATCTCAGAGAGCGATATTTTCGGCAGTGAAAAGAAGAAAAAGAAGCACCACCGTACCTATGAGGGAGAAAAGATCGCAAGTTTTACCGACCTTAACATCGGTGATTATGTCGTGCATGAAAATCATGGACTTGGCATCTACCGTGGAATCGAAAAAATAGAGGTCGATAAGACGGTCAAAGATTACATCAAAATAGAATATGCAGGTGGTGGAAACTTATATATCCTCGCAACGCAGTTAGAGCTGATCCAGAAATATGCCGGCGCGGATGCAAAGAAGCCGAAACTGAACAAATTAGGCGGACAGGAATGGAATAAGACAAAGACAAAGGTGCGCGGTGCGGTAAAAGAGATCGCACAGGATCTTGTAAAACTTTATGCACAGAGACAGGATCAGGAGGGATTTGTCTACGGGCCGGATACCGTCTGGCAGAGAGAGTTTGAGGAAATGTTTCCGTTTGAGGAAACGGAGGATCAGGAGCTTGCAATCGAGGCGACCAAAAAAGATATGGAGAGCACAAAGATCATGGACCGCCTGATCTGTGGGGATGTCGGTTACGGCAAGACGGAGATCGCAATCCGTGCGGCCTTTAAGGCAGTACAGGATGGAAAACAGGTCGCTTTTTTAGTGCCGACAACGATCTTAGCGCAGCAGCATTACAATAACTTTGTGCAGCGTATGAAAGATTTTCCGGTCAACATTGATCTTTTGTGTCGTTTCCGGAGCAGTGCGGAGCAGAAAAAGACGGTGGAGGCGCTGAAAAAAGGAAGTGTTGATATTATTATCGGAACGCACAGACTGCTTTCAAAAGACGTAGTATACAAAGATCTTGGGCTTCTGATCATTGACGAGGAACAGCGTTTCGGTGTGACGCATAAGGAAAAGATCAAGCAGTTAAAGACCAATATTGATGTTCTGACGCTCACGGCAACACCGATTCCAAGGACACTGCACATGAGCCTGATCGGGATCCGTGATATGAGTGTGTTAGAGGAACCGCCGATGGATCGTGTGCCGATCCAGACGTATGTGATGGAATATAATGAAGAACTGGTGCGTGAGGCAATTTCCAGGGAACTCTCCCGTGGAGGACAGGCATATTATGTATACAACCGTGTACGGGAGATCGCAGATGTGGCAGCAAAGATCGCAGAGCTTGTGCCGGAGGCGAACGTTGCCTATGCGCACGGGCAGATGAAAGAGACAGAGTTAGAGAACATCATGTACCGTTTTATCAACGGAGAGATCGATGTACTTGTTTCTACAACAATCATTGAGACGGGACTTGATATCTCAAACGTCAATACAATGATCATCCACGATGCCGATAATATGGGACTGTCGCAGCTCTACCAGCTCCGCGGACGTGTCGGCAGGTCCAACCGGACGGCGTATGCGTTTTTAATGTACCGCAGGGATAAAATGTTAAAAGAGATCGCAGAAAAAAGACTTGCTGCGATCAAGGAGTATACGGAACTTGGAAGTGGCTTTAAGATCGCCATGCGTGATCTTGAGATCCGTGGTGCAGGAAATCTGCTCGGCGCAGAGCAGCATGGACATATGGAGGCGGTCGGATACGATCTTTACTGCAAAATGTTAAACGAGGCAGTGAAGGAAGCAAAAGGTATGGATGTTGCGGAAAGTTTTGATACCTCGATCGATATTGATATTGATGCGTATATTCCGATGGGATACATTCCGAATGAGATGCAGAAACTTGACATTTATAAGCGCATCGCAGGCATTGAGACGGCAGATGAGTCAGAAGAAATGTTAGAAGAACTGATCGACCGGTTTGGAGATCCGCCAAAGTCTGTCGAAAATCTGCTTTATATTGCAAGGGTAAAATCCATGGCACATCATCTTTACTTTACAGATATTGCACAGAAAGGTGATACACTGCGGTTCACCCTGTATGAGAAAGCGAAGATCAATGTGGCGGCAATTCCGGAGTTTACCGCTTCCTTTGACAAACATGTGAAGTTTACCATGGATGCAAAGGAACCATATTTTACCTATTTCCTGAAACTGAATACCAGGGAAAAATATGTGGAAGCAAAAGATGTGATGGAAACATTTTTGCAGCGTGCAGGGGAGATGCTGATGGAAAAATAACTTGCGGCTTTTTACAAAACGAATTATAATAAACTGAATGACTGCCCATATCGGAAAAAGAGGGCACTGGGAGGAATATATGAACAGCAGAAAAATTACCGCATTATTGTTAAGCAGCGCTATGGCTTTATCTGTACTGACAGGCTGTGGCGGAGTCAATAAAGATAAAACAGTGGCAACTTTAAACGGAGAGCCGGTCAAACTTGGAGTCGCAAACTTTGCAGCAAGATTTGGTCAGGCGGGAGCAGATGATTTTTATACCGCATATTTCGGAAAAAATGTCTGGACATCCGATTTATATGGAAATGGAACGACCGGGCAGGATAATTTTAAAGACAGCGTGATGGATTCCTTAGAAGATATGTACGTGTTACAGCTTCATATGGATGAGTATAATGTCAGCATTACAGACGATGAAAAAGCAGCGATCACCGCAGCAGCAGCACAGTTTATGGAAGATAACAGCAAAGATGCAATCAATGCACTTGGTGCGACGCAGGAGATCGTGGAGGAATACCTTACATTAGAGACGATCCAGAGTAAAATGAAAGCAGCAATCGTTGCAGGCGCAGATACCAATGTGACAGATGAGGAAGCAAAAACGGGTGCATACAGTTATGTGGGCATTTCTAAGACGACACATCAGGATGAGAGTGGCAATACGGTAGATTACACAGATGAAGAGAAAGAGGAGCTTGCAGCAAAGGTAGCTGACTTTGCAAAAGCAGCGAAGGAAGATGGTCTTGATGCGGCGGCAGAGGATGCAGGCTATACGGTAAGCACCGGTACTTTTACGCAGGAAGATGATTCTGTGGATGACAATCTTTTAGAAGCATTGAAAAATTTAAAAGAAGGCGAAGTAACAGATCTGATCGATGGTGACAGCTCTTATTTTGTGGCACGTCTTGATAAAGAAGTGGACGAGGATGCAACAGAGGAGACACGTCAGAGCATTATTGAGCAGCGCAAAGATGATCTGTATGATGAGACGCTCGATGGATGGAAAGAGGGCATCGAGTGGGCAGTGAAAGAAAAAGTCTGGGATGACGTGAATTTCGATAACCTGTTTACAACTATAAAAGATACAGAGACAGAAAGCACGACGGAGCAGGCAACAGAGTAAAAAGAAAACGTCGAAAGCACAGTCTTTCGACGTTTTTTTATGAAAATGGGAAGTTTATAGCGGGAGAAAACAGATGAAAAAAGACAATATCGTACTGATCGGGATGCCCGGAGTTGGAAAAAGTACTGTCGGAGTCATATTGGCAAAAGTACTTGGGTTCCAGTTTGTGGATGCGGATCTGGTGATTCAGGAGAAAGAAGGAAAGTTACTGCGTGAGATCATTGCAGAAGAGGGTCCGGACGGATTTATTGCAGTGGAAAACCGTATCAACAGTGAAATAGAAGCACATCATTCGGTCATTGCTACCGGGGGAAGTGTCGTATATGGAAAAGAGGCAATGGAGCACTTAAGGCAGATCGGAACTGTGATCTATTTAAAATTAGATTATGCGGATATCGACCGCAGACTGTCAGATATTAAAGGCAGGGGCGTTGTTTTAAAAGACGGACAGACGTTAAAAGACCTGTATGATGAGAGAGTTGTTCTATATGAAAAATATGCGGACATCACGATCGCGGAGGATGGCCTGAACGTGGAACAGACGATCGAAAAGATCGTGGCGCAAATTCAAAAAGAATCTTTGTAAAATCACATCAATGGAATGAAAGAGTCAGAGGATGAACAAAAGATTAAAAGATAAAAAAATGATGTCCGGTATCATTACTGCTGGCGGATTCCTTATCATACTGGCAGGAAGTGCACTTTCGCAGCAGACGGCATTAGGACAGAACTATCAGGGCGTGTATGTAGACGGAACATTTGTCGGGTATGTGGCGGAAAATGTCGATGTGAAGGATGTAATCCTTCAGGCAAGAAGAAAACTGGCAGAAGAATCTGCAAGCCGTTTATGCATGGATTATGAATGGTCTGTAAAAACAGAAAAGAAACCGTTTGTGCGTTTAGAAAAGAAAGAAACGCTGGAAGAACAGTTAAAAAAGATATTAGCAGAGAAGACGATTGAGAGCAGGGAGCGTGCCTATACGGTTGCGATCGGTTCCTACCGTGGAAATTTTAAGACATTGGATGAAGTGTCAGATTTTCTGAATCAGGTCAGAAAAAAAACGGATGAAGACAATGCCTATACTGTTGTATATCAGACGTTGGAGGGACAGATCGGTGGAATATTAACGGCTGATCTGAAAAAGGCAGAAAACGAAGACGATCCGGCGGAAACCGGGGAGAAAGAAACGCAGGATATGCAGGCATCGTCGCTTGCGGGCGTTTCCTTAGAGTCTGCAACGCAGCTTTTAGATGCCGTGACATCGGATGCAGCAGATTTTTATGAAACGGGTGTCCTTGATATGGCATTTGTGGAAAATATTGAGGTCTATGAGAATTATGTGCAGTCAGATGCGTTTACCACTGCGGATGATGCCGCTGCTGAAGTAACAAAAGAGAAAGAATCGAATAAAATATATGTAGTAGAGAGTGGTGACTGTCTCTCTGTGATCGCACTTGACCATGATACAAAAGTGGCAGATATTATGGCATTGAACGGACTTGAGAATGCAGACTCACTGCGGGAAGGACAGGAGCTTATCATTGCGGTTCCGGAACCGGATTTAAAGATCAGGCTGACTGTGGGAGAAGTTTACGAGGAAGATTATGAGGAGGAACCTGTCATTAAGGAAAATGATTCCTGGTATACCAATCAGGAGGAAGTTTTAGAAGAGGGCGTGGCAGGTCATCGTGAGAGAAACGATATTGTTGTATATGAAAACGGTGCTGAAGTGAGCAGAGAGTTAGCGCACCAGAAGATCATGACGGCAGCGAAGGCAGCAGTTGTGGAGCGTGGAACGATCGTGCCGCCGACATACATTAAGCCGCTTGCCGGTGGAAGGTTTACATCAGGATTTGGAAGACGCTGGGGAAGAATGCATAAAGGTGTGGACTGGGCATGCCCGATTGGAACAACCGTGTACGCATCCTGTGCGGGAACTGTGATCCAGGCATCTTATAACGGTGGATACGGCAATAATGTTGTGATCAGCCACGCGGACGGAAGACTGACGCGGTATGCACATAACAGCAAGCTGCTGGTGAAAGTCGGCCAGAAGGTGGAGCAGGGGGAACCGATCGCACTGAGCGGAAGTACCGGACGTTCCACAGGACCACATGTGCATTTTGAAATCTACATCGGAGGGGCTGCAGTCAATCCGTTGAAGTACATCAGTAACTGATAAAAGTTGAACGGAAGTGTGCGGAAATGAAGGGCATTTTTGGGAATATCTGCATATTTACAACAAAATTGAAACTGTGATATAATTCTTGACAAAAGCACATAATAGCAACTATAATTATGTGTTTGTATGAAAAGGTTCATAGAGGTGTGGTATGGAACAATATGTCATTAAAGGAGGCAATCCGTTAGTCGGAGAAGTGGAGATCGGCGGAGCAAAAAATGCTGCGCTTGCCATTATTTCTGCGGCGGTTATGACGGATGAGACCGTTACAATAGAAAATTTACCAAATGTCAGAGATATCAATGTGCTGTTAAATGCAATCAGTGATATTGGTGCGAAGGTAGACAGACTGGATGCGCATACAGTAAAGATGAACGGATCATTTATTCATAATCTGGTTGTGGACAATGAATATATCCGTAAGATCAGAGCATCCTATTATCTGCTGGGAGCACTCCTTGGAAAATATAAACATGCGGAGGTAGCTCTTCCGGGTGGATGTGATATCGGAAGCCGTCCGTTTGATCTTCACCTGAAAGGATTCCGGGCACTTGGTGCGACGGTAGATATCCGCCATGGTCTGGTGGTTGCAGATGCAAAGCAGCTGAAAGGTACACATATTTATCTGGATAAGGTATCTGTCGGTGCAACGATCAACATTATGATGGCAGCAGCCATGGCAGAGGGTAAGACAACGCTGGAGAATGCGGCAAAAGAGCCTCACGTTGTTGATGCAGCCAATTTTTTAAACAGCATGGGTGCAAATATCAGAGGCGCCGGTACGGATGTGATCCGGATTGTTGGTGTTGAAAAACTGCACAAGACAGAATATTCTATCATCCCGGATCAGATCGAAGCTGGAACATTTATGCTTGCTGCAGCAGCGACAAAGGGAGATGTCACCGTAAAGAATGTCATCCCGAAGCATTTAGAGGCAATCAGTGCGAAGCTGCTTGAGATCGGATGTGAGGTGGAAGAGTTTGATGATGCGGTGCGTGTGGTATCCTCAAAACCACTGCATCACACACAGGTTACGACGCTCCCGTATCCGGGATTTCCGACAGATATGCAGCCACAGATTGCGGTTGTGTTAGGTATTTCGGAGGGTACGAGCACCGTTACGGAGAGTATTTTTGAAAACCGTTTTAAATATGTCGGTGAGCTGGCGCGCATGGGTGCCAACTTTAAAGTAGAGAGCAATATAGCGATCATCGGTGGTATTGAGAATTATACCGGAGCCCGTGTCAATGCACCGGATCTGCGTGCCGGAGCGGCTCTTGTGATCGCGGGACTTGCGGCGGAAGGCATCACGGTGGTAGACGATATCTACTATATTGAACGTGGATATGAAGAATTTGAAAAGAAACTCGCATCACTGGGGGCTGTGATCGAGAAAGTAAGCACAGAGAAAGAGATACAGAAGTTTACACTGAAAGTGTCATAGCAGTTGAAAACATGGCAGGGAAAACTGTCATGCAGGAGCTGCTATGCAGGGAATATTATGTAGAAGCTGCTAAGCAAGAGCTGTTATGCAGGGACTACGATGTAGAAGCTGCCATGGAGAGGGCGTTTCCGGGTATGGGAGACGTCTTTTACCATGGCATTTTTTGCGCGCAGACATTCATGATGATAGCGTTTTAAGGGAAGAGGGAGAACGATGAGAAGAATATTTCAAAAAGAACTTGATATGATCCTTCACTGGAATCTTACACTGGTTGGAGGATTTCTGGGAACCTATGCGATATTGCTGCATGCAGGAAATTTTGGTTCCGCACAGACCGGAAATGTCATGGAGATGGCGGCGGCGCTCACCGGAAAAAATTTTGCAGAAGTGGGGATACGATTTTTAGCATTTCTTATTTTCGGAAGTGCGATTGTGATTTCTTATCTGTTGACGAATTTTACGAAACTGGATATGCGAAAGCTGGTGCTCTGGGTAGACGCAGCAGGACTCACCGTTACAGCGATGATGCCGGAGGGGATGTCTGCGGTTGTGAGCCTTTACCCGATATTTTTCTGTTCGGCATTTCAGTGGGGCAGTTATTCCGGCGCATCGGGGTATAACAGTGCAAGCATTTTTACTACGAATAATTTTAAACAGTCGCTGCTCGCATGGACACAGTTTGTATTGACAAAAGATCCGGAATTCCGGAGAAAAGGAATCATGTATACGATGACGGTACTCTCATTTTTTGTTGGTGCATGCATTGGCTGCGTATCCGTCTATACATATGGGGCATATGGTGCTTTTATAGGATTTGTACCACTGATTGTGGCACGCCTGTTTATGTACATTGGAAAGATACCGGTAGAGAATGGTACACCGGAAGAAACGGAAGAAGAAGCAAAAGAAGCACTCGAAGAGGCAAATCTGCTGGAGAACGATCAGAAACTGTGATCGTTCTCCGCAGAACCTCTGCGGTGCTGCGTTTTTACTTACAGAATACTCTGAATATGCAGATCAAGACGTGTAGAGAGATCAATACAGGAGTTGTCGTTTAACTGTACGATCGGTCTTGCGAGATGCTGCTGGTTTAACATCACAATATTGGCACTCTGTCCGTTGCTTAAAAGAACACGGTTGTTCTGATAAGTGGATGCGATATGCTGCAAAAAGGTAAGGATAAATTTTGGTTTATATTTCTGAAGACCTTCCTGCTCAAATCGTTCAATGACCTGGAAAGGACAAAGAGGAGCGCGGTAAGAACGCGCGGCAGTCATGGCATCGTAAACATCGGCGATTGCAACAACCATCGAGAAGTCATCTAAGTCTTTCTGGGTCGCTTTCAGCGGATAACCGGATCCGTCACAGCGCTCATGATGGAGCAGGGCAGCTTTTTTGATATGTGGATCAATATTTAAAGGCTTCAATAATTCGTAGCCGAATTTTGTATGCCTTTTGACAAGATCAAATTCCTCGTCGGTATATTTGCCCGGTTTGTTTAAAATCTCATCCGGAATCTTTAATTTGCCGATATCATGCAAAAGACCGCAGAGTGTCAAAGTGTCTAAAGTGGCGGCGTCTACTTTCAGCCATTTACCGATACGGCGGCAGATCAGAGCCACATTTAAAGAATGTGCGTAAGTGCTGTCGTCGTAGGCGCGCATATTATGCAGCATATCAAAAAGTTCCAGTGATGTCTTGCAGGAATTGAACAGTTTGACTGTCTGTTCGAGAAGATCATCAGTGTCAAGCGGCTGATTGTGAAAAACATATCCCTCCATGGAGGACTTTAAAGAGTTCAGTACGAATGAATGATCAAACTGGAACGTCTGAAACTCTTTCGATGCTTTTACTTTTTGGGAGTAAGCCGGGATAAAATGCGGTGTTTCAGGATCTTTTGGTTCATCCGGATCTTCAATACACACTTCTAAAACACAATAAAAGGAAAGACGCATGATAAGCGGTCTTGTAAGTGTGACGCCCTTATCAACGATCATCTGTCCGTTTTTTGTCAGGATCTGTTCGGCAGTGACCATGCCTGGTTCAAGTTTATTGACTGTTACCTTCTTCATAAAAAAACCCCATTTCATTTGTACGTCTGTCACGTTCATAATTAAGTATAGTATAGAATTTTCACATTTGAAAGTCAATCGGGTTTGTGTAAAAGGTTAAGAAAATACACCTTGACATTTGGGGAAAACAGGTGTATTCTAGCCACTGTGAGTTTTTCAACTTAATATTTTTAGAATTTTCTTATTCAGAGTGATGGAGATACAAAGGATCTGTGAAGTCACGGCAACCCCTCTACGGAAGGTGCCAACCTGAGCGAATCGTACCTGACAGTACATATATGTTCGAACAATAAGAGGATTTGATGATTGATTTACAGCTATCACTTCCACTTGTTTTTCGCAAGTGGATTTTTTTTGTGTAATGGAGAATTATGCAAAGAACACGAAAAACACTATCAGAAAAAGGAGCATAAAAATGGAAAAAAGATTATTTACATCCGAATCCGTAACAGAAGGACATCCTGACAAAGTCTGCGATGCAATCTCTGACGCAATCTTAGATGCATGTATGGCAGAAGATCCAATGAGCCGTGTTGCATGTGAAACAGCAAGCTGTACAGGCTTTGTTTTAGTAACCGGTGAGATCACTACAAAAGCACAGTTAGATATTCCTGCAATCGTTCGTAAAACAGTCAACGAGATCGGTTACAACGATGCAAAAACCGGATTTGACGGAAATACCTGTGCAGTTATGGTAGCGCTTGACCAGCAGTCACCGGATATTGCAATGGGTGTTGATAAGGCATTAGAGGCAAAAGAGGGTGCCTTAACAGATGATCTTGATACCGGAGCAGGCGATCAGGGTATGATGTTTGGTTATGCAACCAACGAGACACCGGAGTTAATGCCATATCCGATCTCTTTGGCACACAAACTGGCATTACAGTTAACCAAAGTAAGAAAAGACGGCACACTGACCTACTTAAGACCGGACGGAAAGACACAGGTTTCCGTAGAGTACGATGAGGCTGGAAAACCGGTACGTCTTGAGGCAGTTGTATTATCAACACAGCATGACGATGATGTGACACAGGAGCAGATCCATGCAGACATTAAAAAATACGTTTTCGATCCGATCCTTCCAAAAGAGATGATCGATGCAGAAACCAAGTTCTTCATCAATCCGACCGGACGTTTCGTAATCGGCGGACCGCACGGTGATGCAGGTTTAACAGGACGTAAGATTATCGTAGACACCTACGGCGGATATGCACGTCACGGCGGCGGAGCTTTCTCCGGAAAAGACTGTACAAAGGTTGACCGTTCTGCAGCATATGCAGCACGTTACGTTGCAAAGAACATCGTAGCAGCAGGACTTGCAGAGAAATGTGAGATCCAGTTATCCTATGCGATCGGTGTAGCACAGCCGACATCCGTTATGGTAGATACTTTCGGCACAGGTAAATTATCCGATGAGAAGTTAGTTGAGATCATTCGTGAGAACTTCGACCTTCGTCCGGCAGGAATCATCAAGATGCTTGACTTAAGAAGACCGATCTACCGTGGAACAGCAGCTTACGGCCATTTCGGACGTACAGACTTAGACCTTCCGTGGGAGGCAGTTGATAAAGCTGAGACATTAAAAAAATATCTGTAAGAGATATCTGAAATACAAAACTCATTTGTCTTCACAAAAAGTTTAGACAATTTTATATAAATTAAATGGGATTTGAAATTTTTCATGCTATAATAGGTCATAAAGGTATGTTTATGAAGGTCATAAAATACCCTTATGACCTTTTTTGTGGGAACAGAAACCGGAAAGGCGAACATGTAATATGAAACTGAAATCAAAAATCATCATTTCTTTTTGTATTATCATATTTGTTCCGATCGTGCTGATGATGGCGGCACTTTTCAGTTTTCAGCGTATACAGGTGAAGGCGATTGAGCAGACTTATGGAATCAAGGAAAATAATTACAGCTATTTTTCCAATTCCATGCAGCTTTTAAGCCGTTTTACGAAAGAATGTTTCAAGGAACTGAAAGATGCGGCGAAGAATGATCCGGCACGGCTGGAGGATCAGGAATATTTAAATGAACTCAACCAGACATTAGAGGAGAAGAGTTCTTATCTGATCGTGAGAAAGGATAAAGAGTTAATTTATATCGGTGAGGATGCAAGCATTTCGCTGCTGACACAGCTGCCGTCGTATGGGGATACGGTGAAAGATGAGGACGCCGGCACTTACATTGATGGTGACGAACAGGTGCTGATCAAGCAGATCGACTTCCAGTTTCAGGATGGGAGTGACGGAAGTGCCTTTATTGTTACGATCTTAGAGGAGACAGTTCCGGAGGTAAAGAAACTTCTCATTGATGTGCTGATCTCGATCCTGCTGATCCTTGTGCTGACTGCGACGATGCTGACCATCTGGATGTATACCAGCATGATCAATCCGATCAAAAAACTGCAGACGGCGGCACAGAATATCAAGGACGGCAATCTTGATTTTTCAGTGGAATCGGACAGCAGGGATGAGATTGGGGAACTCTGCAGATCGTTTGAGGAGATGCGCCTGCGCTTAAAGGATAATGCGGAGGAAAAGATTGAGGGCGAAAAAGAAAACAAGACGCTCATCAGCAATATTGCACATGATTTAAAGACGCCGATCACGGCAGTAAAAGGGTATGCGGAAGGACTGATGGATGGCGTGGCGGATACACCGGAGAAGCGGGATAAATATATCCGCACGATCTACAATAAGGCAAATGAGATGGATACGCTTTTAAATGAGTTGACATTGTATGCTAAAATTGATACGAACCGTATCCCTTACAATTTCGCAAAGATCAATGTATCGGAATATTTTAATGATTGCGTAGAAGAGATCGGACTTGATCTTGAAACAAAAAATATCAGGCTTGCCTACTTTAATTATGTGGACGAAAATGTTTTGATCATAGCAGATCCGGAGCAGCTTCGTCGTGTGATCCACAATATTATCGGCAATTCCATCAAGTATCTGGATAAACAGCAGGGATTTATCAATATCCGCATCAAGGATGTCGGTGACTTTATTCAGGTGGAGATCGAGGACAACGGAAGAGGTATTTCCGCAAGAGATCTGCCATATATTTTCGACCGGTTTTACCGCGCGGATGCGTCGCGCAACTCGGCAACCGGCGGCAGCGGTATTGGTCTGTCCATTGTAAAGAAGATCATAGAAGACCATGGTGGAAAGATCTGGGCGACCAGCAAAGAGTCCATCGGAACGGTCATGTATTTTGTAATTCGTAAATATCAGGAGGTACCAAATGAGTAAAGTTTTGATTATTGAAGATGAGGTTGCAATCGCAGACCTGGAGAAAGATTATTTAGAACTCAGCGGGTTTGAGGTGGAGACTGAGAATGACGGCGTGGTCGGATTAAAACGTGCGCTCTCCGAAGATTTTGATATGTACATTTTAGATCTGATGCTGCCGGGCATTGACGGCTTTGAGATCTGCAAACAGATCAGAGAGGAAAAAAATACACCGATCCTCATGGTATCTGCCAAAAAAGACGATATCGATAAGATCAGGGGACTGGGACTTGGCGCGGACGATTACATCACAAAGCCGTTCTCACCGAGTGAGCTTGTCGCGAGGGTAAAGGCACACCTTGCCCGCTATGAGCGCCTGATCGGAAGCAACACAGTAGAGAACGACGTGATTGAGATCCGCGGCATCCGTATCGACAAGACAGCAAGACGTGTCTGGGTCAATGGTGAGGAAAAACAGTTTACGACCAAGGAATTTGATCTTTTAACATTCTTAGCAGAGCACCCGAACCATGTGTTCACGAAGGAAGAACTCTTCCGTGAGATCTGGGATATGGAGTCGATCGGAGATATCGCAACTGTGACCGTGCATATCAAAAAGATCCGTGAGAAGATCGAGATGAATACTAATAAACCTCAGTATATAGAGACTATTTGGGGTGTAGGATACCGCTTTAAACTTTAGTTTTTATCCCAAATATTCTCCGACTATTTGGGGTGTAGGATACCGTTTTAAACTTTAGTTTTTATCCCAAATATTCTCCGACTATTTGGGGTGTAGGATATACATTTAAACTGTAAAGGTTTTTTATTTTGCATGTATCAGAGAAAAGAAAAATGGCGCGGAAGTCAGAAAATGGCTTCCGCGCCTTATTGCCAGTACATCGTTTTCAAAGAAGTAATATGAATTTGATGAAAGTACAGATCAGAAACGGAAGATTTTGATCATTTGATTGATAAGAAAGAAGCGATTAACCGTCTTCGCTATGAAAAGCCGAATATGCAGATTTGCTTTCGGACAGAAGATGCTTTGAAAAAGCTGCATTTCCGACATGCATTGCATGAGTGATGGATATCTTGCAGAAGAGCTTGAGATAGAGTATAAACAGGGTATATAATAAAAATGTTCGGGTTCAGATAACAGGACAGAAAAACAGGGCGCATTTTTCATATTCCGATCAATATAGGATAAGCGAGGAAACACAAATGAGTAACTACGAAAAACCAGTTGTTGTAATGGCAGAAGAAAGCACAGAGGGCGTGTATCTTGCAAGCGGAGATCACCTGGAACAGTGCAGATTTGGAAGAACAGAGGCATCTGCAGGGGCAGATGCGTGCCAGGAATGTTCTAAGAGCGGTGGAAAGAGAGCTACTCCTTTGCCGGGAGAAGAATCTGCAAGGAGAGATGATTTTAAAAGCTGCGTGGACAATATGCCGATCAAGCAGTAGAAATGAGGAACAGTATGCAGCCAGCGATCATTTATGAAGATGAAGACATTATCGTCTGTAAAAAACCGGCAGGCGTGGCGACACAGACCAGACGCATCGGGCAGGCGGACATGGAGAGCCTGCTAAAAAATTATCGTGCATCCAAAGGGGAGCTTCCTTATATTGGTGTGGTACATCGGTTAGACCAGCCGGTGGAAGGCATTATGGTGTTTGCAAAAAATAAAGAAGCAGCGGCAGATCTAAGCCGCCAGATCAAAACAAAACTGGCGGACAAATATTATTATGCGATGACGGACGGCGTGCCGGAAAAGAAAAAAGGAACCTTAGAGGATGAACTTTTACAGAATGGAAAGACAAATACCTCCGAGGTGGTGGAAAGAGGAACACCGCAGGCAAAACATGCCAGCCTTTCCTATGAGGTGGTCGAGCAGGATGGAAAACATGCCGTTTTGCGTATCAAACTTGATACCGGACGCCACCATCAGATCCGGGTGCAGCTTGCACATGCAGGGATGCCGATCGTTGGGGATAAAAAGTACAACTTCAAAGAAAACATTGCACCGTCGGGCGGACAGCTTGCACTGTGCTCTTTTAAGATCGCGTTCCGGCATCCGAAAACGCATAAAAAACTGGAGTTTGAAATTGACAAGCCTTTTGGTTTATCATAAAATAAATCCAAAGGTTTAGATAGAAGAGTAAGGAGATTTATCATGGCAAAGGACAAGAAGTTAGTAGAGGCAATCACTTCCATGGAGGAAGATTTTGCCCAGTGGTATACAGATGTGGTCAGGAAAGCGGAACTGATCGATTATTCATCCGTAAAGGGATGTATGATCCTTCGTCCGGCAGGCTATGCGATCTGGGAAAATATTCAGCATGAGTTAGACCGCCGTTTCAAAGAGACCGGTGTTGAGAACGTATATTTACCGCTGTTTATCCCGGAGAGTCTGTTAGAGAAAGAAAAAGATCATGTGGAGGGATTTGCACCGGAGGTTGCATGGGTAACTTATGGTGGTTTGAATCAGCTTCCGGAACGTCTGTGTGTCAGACCGACTTCTGAGACATTGTTCTGTGATTTCTATAAAAACATCATCCAGTCTTACCGTGATCTGCCAAAGGTATATAACCAGTGGTGTTCTGTTGTAAGATGGGAGAAGGAGACACGTCCTTTCTTACGTTCCAGAGAGTTCTTATGGCAGGAGGGACACACAGCACATGCGACCGCAGAGGAAGCAGAGCAGAGAACCGTACAGATGTTAAATGTCTATGCGGATTTCTGTGAGGAAGTATTAGCAATGCCGGTTGTACGCGGACAGAAGACGGAAAAAGAAAAATTTGCAGGTGCGGAGGCAACTTACACGATCGAAGCACTGATGCATGATGGAAAGGCATTACAGTCAGGAACCAGCCACAACTTTGGCAATGGATTTGCGAAAGCATTTGGCATCCAGTATACGGATAAAGATAACAAACTTCAGTATGTATATCAGACATCCTGGGGTATGACGACACGTCTGATCGGCGCGATCATCATGGTACACGGAGATGATTCGGGTCTGGTGCTGCCGCCGCGTATTGCACCGGTACAGGCTATGGTCATCCCGATCCAGCAGCAGAAAGACGGTGTGCTTGACACTGCAAAAGAAGTCTGTGAACGCATCGGAAAAGTCTGCCGTGCAAAACTTGATGATTCCGACAAGAGCCCGGGATGGAAGTTCTCTGAGCAGGAAATGAGAGGTATCCCGGTTCGTATCGAACTTGGACCAAAGGATATCGCAGCAGGCAAATGTGTGGCAGTACGCCGTGATACCAGAGAGAAGATGGAGATCGCATTAGACGAACTTGAAGCAAAACTGCCAGAGTTGTTAGAGCAGATTCAGAAAGATATGTTTGCGCGTGCAAAAGCACACAGAGATGCACATATCTGGGATGCACATAATTACGAAGAATTTACCACGATTGCAAATGAGAAACCGGGCTTTATCCGTGCAATGTGGTGTGGGGATCAGGCTTGCGAGGACAAGATCAAAGAAGACCTTGCAGTGACCTCACGCTGTATGCCGTTTAACGATCAGGAGCACATTTCAGATGTCTGTGTATACTGTGGAAAGCCGGCACACAAATTAGTATATTGGGGTAAAGCATACTAAGATAATTAATAGTCTGTTTGAAAACAGATGGATTACTTTGAACGAAAACGGAACTGGAAAATGATCCGGGGAACACAGCCAGGTTTCACGGATCACAAGGTTCTGTTTTCATTTTACATAATATGAAAACGATTCCGGTAGCGTTTCTACGATGAATTACAGGACAGAAAAAGTACATGTAACACAAAATATTATTTTTCCAGGGGGCAGGAGAAGATGATAGAAAAATATTATGATGGTGCGATAGAACAGGTAGCAGCCGGTTTGGGAACTGTGGAAAAGAACTATCTTTTAGTCAGATACAGTGGACAATTTTCCGTAGAAAACTTAAATGATACAAAGCAGCTTGAGAAAAATGAAGACATTTTCGTACAGGTACATGAATTTGAAACGGGGGAGATTACCTGTGCGTATGAGCCGTATCTTACCATGATCTGTGATGGGTTCAGGCGGTATATGACGGGAACGTTTGAAGAATTTATGGAAACGTGCGATGTGTATTATCTGCACCGGCCGGTTTTGCTTGGTTATTTTAATCAGGATAATACAGGGCGGGAGGAGATCATTTTGCTTGATGAGGTGGCATATGAGCAGGAACGCATGTTGGCGGCACTTGAGCGCATGCTGTGTGCCATTGCTGACAGGCATCCGGTTCTGTTTGTTTTGAACCGTTTTCAGCTGGCTTCTAAAAGTACCATGCAGCTTACGGCGCGCTTTTTGAAATGTGAAAACTGCAATATCGGTCTTGTGCTTGGCGTGAGTGATATCCAGGCAATGCCGGAATTTCTGGTGCCGGACTGGGAAATGCTGTATGAGACATTAGATGATGGCAGTAAGATTTATCATATCGGAAATTCCGGCAGAAAAAAAGAAGAAACCATAGATGACGAAAAATACGTTGACTATGGAAGTGAAAAAGTGTACCGGAAACTGCAGAATATGGTGGAATTTCTTGATTTTGACCAGGCGGCATATTATTTAGAAACCATTGAGCGAAAGATAAAATTTGATAATCTTTTAGTGGATGATGCCGCGCGCTTTCGCATGTGGCTCTTATTTGTCAAAGTATCGATTTTAAGACAGGATATTCCAAAAGCGCTTGAAATCTGCGAGGATCTGGAAAAAATCCATCTTGCCGGAAAGGAAGAGGAGTGTGCATATGAGCAGGATTATCTGATCGCGACCGCATATATGTACCAGGGAAAATTAAAAGAGGCTTTGGAGATGGCAGGAGAAACATACCGCATCGCCGGGAAAATGTCCGATGATTACCGGATGTTTTTATCCGAACTGTTGGAGGCAAAGATCCAGATGTCCGGCTGGTATAACATCTTTTTCTGTGCACAGGATGTAAAGATAAAGGAAAGCCTGATCCAGAATCTGATCCGTTACAACTATCGCAATCACCTGGCACATGTATATATTTATGCGTACGATAACAAGCCGGAGATCGTGAAAAAAGCAAACCAGTCCGAGGAGCTTCTGATTTATTTCAGCAGGGGAATCCGCATAGCAAAAAAACTTGGAAATGAGTATCTGATCAATATGGCATACCAGAAAAATATTATGCTGTCATCGACAAACGGTATGTATGAGATATCTCTGCTTTATTCGGTGAGGACTTATGAGGCACTGAAAGATAAAAGATCAATCCAGGCAGGGCGTATTTATTCGGGGATTGCATATAACTTATGTGCGATCGGTGAAAATGAGCGCGCGATGGCTTATTACAGGCATGCAATCCGTCTGTTTTATCATCTGAGGGAACCGGAAGATATTGCGGAAGTGCAGTATAACATGTCTTTAAACTGCATTATGTGTGGACAATATGAAAAGGCGGAGTTTTATCTGACACAGTGCATGAAAGCGGTGGAGCGTCTGCATTTAAACAGCTTAAGAGTCTGCAATCTATCCAAATTATATGGACTGCTCGCTCTTGTGTCGATCTTAGAGGGTAACCGGTTTAACTGTGAACGTTATTTAAACAACTGCAGGCAGTTTTTAAATTACGTTATAGAAAAAGAAAAGATGGGGGATGGGTTTGGAACAGTCCACGATTATGCAAAGGTCGATGATGACATGTTTTTGTATACATTCTCACGCGGACTTCTTGCTGTACACGATGGAGATTATGAAAAAGCAGACACAGATTATGAGAAAGCGGAGGATTATCTGAGCCGATCCGAGGGAAATCAGTTTTTCAGCTATGCACTTTTCCAGCAAAAGCGGATGGAATGTTTCAAATGTCTCGAAAATCAGAAAGGTTATGAGAAGCAGAAAAAAACGTTAGAAGAATACGAAAGGCAGCATTTCAGTACCTATGGAAAACTGGCGAAAAAAATGATGGATACACTGCCGCCGGTGGATGAGGCGGACGGGCAGCAGGATGTTTCCGAACAGGAATTAGACGTACTGCTCTGGCAGGAGAGCATGGTATTAGCCTATAAGAGCAAGAAACACCAGCTGGATTTTATTTCGACCTGGCAGAAACTGATTGATGTGACCGGGGTCTGTGCAGAGGAAATGATCGATGCGGTCATGAAAACATTTTTAAATCACTTTAATGTGGACTGTGCGGTGTATGCGCGCTGTATGGAGAGACAGACGCAGGTATTATACAATAATACCGGGATCGATTTAAACGAGGAGCGGACGGGCAGGATCATCGCATCTTTAAAGCGGAATCCGGGAGGCTACGCGATCTCAAAGATCAGCAGCAACTATAACGAACACCAGGATATCACGGCATTGTTTGGTGAGGATGACGTGTGCTCTTTGGTGGCGGTGCCGTATTTTAACAATGCAAAACTCGAAAGTTTTCTGATCACCTATGTGAGGATGAAGGATAACTGGCATTCTTCCGTAAACCGGTATATGCTCGATGAAGATGATTTAAATATGTATCAGCTTTTATTCCGCGAGGTAAAATATTCTTTGAACCGTCTGGACGCATATGATAAAATATACGAGATGAACAATAAACTTTACCTCGCAGCAGTCACTGACCAGCTCACCGGAATTTACAACAGGGAAGGTTTTTACCGTAGGATCAAAGATCTGATAGATGAATTTTCGGGTGGAAAACGGAAACCGGAACTGGGTCTGATGTTTATTGATCTCGATAATTTTAAGCATTATAATGATACTTACGGTCATGATGTCGGCGACCTGGTTTTAAAGGAAATGGCAGATATTTTTTCCGGTCTGTGTGAAAAACAGGGATTTGTCTGCCGCTATGGTGGAGATGAATACATTATTGTATTTTTCACCGCGGATAAAGAAAGGCTGAAGGAAACGGCAAAGCAGATCTATCAGAAGATCGATCAGGCGGACGGTTTTGAAAAAGCGATTTCTGAGAAACTGAAAAAACAGATTTCCATCCGGAAAGAGCAGCGCATTTCCTGCTCCATTGGAATCGTGTTGGCAGAAGACATTCATGGCGAGGAAGAAATCAACCAGATGATCAAGAGGGCGGATGATCTGCTCTATTCGATCAAGACAACGAAAAAGGGAACTTACCGTATATGAAAATCGTTTTGCCGGAAAAAGTAAAATTTATCATAGAAACATTGGAAACACACGGGTATGAGGCATATGCAGTCGGCGGATGTGTGCGTGATACCATGTTACACCGCACACCGGGCGACTGGGACATCACGACGCAGGCGAAACCGGAGCAGGTCAAAGAAATATTTGCCGAAAAGAACATTCATACCATTGACACCGGGATCCAGCACGGAACCGTGACTGTGATGGTGGAACATGAGGGATTTGAGGTGACGACCTACCGGATCGACGGGGAATATGAGGATGCGAGACATCCGAAAAATGTACAGTTTACCGCGAGTCTGTTAGAGGATTTAAAAAGGCGTGATTTCACGATCAACGCCATGGCGTACAATGACAAAAACGGCCTGATCGACGCGTTTGACGGTGTGGGTGATTTAGAGCGCGGCGTGATCCGCTGTGTGGGATGTGCCATGGAACGTTTTTCCGAGGATGCACTGCGGATGCTTCGCGCCGTGCGTTTTGCGGCGCAGCTTGGGTTTGCCATCGAGGCAGAGACAAAAGAAGCGATGGTAAAACTTGCGCCTGATATTGCAAAAATCAGTGCGGAGCGGATACAGACTGAACTGGTAAAATTAATTACATCCGCACATCCGGGAGAAATCAGGACTGCATGGGAAACAGGACTTACGGCAGTGTTTCTGCCGGAGTTTGACCGTATGATGGCGACACCGCAGAATACAAAGCATCATTGTTATTCGGTCGGGGAGCACACGGTGGCAGCGCTGGAACATATTGTGGGAGATAAGGTACTGCGCCTTACCATGCTGTTACATGATGTGGCAAAACCTGTGTGCAGAACCACGGATGCTTCCGGCAATGACCATTTTTACGGACATCCCAAAGAAGGCAGTGAGATGGCAAGAAAGATCCTCCGCCGGTTAAAGTTTGACAATGACACGACCGATAAGGTGTGCCGGCTGGTGTGCTGGCATGATGACAATCCGCCGCTTTCCGAGAAAAACGTAAGAAGGGCGGTAAGCAGGATCGGAGTGGAACAGTATCCTGCATTATTTGCAGTGAAACGTGCGGATATTCTGGCACAGAGTGAATACCAGAGAGAAGAAAAACTCTCTTATGTAGATGGCTATGAGGCGTTATACCGGGAAATTTTAGAGAAGAATCAGTGTCTTACAATACGGGATTTAGCTGTAAATGGAAGTGATCTGATCGCTGCCGGGATGAAACCCGGAAAAGAGATCGGGGAGACATTAAAAAGTCTTTTAGAACTGGTGCTTGATGATCCAGAACTGAATAACAGGGAACTGCTGTTAGAGCGAATCTGTAGTCATGAATAAACAAACCCTCTCATATGATGAAGAGACACGGGGTAAGACCGTAATCAATCATATGGGGGGCGTTTTTTTGTATAATCGACCGGAACAGATATTAGAACAATACGAACTGGAAGTAAAGTCCATCTCAAGAGGACGGGACAGCTATCAGTGTGATACAGAGCAGGGACCGAAAATTTTGCGGGAATACAGAGGATCAAAGGAGCGGGCCGGGTTTTTAGCGGATATGCTGGATCATCTGAGTGGACAGGGAAGAACGGTGGAGACGGTAATGCGGACAAAAGAGGGTGAGCCGTTTTCCGTGAACGAGGAGGAAACAAAATACATATTATATCAGGCATTTCCGGGGGCGGAATGTGACACGAAAAACAGGGCGGATATGCTTTCTGCAGTAAGAGAACTTGCATTGCTTCACCAGTCTGCGCAGAATTATGAGGGCAGTGTGCCGGAGTTTTTAAAGTCAGGGCAGAATAATCTGCTTCTTCTCTATGAAAAAAGAAACCGGGAATTGAACAAAGTCAGAAATTATATCCGTGCAAAAAAGAAAAAGAATGATTTTGAGATGATGTTTGCGGTCTGGTATCCGGAGTATGTGAAAAAAGCACAGGAGACGACGGATATTTTAAAAGATCTGGGAATCCAGGAACAGCTGATCGGATTCTGCCATGGGGACTATAACCAGCACAATGTCATTTTTTCACGGGAAGGGATCGCGGTTGTCCATTTTGAAAATTTCCTGTATCAGGAGAGCGTCGGGGATCTTGCCAACTTTATCCGGAAAATGATGGAAAAAAATAACTGGAATGCCGGGCTTGGCATGGATCTGATCCGCGGATATGACCGGGTCAGAAAACTGTCGCCGGAGGAACTGAAATATCTGTATGTGTATCTTGCATACCCGGAAAAATTCTGGAAGATCGCCAACCGTTATTATAATTCACACAAGGCGTGGCTGTCGGGAAGAAATATAGAAAAACTGGAAAAAGTCGTTGCACAGGAGGACGCAAGGGAGCAGTTTTTACAGATGCTCTTTCACTTTACCGTATAGACAGTTTGCGGTATAATCAGGTGAGTAAAAAATTGTTCAAAGCTACAGTAGGAGACAGGAGAATACATGAAGATAAAATATCAGATCATATTACTGCTTACAGCAATGGTCATGCTGCTTGGCGGATGTGGGAAGAAAAATACGGTCGTGACCGGACGCTATTATTATCCGGATCAGGAGAAAGATGCAAAAACGGAAGAAACGTCGGATGATGCAGATGAGTCGGCGGAGACGACTGAGAAAAATGAAGCTGTGATCGGAAGTGACCAGTTTCTGATCAAAACAAATGACATGCAGGAGGAATGCCTGACGTTAGAGCAGATTGCATCCGGGAAAGAGTATGTGTATTATTACACACTTGCGACCAGGTTTCTCGATAAATACGGAAACCGCACTGCAGTGTCTTATTTTGAGCCGGGCAGAGTGATCACGGTGGGAGAAAAAGATGACCAGGGAAAAGTCACACAGGTGCAGATTTCAGATGCCGTCTGGGAATATCCGGATGTATCGCGTTATTCGGTGGATATGGACCGTGGTATTTTTAAGATTGGAGATGAGCGGTATTCCTATGATGCAGATCTTTATATCTGTGAGGATGACCTGAGAAAACAGTTGTCTGATCTGACTGATTTAGATACACTGCGCGTGACCGGTATAGGAAAAAAACTGATTTCCATTGTGGTTACGACCGGACATGGAGAGCTTGCTCTGACCAATACGGATCTTTTTGAGGGAAGCTTTATCCAGATCGGAAACAAAATTTTTGCGGAAGTGACCAAAGATATGACAATGGAGCTGCCGGCAGGCACCTATACTGTGACGGTGGCAAATAATGGGTACGGCGGCAGTACGGAGCTTACGATCGAGAGTGGAAGAACAGAGACACTTGATCTTAATACCTTAAAGGGCGCGGGACCGAAGTTTGGAAATATTTTATTTGCCGTGGATGTGGAGGATGCGCTCATTCAGATCGATGGAAAGGTTGTTGATACGGAAGAGGCGGTTCCAATCCAGTATGGAGTGCACAGTCTTACGGTCACGGCGCCAGGGTACGATACCTTTAATAAGAAATTATTTGTTAATTCTGAGGAGGCAACGATCGTAGTCGGAATGTCGGGTGACGGCACCGGAACAGACAGCACCACGGAGGAAACGGAAACAGAAAATACTGCGGAAACAGCAAATGAAGCGGACAGTTCGGCAGAGGGAGCGGCAGGAAGCCTTGCAGGAAGTCTTGCAGGAAGTCATACGGCCGGCGAAAGCGGTGGAACAACATCGGGAAGCAGTACCGGAACAGTAGCCGGAACAACTGCAGGAAGCGGTACTGACACATCGACCGGCACGGCAGCAGGAAGCGGAACCGGCACGGGTACATCTTCGGATCTTTATACAGGAAACAGTACCGGAGATGGAACATCAACAGGCAGCAGTGCGGACTATTTATCTACATTGTCAGAGCTTCTGTCAACATTATCCGGTAACAGCAACTAAAAAGGACAGAATTGTACAAATTTAGCATGGAATAGTACTTGAAAAACAGGTTCGTTATCGCTAATATAAAAATAGAATCATAAGTAAGTATGGGAGGAAAGAAAAATGGGATACAAAGAAAATTATGAGAGCTGGCTGAACAATCCTTATTTTGACGAGGATACCAGAAATGAGCTGAAAAGTATTGAGGGAAATGAAAAAGAGATCGAAGACCGTTTTTATATGGATCTGGAATTTGGTACAGCCGGACTTCGTGGTGTGATCGGAGCCGGAACCAACCGCATGAACATTTATACCGTGCGCAAGGCTACACAGGGACTTGCCAATTATATCAGCAGGGTAAACGGACAGAAACGCGGTGTTGCCATTGCCTATGATTCCCGTCATATGTCACCGGAGTTTGCAGATGAAGCGGCACTCTGTCTGGCAGCAAACGGAATCAAAGCGTATGTATTTGAATCTTTAAGACCGACACCGGAACTTTCCTATGCAGTGCGTAAATTAGGATGTATCGCCGGAATCAATGTGACCGCAAGCCACAATCCGCCGGAATACAATGGATATAAAGTATACTGGGAGGATGGTGCACAGATTACACCTCCACATGATACCGGAATCATGGATGAAGTAAAAAAAGTAACTGATTACGCAGCGGTAAAGACCATGCCGCTTGATGAGGCAAAGGCAGCAGGTCTCTATCAGGTGATCGGCGCAGATATCGACGATCCGTATATTGCAGAGTTAAAGAAACTGGTGCTGCATCAGGACTGCATTGATAAAGTGGGCGGAGAGTTAAAGATCGTATACACACCGTTACATGGAACCGGAAATATTCCGGTACGCCGCGTATTAAAAGAACTTGGTTTTAAAAATGTATACGTTGTTCCGGAGCAGGAGCTGCCGGATGGAGACTTCCCGACCGTAAGCTACCCGAACCCGGAAGCAGCAGAGGCATTTGAACTTGGACTTGCCCTCGGCAAAAAAGTCGATGCAGACCTGATCCTTGCAACAGACCCGGATGCAGACCGTCTCGGCGTGTATGTAAAGGACAGCAAAACAGGGGAATATCACAGCTTAACCGGTAATATGTCCGGCTGCCTGATCGGTGATTATGTGATTGGACAGCGTAAGGAGCGCGATGGAAGCCTGCCGGCTGACGGTGCATTTATCCGTTCCATTGTTTCTACGAATATGGCAGATGCGATCGCTGACTATTACGGAATCGAGCTGGTAGAGGTACTGACCGGATTTAAGTTTATCGGACAGAAGATCTTAGAGTTCGAGAAGACTGGAAAAGGAACCTATCTGTTTGGTATGGAAGAGAGCTACGGCTGTCTGACAGGAACCTATGCGAGAGATAAAGATGCGATCGTTGCATCCATGACACTCTGCGAAGCAGCTGCTTACTATAAGACAAAGAATATGACACTGTGGGATGCAATGCTTGCAATGTATGAGAGATACGGCTATTACAAAGATGATGTGACATCTATCACCTTAAAGGGTATCGAGGGACTTGCAAAGATCCAGGAGATCATGAATACGCTGCGTGATCAGGCACCACAGGAGATCGGCGCTTATAAAGTAACTGCAATCCGTGATTACAAGAAAGACACGGTTACAGATCTTGCAACAGGCAAGGTAACACCGACCGGACTGCCGGCTTCGAATGTTCTTTACTATGAGATGACAGATGGTGCATGGGTATGTGTAAGACCATCCGGTACAGAGCCAAAAGTGAAGTTTTATCTGGGTGTAAAAGGAACATCTCTTGCGGATGCAGATCAGAAATCAGCGGATCTTTCAAAAGCAGTACATGCGATGATCGATAAAATGCTTTAATACGAATTCTGGATAGAAAATGCCCATATTTCGGGGATTTTCCTTGACAACAGAAGTAAAAACAAGTATAAATAATGAAGTAGGTATTACAGTGTACGCATATCCGTCAGGGATTGGTGCATCAGAAAACCGCAAAATTAAATTTACTGTGAAAATCCAGAGGAGGAATTTTTAACATGAACAAAGCAGAATTAGTTGCAGCAATGGCTGAGAAAACTGAATTAAGCAAAAAAGACGCAGAAGCAGCATTAAAAGCTTTCACAGACGTTGTAGCTGAAGAATTAAAAAAAGGTGAGAAGATCCAGTTAGTTGGATTCGGAACATTCGAAGTATCTGAGAGAGCAGAAAGAACAGGAAGAAACCCACAGAGCGGTAAAGAGATGGTTATTCCGGCTTCTAAAGCTCCAAAATTCAAAGCTGGTAAAGCTTTAAAAGATATGGTTAACGCATAATCATAACAGAAAAGATTCTAAGCGGGTTCCGGTTGTGGGATCCGCTTTTTTGTTGGAGGATTACTATGAGACTCGATAAATTTTTAAAAGTATCCCGTCTGATCAAACGCCGCACGGTGGCAAACGAGGCGTGTGATGCGGGAAGGGTATCTGTAAATGGAAAACCGGCGAAGGCATCGGTCAATGTCAAAGTCGGGGATATCATTGAGATCGCATTTGGAACGAAAACCGTAAAAGTGCGTGTACTTGATCTGTTGGATACCACGAAAAAAGAACAGGCAAAAGATTTATTTGAATATATAGCATAAAAGCAGGCACCTTCTAATATATTTAGAAACGGTAATAGATATTTCCGCCAATAAATATCAGGAGGTCTTAGGATGGATGATAAAAATACAAATGTGACAAAGTCACATAAGGTACTGCTTGCAAACCGCAAAAGCGGAGCTTTTTCCGGCGTGGTGGACGTGTTGTCATTTGATGTGGCAGAGATTCTGTTAGAGACAGAACTTGGCATGCTTTTAATAAAAGGACATGATCTTCATGTGAACCGTCTTACCCTGGAAAAAGGTGAAATTGATATTGAAGGAAGAATCGATTCCCTGACGTATTCCGATATCAAAAATACAGGAAAACAGGCTGAATCTATTTTAGGAAGGCTGTTCAAATGATGGCTGTCAGCGCAGCAATCAGTGAGCAGGCAGCCTCGCTTGGGGTATCCATATTGATTGGCGGTGCATTGTTTCTTTTATATGATATTTTCCGGATATTTCGCAGAGTCGTGCCACACGGGAATTTCTGGATCGGTGTGGAGGATTTTTTTTACTGGCTCTGCTGTACTGCTGTAGTTTTTGTGATGCTGTATCGGGAAAATGACGGCATGGTGCGGGGATTTTCCATAGGCGGCATCATGATTGGCATGCTGCTCTACTATTTTCTGCTCAGCCGGTTTGTCATACGGATCAATGTGATGGTCTTTGGGACGGTTTTTGGTCTGCTCGGCAAAATATTTGGTACTATTTTACTACCATTCAGAAAACATGGGAAAAAAATTATACATTTTTTCAGAAAACGATTGAAAAAAGTGTGCAGAGCAGTTAAAATTGGATTATGTAAACTATAGCCTGACGGGACGTTTGTGAAAAACAGTCAGGACAGCGGTATATCAGATGGAAGGAAACAGATATGGCAGGTAGGGGACGTCGGAAAAAAAATAATAACAGAGCAGGAAAGCTTTGTATTGGAATGATCGTCATTGCGTTTGTTGCGGTAATGTCTGTCCAGATCATCAGAGTTTACCAGAAAGATCAGGAATACATGCAGCAGGAGGCGTCGCTTCAGAAACAGTTAGAGGAAGAAACCGCAAGGGGAGAACAGCTGAGCAGCTATGAGACGTATACAAAGTCCCAGCAGTATGTGGAAGATACTGCAAAGAGTAAATTAGGACTTGCCTATGATAATGAGATCATCTTCAAGGAAGCGAAATGATAAAATAACAAAATGAAAAACCAGTTCCATGATGTGCGTATGACGCAGATGGAACTGGTTTTTTGTTATCTTCTATTTTACGATGGCGTCGATTTTATCCAGCTCTTCTTTGGAGAAAGAAGTATGTCCGATGATACCGATATTGTCTAAAATCTGTTCCGGTTTTGAAGCACCGATCAGTACGCTTGTCACATGGTCGTCCTTTAAGATCCAGCTTAATGCCATTTCAGCGAGTGTCTGACCGCGCTGTCCTGCCAGTTCATTTAATGCTTTGATCTGACTGAGACGTTCCGGTGTTAAGGAAGATTCATGTAAGAAACGTCCGTCTTTTGCGATACGGCTGTCCGCTGGAATCCCGTTTAAGTAGCGGTTGGTCAGCATGCCCTGGGCTAAAGGAGAGAATGCAATGATACCTTTTTTCAGGTCATGGGCAGTTTCCTTTAAGCCGTTCTCTTCGATGGTACGGTCAAAGATCGAATAACGGTTCTGGTTGATGATGAACGGACATTTTAAGTCATTCAAAATAGCCGCTGCCTTCTTTAAGGTCGGTCCGTCATAGTTAGAAAGTCCGACATAAAGTGCCTTGCCGCTTTTTACGATAGAATCAAGTGCACCCATTGTCTCTTCAAGCGGTGTTTCCGGATCCATGCGGTGATGGTAGAAGATATCGACATATTCAAGACCAAGTCTCTTTAAGCTCTGGTCTAAACTTGCAATCAGGTACTTGCGGCTTCCCCAGTTGCCGTAAGGCCCCTCCCACATATCATAACCTGCTTTCGTGCTGATCAGAAGCTCGTCACGGTAAGGCAGAAAATCATCTTTTAAAATCTGACCGAAATTGCGCTCAGCGCTTCCGTAAGCAGGTCCGTAATTGTTAGCGAGATCGAAGTGGGTAATGCCGTGGTCGAATGCGGTGCGGCACATTGCCTTCATGTTATCGTAACATCCGGTATCACCGAAATTATGCCATAATCCCAAAGATACGATCGGAAGTTTTAAACCGCTTGCTCCGCAGCGGTTATACTGCATGGTTTCATAACGTTTACTGTCTGCTGTGTACATTTTTCCATCTCCTTAAATGCTTTATTAATCCAATTCGCCGTTCGTCAATCATGCAGGCATGTTGACTCACTTGCGTTCATTATACCAAAAAACCTGAATGAGGTGTGAGGGCAATGTGAAATTCCTAAAAATAATCAACTGTTTTGAACTCCCTCGAAAGGACATCGAAAAAGGGATTTTGGCGAAAACTTTTTTGAAATCGGGATTTCCTTTGACAAAGATTTTTATTTCGGACTCCTATAATGGGATGCACCCGAAAAAATCCGGCAGACAAAATGCCGTGGTTGGAGGGAGAAATAAGAAAGTGTAAGGAGAAAAGGAATGAAAAAGACGGGAGTCAGACAAATGATATTTGGAATACTCGGGAGCCTGGCATGTGGAGTCAGTGTGATGGGATGTTATCCGCTTGTGCCGGCATATTTTACCGCACTCTATTTAGAACAGGTAAACGGAGTTGTGCTGCTTGCTTTTATGTACATAGGAATGACTCTGTTTATGCCGCTGACCGCAGCGGTAAAATACGGGGTGACACTGATCGTTATGATCGGTGCAGTGAAGCTGATCGAATGGGCAAATGAAGGGTGTCCGGCATTTTTGGCAGGTGTGATGGCGGGACTTACCACACTGATCTTATCGTTTTGCGGAAGTCTCCTGGAATGGAAAAACCAGCCGGACGGGGCAGCGGTATTTTTGGAGGCAGTCTTTATTTTTGGTGCGGTAATCCTTTTAAACCGCGGTATACATTTCCTGATGGAGTGGACGCCGGTGCAACGGAAAACAGAGGAACTGCCGGAGCGGGGAAATGGCGAGCGGCTCAAAAATTATGCGGAGTCTTTTCAGGGGCTGTCCCAGATATTTTTAAATATGAGTGCAGGAAAAGAAAAATATGCTGCGGATGAGCTTGGCAGGGTACAAAACGAACTGACCGGAAAAGTATGTGCCTCCTGTGATTCCTGCGCACTCTGCTGGGAGAGGGACTGCACACCGCTTTATGGAATTTTGTCTTCAATGATCACATCCATCTGGCAGGTGGGAGAGCCGGGGGCGGAAAATGAGGCGGAGTTAAAGAAGTACTGTGCGAAAAGCCGGGATATGGTGGAGGAGGCGGTGCGTGTGTTTGAGCGTGTCAGCTTAAATCATGCGTGGTACAACCGTCTTTTGGAAAACAGGCAGGTGATCGCGGAACAGCTCGATGCCATGGCTTATATCATGCAGGACTGTGCAAGAGAAGAACGTGTGCTCGATACACAGGAGAGAAGAGCAATCTCTGAGATACGTTACCGGGCAAAAGAAAGGGGAATTTCCATTGAGGAAATACATCTGATCGAGACTCTTGACGGCAGATTAAAACTGAGTGCGGCATTAAAGAGCAGAATGGGGGGCTGTATTTCCCTGAAATCATTTGTGACTGCGGCGGGACATGCATTAGGCAGGCAGATGCGGGCGGCAGCCGACACAAAAACCTTTATCTCAAAGGAACCGGTCAACTATGTTTTTTATGAGGACACGGTGTACCGTAATGTACAGGGAATCGCGCGAGTCAAAAAGGACGGGGCAAAAATATCGGGGGATAATTTTTCTTTTCTGGAGTTAGAGCGTGGAGAATTTCTGCTTGGACTTTCAGATGGAATGGGATCAGGGAGCATGGCATGTAAAGAGAGTGAGATGGTCTTAGATCTGGTTGAACGTTTTTTGGAGGCGGGATTTTCTGTTGAGACGGCGATCCGCATGATGAATTCCGCAATGGTCATGAAAGGGGCGGATGATTTGTATTCAACGGTCGATCTCTGCAAGATCAATCTGTATACGGGAATGGCGAAGTTATATAAGATCGGGGCAGCAGCTACCTTTATTAAGAGGGGGGCGGAGGTGGAATGTATCACTTCCCAGAGTCTGCCGGTTGGAGCGCAGGTACAGATGGATATCTCTGTGCAGGAAACAAAACTAACGGGCGGTGATTTTGTTGTCATGGTAACGGATGGTGTGTTAGAATATCTGCATGTGAAAAAACCGGAGGATACCATGCAGGAGATCATAGAGAGCATACAGACAAATAATCCGGGGATACTGGCAAAGAAAATCATGGAGCGCGTCATGCTTTTTACGGGAGGAAAGGCGAAGGATGATATGACCGTGTTAGCGGCATGTATCTGGGAAAAATAAATGACAGAAGATGTATTAAACTGGATCAAAAAAGAAAAACTGATGACAGAAGGGGACACCGTGATCGTGGGACTCTCCGGCGGAGCGGACTCGGTGGCACTTTTACTCGTGCTTTTGGAACTGCGCCAGAGGATCGGCTATACACTTCTGGCAATTCATGTGGAACATGGGATCCGCGGTGAGGAGAGCAGAAAGGATGCAGCGTTTGTGGAGGAACTCTGCAGGCAGAAAAATATCCCATGCAGGATATGTCCGGTCAATGTGCCGGACTATGCAGCCACAGAGGGAATCGGTGTTGAGGAAGCTGCGAGGATACTGCGTTATGAATGTTATCAAAAGGCAGCAGAAGAGCTGAAACAGAGTGGAGCTGGCCGTGTCAGCATTGCCCTTGCGCATCATGCGAACGACAATGCTGAGACCGTCTTATTTCAGATGGCGCGGGGAAGCGGTGTGCATGGAATGTGCGGTATGCACCCGAAACGGGTGCTGGGAGATGACATTTTGATTGTGCGTCCGCTTCTTTGTGTGTCGAGGGGACAGATCGAGGAGTATCTGAAAAAGTGTGGGCAGGAGTACCGGACGGATGGCACCAATCTGGATATCAATTACAGCAGAAACCGCATCCGTCATCATATTCTGCCTGAACTTTCGGTAATTAACGAGCAGGCAGTTTCTCATATCAATCAGAGTGCACTGCTTTTGCAGCAGGCGGTCAGTTATATGGAACAGGAAACAAAAAAAGCCGTGCAGACATGCTGCATTGGCGGGGGCGGTGCATATGTTATTTTAGAAAATGAGTGGAAGCAGTATCCGGAGATCATAAGACAGGAAATCGTTCATGAGGTGCTTGGAAAGACTGCCGGCAGCCGGAAAGATCTTGGCATGGTGCATGTGCAGGATGTCTGTGCACTGATGGAGAAACAGACCGGACGGGAGATCACGCTTCCGTATCAGATGACGGCGAGCCGGATCTATGAGGGGGTAAGATTGTGCCGGAGCGGGACGCACAAAGCTGGCACGGGAACATGGCAGGAGAAAGGTGGATGTGAAACAGAAGGTGCAGCAGGTGCTTCTCAGTCATTTTATGAGGTTACGGCAGATGATTTTGCAAAACTTGAGGCAGGAGAAACGGTAAGTATCACACTTCCGGATGCCAATGTAAGCCTCAGACTGCTTTTATTTTCGGGAAAAGTTGACGAAATTCCAAAAAATCAGTATACGAAATGGCTGAATTATGATAAGATAGAATGTGGCTTGCAGTTTCGGAGAAGGGCATCGGGAGATTATCTGACGGTGGATGATGCGGGACACAAAAAGAAACTGAAAAGCTATTTTATTGACGAAAAGATACCGCAGATAAAAAGAGAGCACATATGGCTTTTAGCGCAGCAGTCGCATGTGTTATGGGTCATTGGCGGGCGGATCAGCGCCGTCTGCAAAATAAAAGAAGATACAAAAAAGATTCTGGAAGTAAGGATCGACGGAGGAAATTATCGTGAAGATTAAAAACATTAACGTTCATTTTACGGAAGCAGAGATTGACAAAAAGATCAGAGAATTAGGTGCAAGGATCAGTGAGGATTATGCAGGGGAATCCGTATGCCTGATCTGTATTTTAAAGGGAGCATCTTTCTTTACCTGTGAGCTGGCAAAGAGGATCACCGTTCCGGTAGAAGTGGAATTTATGTCTGTTTCAAGTTATGGCTCCGGTACGGAATCCAGCGGAATTGTAAAGATCGTGCAGGATTTATCAACAAGCATTGAAGGAAAGAATGTCATTGTTGTCGAGGACATTATCGATACAGGAAGAACTTTAAGCTACCTTCTGGAGAATTTGAAAACAAGAAGTCCAAAGAGTGTCCGTCTGTGTACACTTCTTGACAAACCGGAACGCAGAGTTGTGGATGTGAAGGTTGACTATGTCGGATTTGAGATACCGGACGAGTTCGTAGTAGGTTATGGTCTTGATTATGATCAGCAGTACCGTAATCTGCCTTACATTGGATTTGTGGAGATAGAGGAATAAAGGAGAAAAGGGATTGAATAATAAGAGAAGTGGTTTTAGAGGATTTGGAGTATATCTGATATTAGTTCTCGCTGTCATTGCAATCTGGTACTGGCTCGATGGCAATAACGTGACCAACACGTATACAAGACAGCAGTTTGAGACGGCATTGGCAGAGGGCAAGGTAACACAGGTTAATGTTGTGCCGAATCGTGAAGTGCCGACAGGAAGTGTCAACATTACATTCAGTGATTCGAGTACGCAGGTGATGCTTGTCTCAGATGTGGCAGAGATCGAGCAGTATATGCGGGATGCGGGATTTAAGACTTATACCGTGCAGAATCCGCCGGAGGAGAGCTGGCTTTTGACATTGCTTCCATATCTGATCATTTTTGCTGCAATGTTCATTTTCTTTATGATCATGACCAATCAGGCTGCAGCAAACTCAGGCGGCGGAAGCAAGATGATGAACTTTGGCAAGAGCCGTGCGAGAAGAATGAGTGACGATCCGGCAAAACGTGTGAAGTTTTCTGATGTCGCAGGATTACAGGAAGAAAAAGAAGAGTTAGAGGAGATCGTTGATTTCTTACGCGCTCCAAAGAAATATACGCAGCTCGGTGCAAGAATCCCGAAAGGCGTGCTTTTGGTGGGACCTCCTGGTACCGGTAAGACATTGCTTGCAAAGGCGATTGCAGGGGAAGCAGGAGTACCGTTTTTCTCTATTTCCGGTTCTGACTTTGTCGAGATGTTCGTCGGTGTCGGTGCATCGAGAGTCCGCGACCTTTTCGAGGAAGCAAAGAAAAATGCGCCGTGTATCATTTTCATCGATGAGATCGATGCAGTGGCCAGACGAAGAGGAACCGGTATGGGCGGCGGTCACGATGAGCGTGAGCAGACCTTAAACCAGATGCTTGTTGAGATGGACGGATTTGGTGTCAATGAGGGTATCATTGTCATGGCTGCAACCAACCGTGTGGATATCTTAGACCCGGCGATCATGCGTCCGGGACGTTTTGACCGTAAAGTGGTCGTCGGCCGTCCGGATGTACGCGGAAGGGAGGAAATCCTTGGCGTACATGCGAAGAACAAGCCGCTGGGCGATGATGTTGATTTAAAACAGATCGCACAGACCACAGCGGGATTTACCGGTGCGGATCTTGAGAATCTGTTGAATGAAGCGGCAATTATTGCTGCAAAAGAGAACCGTGCGTATATCAAGCAGGATGATATCAAAAAATCTTTTGTAAAAGTGGGCATCGGCGCGGAGAAGAAGAGCCGTGTGATCTCTGACAAAGAGAAACGGATCACGGCATTCCATGAATCCGGTCATGCGATTTTATTCCACTTATTACCGGATGTGGGACCTGTCTATTCGGTATCGATCATTCCGACCGGAAGCGGTGCAGCAGGATATACGATGCCTCTGCCGGAAAAGGATGAGATGTTCAACACGAAGGGCAAGATGTTACAGGATATCGTCGTATCACTTGGCGGACGTGTGGCGGAAGAACTGGTATTTGATGATATTACAACCGGGGCATCACAGGATATCAAACAGGCGACACAGATGGCAAAAGCCATGGTTACCAAATACGGTATGTCGGATAACATCGGTCTGATCTGCTATGACAACGATGATGATGAGGTATTCATCGGACGCGACCTTGCACACACCAGAGGATACAGTGAGGGCGTGGCAAGTGCAATCGATCAGGAAATCAAGCGCATCATCGATGAGTGTTACGCAAAAGCAAAGCAGATGATCATGGATCACCGTGATGTATTAGATGCCTGTGCAAACCTTCTTTTGGAGAAAGAAAAAATCAGCCAGAAGGAGTTTGAGGCGTTATTTGATAAGTAATTGTGCATATTTTTCTGTTCTCACAAAAATATGATACCAAGGTACTGTACAATATGCACAAAAACAATGATGAAAAATTGTGAACTTTGTGCACACTTATTTGCGGGGGCATGCTATTATAATAACCGTAAAAACCCCCCAATACATTATATATAGTTTTTGCTATACCCCATAGTAAAAATACCTTCTCCTAA